>Ga0209098_1000684_pt1 | contig 35867 bp, 22 predicted proteins | sample AD_JPNHW1_MetaG_FD_184429 | JGI IMG/M metagenome (GOLD analysis project Ga0209098, IMG submission 184429) | Active sludge microbial communities of municipal wastewater-treating anaerobic digesters from Japan - AD_JPNHW1_MetaG (SPAdes) (version 2) | ecosystem: Engineered > Bioreactor > Anaerobic...
GATGTAGGCAATGGTTGTTCCGGTAAACTCATTGAAGTTTTTATGACACTTTTTACATAAATAATTTTGAACACCTTTTCTTTTCCCATTCAGGATAATATGGGTATCTCCACATCGAGGACATTTTTTAACCTGGATCTGATTAATATGTTCACATTCAGAAGCTAATGGATTGGTGTAGGTAATGTTTTCGTAAACTTCTTCAACGATTTGTGTTTGACCTTGAGCAGGTATTTCGTTGAATACCTTAGAGAATTCGGGTAGATTTTTCATAGTTTTTTGAGTTAAGTGAGTACAAAGTATCGAGGCAAATATAAATAAAAAATCAAACAAAAGAACAAAAAATTGAAAAAAAATCGACCTAAAAACATATTCTTATAAAAGCGGGGTGATGGTTAGATGCAAAAATTAGAGACTATGAATTTATTTCATTTTTAAGTATTTAGAGACTAAATTACCCTGCATTCTATAGAATATGGGAGAGGAGCTCCGTTAGGGAGTGAACCCCGCATTAGGGCGAAGGCCAGGTACCCCGCAAGTTGAGCTGCCTAAGGGATGACGGATCGGGCAGAGCGACCTTGGGAGCTACTGCCCGGCCGCTCAGACCCTTGCAGCGAAACGAGGAGTACAGGCCGGAGACCGACCCTTTGGCCAGCGACGCGTTAATTGTTATTTGTTGTTGGGGATTAGGTTGAGCGCAGACAAAGGGGAATGCCCAGATGAGTTAAGAGTTAAGAGTGAAGAGTTAAAAGAGAAAAGTTAATGAGAAAATTGCAAAAAAAAGAGGCTATCTTTTGGATAGCCTCTTCAATATTTATAGTATCAGAGATTATTTTTGAATAATCATCTTCTTAGTTAATACAGCATCATTATTGATTACTTGAACGAAGTAAACTCCAGGAGCTAAATTCAAATCCGGTAATTGGAATGTATTTTTTGTTGAACTAATATCAGCTTTTGCTTCAAACATAACTTTTCCGTTAAGAGTTACCACTTTGATTGTAGTAGTTCCTTCAATGTTATCGAAACTCATACGAACATTGTCACCGTTAGATGGGTTAGGATAAACTTGAACTTTCATGGAAGTGGTTTCTTGAGATGGAGTTGGAGTTGGTTGAACTGGAATAGCACTACCGGCAACATTGATAGTCATAGTATTGCTAGCAAGAATTGAAGTATTAGTACAGAATTGGAATCCACTACCACCATAAGAGTATCCTTGAATATAGTTGGTAGAGTTATCAGTAATATTACAGCTTGCATCAGCCCCTACTAAGTTATAAGAAATAGTATATTGACCAGGTTGTGAGAATGCATTGATATCAACTGTGATAAATCTTTCTTGGAAGAAATGCATATAGAACCAGTTGTAAGCGTTTGTTGTATAACTTACATAGAATCCGTTCCAAGGTTGATATTGTGCAGTATTTGCATAAGGGTATGTGCCATTTGCAATAGGATTATAATAAGTATTGTTAGGATTAGGATTTTCAATTCCATTTTGAGCTGTAAAGTAACTTACACTAATATATTGGTCAGTTAAGTATTGTCCTAGATCTGTTAATGGTTGACCATCTTTATAAACTTGGAATTGAATTTGAGCACGACGGGTTAAGTCAGTACAAGCTTCCACTTTAATATAGAATTTAGCATCTTGTCCGGTAGTTACATTTAAAATATTATTTGGAGCAGCAGCTTGATCAGTGTATAATCTCAATCTTGGAGCATCAGTTACAATTGTTGTAGCTGTTGTATGATTGAAAGAACATCCATTCAAATCAGTGAATATTAAGTTGAAATATGTATTTGCTGAAACTGGAGCAGTTGTATGAGTTAATACACCTGTTACTGAAGAATATAAAGTGTTTACTGTAGTTGCTCCAGAAATCATTTGTACATTCCAATCACCAGGTACTAAAGTTGAGTTAATCATAGCTTGAGCATTCAAAGTAATCACATCACCGATACAGATTTGATCATTAACTGTTGAAGTTAAAGTTGGAACAGCAAATTGAGTTACAGTAATTTCAGCGGTATTTGAACATCCGTTAGCGATAGATCCAACTACTGAGTATGTACCTTCAACAGTAACATTTATAGATGGAGTTTCAGCGGTAGTATTCCAAACATAAGAAGTAGCGCCATTAGCAGTTAGAATGATGGCTGTATTTTGGCAAATTGTTTCTGGTCCGGTGATAGTAACTGTTGGACGGTGTAATACATTGATTGTTTGAGTTGCAGTTGTTGAATTTCCGACAGCATCAGTTACAGTCCATGTTCTAACGATATATCCATCTGTATTTTCGTCACCAACATTAGTAGTATTGTCAGCAAAAGATACTGTTGGATTAGTAGTACAGTTATCTTGACCAACGGCAACACCCATAATATCAGTTGAAACCAAGTTTTCATAAGTACCATCAATATTTCTACATACAGATCCATTAGCTGGTACTGAAGTAAATGTTGGAGCTGTGTTATCAGTTACAGTAATTACTTGAAGTGCAGTAACAAAGTTTCCGGTTACATCTTGAGCTTTCCATGTTCTGTTGATCGTCCATTGACCTGCATTAGCACCGGCAATAACTTCATCTAAATAAGTTACAGTTGGGAAATAACAGTTATCAGTAGCAGTAGCTAAACCTGTAACTGCTGTAGTTGCGTTATAAGAACAATCTGCAGTTGTATAAATGGTTAGGTTAGCAGGAACTGTTACAAATGATGGATTTGTAACATCATGAACAGTAACAACTTGAGTAATTGTTGCAGATACATTATTAGAAGCATCAGATGCAAACCATGTTCTGGTTAAAGTATAATTGTAGAATGATGCATTTGCAGGGTTTGTTCCTTTTGTAGAAACTACGTTATAGAAGATTGAAACTTCAGCATCGCAGTTATCAGTAAATGAAACGGTTGGGGCAGCTGGGATTACATCTTGACAATTCAAAGTGATATCAGAAGGAATTGTAGCAGGAACTACAACTGGAGCTTCAATATCTTGAACAGTGATTACTTGAGTAACTGTTGGTGAAACATGACCTGTTACATCAGTAGCAAACCAAGTTCTAGTGATTGTATAGTTGTAATAATCAGCATTATTAGGATTTGTACCTTGAGTAGAAACTGAATTATAAGTTACTGCTGGAGCTTGATCACATGCATCAGTAAATAATACGGTTGGAACTACAGGGATATTTCCACAATTTACAGTAACATTAGCAGGAACAGATGCGAGAACTACTGCTGGAGCTTCTGTGTCAACAACTGTAATTATTTGAGTATAGGTTGTAGAAGTATTTCCAGAAGCATCAACTGCATACCATGTTCTTGTAATTTGATAATTATAATACAATGGGTTAGCAGGATTATTTACAAATGTAGATGTTTGGTTGTAAGTGATACTTGGAGTAGAGCAGTTATCAGTAAACATTACGTTTGCTACACTTGGGATTACATCATAACAAGATAAGGTAACATTTGTTGGTAGTGTATTTTCAACTACAACTGGAGCAGTCACATCATGAACAGTGATTACTTGAGTATATGTAGGAGAAGTATTGTTAGATGCGTCTTTAGCAAACCATGTTCTAGTGATGGTATAGTTGTAATAAGCTGCAGTATTAGGTGTAGAACCTTGAGTAGAAACTTGATTATATGTAATTGTAAAGTTTTGATCACAAGATTCTGTAAATTGAACAGTTGCAGGTGCAGGGATAACATCTTGACAATTCAAAGTAATATTAGCAGGAATTGTAGAAGTTACAACAGCTGGTGCAGTAATATCTTGAACAGTGATTACTTGAGTAATAGTTGGAGAAACTAATCCGGAAGCATCAGTTGCATACCAAGTTCTGGTAACTGTATAGTTATAATAACTTGGTAATGTGTTATCAGTTCCCTGAGTTGATACCTGATTATAAGTAACAGCCAAATCTTGATCACAATTATCAGAGAATAGAACATTTGCAGGAGCTGGAACAGTTGCAGGACAATTGATTGTTACATTTGAAGGTACTGTATTTGCTACTACAACAGGAGCAACTAAATCTTGAACTGTAATCACTTGTGTAATAGTTGGGGTTACATGTCCTGATGCATCGTTTGCAGTCCAGGTTCTGGTAATAGTATAAGTATAATAATTTGCTGCATTTGGATCTGTTCCTTTAGTAGATACTTCAGTGAATACAACATTCAAATCAGCATCACAATTATCAGTAATAATAATATTTGCAGGAGCTGGGATAGGATCACTACAAGCTAAAGTTAGATTGGTTGGAATAGTTGATTCTTCAATAACTGGTCCAACAAGATCTTGAACTGTAATTACTTGTGTAATAGGGGTTGTTGAATTACCTGCTGCATCAGATGCATACCAGGTTCTTGTGATGGTATAATTGTAATAATTAGCACTATCTGGATCTGTTCCTTTTGTAGAAACTTCAGTAAAATGAACTGTTGGTAATCCTTCACAATTATCAGAATATTCAATAACAGCAGGAGTTGGAATAACATCGCTGCAAGATAATGTTAAGTCTTCTGGTAAAACAGAAGTAACTAATACAGGAGCAATCTCATCAGTTACAGTAATAGTTTGAGTCATTGGTAAAGAAACATTTCCGCATACATCGGTAGCAACCCAAGTTAATGTATTTACATATGTATTTGGTGTACTACCTGGAACGACAGTTGAAGTATATGAAAATGTAATTGAACCGGAACAATTATCAGATGCAACCAAATATGGACTGTTTACATCTATTGTTGGAATATTATCACAAGAAACTTCTACACTTGCAGGAACTGCAGTTAAAACAGGAGCTGTTACATCAACTACATGAATTAATTGAGTAATAGTATTGAAATTCCCGCAAGCATCTTGAGCTCTCCATGTTCTTTGAATATCATAAGTATTTGCACAAGAACCGGGAACTATTACTTCAGGTAACATTGAAATAATGATCGCTGTTTCTGCTGTACAATTATCAGATACATTAACGTCTTGTGGACGTTGTGTTGGTATTGATGCACAATCAACTGTTAACTCAGGGCTAATTGTTCCTTCAAAAACAATAGTAGGAAAAACATTATCATTGATGGTAATAGTTGTTGAACCGTGAGTAGTACAACCTTTTGAATCAACTACGTTAAGGTGAATAATATTTTCGCCACCACAAGTTACATTCTGTAATGTTACATCAGTGCTATTAACAATAACATTTCCATCCCAACTAAGCGTATAAGGAGCTGTTCCACCGGAAACAACAGGAGTAATTGGGTTTACTAAACCTGGGCAAGCATAAGTTGCACTAATAGATTCAACAACAGGAAGTGGGTTAACAATAACTGTTGCATTAGCTGCAGGAGCAACACAACCGTGATCAGAAGTGATAATTACCGAATAGGTATTTGCACCAACTAATTCAGGAGTAACCATGATATAGTTCATTGGAGATGGTGTGTTAGAACCAAATTGATATGTATAACCTTCAACATAAGGAGTTGCAGTTAAAGTTACAGTTTCACCTAGACAGATTTCATTCTTATTAGAAGATAAAGCTGGGTCAACTGGTAAAGGATAAATAGTAACAATTTGTGAAACAGGATTAGAGATACAACCTGTTACAGTATTTGTAGTAACTACTTCGAAAGTATAAGTACCTGCAGCTGAGAAAATATAAGAAGCTACACCGCCAATATTTTCCACTACTTCATTATTAACTTTAATAACAAATGTAGCATTTTCTTGATTTGAAGTAGCTGTTAAAGTTACAGGGATTGGTTCATAAATACAATGATTAGCAATTTCGGAAACGACTAAAGTTGCAGTTGGATTTACATGTGCATCTACTATTGAAACAGGTGATGCAGTTATTGTACATAATGTAGTTGGATTTTGAGCAGTGATTGTATAGGAACCGGCTGCTAAGTTTTCGAAAGGAAGAACGATAGGAGTTGTTCCAATAAAATAGTTATATGTTCCATCGTTAGGTAAGATAGAGATAGCTCCGTTATCGTTTAAACAATTTATATCGTCAGAAGTTTTAACAGCTGTAAATTCTGGAAGTGGGTTAACAGTAACAGTAACAGATTTAGAGTTAGTACATCCAAATGCACTTGTTGTGGTAACGGTATATGTAGTTGTTGTGGATGGATTAACAGTGATAGATGGAGTTATTGCATCATTAGACCAAAGGTAAGAAGTTATTGGTGTAGAGATATAATCTGTAGACAAAGTTGCTGATTGGCCTAAACAAATTGCAAGGTCAGCAGTAAGATTGAAAGCTGGTTTACCATGAACTAAAACAGTGATTGTATTTGAAGTTGTACAACCATTAGCATCTGTTACAGTGTATGTATATGTAAATGTTTCATCTGTAAACTCATCAGTTAACACAGGAGTAACAGTTGTTTCAAAACCTTCTAAAGCAGGATTACTCCATGCAATTGTATAAGGTTCAACACCTAAAGTTGCGGTTACATTGAATGTAAATGAATTGCCATAACAAGCTGCTGCAGTTTCAGGAGTAATTGTATAAGTACTAGTCAATACATCTGGCATATTTACAGTAACATTAGCTGAAGAAGTATTATCACAAGCATCAGTAAAGGTTACAACAACGGTCGTTGTAGTTGTAATTGCTTGGTTTGGTACAACTGAGAAAGTAGTTGTAACTTGAGAACAATTATCAATCGGGCTGAAACCTTCCAAGATATCTTCTAACATTTCTTCAGAGATAATATTTGAACAATCAGGACCCGGAACAGCAGTGTACTCTGTAGAATTTGGTGTGAATGTAGGAGCGACATTGTCGATTACATTGAACTCCATATTGAATTCTGCGCTTGGATTTCCGCAGTTATCATATAATATATAATACCTTCTTAATGTATTAGTACAACCAAGAACTGTTTCATCTCTGGAAGTAACAGTAAAGTTAGTTCCGTTTTCAGGATCTGTACAATTGTCAGTGAAATCAAAACCAGCAGCGATCAAACCTTCTACATTTAAAGCGACAGGAACATTATCTAAATTACAACCAGTTGTTGTTGGAGCAACGATAGACATTGGATAAACGATAGGAGCAGTTTCATCGATAGCTAAAATAGAACCGGCGATTGTATTAGAACATCCTTTACTATCAGTTACTAAAACTGAATAACGATATGTTGTTTCACAATCTGCAGTAATATCAACTAAAGCATTTGCTGTAGTACCTGTAGCACCAATCCAAGCGTATGTTAAAGTACCTGTTGAAGAACCTGATAGTACAGATACGCCAACAGCTTCAGTATGGATATAAGGGCATGTAGTTTCGTTATAAGTGATTAAAGATAATTCAGGTATTGGATTAGAAGTTGCTGTAACTAATTTAGCAGCACTTGAACATCCGTTTGCTGTTGCAACAACGTAATAATTATAGATCGTAGTAACGTTTGATGGATTAAGAACAGAAACAGTAGCAGTGTTTCCTTCAGCAATCATTTCTGTTAAGGCAGCATCAGAATACCATCTATAAGTGACATTAGGTTGATTAAGGATTATTGGATTTGTAACTTCAAATGTAACTTCACCTTCACCGCAAATTTCTAGGTTAGCAACTACAGGAACAGGAGGGATAGGATTCACCGTTAAGCGAAGAGTATCCATTCTAGCTACTGAAGGGCCATAACAAAGTTGAGGTTGATTATAGGAAGGAACGATTTGTTGAATTAAAAGCGGATTTGGCCAAGTTGGAGTACCAGTAAAAGTATAAGGAGTTCCATTAGGTTGTACTCCGAAAGAGTAAACATCACCTGCACAGATAGCAGCATCTTGAGAACCTCTTTCCATTGGTTTCAATTCAAATTTAGCAATCACACCGGTAACGGTAGATTGATGACCGCCGATAAAAGTATGTTGATAATTTGGATTATATGGAAATTGAATATCAGTACCACAACTTCTGGAATATAAAGTAAACTTCATGGAATAGTTTCCAAATTGAACCCATTGAACATTCATTCTTAAACTATTAGTTCTGGAAGCATATTGAAGAAAATGAAGATAGAAGAAATTATAATTTTGAGCATTTGGTAGAGAAGCTCCTGGATCTTGTAAATTTGAAGAGTAAAGATAGCTACTACCTTCGTTTCCAATCGAAGGAATTGCACCTGGAAAATCTGCGAATTTAGGTAACCCAAGATTTGCCAATTCGTATTGGTTTCCTAGACCTGATCGAACCGGTACTCCAACCCAACCACCTAATTGAGGTAGATTAACTTGAAAAGTAACTACTGCATAACGGGAAAGTGATGTCATATCATCTCCGTTATCCAAAAGTTGTCCATCTTTATAAATTTCCCAACCAAGAGACACTCGGGTATTCATAGAATCGAGTCCACAAGTATTGTTAAAGTGAAAATAATAGTTGTCTTCTTGGAAAAGACCATGTCCTAAGTGTACAGGAGTGTTGAGAGAATAGACTTCCTCAGGGATAGTTGAACCTTCTTTTTCAACCCAAAAACAACAATCTTGAGCGAATGTCGTGCTATTTAACATTGCTACGATGCTAAGAAAGCATAAGAGTACAAGTTTTTTCATAAGTTTTGTATTTATTTGATTATTATTAATTTTGTTTCAAATAGAATAAATTTTGCATTAATATTTTTAAACTTCATTCAACATTTACATAGAGGAACGGGAAAAAGACCCACTTCACTACTATTCAACGTGCAAAGATACATTATTTTTTTATATATAGTACACATTGAATATTTTTTTTTACTCTTTTTTTCATATCAAACTGTTCATAAAAAATATTATTAGGAATTTACCCAATCATAGCTAAAATACGTAAGATAAGTAATTAAGTTACAATTTTTTATAAAAAAGTCTTTTATAGTGTTTTTGATAATAAAAAAATTAAAAAAAAGTAGAAAAAATCTTTTTTTAAACAAACAAATAAACAAAATTAAAGTTTAGCGAAAAAAAAGTGTATTTTTGTGGCTCAAAAAAAATAAAAAAATGATGAAAATAGCAGTTGTTGGCACCGGATATGTTGGTTTAGTTACTGGTGCATGTTTAGCAGATGTAGGATTTGAGGTGATTTGCGTTGACATAGATCAAAATAAAATTGCCAAATTGGAACAAGGGATCTCTCCAATATTTGAACCGGGTCTGGATGATATTTTAGATAGAAACATTAAAAAAGGTCGACTTAAATTTACCACCGATATTATTCCTGTTTTAAGTGAGATAGAAGTGGTATTTTCGGCAGTTGGAACTCCTCCGGATGAAGATGGAAGTGCCGATTTGCAATATGTTTTGGAAGTTGCGAAAAGTGTAGGAAAAAACATGAGTAACTACATCTTGATGATCACTAAAAGTACGGTACCTGTTGGAACAGCCAAATTGGTAAAAGAAGCGATTCAACATGAGTTAGATCTTAGAGGCGTTACCATTCCATTTGATGTAGCATCCAATCCAGAGTTTTTAAAAGAGGGGGATGCTATAAATGATTTTATGCGTCCTGATCGTATTGTTGTAGGTATTGAATCAGAAAGAGCTCAGTTAATTTTCGAAAAATTATATAAACCTTTCGTTCTTAATGGACATCCTGTGATTTTCACGGACATTCCATCAGCTGAAATGATTAAATATGCTGCCAATGCGATGTTAGCCACTCGCATCAGTTTTATGAATGATATTGCAAACCTTTGCGAAATCATGGGGGCTGATGTCAACATGGTTAGAAAAGGAATTGGCAGTGACACTCGTATTGGAAGTAAATTCTTATACGCTGGTATTGGCTACGGTGGATCATGTTTTCCAAAAGATGTAAAAGCACTTATAAAAACTGGAGATCAAAACCACTATTCACTTGAATTATTGAAAGCTGTCGAGTTGGTGAATGATAAACAAAAACATGTTTTATTCAACAGACTACATCGGTTTTACAATGGAGATCTCAAAGGCAAAAAAATTGGGATGTTAGGTTTATCATTCAAACCCAATACAGATGATATGAGAGAAGCTCCATCTCTAGTAATTATAGACAAACTTTTAGGAAACGGATGTGAAGTAAAAGCTTATGATCCTGCAGCAATGGAAGAAACTGAACGCAAAATCGGGAAAGTGATCACTTATTGTCAAAATATTGAAGAAGTTATTAAAGATAGTGATGCATTGCTTTTAGTTACGGAATGGGCTGAATTCAGAGTATTGGATCCTAAACTATTAATCAAACTAATGAATAATCCTGTCGTTTTTGATGGTAGAAATATTTATGACCCTGCAGAAATGAGAAAAGGGGGAATAACCTATTTTAGCATTGGAAGGAACTAAATTAATAAATTGATTGAACATGGAAAGAGTTCTGGTTACAGGATCTCAAGGACAATTAGGACAGTCTATTGCTGAAATTTCGAAACGATACGAAAAGCAATTTTGTTTTTTTTTCACAGATATTGAAGAGTTAGATATAACAGTATTTGATGATGTTTTACATTATTGTCAAAAAAATAAAATAACAATAATCATCAATGCTGCTGCCTATACCGCTGTAGATTTAGCTGAAGATTTTCCTGAAAAATGTTATGCCATAAATCGAGATGGTGTTAAAAACCTGGCAAAAGTATCTGAATTTCTGGATATTTTCATGGTACATATTTCCACAGACTATGTTTTTGATGGGGATTCTGAAATTCCATATGTAGAAGAGGATCAGCCCAACCCAATATCTGTTTATGGAAAATCAAAATTAGAGGGAGAAAATGCTATAAAATTAGACTTGAAAAGAGGTGTAATAATTAGAACATCTTGGTTGTATTCTATATACGGAAAGAATTTTCTTAAAACCATGATTGAGTTATCGAGAAAGCAAAAAGAGATACAAGTTGTTGCTGACCAGTACGGGAGTCCAACTTGTGGAACCGATTTAGCGATAGCTATTATGGAAATCATAAATAAAAGAGAACTGATCAAAGGAATAGAGATTTTTCATTATTCAAATGCCGGAAGTTGTAGTTGGTTTGATTTTGCTAGTTTTATCATCTCGAAAACAGGTGAGGATTGTGAAGTAAAGCCAATCAGTAGTATAGCATATAAGACCAAAGCAAAACGACCAAGACATTCTGAGTTTAATAAAAGTAAAGTGAAAAACTTTATCGGAATAGTGATTCCAGCATGGGAATTAAGTGCTGAAAAAACGATCAAAAGATTGCTATAACTCTTTGCATGAATGTAAAATACATTTTTTTTAGTTTTTTTTAGTTAAACGAAAAAAGATATAAAAAAAAGGTGTATCTTTGCAAACTCAAAAAAAATGATTTTTTGAGACGTTCTTTGTATGAACAAAAGCCGTTGTAGCTCAGTGGTAGAGTACTTCCTTGGTAAGGAAGGGGTCACGAGTTCAACTCTCGTCAATGGCTCCAGTTTTGAAAATTAGAATTAAAAAAAGATATAAAAGTTTAGGAAAATTTAACAACCCTTAATCGATAAAAAAATGGCAAAAGAAAAATTTGATCGTTCCAAACCACACGTAAATGTTGGAACAATTGGTCACATTGACCACGGTAAAACAACCTTAACAGCAGCAATCACAACCGTATTGGCTTCTAAAGGGTTATCAGAAGTAAGAAGCTTTGACTCAATTGACAATGCTCCAGAAGAAAAAGAACGTGGTATTACAATTAACACCGCGCACGTAGAATATCAAACTGCAAAACGTCACTATGCACACGTTGACTGTCCTGGTCACGCTGACTATATTAAAAACATGGTTACAGGTGCTGCACAAATGGACGGAGCTATTTTGGTTGTAGCTGCAACAGATGGTCCTATGCCACAAACTAGAGAACATATCCTTTTAGCTCGCCAAGTAGGTGTGCCTAAATTGGTTGTTTTCATGAATAAAGTTGACATGGTTGATGATGAAGAGTTATTAGAACTTGTTGAAATGGAAATCCGTGATTTATTATCATTCTACGGTTTTGACGGTGACAATACTCCTGTTATTCAAGGATCTGCTTTAGGTGGATTGAATAACGAACCTAAATGGGTTGATAAAATCATGGAATTAATGGATGCAGTTGATGAATTCATTCCACTTCCAAAACGTGATAGTGATAAAGAATTTCTAATGCCTGTTGAAGATGTATTTTCAATTACAGGTCGTGGAACCGTAGCTACAGGTAGAATTGAAACCGGTGTTATCAACACAGGTGATCCAGTTGAAATCATGGGTATGGGAGCTGAAAAACTTAAATCAGTTGTTACCGGAGTTGAAATGTTCCGTAAAATTTTGGATAGAGGTGAAGCTGGTGATAACGTTGGTTTATTACTTCGTGGTGTTGACAAAGACGAAATCCGTCGTGGTATGGTTATTGCTAAACCTGGTTCAATTAAACCTCATAAAGAATTTGAAGCTGAAGTTGTTATCTTGAAAAAAGAAGAAGGTGGACGTCACACTCCATTCCATAACAAATATCGCCCTCAATTCTATTTCCGTACAACTGACGTTACCGGAGAAGTATTTCTTCCAGACGGAGTTGAAATGGTAATGCCTGGTGATAACTTGACTATTACAGTTAAATTATTGTCAGCTATCGCTATCAACCTTAACTTACGTTTTGCGATCCGTGAAGGTGGTAGAACAGTTGGTGCTGGTCAGGTAACTAAAATTTTAGACTAAAAAATATCTAAAACAGGATCTTACGATCCTGTTTTTTTAGGGGAATAGTTTAAGGGTAGAACAGTAGTCTCCAAAACTATCGGTGGGAGTTCGAATCTCTCTTCCCCTGCAAAGAGGTCCATTTTTGGGCCTCTTTTTTTTGAATTAAAACTGACTTGGGTATTGGGTTTTGGGTATTGGATATTGGGTTTCAGTTATCAGGTTTCACTAGTCCGTAGTCTGCTGTCTTTAGTCCTTTGTCTTTAGTCTTTTGTCTTTTGTCTTTAGTCCTTTGTCTTTGGTCTCTTAATAAAAGTAACAACAGGTGCATCCTCAATCTTCATAGTGTAAGTAGCATTTTGAGGAGGCCATTGGTTTGTTTTTAAAAGTATTGGATCTAATTGATCTGGAAATGACATAAAATATTGTCCTTTTCCATCTTTGAATTCTTGATAGCTTCCATTTTGAACATCTATATAACGAGTTTTTTCAAAAAACGATTGACAGTTTATTGTTGCATCTGTTAAAACTAAAATAGTATCATTGTTCTTAAAATCACGTATATCACTGTCGTATATATGTTTAATAATCCATTTGGAAGCAATTTTTGGAACATGAGAATTCAAATCCAATGAATATTTTCCATAAGAAGAGGAAACGCCACCGGCAAATTCATTGAAATATATTGAAGTTGCAGGTGCTGTCACAATGTTGTGTCTTAAAGGTGCTAAAAGTAATAAAAAAAGCACAATAGAAATCACAATATTTACATATCTATCATCAATCGTTCTAAGTAAAGACTCAATGCCAATAATTGAAATAATTACTAAAAATGGAACAGAAAAATAATAAACAGACCAAAATCCTGTTGCGTTAAAATGTGAAAGAGATGAATATATAATTGGAAATAAAAATGTTGCTACAATTGTAAATAGACACAATATGTTAAGATCTTTTTTAATAGTTCTTATGAAAACCATAAAGAAAAAAAGTCCAATTAAAGTTACTATCGGAGTGGAAATGAATAGATATTTTATTAAATAATGTTGAGGCAAATGGTCAGAATGATAAAGTTTAGATTCAAAAATCTGATAGGTAGAACTGCTTGGATAATTGAGTAAATTAAGTACTACAAATGGGTTTTTAAATGGAATATTGTAAATGTAATTTGCTGAAATGAATGCAGATAATATTGTAATAGTTGTTAAAAACATTAATAAAATTGAAATTCTAATCAGTGTTGACTTTCGATCTTCAATTTTATGCCATTTAGCATTATACTTAAAAATAGTTGAAATAACTAAATACACAATCAAATAAATCACTAAAACAGACCCTGCAGGATGTATAAATGCTGTTACAGCCAAAGTAAGAAATAGAAAGATAACTCTTTTTGTTTTAAACCTAGGAAGTTCTCTACTCATCGAATAGATTTGAGTAAACGATAAGAAATAAAAAAACATAAAAGGAATATCAATCAAATTTTGAACAGATGCTCCAACAAAACGGGGAAATAACGATAAAAGGATCACTCCAAACATGGCAGCTCTCCATCCAAGTATGAGCTTTAAAAAACGAGTCGCCATAAAGATGGTTAACCAAATAAAAAAAGCATTCACATACTGTAGAACCGTTTCAGTCGCAAGAAGACTTATATTTAATGTCTTAAGTATAAATGAAATTAATTTTGAAAAAGGGCCAATATCAGACACAGGTACCGGATTTACAAAATTGGGCATTAGAATCAAAAGAATGGCCAACAATGAAAATGTAGCCAGACGGAATGCTTGTTTTTTATTCATTTTAATAAATATTTTGATCCATATATTCCGGGGATTTTGGCCCAAGATTAAATAAAAGATCTATAATTGACAAATTCGGAATAAAACCATATTTATCGTTAAAAACTTGATAATAGGAGTTATACTGAAATAAATTTGGTTTTTTGGGAGCTATAAAATTTGTTAAGGTTGTCAACTCTTGAATTGATTCAGGATATTCAGACAAAAAGTTAATTGGTTTTGAAACATTCAATAATTTTAATAATAGTTGAATCAGATTCCAGTTATAGTCGAAAAGGAAAGTGGTTTTTTGAGTGTAAAAAGGGGAAAAAAGATCTTGGTAATACTCAAAAAAGGGGCTGTTGTTATAGGCAGCAGTAATAGAACGCCAATGGTTTCGTTGCCAAGGGGTCTGATACTCAATTTTAACATCCTTTACTGGTTTATTATAAGGTCTAAGTATTGGAATTATAAGAGCTTGAACACCGTTGGGAGCATAAATACAAGTTCTATTTCTATAGGTTTGTTTCTGATAATCTTCAGTATCATCTAGGAAAGATAAATTAGAACCTCCTATAGATATAAAAAAATCTATAGGAGGTAAATAAGCTGTTGAGAGTAAAATATTCTTTTCCATTTTAAAACAGCCAAAGAACAATGAGGCTAAAATATCTATTTAGCTATCATCATTTTAGATCTAAATACTTTATTATTTGAATAAATTTCAACGAAATATATTCCGTTATTTAAATTTGAAACGTTAATGGAAGGAGCATAATCAGGGGATAAATTTGTATTAAAAACCATTTTCCCATAAGCGTCAAAAATTTGACAAAGAGCATTATTTTCTAAATTTAAATCATTAAAAACGACCATTCCATTTGAAGGATTAGGGACAATTTTAAATGTATTAAATTCAGTATTTTGAACAGAAACTGTATTATTCCAATATCTACCGGCAAGAGCTACATTTCCCAAATTATCGGGATCTAGCCAAGGTTGAAGTTTTTTGGAATTTAAAGAATTATTATTACTTGTCCAGGAATATGCTAGTTTTCCATAATAGTCATAACCATTTGGGCCAATGCTGGTTTCATCAATATATTCACAACTAGAAGTTCCACAGCAAAGGGAGCCTACGATATATCCTTGTGCATTGAAAAGTGGAGAACCGGAAGAACCGGGTTCTGTTGTTCCTTTGTTATTGGTTCCTAAAAGCCATCCTACCTGCCAAAATTTAGTATATCCTCCATTTCCAGGATTAACAATTCTGGGTTTACTAAATTTTTTGTAATCACCACCCGGATGATGAATAGCAGCTCCAACACCAGGGGTAGTAGTACTTCTATCCCACCCCGCTAAAAATAGGTTTACTTTATAATTTTCATTGATAGCACCAGTAATTGAAAGTAACATAAAATCTGATTCATCATTTCTGGCAACCACATTTGCCCCAATTCCAGTTCCTGCAAAATGGTTAAATGTGCCAGTAGTGCCATCACAAAGGGTAGTTTGATAATCAAATACAAAACGCCAGGCAGTAATAGATGGATCATAGCAATGTTCAGCAGTAAAAACATAAGGTGTATTATCCTGACGTGTATTATTGATCATTGCACCGGAACATATATAAACGCCATCAGGTTGTGTAATTTTAATTAAAACAACTGAATTTGCCTGATCTCTCCATGGGTCAACTTCGGGGCAAATAGCATTAATGTGGCATGTTCCAACAGCAGTACCATGATAACCTTTATCATTTGTTGTTTCTCTGTACATGTGTCCTACCTGGTATATAGATATTGCAGGAGACCCTTCAACATTCACAGGTTGATAATATTCAAGAATCATCTCTTCTCCGGGAATATCTTGTGCATAAAAACCACCATCAGGTAAAACAGATCTTTGATCATATTTACCGGCAACATATTGATGATCTGGAGAATAGATAAATACTTCAGCACCTGTTGGTATTTTAAACTCATTAAAATTAAAATGGACTGAGGTAGCATTTTGAGATTTTATTGCTAACCTCCAAATTCTATCCCCATTTGGAAGAATATCCCAACGGCCTGAATTATTCATGTTTAAAGAAACGTTTTGATTTACACCTACTCTTAAAGGGGTTCCTTTATCTGAATTGTTTAGATCTTCTAAAATCAACTTTTGATTATCAATAGCTGGAAGATCAATGGTTGGAATATATAATGATAGGCCTTCAGTTTTGAATGATTTGGGAGAACCGGGAAAACTCAATTGTGCTTTCACAAGAGTCATGCTCCAAATCAATACCAGACTTATAAAGAAATACTTTTTCATCTTGACTATATATTAATTTAAGAATACAAAAGTACCAAAAAAATATGGATTTTTTTTTGTACTTTTGCATAAAGAAAAAAATATTGAAATGGCAAGACCGAGAAAAGAAAAACCTATTGAAACCCCATTCGAGGGGAATTTAGAAGACCTTATCATACAATCACTTATAGAAAAAAAGGGGATAAATATTGTCCAAATAGATCTCAAAAAAATCAATCATGTTTTTTTTGATAGCTTTATTATTTGTAGTGGTTCTTCAAAGACACATGTAGATACATTAAGTGAATTCTTGAGAGAGAATGTCAAAAAAACAGCGCATATTATTCCTTCTTTCGTTGAAGGAAAAGCGAATGGTGAGTGGATTCTGGTTGACTATTTTAACATCATCGTACATATTTTTCAAGAAGAAACAAGAGAATTCTATAACATAGAAAAGTTATGGAATGATGCTCCAATACAACAATTCTAACGTTAGTGAGATGGCACAAAAGACTCAACAAACAAACAACAAAAAGAAACCGAGTTTGATCAATGGTGAAAAAAAACCAAAGTTCAATATCATGTGGATTTATCTGATTGTAATTTTCGGATTCATCTTTTATCTATACATTGGAGATTTCAAATATAGTATTGAGGAGATCTATGACACAAAATTCAATGAATTAGTTGTTAAAAGAGATATCCAATCAATCAAATATCTCAGAAAAAACGACAGAGTTGAAATTTATCTTAAAGAACGATCTATTAAATTGGATACAACCTATAAAAAGTTCAGAGAGAGTAATTTAAAAGGGCCTCAATATTTCATCATGATTTCCGACTTTAAGGTTTTCAACGATAATCTAAACTTGACTAAGGAAAGAGCTATAAATGGTTTATTAAAAAGTGATACTACTTTAACCAGAGAAGTTGCAGAAACTTATTTCAATTTTGACATCAAACAAGACACCAGCAAAGGATGGGGAATAGATGCCATTTGGATGATTTTATCGATTGGTATTTTGATCTTTTTTATCATTTCCATGCGATCGATGCGTGGTGGAGCCGGTGGAGGCGGAATTTTCAATATTGGAAAATCTAAGGCTCAACTTTTTGATGGGAAGGCACAACAAACAGTATCTTTTAAGGATGTTGCAGGTTTAGAAGGTGCAAAATATGAAGTGGAAGAGATTGTCGATTTCTTAAAAAATCCAAAAAAATATACTGTTTTAGGTGGTAAAATACCTAAAGGAGCGTTGTTAATTGGCCCTCCTGGTACAGGTAAAACCTTATTAGCTAAAGCTGTAGCCGGTGAAGCAAAAGTTCCTTTCTTTTCATTGTCAGGTTCTGACTTTGTAGAAATGTTTGTTGGTGTTGGTGCATCGAGAGTGAGAGATTTATTTAAAACCGCTAAAGAAAAAGCGCCTTGTATCATTTTTATTGATGAGATTGATGCTATTGGTAGAGCTAGAGGAAGAAATGCAATTTCAGGCGGAAATGATGAACGTGAAAATACATTGAATCAACTTCTTACTGAAATGGATGGATTCTCAACCAATACAGGAATCATTATCCTTGCTGCTACTAACCGTGCTGACATTTTAGATCGCGCACTATTAAGAGCCGGTAGATTTGACAGACAAATTCATATTGAGTTACCTAATCAAAATGAGAGAAAAGAGATTTTTGAAGTACATATCAGAAACCTAAAATTAGGGACTGATGTTGATTTAGATTTCTTCTCCAGACAAACACCTGGTTTTTCAGGTGCCGACATTGCCAATCTTTGTAATGAAGCAGCCCTAATTTCTGCCAGGAATAATAAGAAATGTATTGAAAAAGTGGATTTCTTGGCTGCCATAGACAGAATTGTGGGAGGACTAGAGAAAAGAGGACATTTGATTTCAGCTCAAGAAAAAAAGGTAATAGCATTTCATGAATCTGGACATGCCACAGTGAGTTGGTTACTCGAACACGCCTCTCCATTGGTTAAAGTTACGATTGTTCCTAGAGGTAAAGCTTTAGGTGCTGCCTGGTATTTACCGGAAGAACGTCATTTAACTACTACAGAACAGTTATTAGATGAATTGGCTGCGACTTTGGGCGGCAGAGCTGCAGAAGAGATTATTTTCTCTAAAATTTCTACCGGAGCTTTAAGTGATCTTGAAAAAGTAACTAAACAAGCTTATTCTATGGTCATGTATTACGGGTTAAATAAAAAACTGGGTAATATCAGTTTTTACGATTCAACGGGGCAGTCAGAATATGCTTTTACTAAACCCTATAGTGAAAAAACAGCTCAAGATATTGACGAAGAGGTACATCAATTGATTGAGACTTCTTATAATCGCGCCAAAGAAATCCTTTCAACCCATAAAGAAAAATTAATTGAGTTAGCTGAATATTTATTGGAAAAAGAAGTTATCTTTGCAGAAGATTTGGAAAGAATTTTTGGTAAAAGACCAAATAGTTCTTCTGAAGAATCTAATCCTGATTCTGTGAAAGTTGAATAAACATCTTGATATGTCACCAAATAAAAATTCATTAGATCCTGTAGCTTTTGCTACTAAAGAGAAGATTAGAAAGAATATTAGACATGCATTGAGTTTTAATAAAACCAACATGCCTATAAACATCGATTTAAATACTCCTCTTTTTGTATCTTCTGAGGATATTCTAATGGAATTTGTAACCAAATTCAGAAGTTCAGGTGGCATATTTATCCCTTGTACTAAAGAAAATTTTACAGAACGTTTATTATATTTGTTAAATGGAAAAAAATATTTATCCATTCTAAACACGAATAAATCCTTAAATAAGATTTTAGAATCTGGACAAATACATTATACTGATTATATTGAAGCTGACAAACCTGTGGATGCTGCCATTGTATATTCCGATGTATTAATATCAAGATCAGGCAGTTTAATGTTTTCCCAAAAATACTCTTTGTATCCTTCTGTGCTCAATTTGGGGACAGATCTCATAGTTGTAAGTTTTAGTGATAAAATTGTACCTGATCTGCAAAGTGGGTTTAAGATAATGGAAACTAAATATGAAGGCAACCCTTATGAACTTGCAGAAGTGATCACTCCTTTTATTAAAACGGAGAATCAGGAATATTCACCAAAACAACCGCAAATCATTCTTTTTCTTATTCATTAATATGATGAAAAACTTATTACTCCGAGCCTGTACCGGTTCCGTTTTTTTAGTGCTGGTTTTGCTGAGTTTTATTTTACCTGATTTTTACATGTTTATACTATTTCTGGTGATTTCTATTGCCGGATTAAGGGAATATTTCAAATTAGCTAAAAGAAGTGGTGGATCACCATTAACAAGCATCACCTATTTTCTAACAATAGCGGTTTATGTTTTGTTGTATAGTCTTCATTCTCAAATATTAGTGATTCAAAGTTATTCTTCCTTTTTACTTTGTTTTTCAATCTTTCTGCTATTTCCTATTTTAATAACCCCCATCATTGAGTTATATCGAAACAAAAAAAGAGGTTTATTGAATATTGCTTTATCCTATGTTCCATTCTTCTGGATTGTTGTACCATTGAGTTTGGGTACCTATTGGAAAACGTTTGATTCACAGGTAGTATTAGCCATTTTTTTAATTGTCTGGTTGAGCGATACACTTGCCTACTGTTTTGGAATGTTGTTTGGTAAAAGGAAACTTTTTGAAAGAATTTCGCCTAAAAAAACTTGGGAAGGATTTATCCTATCATTGATCTCTACTGTACTATTATCTTCACTTTTTACAAAAATACCCTATTTTCAAGGAGAAGTGTTTCATACTTATTTAGATTGGATGGGATTCGCATTAATTGTGATCATTTTTGGGACTTACGGAGATTTAGTTCAGTCCATGTTTAAAAGAACTGCTAATATCAAAGATTGCGGTAAAATCCTACCTGGACATGGGGGAATTTTAGATCGATTTGATTCCTTCCTTTTTGCTTTACCGGCAGGTTTTGTATACTGGCTTTTAATGATTTTATAAAAAATGGAAACCCAAATTAAGGAAGCATACTTTGCAGGTGGTTGTTTTTGGGGCGTTGAGTACCAATTCAGAAAATTAAATGGAGTTCTGGATGTGATCTCCGGTTTTATGGGTGGAGAATCTCAAGAACCATCCTATATTGAAGTAAAAACTGGACTTACCGGACATTTAGAAACTGTAAAAGTGATCTATGATCCATCCAAAATAGATTATGCTTCACTTTGCAAACTATTTTTCGAAATTCATGATTTTACACAAATTGGCGGACAAGGGCCCGATATTGGAGATCAATATAGTTCAGCCATTTTTTACAATAATGAAGATGAAAAAAAGATTATTCTTGATCTGATTGAAGTCTTAACTCAAAAAGGGTATGAAGTTGTAACTGAAGTGACTCCAACACTCATTTTCTGGGATGCTGAAGCGTATCATCAAAACTATTACAACAGAAAAGGAACTGAGCCCTATTGCCATTCAAGAACATTGATCTTCTAAGCTAAATTTTAAGTTTTTGTCCCGGATATATTTTATCAGATTTTAATTGATTCTTTTTTAAGATCTGATCGATCGGTATTTTATATTTTTTACTAATTCCATAAAGAGTATCGCCTTGCTTTACAACATGATACTTCTTCTTAGCAGATGAAGGATTAGAAACATTTTCTGATTTTTTTTCTTGAATAACCGGTGCTGATACAAATTTCTGATCTGAAAGATGGATAGTCGGAGCATTTGAATTGTTGCACCCAATTACCCGACGTGCTCCTACAAAAGTATTCACATATCCGGGGCGATTAGAATAGTCTATACGAACTCCCGTTTTTGGTGTTGAAGAGTGAACAAAGGTAAAATTATGATTAGAATCGACTGATACGACTAAACCAACATGCCCAATGTAGTTTCTTGATCTTCTTCCTCTAAAAAAGAATACCAAATCTCCGGGTTGAATATCATTCAGTTCTACTTTAATCCCTTGCAAATATTGATCTCGGGAACTTCTTCCCAATTGAACCCCAAATTGACTAAAAGTATAATACATTAACCCGGAACAATCAAAAGTATTTGGACCAAAAGTTCCATATTTATAATTTTTGCCTCTTTGATTTAATGCAAAATGGATAATAGAATCTAATTTAGGACAATTGGTTTGGGTAAAATTAGTGGATACAACTGTATCTACATTTTGATTTTGAGATTGTACATTTTCATTTTGAGAATACGAAAAGAGAATGGTGATTTGGAAAAAAACAGGCAGTAAGTAGCGTAAAAAATTCATTAAATTTTCTAGTTTTGAACAACAATTTAGATAATGCAAAAATACAAAAAAAGTATTAACAGTTATCATATTGATATATTGAACGTTACAAAATTAATTTATTTATAAAAATATTTTGGTAGAAAAGAAAAAAATCGTATATTTGCAGAACAATAGTGCGGGATAGAGCAGTGGTAGCTCGTCGGGCTCATAACCCGGAGGTCGTAGGTTCGAGTCCTGCTCCCGCTACCAACCAGAAAAGGACTTGAAAGAGTCCTTTTTTTTTGTATCTTTGCTTTGAAAATTTATTGAATCAAAAAGCAATTTACTCAATATGATTACTTCGGAATCTAAACGAAATCAAGAACTTGAAATTCTTAGAAAAGAGAATGAACAACTTAAAAGTGCTTTAGATAATATAAAAAAGCAGAGCATTGATTTTGGAATCCATTGGATGCAAAATCAAAATAATCTAACGAATTTATTAATCGACTTATCTTTAAAATTTATCAATCTACCTATTCAGGATATTGATTTTGAAATAAATTTAGCATTAGAAAGAATTGGAAAATTTGTCCATGTGGATCGTGTTTATATCTGCGAATATTATTTTGACAAAAATACCGGATCGAATACATTTGAATGGTGTAATGAAGGTATTCCTTCATATATTCAAGAATTACAAAATTTACCTTTAGAAAACTTCAAATACTTTATTGATTACCATAAAAAAGGTGAAATTGTATATATCAAAGAGAAAAAAGATATTCCTGACAATCAATTATATTCCATAATGGAAGAGGAAAACATTGACAGTTTACTTGCCATTCCCTTAATGGGTCAAGAATCATGTTTAGGGTTACTTGGTTTTGATATGACTATCAACAAACATCATTTCAGTAAACAAGAGATCCAGATTTTTCGTGTATTTGCACAGATGATTGTGAATATTTTCTATAAAAGAACGAATGAAACAGAACTCATTAAAGCAAAGAACAAAGCTGAAGAGAGTGATCGGTTAAAGTCTGCATTTCTGGCAAATATGAGCCATGAAATCAGAACTCCGATGAATGGGATTCTTGGATTTGCCAATTTATTGAAAGATAATACTTTGTCTGAAAAAATTCAAAATGAATATCTAGATGTAATTGAAAGAAGCGGAAGGAGGATGTTAAATATCATCAATGATATTGTTGATATTTCAAAAATTGAATCCGGTTTAATGGAATTATACCTTTCCGAAACAAATGTAAACGAACAATTAAACTATATTTATTCTTTTTTCAAACCGGAAGTGGACCTGAAAAACATTGAATTTCATTATTATATAGGGTTAACCACTGAACAGGCATTTATAAAAACAGATAGAGAAAAATTATATGCTGTTTTAATGAATCTGGTTAAAAATAGTATTAAGTATACCAAATCGGGTGTCATTGATTTCGGTTATCAACTTAAAGATTCGAATCTGGAGTTTTATGTATCTGATACAGGAATTGGTATTTCAAAAGATAAATTGGGGTCCGTATTTGAAAGATTTGTTCAGGCAGATATTCCGGACAGACAAGTATATCAAGGTGCAGGATTAGGCTTAGCCATTTCAAAGGCTTACGTTGAAATGTTAAAAGGACAAATTTGGGTAGAAAGTGAAGTAGGTAAGGGAAGTACATTCTACGTCTCCATCCCTTATATACCTTTTGAAAAAAAGGTTGATAAAAATAATACTCTAAAAAAAGATGATTTTTCTGATCAAGAGATTCACAATCTCAAAGTTTTAATTGCCGATGATGATTTCATCTCTCAACAGATTTTATCATTAATGTTGCAAAACTACTGTGAAGAGATTATTTTAGTTTCAAATGGATTAGAAGCTATCGAGAAATACAAGGAACATCCGGATTTGGATCTGATTCTCATGGATTCGCAGATGCCTGAAATGAATGGATATGATGCTACTCAAGAGATCAGAAAACTGGATCAAAAAATTAGGATTATTGCACAAACAGCATTTACAATGCAAGGTGAAGTGGAGCAAGCTATTGCTGCAGGTTGTAACGGATGTTTATCTAAACCTATCAAAAAAGATCAGCTATTAGAATACATAAGACAAAAATAAAAGTCAACTTTTATCGTTATGTTGTATTAACTTAATTTATAACCAAAAAATTATAGACGTATGAAAAAATGGATGAAAAATTTGGTCTTTGTTTTATTGATTGTATTTATTTCTAATGGTTTACAATCTCAAACACCTGCTATTGACTTTACAAAAGCTGCTGAACATACTGTAAATGCAGTAGTTCATATTCAATGTGAATTTTCGCAGCAGAACAATTTTTACAATGATTTCTTTTGGTTTTTAGCTCCACAACCTAGCACTAGAAAAATCGAGGCATCCGGTTCCGGCGTAATCGTAAGGGCTGATGGTTATATTATCACAAATAATCACGTAGTACAAGATGCTGAAACCATTCAGGTGATTTTAAATGACCGTAGAACTTATCCGGCAGAATTGGTTGGAAATGATCCTGAGGCAGATATTGCAGTCATTAGAATTAAAGAGGTTGATCTTCCAACCATTGAGTTTGGGAATAGTGATGAAACTAAAATTGGTCAATGGGTATTGGCTGTAGGAAATCCCTTTAATTTAACTTCAACAGTAACAGCCGGTATTATTAGCGCAAAAGCAAGAAATTTGAATATATTGGGTCGTAATATGACAGAAAATCCTTTAGAATTTTATATTCAAACAGATGCTGCAGTAAATCGTGGTAATAGTGGTGGTGCATTAGTAGATTTAGAGGGAAAATTAATCGGAATAAATACTGCAATTGCTTCGAATACAGGTTCTTATGCCGGCTATTCCTTTGCAATTCCTTCCAATATTGTTAAAAAAATCACCAATGACCTCATCAACTATGGAGTTACTCAAAAAGCGTATTTGGGGGTAAATATTGCTGAAGTAGACGCTAAGCTGGCTGAAAATATCGGAGTTAAAAAAGTTAAAGGATTATATATTGCTACAGTAGTCAAAGATGGAGCAGCCTATAAAAGTGGATTACAAGATGGGGATATCATCATGACCATTAACAATAAATCAATTAACACCTTGCCTGAATTAAATGAAATTTTAGCACAATCATCTCCAAACGAAAAGTTACGAATCACTTATGAAAGGGAAGGAACAATTCGGGAAACCGAGATTGTATTACTCAACGAAAATGGAAATACTACAGTTATTAAGCCTGAAATCAAACCTTTGATAACCGTATTAAATGCTCAATTTAGAGAATTGAATGATCGTGAGAAAAAATTGTATGGAGTTGTTTCCGGTTATGTTTTAGAAAAAGCAAATAATTCACCATTGGTTAGAGCAGGAATTAGAACCGGCTACGTGATTACCAGTATTGGAGGTGAAGAGGATGTGAATCTCAATACCCTTATGGATTTAGAAAAAACCAGAGGAAGAGTTATTATTGAGGGGTTTTATCCATCAGACAGTAGACTTTCTTATTATATAATCGTACTTTAATCAGTTATCTCACAAATGCGAGAATAACACCACATTCGTCAGTTGGATTGTTAGAAATAGGCTTTAAAATAAACCGTTGAACTGAAGCAGGTACGATAAAAGTTTCTGCATAGCGAACGATAAAAGGTTCAAAATCATGGGAGGGGCTTTCAATAGAGAGCTCCTCCCCTTTTATAACACAACCAACATAAACGGAATCAGTCATCTCAACTATAACTTCATTTGTAAACCAGAATCTACGCGTTTCAATAAATTCCAACTCATGCAACCCTGTTTTTTCCTCCCTCCAGCCATCTCCTGATGCGATTGGTTCAATTCTGTTAATTAGATTCTTTTTGGTCCAGGATTCCACCCTATCCCATTGGATCACTTGTTGGGCATGATCAATATTAATCGGGCGTGGTTTTCCGTCTAACCCTAATCTTCCCCAATCCCACATTTTGAACGTAAAAATATAGGGTGTTGAACTTATCTCGAGAACAAGACAATTTTTTCCTGAGCAGTGAACAGTTCCGGCTGGAATCAAAAGATGATCATGAGTCTTAACAGGCCAAGCTTTTACAAACTTATCTGTATCAAACGGATGCTCCCCTATTTGAGCTCCTTTTAATTCAGAAATCATTTCTGCAGAATCAATATTTTCATTCAATCCTAAATATACTTTAGCATTCTCTTCGGCATGCAAGATGTAATAACTTTCATCTTGAGTGTATGACATTCCAAATTGTTTCTGAATATAATGGGTCAACGGATGTACTTGGAGACTTAAATTACCCCCTTGAACCGTATCTAAAAAGTCAAATCGGATTGGAAATTCATCTCCAAAACGGGCATAAACCTTTTCCCCGAGTAATGCTTCAGGATGCAAAAAGACCAGGTTAATCGACGGGATTTCAAAATAACCATTAGCAAATTGAATATAGAGACTATTCTCTTCGGGGACGCAATTAAAGCACCATGCATAGTTCTCAATTTCAGGATCTAGATTGCATTGGTTCTTCATCCATTGTCCACCCCATGGTCCGGGATCAAAAAAAGGCACTACACTAAAAGGTTGATGAACAACCATTTCAAGAGTATCTACCATGACAGATGCATTGACCAACTTGGGCTGATTTCTATCATTTGTATCCAGAAAATAATCAATCCTGTTCCAAAGTTTTTTCTTCCATAGATCTAAGACTCTCCAGTCAACAAAATAGCCCTGTTTATACATAAGCATCCAATCATCAATAATTCTGTTATGTAAGCCCAGATTATCCACTTCATGTTTTCTCATACGAAGTTGAATCTCCCAGCGCGCCATATCTGCATAAATTACTAAATCAGGGTTTGGGTAAACATAAGCCGCACCGGGTCCTATTATCAAAATGACTCCTTCATTAAGATTTTCAACATCTGCCTCTAAAGATTTTATTTTTTCAGGATCAAAGTATTGATCTATGGTTAAAGTAGTTATAACTCCAAAAATTCTATCGTCTGTCACAAAAGGATAAACCATATCAAAAATATATGATTCAGGATACATCAAGTCAGGAGTAAAAATAACGGTATCAAAAGTTACGAAATTTGTAATCTTTTCAACAACCTCCTCCCATAAAACACCTTGATAAAACTCGATGGCAATTACTTTTTTAGGATTAGAAATAAGAGAACCTGATTGGTTGATTTGACTTGTAACTGCTTTCCAACCTAGATTAATTGTAGTGTCATAAGGGGAATTAACGACGGGAAATTTATTGAATTTTGTTGTAGGCATGTTCAAAGTATTGGATTGCAAAAGTACTGAAAATTGAAAAAAGGAAAATAGTTGTTTTTGTCTATAATAAGAGAGGATTGGTCGATAATTTTTTGAACCATTATTTAATGTATATATTTTTGTTTCAAAATCACTATTTTATGAAAAGAACAACCAACCCTTCAATCATTATTACAGTGTTACTGTATATTTTAGTAAGCACAGCATCAGGACAATCATGGGGTGATTACACCTTAATAGCTTCTCAAGGATCAACGACTGCAAAATTAGTAACATTAACCGGAACAACATATAAAAGTTGGACATTAACAGGATCAAACGGATATAGTTGTTTTTTAACTCCAGACAGATGTTTAATCAGAATAGTCGGAGGAAGTGGAGGCAATGCAGGAAATAGAATAGAAAAAGTGAGTTGGGATGGACAAGTGATCTGGACATACAATGTAAGTGCGCATCATGATATTTGTTACATGCCCAATGGACATGTTCTGGCAGCTGTTCTCACAACAGCAACATCTGCTGAATTATCACAAAATGGATTTACAGGCATTACTAATTCTTTGAAATATGATAAAATTATTGAAATTGATGGCGTTAATGGACAAATTGTATGGGAATGGCGTTTTATTGATCATACTGTACAAGGGACGAATAGCAGTTTAGTTAACTACGGAGTTTCATCAGAGACACCAAATAAATTCAATGTAGCCACACAAGGAACAGGGGGTTATAATGACTGGCAACATTTAAACGGCATTGACTACAATCCGGCACGTGATCAAATTGTTTTCAGTTGTAAACATTTAAAAGAAGTTTTTGTAATTGACCATAGTACCACTACAGCAGAAGCTAAAACCGGATCCGGTGGATTAAGTGGTAAAGGGGGCGACTTTTTGTTCCGATGGGGAAATCCAACCAATTACGGAAAAACAGGAGCTACTTTCGGAGTAATCCACGATGCAGCCTGGGGGTTAGGGGAAACCTATCAGGCTCAAAGTGAAGATTCAACTTTAAGCACCTATCATGCTTATGCAGGTATGATTTCCGTTTGGAGTAATACAAATGTTGGCGGTATGTGTATTCAACCGCCCTATATCGATAGCAGCTATCTATTTCAATATGTAGCCGGTTCATCTTATTTACCATCAACACATTACAGGAAACTAACACTAACCGGGAACTCTACGAATATGGGAGGAAATCAATTGTTGCCAAATGGGAATATGCTTCTTTTTGCCGGTGCAGGGGCAAGTACAGCTTACGAGAAAAGTCCAAGTGGTTCAACGGTGTGGAGTAACAATACTGCTAATGGATGTAGTAAAGTTACCAGATATTCAGCTGCTTATGTTAATGGAGACTACGCTACAATTTGTGCAAATGTGGAGATTGGAAGTATAGATACAACCCATACTTCAAACAATAACAATGGGATATCAGATATTACTGTTCCCAAAATTAGCTTCAAAAATCCTGTTTCTATAGGAGAAATTGTTCCAATCAACAATTTAGATCAGAACAATAATAATACCATTCAACTTTATGATATTACAGGAAAACATATTGTGTCTATTCAAAATGATACTCAAATCACCATACCTTCTGTAAGAACAGGAATGTATATCCTAAAAATCAATGGATACGGATATAAAATTATGATTAAACAATATTAAAACAACATACAATGAAAAAATTTTTTATCATACTAATCTGCATTTTAAGCATCGGATTTAATCAAGCTCAAAATACTGTAAATGTGAATTTTTCTACAGATTTTACTGAAACTAACATTACACTCATTGTGGGTAATGAAGGACTCGATTCTGTTATGTCTTTAATCTCACACCGTGGCATCTATCTGGTTTATGGCAAACATAGTTCTTTTGGTGCAGGAACGCTTGTTCCCATGTCAAGAGTATCTAACACTTATTCATTTAGTGCTCCATCTGTTACTCTTGACAAAAACACCCTATATGAGTACTATTTTCAAGTAGGGACTGATGGTTATTTTGCAGAAGGAAATGTAGGAGATATCGCCAGGTTAGCTCCCGGTTTTTATCGTTTTCTCTTTACAAATACTTCAGATACTGTTATAAATATTCCTGCACTAACGTTTAATGGCAATGGGCCTGCTGGTCATCAGGTGATTCGTGTTAAATTAAATATGAGTAATACAACTCCCGCCGCTAATGGCGTTTTTGTAAAATCAGGAAATACAATAGTGCCTCTATATGACACTAATCTAGACACTTACGATGATGACAATCAGGTCATTTATGAAGGAATCCTTTATGCACCTTCAAATACTGAATTAACCTATACTTTTTATAATGGAATAGCACCCTCATACAACCTGGTTGACAACAATACGTATACCGTAGATGCCATTTCAGATATTGAAGTTACACCTGTATCCTTTTCTAATGAAGGCATTTATGAGGCGGTTAATCACGATTTGTACGATCCTGATTACATACAAAGGATTGAGATCACATTCACAGAACCACATTGGCAAGATAGTTTAACTGTTAACAAACCTTTAGACATCTATATGCCTGCCACGGTATCCATTAATGGCATTGTGTTAGATAGTGTTGGTGTAAAATATAAAGGGAATAGTTCTTATAGTCCAGGAAGAATCAAAAATCCATTTAATCTATCTTTAGATGAATTCAAATCATCCAATGATTATCAGGATTATACTTCTATCAAACTTGCGAATGTTTTTGGAGATCCTTCCTTCATTCGTGAAGTATTAACTTATGAAATTGCAGGAAAATATTTATATGCTCCAAAAGCAAATTATGCACAAGTTTACATAAACGGAAATTATATTGGATTATATTCCAATACTGAGGCCGTTAACAAGTCTTTCTGTAAAAGAACTTACGGATCGAAAAACAATACGTTCATGAGTTGTTCTCCCGCTGATGAACCAACAGTTGCCTCTAAAAGTAACCTCAAATATATTTCAAACAATTATCTTGATTACGAAAGTGCTTACGAGCTAAAATCTTCATCCGGATGGAATAATTTTATTGCATTATGCGACACCGTAACCAATTTTCCTGATAGCTTAGGTCATGTTTTAGATATTGACAAATTCATTTGGATGTGTGCATTTAATAATGTTTTGGGAAATATTGACAGTTACATTGGGGTTTACAGTCAAAATTACTATTTGTATCGGAGTGTGGAAGGTAAGTTTATGGCTATTCCCTGGGATTACAATCTATCTTTTGGTGCTTTTAACAATATTGGATTTGAGGATCGATTAAAAGCAATCAGTACCACTGAAAGACAACAACTGCCTCTGAATGTGCATAGTACTGATGATTATTGGCCCATGTTGGTCAATATTTACAACAATCCACGTTGGTTAAAAATGTATTTAGCACATTGCAAAACCATTTTTGAAGAAAACTTTGAAAATGATGATTATTTGGTATCCGCTGAGTTTTGGCAAAACAAAGCCATTCAAAGTGTGGGTTCTGATGTGAATAAATTCTTCAGTTTAAGTGATTTTTACAACGGTTTTACAGCAGATTATGCATTCAATGGATATAGCATTAATGGTATTCAAACCTTTTTAGATGGAAGGAGCTCCTATTTGAGTGGAATCACAGAATTTACAAATACACAACCCGAACTTTACGATGCTGCCCGCACTTATGACAATGGCGCTCGATTTACAGTAAAAGCGAATGATGCAGACCATGTTTATTTATTTTATCGATTAAAAAGCGACGAACACAGATCTTACACAATGGTTGAAATGAGTCTAAGCGGAGATCAATATGGGGTTACACTTCCAATATATGCTGATACATTAGATTACTATTATTATGCAGAAAATAGTACTATTGGCGCCTTTTTACCAGCCAGAGCAAACAAAGAATTTTATAGAATTCCTGTCACTCCTTCGATGGGTGTAGATCAAGCCATTGTAGATAATAATCGTGTTTTTTATAATAAAAATACACAATCAATTAAATTCGTTTTAGCTGCTGAAACAGAATCCATTCAAATATTTTCAGTCAGTGGACAATTATTACAGACCGTTTACCCTTCAGATCTTCATTTTGAAGTATCAACTAACCAGATTGCCCCTCAAATGGTGATTGTTCAAATGATCCAAAACAATAACATCATTTCTAAAAAAATTATGATCATCTGAAAGTGATAGAAATTCAAGAGCACTTTAAGAATTAATTATACTTTTGCAAATTATATTTCAATCATGTCTAAAAAAAGAATTTCCAGATACATTTTAGAGTATTCAATTTATACTGTCATTTGGATTATTCTGTTTATGGGTCAGATGATTGAAGATATTCAGAATTCTCTATCCAATGACTATTTTGTATCCAATTTAAAACCTTTACTATTTATATTGCCTTTTTTTGTTTTCTTTATCATTCATGACTTTTCAATGACCTTCTTTGAGTTAAAGAAAAAGAAAAAATGGATCTATATTGCCATAACTTCTTTTGCTTTTGTGTTACTCATTTTCCATTATATGGTGGTGTTTCCGAAAGATAAGTCACCTCGGAAATTTGATCATCACAAAATGGAACGGATGGAAGATCATAAGCCATTTGACGAACCCGCTGAATTTCGGGAAGATAGGCCTGACTATCCTAAACCTCCCAGAGGATTCAAACCATTTCATTTGATTCCACCTCTCACTAATGTCATGATTGGTATTTTAATTATCGTTTTTAATAGAGGCTTAAAGCTCCAATTTCGTTTTTTTGAGAATCAGAAAAAGATAATGGAACTTGAGAATCAGAATATTCAAAATGAACTAAATTATCTGAAACATCAGATCAATCCCCACTTTTTCATGAATACGCTTAATAACATTCATGCTTTAATCCGAAGTAATCCTGAAAAAGCGGAAGATGCCATCGTTGGGTTCTCTAAGATGATGCGCTATTTATTGTACGAGTCAAATTTGGAGAAAGTCTCTTTAGAAAAAGAGTTTGTTTTGATTAGAAACTATATTGAACTGATGCGCTTGCTCCTTACAGATCATGTAAAGATAAATCTTGAGTTGCCCTGGATTTTCCCAACGGTTAGCGTTCCCCCTCTCATTTATATCACATTCCTTGAAAATGCTTTTAAACATGGTATCAGTTATTCCAAAGAATCTTATATCCATTTTAAAATCACTTATGACGATCACTACATTTACAGTATAATACAAAACAGCAATCACAGCGTCAAATCGGAGACCGGTTCCGGTATTGGTTTAGAAAATGTAAAAAAACGTCTTAATTTGATTTATGGAAAAAAATACAAGATGAAAATAACCGAAAAACCAGAAGAGTTTAAAGTTGAATTACAAATACCGATTTCAATATGATCCGTTGTATAACCATTGATGATGCCCCTCTAGCATTAGCGCAAATTAATGATTTCGTTTCCAGAGTCCCATTTCTGGAATTGGTAGGATCGGCAAGTAATGCCTACGAAGCAATGGAATTACTAGCCAAAAACAAAGTGGATTTGATTTATACTGACATTGATATGCCCGATTTGAATGGCTTAGACTTTGTTAAAAGTGTTACTCAAAAGCCTATGATCATCTTTTCAACGGCTTATTCAGAATACGCCATTGAGGGATATAAGATTGAAGCTATCGATTATCTTTTGAAACCCTATAGTTTTAATGAATTTCTTAAATCAGCCAACAAAGCCCTCGAATACTTCGAGTTTAAGAAACATACAGATACGACTCCAACGAAAGAGAAGTTAACCCATATATTTATAAAAGCGGATTACAAAATCATCAATGTAGCCATTGAAAATATCCAATTCATTCAGTCTCAAAGTGATTATGTTAAATTTTTCATTGAAGGTTCAAAACCGCTCATGAGCCTAATGAGTATGAAATCGTTAGAAGAACTTTTACAAAATACAAATATTATTAGGGTACATCGATCCTATTTTATTAATATCAAGAAGATCAATTACGTAGCGAATCAGATTATTCGTATTGGTTCCCATGAAATTCCTTTAGGAGATTCCTATAAAGCGGCCTTTCTTGAATGTATTCAACAGAATGGAATCGGATAATCAATTCAAACTCTGTTATGTCTGTTCATAATGGAATTAACATTGTTTAAACACACTCCATTCTTCTTTCATTGTTGATGGTTTTTATCGGTTCTGGTTAATGTAATATGATGATCTGCAGAATTATAAACAAATGGAATAGGTTCAACTGTTACATCACTTTTATCTAGACCAAATGCTCTCTCTTCTTTCAATCCTAAACGATTTAAAATGAAATAACCATTTAGTAACAAACCTTTACGAATGGAGAATTCATTCTCAAACGATAAATATTTTTCTAATACAACAAATTTATAATCGGGGGCACTGCTATATTTAGTGGATCCATTCGGGATTAAATGCATATTCAATTCTTCATTTTGGATCAATTCCATCATAATCTTCTTAAAATACAATTCAGTTCGTGGTCTGATTCTAAACCCAATATTTATATTAATTTTAATCACTTTATCTTCCAGAAGTTCCGATACATCATACGATAAAGTGTAGGGATTCTGAGTTCGATTAGTATGCACAAACCAATAAATATCAGCTCTTTTTGGATTTTTAGAGAGAATGGAATTGAGAATTTTCTCTTCTATTTCATTACAGGTATTGGCTTTAGTCAAATAGATCAGATGAGTTGCAAACTTTGGAATATTCGTGTCATCGCTCAAATCTTTAATTAATTTAACATACTTCCCTAAATCAACAAATTTTGTATAACTATTAAGGATTTTACGTGAATAAAACCAGACATACATGGTTGTAAAGATGAACAGTTCAAAGAACAAGAACATCCATCTTTCTTTGATTTTTACAACGTTTGCAATAAAAAAGGAGATTTCAACTGTTGAAAATAAAAGTAAAATCAATACGATGAAAATGGGGTGCCATTTTAATTTATAGACCAAAAAGTAGGTTAACAGTATGGTAGTCATCATCATAGCAATAGATATGGAAAATCCGTATGCGGCCTCCATGTGGGTTGAGGTTCTGAAATACAAAACCATTAAAATACAGCCGCCCCACATGATATTGTTGATGCTTGGAATATAGATTTGACCTTTTTTATTAGAGGGTTGTCGTACAGAAACTCTAGGCCAGAAATTCAGGTTCATGGCTTCATTGATAAGGGTGTAACTTCCGCTAATCAACGCTTGCGAAGCGATTATTGTAGCCATGGTCGCAATTATGATGGATGGGATCAAAAACCATTGAGGAACAATTTCAAAAAATGGATTTCTATCTAGAAGAAAATCCCCTTTTTGATGTAAAAGCCATGCAGCTTGCCCCATGTAATTAACAACTAAACAGATCTTTACAAAAACCCATGTGATTCTGATGTTTTGCTTACCGCAATGCCCCAAATCGGAATATAACGCTTCGGCCCCGGTGGTAGCTAAGAAAACAGCACCCAGAATCCAAAATCCTTTCGGATATTGTGTGAGCAACTGTATCGCATAATAAGGATTAAAAGCTCTCAAAACAGATTGATCAACCCATATTTGAGATAAACCAAGAACAAATAACATGGAGAACCAAATCACCATGATTGGCCCGAACGCACTCCCCACTTTTTGTGTACCAAATCTCTGAAAAATAAACAATAATGACAGGATCATAATCACAATCGGCACCGTTTTGATATGAGCCATACTAGGAATGTTTTGTAATCCTTCTATGGCAGATGCTACTGAAATGGGTGGTGTGATAATTCCGTCTGCTAATAAAGCGGTTGCTCCAAGAATTGTAGGAATAACCAACTTTTTACTATGTTTTTGTACCAACGCATATAAAGAGAAAATACCACCTTCCCCTTCATTATCCGCTTTTAAGGTTAACCAAATATACTTGATTGTCGTTTGTAAAAAAAGTGTCCAAAAAACACACGAAACACCACCTAAAACGATGATATCACTGATTACATTTTTACCAACTATTGCTTTCAACACATATAATGGACTCGTCCCGATGTCTCCATAAATAATCCCTAATGCGACTACCAATGAAACCAAGCTAACTTTCTGCTTCCATTCAACTTTTTCTTTTGCCATACTTTTAAATCATTAAGGGTGCAAAAGTAGTCCGGAAGTTATAAAGGAAAAAATAAAAAAAAGGGGATAAATATAAAGAAAATATAAAGATTATCCAAAACGGTACCCTACCCTACTTTCAGTAATAATGTAAGTAGGATGGTTTGGATTTTCTTCAATTTTTTTTCTGAGTTGGGCCATATATACGCGCAAATACTGCGTCTCTGCCTGAAAACCAACCCCCCATATTTCATGTAAAATCTGTTGATGTGTTAACACTTTCCCTTCGTTTTTAAAGAAAAGAGCCATCAAATTATATTCCGTTGTGGTAAGTTTTAATATGTCACCATTTTTCTTAATCGTTCTCGCCACAAAATCGATCTGAAGTTCTTTACAAGTCAGCACTGTAGGATTGTCCTCGGTATTGTTTCGTCTAATGGATGATCTGATTCTGGCTAACAATTCACCAGTTTTGAAAGGTTTAACT
>Ga0209098_1000688_pt1 | contig 35734 bp, 28 predicted proteins | sample AD_JPNHW1_MetaG_FD_184429 | JGI IMG/M metagenome (GOLD analysis project Ga0209098, IMG submission 184429) | Active sludge microbial communities of municipal wastewater-treating anaerobic digesters from Japan - AD_JPNHW1_MetaG (SPAdes) (version 2) | ecosystem: Engineered > Bioreactor > Anaerobic...
AGTTCGCGGGCGACGTCCCTGGTGGAACAGCCGCGCAGCCAGAAGCGCATGGCCAGCATGTCGCGCAGGCCTGTGCCGGCGGCTTTAAGCGCCTCTAGCAGCGGCAGGGACAGGCTGCCTGCGCGCACCACAGGGCGGCGCAGCATCAGGCGGCCCCACAGGCCCGGCAACTTCAGCAGCTTGAAGCCATTGCGCTTGCCGCTGCCGGCAAGGCGTTCATAGGGCTGGCGCCCCAAAGCGTTGTCACGTTCGGCTGCAAGCTGAGTGTTCAAGGCTTCGGCTATCATGGAACTGATCTCCTGGCCGACGATGTAGTTTATCGTCCCCTGCTGTAGCGTGGACCTGACGCGGCTGCGCAGTTGGCGGTACGCCAGGCGCTCGATGTTCTCGTTGGTGCTTGGGGGGCGGGCAGATCCGCCGAACGCTTGACGACTGACTATTTTTTCAATACTCTGATTATTGGTAAGCATGGGTATCCTCCGTGGGGTAATTACTCGATATAATTAATTCTACGAGATGCCCATGCTTCCTACAAATTTACACCTGTGATATTAACACAACCCCTACCTTGGGAGCAGAATGACGGCGCGCCGCGTGCCGGAACCTGCGAACCCACTACTTAGCGGCAAGGAGCAGTGCGGGGCCGCGCTTCGTGGCCACGCCTGCGACGACATCTCGCGGATAAGATCGGCCTACCGCTTCAAAAGACGACAGGGGAGCGGTACTTATAAAGAATCCGCAGGATGTGAGGCAAAGTAGTGTCGAACTTCGTTCCTGAAACTCCGAAGTTTTTCACTTTTTAAAAAATCTGCCGAAAAAATCTTATTTTCCGCGCGCGCAGAATTAAAATTAAGCAGTAATTCCCATTGCTTTTTGAAGTCAACGGAAAGCCGCCGCCTGCCCCTACGGAAGTTTCAGGGCTGGCGCCCTGAGAAAACGCAGAGCGTTTCCCGAACCGATCTTCTTCTTTATCGCCGCATGTAAGGCCGTCTTAGCTTTGGTAAGCAAAGCCGGCCTTACGCGCGGCGGAGAGTTGCGGAGTTAGCCCTTAATGCCGGTTCCGCCCTGATGGGCCAAACCGGCATTAAGAGCAAGGAGAAAAGGTATGCAGAACCCTAATATGCGGTATTTCCTTTATGCCAGAAAGTCCACCGACGAGCCAGACCGCCAAATCCTCTCCATAGAATCCCAACTCGCGGAGTTGCGCGAGTACGCTCAAAAGGAAGGGCTTATAATCGCCCGCGAGTTCATCGAGAGCAAAACCGCCAAGGAACCTGGCCGCGAAATCTTCAACGACATGATCGCCGCCATAGAGGCAGGCAAGGCACAGGGCATTATTGCCTGGCACCCGGACCGCCTCGCGCGTAATTCAATTGACGGAGGAATGGTGGTGTATCTTGTGGACACCGGCAAGATAACAGCCTTGAAGTTCCCTACATTTTGGTTTGACCCTACGCCACAAGGCAAGTTCATGCTTTCAATCGCGTTCGGCCAGTCTAAATACTATGTGGACAACCTTTCGGAAAACATCAAGCGCGGTTTCAAGCAGAAGCTACGCAATGGCATTTGGCCTTGTTGCGCCCCGCTCGGCTATTTGAACGACAAGAACACCCGCACGATCTATCCGGATAAAGACCGGGCGGTCTTTATCCGGAAGACCTTTGAGTTGTACGCCTCCGGAGACTACCCCTTGGCGGAAGTTCGCCGCATCATGAACGGCGTAGGACTGAAAGGGCGGCATACCGCCCTTTCAGTCTCCAATTATCAGTATATGCTCAAGAACCCCGTTTATTACGGCTTAATAAGGTATAAGGGCGAGCTCTACGAGGGCAAACACGAGCCGATTATCAATAAAGGTCTCTTTGACCGTTGCCAGGCCGTAATGACCCTTAAAAGCAAGCCCAAGGGCCCTAAATTGAAGCCCTACACCTACCGGGGCGTGTTCCACTGCGCCTCATGCGGTTGCTTCATAACAACAGAAACCCAGAAAAATCATAACTACCTTCGGTGTACAAAACGCAAAGGGCCTTGCGACGAGCATTTTGTGCGCGAGGAGGTTATAGAGGAACAGATAAAAGGTGAACTAAAATCTGTATCCTTACCCCCGGCCCTGGCCAATGGGCTCATCCTTATGGCGGAGAAGGAACGAGCCGCATTGGCCCAGGCCGGGGCGTGTGCCACGCAAAAGCTGCGAGATAATTTGATTCCCCTTACAGACCAATTGGGCAAGTTGCTGGACCTGGTACTGCAAGGCCACCTTACACAGGCCGAGTACGCCAGCAAGAAAGCCCAATTGGTCAATGAGAAAAAGGAAATTGAAAATAAACTCGCAGCTTTTGCCCGGCAGGGAGCAAATCGGTTCGAACCGGAGATAGAGCTATACCGCGAGGCGGTTCACGTCGGGGAACTGGCGGAGAAAGGGAAAGCGGAGGAAAACAGGGAAAAGTTGAAAAAGATCGGTTCGAACTTCCGTATAGGCAGGCGGCGGCTTTCCGTTGACTTCAAAAAGCAATGGGAATTACTGCTTAATTTTAATTCTGCGCGCGCGGAAAATAAGATTTTTTCGGCAGATTTTTTAAAAAGTGAAAAACTTCGGAGAGGGAGGGATTCGAACCCTCGAAGGTATGACCCTTACAGGTTTTCGAGACCTGCTGTTTCAACCACTCACACACCTCTCCAAAACTCTGGCGGAAGGGGAGGGATTCGAACCCACGGTACGGATTAACCGTACACCGGTTTTCAAGACCGGCGCCTTAAACCACTCGGCCACCCTTCCCTTTCCTGGCGCCCCGGCACTTACAGTGCTTAGGCAGTAATGATATAATATAAAATTATAAGCGCAGGTTAGAAGAGAGATATAAAAATGGGCAAACTTTTCGGCACGGACGGCATACGGGGCGTACCCTGGGAATACCCTTTTACCCCGGATTTCATACGCAAGATAGGCTACGCGGCTTCCCTGGTGCTGCCTAAATGCCGCACCGGCTGCCACGACCAGACCGTAGTGCTGCTGGGCATGGATTCCCGCGCCTCCGGCAAACTGATAAAAAAATATTTAGTGGAAGGGCTATGCGCCAATAAGATCAGGGTCATCAATGTGGGCATTGTGCCCACCCCCACGGTGGCTTACCTGGTGAAACGCGAACAGGCCGATTTCGGCATAGTGATCTCCGCCAGCCATAACCCGCCCGAATTCAACGGCATCAAGTTCTTCTCCGGCGACGGCATGAAGCTGAGCGAAGCCATCGAAGGCAAGATCGAGAAGCTGCTGCTGGCCAAGAAGCCTCTGGCTTTCCGCCCGGCTTTCCCGCACCTGATAAAGAAGGATTTTTCCGTAGATTACGAGCGGTTCATCAAAAGTACGCTGCCGCGCGGCTTCAACCTGAACGGCGTTAAGCTGCTGCTCGACTGCGCCAACGGCGCGGCGTACAAGATCGCCCCGCGCATTTTCAAGGACCTGGGCGCCACCGTGAAGGTTATAGGCAATAAGCCCGACGGCAAGAATATCAACGTGGACTGCGGCGCGCTGCATACCGCCAAGATGGCCAAAGAGGCCGCGGCCTGGGGCGCCTTCTGCGGCATCAGCCTCGACGGCGACGCCGACCGCTGCATGTTCGCCGACGAGACCGGCGCGGCGCTGGACGGCGACGACCTTATCTCCACCGTGGCCCCTTACCTGAAAACCCACGGCCGGCTGACCAATAACGGCGTGGCGCTCACCTTCATGTCCAACTACGGGCTGCTCCGGTACCTGGAGGGGCTGGGCATCAGCGTAACGCAGGTGCCGGTGGGCGACAAGAACGTGACCGACGCCATGGAGAAAGAAGACCTGAAGCTGGGCGGCGAATCCAGCGGGCATATCATTTTCCGGGAGTTCGCCCCCACGGGCGACGGCATCCTGACCGCGCTGCAGACGCTGGCCGCCGTGCGCGACATGGGGCAGCCTTTCAGCTGGTTCCGCAGCCACTGGAACCGCTACCCGCAGGTGCAGGGTTCGCTGAAAGTGGCCGCCAAGCCGCCGCTGGCCGAGGTGGAAGGTTTCAACGCCAAGGTTTCGCAATTCGAGGAACAGCTTAAGGGCAATGGGCGCATTTTTGTGCGGTACTCCGGCACCGAACCGCTGCTGCGCCTGCTGGTGGAAGGCGAGTCCGGCCCCGAGATAAAAGCCATAGCCGACGAACTGCTGGAGCATTACAAAAAACATTCTGGCGCGATGGCGGTTAAAAGCTGAGCCGGCCGCCGGCATATCTATTTCCGCATTTTTTTAGGGAGGTTTTCATGAAGAACGTTAAACTCGGTATCAATATAGACCACGTAGCCACGCTGCGCCAGGCGCGCAAGGAAAAGAACCCCGACACGGTGGAAGCCGCGCGCGTGGTTTACAGCTCCGGCGGCGACATGGTGGTGATGCATCTGCGCCAGGACCGCCGGCACATACAGGATTCCGACCTGGAAAGGGTGCGCCACGACGTTAAAGGCATTCTGCACCTCGAGATAGCGGCCATCCCCGAAATGGAGAAGATCGCGCTGCGCGTGCGCCCCGATTCCGTCTGCCTGGTGCCGGAAACCCCCAAGGAAGTCACCACGCAGGGCGGCCTCAAGCTGGAAGGCCGCAGCAAGGAACTGGAGAAGACCATAAAGAACCTTTCCGACGCCGGCATTGAAGTGGGCGTGTTCTGCGACCCTGAGCCGATGGCCATCAGGGCCGCGCACAATATGGGCGCCGACAGCATAGAGCTGTGCACCAGCAAGTATTCCGAAGCCTGGGGCAAGAAACTGCAGGCCAAGGAACTGGAAAAACTGCAGCTCGCCGGCTTCCTGGTGCAGGAGCTGAAGCTGCAGCTGCACGCCGGGCACGGCCTGGATTACTACAATGTGGCCCCGGTGGCCCGCATAGAGGGCATGAATTGTCTTAACATCGGCTTCGCGGTGATCTCCCGGGCCATGTTCGTCGGGCTCAAGACCGCCGTCAATGAAATGAAGCGGCTGATACAGTAGCCGGCGGCCCGGCCGCAAGGCATAATTATGTGCGGAATAACAGGCTACATCGGCGACAAGAACGCCGCCGAGATAATTATCGACGGGCTTAAGCGGCTGGAATACCGCGGCTACGATTCCTGCGGCGTGGCGATCGTGGACGCGAAGAACGCCCTTTACCTGCGCCGCGTCAGCGGCCGGGTGGACGCGCTGGATAAACTGGTGGCCAAGGAGCCGCCCAAAGGCGCGAAGACCGGCGTAGGGCATACGCGCTGGGCCACGCACGGCGCGCCCTCCGAAGATAACGCCCATCCGCATACCGACTGCTCCGGGCAGGTGGTGGTGGTCCACAATGGCATCATAGAGAATTACCTCGGGCTCAAGGAAAAGCTCCAGGCCCAGGGTCATAAATTCAAATCCGAAACCGACACCGAAGTAATAGCCCACCTTATCGAGGAAAAGCTCAAGCACCTGCATGTGCAGGAAAAAGCCGTGCGCTCCGATATGCTGGAGCCGGTTTTCTTCGAGGCTTTCCGCCACGCGCTGGTCGAGCTGAAAGGCTCCTTCGCCGTGTCCGTGGCCTGGGCGCGCTGCCCGGGCATGCTGATGGCCGCGCGCATGTACAGCCCGCTGGTCATCGGCCTGGGCCAAGGCGAGCATTTCATCGCTTCGGATGTTTCCGCTTTCCTCAGGCACACCAAGCGCGTGGTCTTCGTTAACGACGGGGAAATGGCGGCCGTGAGGAAAGACTCGCTGGATCTTTACACCTTCCAGGGCAAGAAGACCGCCCATGAACCGGTAACCATACAGTGGGATTCCACCATGGCCGAGAAGGGCGGTTATCGCCACTTCATGCTGAAAGAGATCCACGAGCAGTCCGAGGCCGTGGAGAACACGCTGCGCGGCCGCCTGCTGCCGCTGGGCGGCGATATTCTTGAGCGCGAGCTGGGAATGCCGGCCGACTTTATGCGCGCGGTGGAAGAGGTGCAGTTCGTCGCCTGCGGCACGGCTTTCCACGCCGCGCAGGTGGGGCGCGGTTTGTTCGAGCATTTTGGCGTCCGCGCCGCGGCCGACTTCGCTTCCGAATTTACCGACAGGGCTAAGCTGCTGCCCAAAAATACCCTGGTAGTGGCCATCTCGCAGTCGGGCGAAACCGCCGATACGCTGTTCGCCGTGCGCGAAGCCAGGGCGGCCGGGGCTAAGGTGCTGGCCATCACCAATACCGTGGGCTCCACGCTTACGCGCGAATCCGACTACGTTCTGCACACGCACTGCGGGCCGGAGATCGGCGTGGCTTCCACCAAGGCTTTCCTGGGCCAGCTGGCCGCCATTTACCTGGTGGCGGGGCATTTCGCCGCCGCCCGGGGCCGGCTCGCCAAGGCCGACGCCCGCGCCTACGCCGAGGAATTGCTGCGGGTGCCGCGGCATATCGAGGAGATCCTGGCCAATGAGCCTGCCATCGAAAAGGTGGCCGCCTCCTTCGCCGCCAGCGAGCATTTTTTGTTCATTTCGCGCGGGCTGAATTTCCCCATAGCGCTGGAAGGCGCCCTGAAGATAAAGGAAATTTCCTACGTGCACGCCGAGGGCTACGCCGCCGGCGAAATGAAGCACGGCCCCATCGCGATAATCTACCAGGGCATGCCGCTGCTGGCGGTGGCCCCGTCCTCCTCCTCGCTGGACCTGATGGCGGGCAACATCGAGGAAGCCAAGGCGCGCGGCGCGGACGTGGTGGCGATAGTGGACGAAGAGTCCCGCAAGACCGTCAAGGCTTCGCGCTACCTGGTGCTGCCGCGCACGGACGAACTTTTTTCGCCCATGCTCACCGTGATCCCGCTGCAGCTGTTCGCTTATTACGTGGCGCTGGCCAAGAAGTGCGACATCGACAAGCCGCGCAACCTGGCCAAGAGCGTGACGGTGCGCTGATGGGCGCCCGGAAGAATTCGCTGCCGGGCCTGTTCGGGCTCGGCGTAGACCTGGTGGAAGTTTCGCGCATCCGCGCGCTGGCCCGGCGCAACCCGGCTTTCCTTAAAAGGTTCTTTACCGCCGGCGAGCTGGCCTATTCCCTGAAAGGCAAAAATAAATTCGAGCGCCTGGCCGCGCGTTTCGCGGTGAAGGAAGCCGTCATCAAGGCGCTGGACGCCACGCACCTGGCGCTGAAAGATATAGAAGTCGAGAATACCGCCAGCGGCCGCCCGCATGTGACGGTTAAAAAGCTGCCGTCCGCCGCGCTGCTGGTCTCCATCTCCCACACCGCCCGGCACGCCATGGCCGCCGCGGTGGCTTTTAAAAAATGAATACGAAGACCGGCAAGATCACCGCGGCTTTCCTTAAGCCGCTGCTGCCCGCCCGCCAGAGCAATTCCCACAAAGGCGATTATGGCCACGTGCTGGTGGCGGCCGGTTCGCGCGGCATGACGGGCGCGGCAGTGCTGGCGGCCCGCGCGGTCCTGAAGGCCGGGGCCGGGCTGGTCACCGTGGCCTGTCCCGACACTGAAAGGGCGCAGGTGGCGGCCGCCCTGCCGGAAGCTATGACTTTCGGGGCCGCCTCAAAGAACGGCTCTTTCGCCCTGAAGGCCGCCGGCCAGGTGGCCGCGCTGGCGGCTGATAAAAAAATAGACCTCGTGTTGGTCGGCCCCGGCCTTTCCATGTCCGGGGAGGCGCCTGCTTTCGCCGTAAAACTTATTAAAATGCTGCGCCTGCCCGTGATAATAGACGCCGACGCGCTCAATGCCGTGGCCGCCACCGGGGCTTTCCCGAAAGCCGCCGCGCCAGGCATTATAACCCCGCACCCGGGCGAGGCGGGCCGCCTGCTGGGCCGGGCGGTGAAGGACAGGCCGGCCGCCGCGATGGCGCTGGCCGCCCTGTGCGGCGGCGCCGCCGCGCTGAAAGGCGCGGGCACCCTGGTTTCCGACGGGCAGCTGGTGCTGGAGAACCCCACCGGCGGCCCGGCGCTGGCCAAGGGCGGCTCGGGCGACGTGTTGGCCGGGCTGTGCGCCGGCCTCTTCGCGCAGGCCGGGCTGAGGAGCGGTTTCACCCTTAAGACGGCTTTTGAAAGCGCCGCCCTGGCCGTGTACCTGCACGGGCTTTGCGGCGACTTGGCCGCTAAAAAATTCACCGAGCGCGGCGTGCTGGCGTCCGAACTTATAGACGCCCTGCCGGCGGCCCTGCGCAGGCTGGGGGGCCGCTGATGAAAAAAAGGATGCCCGGCGAAGTCAGCGTGCTGGCCGATATAGCGAAAATTTTCCGTTTCCCGGCGGACCGCCGGCTGCTGCTGGGCCCGGGCGACGATTGCGCCGTGCTGCGCCACAGCCCCGCCCGCGAACTGGTGATAACCACCGACGAGCTGGTGGAGGGCACCCATTACCTGGCGCGTTTTGCCGCGCCCGAGGACCTGGCGCGCAAGCTGATGCGCGTGAATTTGAGCGACCTGGCGGCCATGGGCGCCGTGCGCCCGGTGGCCTGCGTGGTGGGGGCCGGCCTGCGCCGGGATACCGCCCCGGATTTCGTCCGGCGTTTTATCCGGGAGCTTAAGAAAGAAGCGTTGCGCTTCAAACTTTCCGTGGCCGGGGGCAACCTGGCCGGCGCGCGGGAGAACCATTTTTATATGACCGTCTGGGGCGAGGCGGCCATGGGGGAACTGGTGCTGCGGCGCGGGGCCGCGCCCGGCGACCTGCTGCTGAACATAGGCGCGCTGGGCGAGGCCGCGGCCGGCCTGGAAATACTTAAAGCGGGCAAGGCGGCGGAAATAAAGAAATACTCCGGGCTGGTGCGCTCTTTCTGGCAGCCGCGGCCCATGCTGGAGGCGGGGCGGCTGATAAGCCGGCACAAACTGGCCACCGCCATGATGGACAATTCCGACGGCCTGCTGAGCAGCGCCCGCGACCTGGCGCGCGCGGGCCGGGCCCGCGTTATCCTCAGCCCCGGCGAGGGGGCCTGCTCCCCGGAACTGCGGGGCTACAGCGCCGGCAAAAAAAAGGACTGGCGCGGTTACGCCATCAGCGGCGGCGAAGATTACGGCCTGATATTCAGCGCCCGCCCCGACAAACTTTCCAGGATAAAAAAGTCCCTGCCGGGCGTGGCCGTGGTTGGGCGCTTCGAGGCCGGGTGCGGCGTGGAGATCGAGAATTTCGATGGAAAAGTCAAAAGCTTCGGCCATTTTTAAAAGCTCCGGGCCCGCCGATACCGCGCGCCTGGCGGCCCTGTTCGCCGGCGCGCTCACCGGCGGCGAGATCCTGCTGCTGGAGGGGCCCATAGGCGCCGGGAAAACTTTTTTCACCAGGGAACTGGCCCGGGCGCTGGGCGCGCGCACGCTGCCGGTCAGCGCCAGCTTCAACCTGATGCGTTCCTACGGCGGGCGGCTGAAGCTGTACCACTTCGACCTTTTCCGCGCCGCCGCGGCAGACCTGGAAAATATAGGGCTGGAAGATTATTTGGGCCGCGCCGACGGCATTACGGTGGTGGAGTGGCCCGCGGCCGCCGCGGAACTTACGCAGGGCTTTACGCGGCTGCTCCTGGACTTCGGCCTGGCCGGCGGGGACAGGCGCGTTATAAAAGTGCGCTGCGCCGACAAAAGCGCGGCCGCCGCGCTGGCGAAAGTAAAAAGACTATGGGAAAAGAACTGATACTCGGGCTTTGTACTTCCGGCTCCCGTCTGAAGGCGGCGGTTTCGGCGGGCGGCAGGTTTTACTGCGCCCAGAGAAAAGTGTTCAACCAGGAGCGCGTCCTGTTCGGGCTGGTGCGCCGGCAATTAGCCAGGGCCGGCGGCGACCTGCGCGCCGTGCGCGCGGTATGCGCGGCCAGGGGGCCGGGCAGGTTCACCGGCATACGCATAGCCCTTACGCTGGCGGGCGCGCTGCAGGCGCTGGCCGGGGCAAAGGTATATACCGCTTCGCTCTTCGAGATCCTCGCCCTGCAGGCTTTTGAACATAAGGATTTTTCGCGCGGCGGCCGGCGGCCCGCGCGCATAGCGGTATTGCTGCACGCTTTCAAGGACGAATACTTCTGCCAGTTCTTCCGCAGCGGGCCGGGCGTTAAACTGCCGCGCCCGGCGGCGGCCCCCGTCTGGCTTAAAGCCGATGAGATGCGCCGGCTGCTGGCCGCGCAGGCGGGGCCTTTCTACGCGGTGGCCGACGAGGAAGAGAACAGGGAAATTTACTCCCTGCTGCCGCCGGCCGCCCTGCGCGCCTGCCCGGCTGTTTCAAAGGTTCTCGCTCCCTATATAATAAAAGCCGCCCTGGCTTACGGCAGCCGTTCGCTGAAGCCGCTTTACCTCAAGCCCGCCAAGTACGAAATGGAACAAAAGAAAAAAGCCTGAATGCTGATACGCCGCGCTAAAAAAGAGGATTATCCCGTTTTCGCCGCCATCGAGGCGGAACATCCCGGCTTCCCGGCCTGGGGCGAGAGCGGCTTTGCCGGCGAAGAGAAGAACCGCAATTCGGTGACGCTGGCGGCCGAGGCCGACGGGGCGGTGGCGGGCTTCATCAGTTTCTGGATCCTGCGGCCGCAGGTGCAGTTGAATTCTCTGGCTGTAAAAAAGGACCTGCTGCGGCGCGGCGCCGCCACGGCGCTGCTGGGGAAACTGCTGGAATACGCCGCAAAGAGCGCCTGCACCGGGATAGACCTTGAGGTCAATGAGTTTAACGCGCCGGCCATAGCGTTCTACCGCAGGCACGGTTTTGAAGTGGTGGGTAAAAGGCCAAAGTTCTATAATAATACGCAAGCCGCCCTGCTGATGCGTAGGGCGCTGCAGCGTAGCCCGCATGCGGCTCTAAGGTAAATTATGCTCAAAACTATATTTTTAAGTCTGCTGCTGTCCGGCCCCGCTCTGTGCTCGGCCGGGATGGCCGACCGGGACGCCTACCTGCATTTTATGAACGGCATGGTGCAGGAGCGCCGCGGCAATTTCGACCTGGCCCTGCAGGAATACCAGCGCACGCTGCTGCTGGCCCCGGGCGAAGCGGCGGTGCAAAAGCAGGCGCTGAACCTGGCCCTGCACGTGGGCAAGCTCGACGACGCCGCGCGCTGGGCGGAGTTCGTGGTCAGCGCCGATTCCGCCACCGCCGAGAACTGGGTGCTTTACGGCAACGTGAAATGGGCGCGCGGGGAAATAGAATCCGCCCGCGGCGCTTATGAAAGAGCCGCGGCGCTGGACGCCTCCAACCACGAGGCCCTTTACCAGCTGGCCAGCCTCAGCAGTTCCAAGGACCCGGATAAGGCGATCGCCTATCTCAGGAAATACCTGGAGATAAGGCCGGAGGACGCCCCGGACATCTATTACCAGATAGCGGTGCTTTACAATATGAAGAACGACCTGGCGGCCGCCGAAAAAAGCCTGCTGCTGTCCAAGGACGCGGATTCTTTTTACCTGCAGCCGCGCTATATGCTGGCCAATTATTACGAGGCCAAAAGCGATACCGCGGCGGCCATCAACGAATACCGTGAACTGCTGGAACTCGAGAGCCGCAACCCCGAACTGCTCGATCACCTGGGCGAGCTGTACGCTTCTCCGGCCGTGGGTAACCTGCCCGAAGCTGAAAAGTATTTCCTGCTGGCCTGGGAGCTGGACAAGACCGATCCTTCCGCCTGCTTCTGGCTGTCGGTGATCAACGAGGAGCGGCGCGATTTCGCCGCGGCGGCGTCCTACATGGAAGGCTCCCGCGCGCTCAAGGACGATCCCGGCGCGGTGCTGCGGCTGGGCTATTATTACACGCAGAGCGGGCGCTACCTGAAAGCCGTGGGCATGCTGGAGGACGCGGCGAAAAAATGGCCCGAGAACAACGAGGTGGCCTATTTCCTGGCCCTGGGCTACGATGATACCGGGAAAGTCGCCAAAGGCCTGGAACTGCTCAAGAGCCTGGTAAAAAGAGCGCCCGGCTACGCCGAGGCCAGGATGCAATACGGCGTGCTGTGCGAGCGCGAGGGGAATATAGCCGAAGCCGAAGAGAATTTCCGGTACCTGCTGGGCGTTAACCCGGCCAACGCGAACGTGCTCAATTACCTCGGTTACGCGCTGGCGGACCGCGGCCTGAAGCTGGAAGAGGCGCAGGTCCTGATCTCGTCGGCGGTGGCCCTGGAACCTGCCAACGGCGCTTACCGGGATTCCCTGGCCTGGGTGTATTTCAAGCTCGGGCATACGGAACAGGCCCGCGCGGAAATAACGAACGCGGTAAAGCTTATCAACGACGACCCGGTGGTCTGGGCTCATGCCGGCGACATTTACTCGGCCGCGGGCGATCTTAAAACCGCCTGGCGGGCCTATAAAAATTCCTGGCTGCTGGAGAAGCCGGCCAAGCGCGACGCGGTCGCCAAAAAGATCAAGGTGCTGCTGGGGAAGATCCCGGAGGCCGCCGCCGCGGAGCTGCAAAAGACTTACCTGAAGGATTTCAGTCCCGCCGGGCTTGAATTCGCCACCTTCGCCAAAGTGCAGGCTAAGCTGCCGGGCAAATCCGTGAAGTTCGACGCGATGCTGCATTTTTCCCCGCCGGACAATTTCACTATTTCCGTGATGGGCCCGCTGATGGTGCCGCTGTGGAACGCGAAATTGAGCGGGGACGGCCTGGCCATGGATTCGATGGCGCTCAGCGGCATTGCGCCGGATAAGTTCAATTACTGGGCGGCGCTGGTAACGGAAGAACTGGGGGCCTGGTTCTCCGGGGCTTACCTGGAGGGTTTGCCGGTTGCGCAGAAGGATTGCGCCAAGGGACCGCTGCGCGAAGTCTGCCTGGACGACGACAGGGCCTGGCCGGTCAGCGTTACGCCGCTGAAAGAAACCAGGCTCGATCTGCGCCCCGGGGATTATTTCCTTAAGAACCTTTACCTGTTCCCCCGGACGCTGGAATTCAAACTGCCTTTTGTCTCGCTGAAGATCACTCTGGACAGCGACCAGATGAATTTTGCGGCGGTCAACGAGCTTAAACTGCCGGAGTAGGTCCGCATCCGGCGGCGCCTGCCGCCGGCAGCTATGATAAGAATAAAAGCCCCGGCGAAAATAAATCTTTTCCTGGAAGTCACCGGCCGCCGGCCGGACGGCTACCACGACCTGGCCACGGTTTTCGCCCGGGTGGCGGCCTGTGACGAACTGCTGCTGGGCCGCAGCGCGCGGCCCGGCATCTGGCTGACCGTAAAGGACGGCGCCGGGCTGGGCCTGGAGAACAATTCCGACAATCTCGTCTATAAAGCGGCGGAAAGTTTCTTTAAAGCTTTCGGCCTGCCGCCGGCGGTGAAAATAACGCTCCGCAAGAACCTGCCCGTCGGGGCGGGGCTGGGCGGCGGTTCTTCCGACGCCGCGGCCACCCTGCTGGGGCTGTGCCGGCTTTACGGCGTAGCCCGTCGGGCCAATGCGGCTAAGCTGCGGCGGTTGGCGGCGGGGCTGGGTTCGGATGTGCCTTTCTTCCTGCTGGAAAGCCCGCTGGCCGCGGCCACAGGGCGCGGCGAGAAGCTTAAGGTCCTGGCCGCGCGCGGGCGGCTGCCGGCGGTGATAATAATTTACCCGGGCAAGCCGGTCTATACAAAAGACGTGTTCGGCCGCCTGGTGGTGGCCGCGCGGCCGGAGATAAAAAGCCGCCTGGCGGATTTCCGCGCTATTATAAGGAAGCTCGGCAACGGGGAGTTCTCCGCGGCCGCCTGCGGCCTGCTCTTTAACCGGCTGGAGGGCGCGGTGCTGCCGGTGCGCAAAGATGTGCGCCTGGCGCATGCCAGGCTAGTAAAAGCCGGGGCGGACGCGGTGCTGATGTCCGGTTCGGGCTCCTCGGTATTCGCGCTGGCCTGGGACCGGCGGCTGGCCCGGCGCATAGCGGCCGCTGCGGCCTGTAACAGTAGTTACAAGGTATTATTTACTGAATTTTGCTAGAATTTCACTGGTTAGAGAAAAGCTCCCTAGGGGGGAGCGTATTCTTCGGGGGGGACATCATGGATATTACTGAAGTCAGGATACATCTGCGCAACGAGGCCAGGCTGAAGGCGTTCGCTACGGTTACTTTCGACAACGCTTTCGTGGTGCACAATATGAAGGTGGTGGACGGTAATACGGGGCTTATCGTCTGTATGCCTTCGCGCAAGATCAAGGACGGGACGTACAAAGATATCGCGCATCCTATCCACAACGAATTCCGGGGGAAACTGGAGCAGTTGATCCTCAAGGAATACGAGTCCGCGGTGGCCAAGGCGGGCGCCGCGCCTGTTCCCACGCAAACCGAAGGCTTCTAGTCCGTACCCGGCGGTACGGCTGGCCGAAGGCAGGGGGATTATGGTTTAATCCTCTTGTAGCCCTTTTTATTCCCGGATTGTGTAACGGTAGCACGACGCCCTTTGAAGGCGTTTGTCTAGGTTCGAATCCTAGTCCGGGAGAAAAAACTAAAGACCTCAGCAATGCCAAGCGGGGTTTTTTTGTTTGGGATACTCATTGCAGGACTTAGCCGGTTCCCTGGTGCCGGGCCGGCCCTTTTTAAATCTTATTATCCGATAAATATTTTCGGATCGCGCCGGCGGCTATCTGATGTTCAGTTTCATCCCAATGTCCCGTAACTTTAAGCGCAACGCCGCTATTAGCTTTAGCGTGAAAGACCGGCTGCAGGGATAAATAGTGAACGCTGCGGCTGCGGCTGTACGCCGGCAGAAAACCGTCCTGCGGGGCGTCCGCCAGCAGCTCTGCCCCGAACGGCAAATAGACAAGGACCGGCACCGCGCCGTTCTGGCGAGCGACCGCGATCAACTCGTCGAGTATTGCAACCGTCACCGTGCCCATTTCCTGGTCGTCCAGCCCTCGCTTCTGTCGATAGACCTGTCGGAACAGGTCCAGTAGGTCTGCAAGTTTAGATCTGTACGGCTCCCTCTTGAGATATTCCCCCGGGGCGGGAACAGGTGAATTCTCCAGCTTGAGCTTGCCGTCCATAATCTTGAATTTAGGCTTGGCATAATCCCTGAATCTTAAAATATTCCGCTGGATATCATTGCTGACGATTCCAAGAATGATGATGTCCGGCCGGTATTTTATCCCCTCCTCCTTAAGATAGATCAACATCTGGTCGTGTGCGTATCCATGGACGCCAAAGTTGATCACTTCCGAGGCGGGCAGCAATTCCTGCAGCCGGGAGGGATAGGCTTCGGTGTCATTTACTTCCTCTCCGAAAGTAAAGGAGTCTCCAAGTATTAAAATGCGCTTTTTACTTGATTTACCGTATGTATACTCGGTTTTTCCCCTAATACCTTTTGAGTTTGTACTAAGCACCTTGCCGCCGAAGACGGGAGTCTTGGTCAGGTTAGGTTTTATCGCCCAGCCCCTGGTAGGGCTGTACTCGTCGAAGGAGTAGAAGATGTCCCCGGCTCCGGCCCTTTTCTTGTTCGCCCACAACAGACGCCAGCTGGTGTCGCAGCTGATCTTTTCAATGGTCTGCATGCCGTAGCCGGAAAATAAAAAGATCCTGGAAGCAACTTCCAAAAACACAAGCAGGAATACCGGATATAGCAGTGTTAAAATCTTCCTGGTCTTCATGCTGTTATTTTTCTTTGTTCCGGAATCAAGTCGCCGGTCCGAGGTCCTTTATCCGCAGCCCGGCAGACATGGGAACAGGAAGTATAATAACATAAGACGCCCGGCGCAGCCACCTCAAAATAATGCAGTCCCGGTAACGGCAGATTTGTTTATGATCTGCTAATCGATGTGGCCTGGTTCGGGGCGGCCGGGAAGCGGAGCTCGAAGGCGGTGCCCTGGCCGGGGACGCTGTTTATGGTTATGGAGCCCTTGTGCAGCTGCACGATGGAATAGACCGTGGCCAAGCCCAGGCCGGTGCCCTGGCCTTCGGGCTTGGTGGTGAAGAAGGGCTCGAAGATATGCTTTATCACTTCCGGCGGCATGCCGCCGCCGGTGTCGGCAACGGTAAGTTTTACGGAACTTGCGGTTCCGCCGGGCGCTTTGGCGCGGCTTTCCGCGTCCGCGTCTGAAACCGCCGAGGTGGCTATCGTAAATTCACCGCCCTTGGGCAGCATCGCGTCGCGGGCGTTAACGGCCAGGTTAACTATCACCTGTTCCAGCTGGCCTTTGTTGCCCAGTATCGCCGGCAGGCCGGGGGCGAGGTTCAGTTTCAGGCGTATTTTCCTTTCCAGCACCATGCCCAGCATGGTCTGCATGCCGGTTATGGCCGCGTTGAGGTCCAGGGCGGCCATTTCCGCCGGCTGTTTCCTGCTGAAGGCCAGTATCTGTTTTACCAGGTCGGCGCCTTTGCCTATGCCGGCGGCCGTTTCTTTTACGAATCTATGCGCGTCGCCGCCGGCGGGCAGCGTTTCCAGGGCCAGCTCGTTGAACCCTTTCATGGCGGTGAGGATATTGTTGAAGTCGTGGGCCATGGCGCCCGCGGCCCTGCCCAGCGATTCCAGTTTCTGCGCCTGGTAGGATTTCGCTTCCAGGTTCTTGTAGTCTATGGCTTTGGCCATGATGGCGCAGGCCGCTTCCAGAAAAGCCATTTCGCTTTCATTGTATTTGTGCCCGGGCAACAGGTACAGGATAAGTACCCCGATAACGTTCTCCCGTATTTTGATGGGCAGGCAGTAGTGGCCGTGGGGTTTCATCCCGATGTAAGAGATCTCGTGCCGCTCGTCCAGGCCGGCGGTGAAAACGGGTTCGCCGGAGGCGGCGGTTTTTCCGCAGAGGCAGCGCCCGAACTGCACATTGGCGCAGGTGCTGAGGATCTCTTCGGAAAGGCCGCGCCGGGCGGTCATTACAAGGTTCTTCGAGCCCGCTTCGGCCAGGAAGACCGCGCCCTTGGACTCCAGCGCCAGCCAGGGGATGGCCAGCAGGCTGTCCAGGAATTTGCCCAGCAGTTCGGGCAGGGAGCCGTGTTCCATGGAAATCACCAGCAGGCTGCTGATAGCCGAGCGTTTTTCGATATCACGGCTGATGGTCTTAGCCATGGTAGAGAAGGTCTTGTAAAGATTCCCCACCTCGTCGTCGGAGCCGCCGTTCTCCAGCTCCGGGAAATTCCCGGCTGTTATTTGGGCGGCGGCGCTGTCGAGAGCGACCAGCGGCTCGGTGACGCGTTTTTTTGTGAAGTAAAAAACCGCCGCGCCGAACAGCAGTTCCAGCCCGATGAGCAGCAGCAGCAGCTGGTTCATCCTGCGGGTGGCATCTTCCGCTTTTTTTCTGAAGCCGGCGGTCACCGCGTCGCAGGCGGCGAGCAGGGCCTCCGAATGCGTTTCTATGTAGCCGAGGGCGCTTTTCATCGCGGCGCCGCCGGCCGGGGAGCTCTCTATCGTCCGGGCGGCTTCGCGGTAGCCCTGCCAGGCGGCGTCTTCGGCCTGCACCAGCGGCGCCATGTCGGCGGGGGCCCGGGCGACGAAGAAGTCGCGGGAAAAGCCGCCGTATTCAAAAGCCCGGAGGGTTTCGTCGAATTCCGCGGTAAGTTCTTTCAGCGAATTCCTGTCGTTCTTGTGGCCGGCCGCCACCTGGAAAGCCAGGTAGGCAATTTTCTGGGACAGCATGCGCTGCCGCCCGGCCGCGTCCACCGCCGTGGCGGTGCGGTCCAGTTCATGCAGTAAATAATTGTAGGCCAGGAAATTGGCGAGGAAAAGCCCGGTAAAAGTCAGGATCACAATAAGCAGTTTTCTGCCCAGCGTAAATCGTGGTATCAGGCCTGTCTGTTTTGCGTCCATCCGTAGTTCCGGCACCCGGCGCGCCAGCCGCCGCAGCCCCCGCTCGATCAATTCTGAATCTATTATAGGTTTACCATACACACGCGCGCAACCGTGCCGGGAGATGCACAGGCGGAGCGGGCGGGGTTTGGTGGAGCAAAACCTCACGGAAGCCGCCGCTTGCGTAAGCGCGGCGGCTGAGTGAAGAGTGGCGGGCACGGTGAGGCCCGGCTTTAGAGCGAGGCATAATTATGCCTCGCGTCCGGGCCGCAAGGGCGGAGGCAATTTTTACAGCGAAAAATTGCCGAGCCGGGGTCGCGGAAAACCGCTATGCGGTTTATCCGTGACTGCCCGACCACGTTTTTGCGCAACCAAACCCCGCACGCTCCGCCGTGGAACGGGGGGAGAACCTGCCGGTTTTGGTATAGTAGTTGCGTAAGATGGCGATTAAAAAAAAGAAATCTGACCGGGAGCCCGGGAATTGGTTCGTCTACATCCTTAAATGCCGCGGCGGGCGGCTTTATACGGGCATTACCAATAACCTGGAAAAGCGGGTGGCGGCGCATCGGGCGGGCCGGGGGGCGAAGTTCACGCGGGCTTTCGGGCCGGTGCGGCTGGCCTGGAGCCAGGGCGGGTATACACATTCGGCGGCGGCGCGCAGGGAGGCGGCTGTAAAGAAGCTGCCGCGCAGTGAAAAAGCGGCTTTATTGCCGGCGGTCAAACCGCGGCCGCCTAAAAAATAGTAAAATAGACATATCCAATATCCCTTCCAGAAAAAGGATGCTCCGGATGTCAAAAAATAATGGTTTTGCGGCGGTGGTGCTGGCGGCCGGCCTTGGCACCAGGATGCGGTCCGACCTGCCCAAGGTGCTGCATTACCTTGGCGATATGTCGCTGATAGAGCGCGTTATACGCAAGATAGCCCCGCTGGGCCCCGAAAAAATAATAGTGGTCACCGGCCACCGGGCCGAACTGGTAGAGGCCGAGCTCTCGAAAAGGCTCGGGCCCGCCATCTTTGAGAAAATAGTTTTTGTCCGCCAGAAACTGCTGAAAGGCAGCGGCCGCGCCGTGCAGGAGGCCATGCCCCAGATAAAGGCGCACGCCCACGCTATGGTGCTGTGCGGCGACGCCCCGCTGTTCAGGGCGGAGACCGCCAGGAAAATGCTCGGCTTCTATTTTAAACACGCTCCCGACTGCCTGGTGATGACGGCGGACCTGCCTGAGCCCGGCTCCTACGGCCGCGTAAAGCGCAACCACGCCGGGGACGTGGCCGCCATAGTGGAGGCCGCCGACGCTGATACCTGGGAAAAGAATATTACCGAAGTGAATTCCGGAACCTATTTCTTCCGCGTGAAGGCGCTGGAGAAAGCCGTGCAGGGGCTTAAAAAGAAGGGGACCAAGGGTGAGTTCTACCTGACCGACGCGCTGGAGAATATCATCGCCGCCGGCGGCAAGACCACGGCCTTCAAGCTTTCCGACGCCACCGAGATGACCGGCATAAATTCGCGCGCGGACCTGGCGGCCGCTTACACCATGCTCAACCGCCGCAAGGCCGCCGACCTGATGGCCGCCGGCGTGACGGTGGTGGACCCCTCCAACACTTATATAGAGGAAAGCACCGTGATCGGCCGCGACACGGTGATCTACCCGGGCGTTTTCATCCGGGGCGTTTCCTCCATAGGCCGCGGCTGCAAAATAGGGCCGTACGGCGTGATCGAGGATTGCCGCATAGACGACGGCGCGGTGATAAAATATTCCTGCGCGCTGGAAAACAGCCGTGTGCGCGCCGGGGCCATAGTGGGGCCCTTCGCCCGCCTGCGCCCGCTGTCCGATATCGGGCCCTCGGCCGAGATCGGTAATTTCGCCGAGGTCAAAAAGTCTAATATCGGGCGCGGCTCCAAGATGCACCACCACAGCTACGTGGGCGACACCGACATGGGCGAAAAGGTCAATGTGGGCGCCGGCACCATCACCTGCAATTACGACGGCGTTCATAAGAACAGGACCGTCATCGGGGCCGGCGCTTTCATCGGCTCCAATACCAATCTCGTGGCCCCGGTAACCATCGGGGCCGGCGCTTATACGGCCGCCGGTTCCACTATCACGGAGGACGTCCCGGGCGGCTCGCTGGCTATAGCGCGCGCGCGGCAGGTGGTGAAGCAGCTGAAAAAGAGGGCTAAATGACTTCTGAGCTGAAGAAAAGGGGTACGTTCAAGGTGTTCAGCGGCAACGCCAACCCGGAGCTGGCAAAAAAGATCTGCGACATGCTGGGCGTGCCGCTTTCCGAGACCAAGGTGTCGAAGTTCGCAGACGGCGAGATCGACGCGCATATCCTCGAGAACGTGCGCGGCGAGGACTGCTACGTCATCCAGCCCACCTGCCCGCCCGTCAACGACAACCTGATGGAACTCCTTATAATGCTGGACGCGCTGCGCCGCGCTTCGGCCGGCCGCATAACGGCCGTGCTGCCCTATTACGGCTACGCCAGGGCCGACCGCAAGCCCGCGCCCCGCGTGGCCATCACGGCCAAGCTGGTGGCCAACCTCATTACCGAGGCCGGCGCCAACCGCGTTATCACCATCGACCTGCACGCCGCGCAGATCCAGGGCTTCTTCGACATCCCGCTGGACCACCTGTACGCCCGGCCGGTGGTGCTGGAATATATAAAGGAACGCAACTTTGAGAACCTGGTGGTGGTTTCCCCCGACGTGGGCAGCGTGGAGCGCGCGCGCTCTTTCGCCAAGCGCCTGGACGTGGGTCTGGTCATTATCGACAAGCGCCGCCCCCGCCCCAACGAGGCGGAAATCTATAATATTATCGGCGACGTAAAGGACAAGACCTGCTTTATCTTCGACGACCTGGTAGACACTGCCGGCACGCTGGCGCAGGCGGCCAGCGCTATAAAAGAGCGCGGCGCGGCCAGGGTGATAGCCGCCTGCACCCATGGCGTGCTTTCCCGCGACGCCGTCGATAAAATCGAAAGATCCCCTATCGAGGAAATGATCCTGACGGATACAATTCCCGTAAAGGCCTCAAAAAGTGCTAAAATAAAGGTAATATCCGTGGCCCAGCTGCTTGCGGAGGCTATTAAGCGCAACCACATGGGCGAGTCCATCAGCGAACTGTTCAGGTAATTGACGCAGCGTCAGGAGGAAAAGCATTATGCAAAAGACGATGATTTCAGCGGAACCCCGGGAAAACGCCGGCATGCGCAGCAAATTAGCCGCTTTCCGCGCGGCCGGGAAGATCCCCGCCGTGATCTACGGGCAGGACAAGGCCCCCGTCAACGTGATCGTGGACGAAAAAGAATTCTGCGCCGTGCTCAAAGGCGGCGCCAACAGCGTTATAACCATAAAGCATCCCGGCGGCGAGGATACTGTGGTCATAAAAGACAGGCAGCGCCACCCGCTCACCGAAAGGTGGACGCATGTCGACTTCCACCGCATCTCTCTCACCGAGAAGATCAAGGTGAAGGTGCCCGTGAAGATCGTGGGTGAGTCCTACGGCGTCAAGGTGCAGACCGGCCTTGTCGAGCACACCATGCGCGAACTGCATGTGCTGTGCCTGCCCAACGACATCCCGCACGAAATACAGCTCGATATCACCGAACTGCATATCGGCCAGTCCCTGCGCGTCAGGGACGTCAAGGTCGGCAAGTTCGAACTGATGGACGCTCCCGAACAGATCGTGGTCAGCGTAACCGCGCCCAAGGAAGAGAAGGTTGCCGAGCCCGTGGCCGGAGCCGCGGTGGCCGGAGCCGCCGCCGGAGCCCCCGGGGCCGCCGCCGGAGCCGAGCCCGAAGTGATAGCCAAGGGCAAGAAGGAAGAAGAGGGCAAGGAAGGCGCAGCCAAGCCGGAAGCGAAGAAGGCCGAGCCCAAGAAGTAAGCGGCCCGGTAACGGAGCAGAAGTTGGATGTGTCCCGCAGGGATCCGTTCAGCTTCTGCTCCTTGCTTTATGAGCGATCTTATTTCACTGGCGGTGCTGCTGGGCAACCCGGGGCGCGAATACGAGCGTACCAGGCATAATATGGGTTTTATGCTGGCGGACCTGGCGGCGGAGCGGCTGGCGCCGGCGCAGCGCTGGCGGGACTGGAAAGGCAAGGGGCTGTACCTCGAAGCCGAGGCGGCCGGCCGCCGCGTTTTCCTGCTGAAGCCGCAGACGTATATGAATCTTTCGGGGGAGGCCGCGCAGGGGTTTTCGGCCTTTTATAAAATCCCGGCGGCGCAGGTGCTTACCGTTTACGACGACCTGGCGCTGCCTTTCGGCAGGCTGCGCCTGCGCAAGGACGGTTCCGCCGGTTCGCACAACGGCATGGCGTCGGTGATCTGCGCGCTGGGCGCCGGTGTGCCGCGCCTGCGGCTGGGTATAGGCCCGCGGCCGCAGAATATCCCGGGTAAAAATTTCGTGTTGTCTAAATTCTCAAAAGAAGAGGGGGAGCGGCTGCCCGGTTTCCTGGGTCTGGCCTTCGACGCTTTAAGCGTCGCTTTCGAGTCGGGGCTCGAGCGCGCCATGAACCGCTATAACAATGACGGAGATAAGTCCTTATCTTAAGGTTTTTTTCGGCCTGCTGCTAGGGCTGCTGGGGCTGGGGTACATTTATAAGCCGGACATCGTGGAACGTATCAACCGCCTGATCCGCGAAACCTTTCTCAACGATTCTTACGTGGCGCTGCACCGCCGGAACTGGGGTTTCCTGCTGCTGCTTATAGGCGGGGTCCTGGTGTATATGGGGCTTTCGCGGCTGTAGGCCTTTTGGCCCGGGCGGCCGGGGTCGGGGGACCCTTGTCCGCGGTCAATAGTGGTGTATAATATTGCGGGGGAAGAGCCAGCTATTTCAACTTCATGTGTTTTCCTCCACGGCCTGTGAAGGGGCCGGTCTGTGCGCAGCCGGGGGGCTGCGAAAATGCAACGGAGGTGAGGGGTATGACCTGGGAAGATATAACTAAACGTTACGAGTTGGAAAAGCGCAGCGCGAAGCTGGACGCTAGGCTGCCCAAGATGGATAAAAAGTGGGACAACCTGGTGAAGTCTACCGATAAACTGGTCTGGCTGTTCACGCTGTCGAACGGGGCCCGGCAGCAGTCGCGCAACGGGTAGCCGGGGTTACAGATCTATCCGCAGCCCGTCCCGGGCTGCGAAGCAGTCCACAGTCGAGCCCGCCTTCTGCGCCAGCGCGCGGCAGTAGGCGATGTGCTCGTCCATCATATCGTCGGTGTGCTCCGGGTCGTGGTGGATGATGGCCAGTTTTTTGACGCCGGCCTCGACGGCGCCGCGCACGGCGTCGTCGAAGGTGCTATGCCCCCAGCCACGCCTGGGCGCGTATTCGGCCTCCGTATACTGGGCTTCCCTTATCAGCAGATCGCAGCCGCGTACGAAGGCGTTTATGCCTTCGTCCTGGCGCCGCGACATGTCGTTCTCGCCGTTCTGCTTGCTGAAGGCTTCATGGTCGCTGAGGTAGCAGATCGAGTGGCCCTGCCCTTCTATGCGGAACCCTATGCAGACGCCGGGATGGTTGAGGTGGCAGAACGAAACTTTCGCCGCGCCCAGGTCCACCGGCCCCGACATTTCTATGAAGCGCACTTTCCCGGCCAGGCTGACCAGGGGGATGGGGAAATAGTCGGAAGCCATCGAGCCGCTGAACACGCTCTCCAGGCTGCCGTGCGCGCCGTGCACGCTGTACAGGCTGAAGATATTGTGCGGGTTGAAGAGCGGCGTGAAGAACGGAAAGCCCTGTATGTGGTCCCAGTGTGTATGCCCTACGAAGATGTGCGCCGCTATGGGCCGGCCCCGGAATTCCGCCAGCAGGGCCGCGCCCAGGTCTCGCAGGCCGGTGCCGCAGTCAAGGATAATAAGCAGGTTCCCGATGCGCACTTCGGCGCAGGCCGTGTTGCCGCCGTAGCGGATCACCTTCGCGCTGCTGACCGGGCAGGAGCCGCGGGTTCCCCAGAAGCGGACAAAGATCGGGTCATGGTCATGGGGGGCGGCGGGCGCGGCGGCGGTTTCCGCGGCGGGGGCGGCGGGGGAAGTGGTTCCCGGAGTCCGGGGGGCCGATACGGGCTTTGTCCCGGAAAGCATCTCGGCCACTTTCTGCAGCAGGCCGGAGGGGGAATAGGGCTTTACGATATAGCCGTCGGCGCCGGAGGCTTCCGCCTGGGCCTTGTCGGTGGAGAAAGTCTTAGAGGACGCCACCAGGACGCGCACGCCCTTGATCCCGCCCTGGCCTTTTAGCTTTTCGCAGAGTTCATAGCCGTGCATGCGCGGCATCATCAGGTCCGTGATGACCAGGTCCGGAGGGGTAGCCTGCGCTTTTTCCCAGGCGTCCTGCCCGTCGACGGCTTTCGTCACTTCATACTCCGCTTCCGCGGATAGCACGTCGAAGGCCAGCTCAAGGAGCATGGCGTCATCGTCGGCTACGAGTATCCGGTATTTGTGTTCCGTCATGTAAATTCAGCCCCCCGAGGCTTAATTGTCCGCAGGCGCAAGCTGTATAACAAGGTCTTTGCGAAATACGGCTACCGGCTCGGCGCATTTCCCTTTAAGGTCGCCTTTGCGGAAAAATTCCAGGCGCCCGTGCGTGTTTACCGCGGCTTCAACGTAAACGCTGCGTGTCAGCAGGTCCGGCATTATCAGGTTGGCCGGGGTTATCATGAAAGAGACCGGGAAAACCGGGTTGATTATTTTCTTTACCGCCACGGGCACCCCGCTGTCATTTTTAGCTATTACGAAAAGCATGCTGTTGGCCGGCAGCGCCGTTCCCGCCGCGCTGCCCAGTTGTATCGTCCCGCCTACCTTGAAAAAATAGCGCAGCGTGGCCGGGTAGCCGAAACGCCAAAAGGCCAGCCCCGCGCCCGCGGCCAGCAGCAGCCAGAACAGTTTTTTCAGCATCGTTACAATCTTATAAAATACTTTTCAATATAAAAAGACTTATTTATTATAACCTTCAGCCTCATCCCGGCAGGCGCAACAAACTGTTAATAATCATTTAACATTCCTTATATTGACTTGGCCGGGGGTGTGTATTAAACTTGATATGTAGTATTACAGCGGGCGTAAAACGGTCCGGTTTTGGCGCGGAAAGGCTAATTATGGCAAACGAATACGGCGAAATAGAGCAGATGGTGAACGATGTGACGAGCCTCGACACCGCCCGCATGACCCTGCGCTGGGCGCTGGAAAGGCTGAACACTATCGAGAAGGAAAAAGCCGACCTCAAAAAAAACCTCGCCCTTACGGAAGAGACCGCCCGCGGCCTGGCCGCGAAAGAGTCCTCCCTGCGGGAAACCGTGGAGTCCCGCAGCAAAACGCTGGAGGAAAAAGAGGATTTTTACGCCAAGCTCGAAGCCACGATGTCGCTGCTGGGGGAAGGCAAGCTGGACATACAGCAGCTGCTGAAAAAAGAAGCCAAGCTGGACAGTCTGCGCAAAAGCCTGGAGCACGAGTACCAGGAAAAATTCGAAGAGCTGGACCACAACCAGCGCGCCGTCATAGAGCGCTGGAATACGCGCCTGCTCGAGACGGAGAGCCAGTACGCCGGCCGCCTGGCCGAAGCCCAGAAAAAATATGACGCCCTGCGCGCGGACCTGGAGGCGGAGCACCAGGGGCGGCTTACGTCCCTGCAGGCGTCTTTTCGCGGCAAGGAAACCGAGCTCGCCGCCAGGATAGCGGCGCTGGAAGCGTCCGCCGGGGAGCGTGAGGGCAAGACCGAGGCGCGCCGCGCCGAGTTGGAATCCCAATACCTGCTGCAGAAGCGCGAAGCCGAAGAGAATTACCGCAAGCTTAAGAACCTGCTGGAAGCCGGCCTGGAAGACAAGCTGCGCTCGATGGAATCCGACCACGGCGCGCAGGTGCGCTCGCTGGAGGAATCCTGGCAGATAGAACGCTCGAGGCTGCTGGCGGAGCAGGAAGTCCGGGACTCGCAGTTCCGGGCCGCGCAGGACCGCATAAAAGAAATAGAGAACAATTTAGCCGCGCAGCAGGAAGCGCACCATGGCGAGCTGCTTAAGCTGATAACGGAAAAAGAAACGGCTTTCCGCGCCCAGTTGCTGGAGCTTGAAAAGGAAAAAGATGCCAAAGAGGCCAGCGTGAAGGAGCTGCTGGCCAGGCTGGAAGCGAAGAACGCGGGCTGGGAAGAGGAGCGCGCCAGCCTTGAGGCGGAATACGGCAGCAGGCTGACCGCGATAGAAGCGGCCTCGCGCGAGCGCGCGGCGGCGCTGGAGCGGGAATACGCCCTGAAAAAAGAGGAGCTGAAGGCCGCGCTGGCCGCCGGCCGCGAAAGTTTTGAGAGCGAGTTTAAAAACCGCCTGGAAATAGAGCGGCGGGCGCTGGCCGGGGAAAAAGCCAGCCTGGCGCAGGAGCGCGCACTGCGCGAAGCCGCGCTGGCCGAGGCCGCTAACAATGTGAAGAAGCTGGAAGGCCTGCTGGCCGCGGCCGGCGAGGCGCATCATAAAGAACTGATGGAGCGCATCAGCTCCGGTGAAGCCGATTTCCGCGAAAAGCTGGCCTGCTTCGAATCCGAGAAGGCCTCTTATAATGAGACTATAAATAAACTTACCGATGAGCTGCGCGTCAACGAAGCGTCGCTGCTGCAGGAAAAAGCCAGGATAGGCGCGGAGTTCGAGGCCAAGGCCGCCAGCTATGAAAAACGGGCGCAAGAGTCCGCCGCCGCTTTCGAGGAAGAGCGCCGGGCTTACGAGGCCAGGATCGCGGAATTCTCCGCGGACCTTAACAAGGCGGCCGAGGCCGCGCTGATGGAAAGGGAGAGTTTTAAGACCGAGCTGGCGCGCGTGGCGTCAGAGACGCAGGCGCTGGCGGATAAACGCGTGGCCGCGCTGCGGGTGGATTACGATACCCGCAAAGTGGAACTGGAGCGGGAGTTCGTCGCGCGCTACGGCGACCGGCTCAGGGCTATCGAGGCGGAGAAGGAGCGGATGTACGAGGCGCTCAACGAGGGCGACAGGCTGCTCAAGGCCGCCAGCGCCCGCGCGGACGGCAGCGCCGCGGAACTGACCGCGCTGCGTAAAGCGACTACGGACGAAAAGCACGCCCTGGCTTTGGAATACGACGCCAAGCTGCGCGCCGCGCTGAAAGCGGCCGGCGAGGAAGCCGCCGCGCAGGCGGCGGAACTGCACGCCCAGGCGGCCGCGCTGCGCACCGAGCTGTCTTCGGCGGAGGAAGCCCGCGCCGCGGAGATCCGCGAACTGGTGGCGCAGAAAGAAACGCAGCTGGACGCGGCCGCGGCCCAGCGCGCCAGCGCGGAGAAGGCCATCAGGGAATCTTTCGAGGCGGAAAAAGCCGGCTGGATGAAGGAAAAGGAAGCGCTGGCCGCGGAATTTGAAAACCGCCTGGCGCAGGCCGAAGCCGGCCTGTCCGAACGCGTCGGCGTGATACGCGCCGAATTTGAAAGCCGCAAAGACGAACTGGGCAAGGAATTTTCAGCGCGCTACTCGGACCGCCTGAAGGCGATGGAGTCCGAAAAAGCGCGCCTCAACGAGGCGCTGGACGAGCGCGAGGGGCAGCTGAAGGCCGCCTACGCCAAAGCGGCCGGCACCGAGGCCGAACTTTCCGGGCTGCGCAAGTCCTCCACCGAGGAGAAGCACGCGCTGGCGGAGGAATATGACGCCAGGCTGCGCGCCGCGCTGAAAACGGCGGAGGAGGAGGCCGGCGCCCGCGAGGCGCAGCTGAATTCCGGCATAGCCGCCCTGCGCGCCGAACTGGTATCGGCCGTGGAAGCCCGCGCGCAGGAGATCCGGGAGCTGGTGGCGCAGAAGGAGGCGCAGCTGGAGGCCGCCGCGGCCGAACGCGCCGGCGCGGAGAAAGTGATCAGGGAAAATTTTGAGCGGGAAAAAGCCGGCTGGCTGGCGGAAAAGGAAAAGCTGGCCGCCGAGTTCGAGCGCCGCCTGGCGCAGGCCGAGACAGGCCTGTCCGAGCGCGCCGGCCTGATCCGGGCCGAATTTGAAAGCCGCAAGGCCGGGCTGGAAAAGGAGTTCTCCGCGCGCTACGCGGACCGGCTGAAGGCGCTGGAAACCGAAAAAGCGCGCATGAACGAAGCGCTGGACGAGCGCGAGGCGCAGTTGAAAGCCGCTTATGTCAAAGCGGCCGGCACCGACGCGAGGCTGGCGGAGCTGCGCAAGGCGGCGACCGACGAACGGCAGGCCCTGGCCCTGGAGTACGACGCCAGGCTGCGCGCCGCCCTGAACGCGGCCGGCGAGGAAGCCGGCGCCCGCGAGGCGGAACTGAACGCCGGGATCAACGCGCTGCGCGCCGAGCTGGCCGAGCGGGACCGCCAGCTGGCGGCCGAGCGTGAAAAACTTATCGACGAACTGGCCAACGCCGCAGAGGAAGGCCGGACGAGGACCGGCGAGCGCGTGGAGGCTGTGCGCGCGGAATATGAAGCGCGCCTGGCCGAACTGGCGGCGGCGGCCGACGCCCGCTCCGTAGAGCTCAGGAAGCTGGTGGCGCAGAAAGAAGCGCAGCTGGAGGCTGCCGCGGCTGAGCGCGCCGTAGCGGAGAAGTCCATCCGGGAAACTTTTGAGCGGGAAAAAGCCGGCTGGCTGACGGAAAAAGAGCGGCTGGCCGCGGAATTCGAACGCCGCCTGGCGCAGGCCGAGGCCGGCCTGTCCGAGCGCGTGGGCGTGATCCGCGCCGATTACGAGAGCCGTAAAGCCGAATTGGGCCAGGAATTTTCCGCGCGCTACGCGGACCGCCTGAAGGCGCTGGAAACCGAAAAAGCGCGCATGAACGAAGCGCTGGACGAGCGCGAGGGGCAGCTGAAGGCCGCCTACGCCAAAGTGGCCGGCACCGACGCCGAACTTGGCGCGCTGCGCAGGACCGCTACCGAAGAGAAGCGCGCGCTGGCCGTTGAATACGACGCGAAATTGCGCGGCGTGCTCAGCGCCGCCGAGGCCGCCGCCGGCGTCCGCGAGGCTGAGCTGAACGCCGGGATGAACGCGCTGCGTGCGGAGCTGGCCGAGCGTGAGCGCCTGCTGGCGGCCGAGCGTGAAAAACTTATCGACGAACTGGCCAACGCCGCAGAGGAAGGCCGGGTCCGGACCGGCGAGCGCGTGGAGGCTGTGCGGGCTGAATATGAGGCGCGCCTGGCCGAACTGGCGACGGCGGCCGACGCCCGCTCCATAGAACTTAAAAACCTGATGGCGCAGAAGGAAATACAGCTGGCGGCCGCCGCGGCCGAGAGGGCCGGCGCCGAAAAGACCATCCGGGAAACTTTTGAGCGGGAAAAAGCCGGCTGGCTGACGGAAAAAGAGCGGCTGGCCGCGGAATTCGAGCGCCGCCTGGCGCAGGCCGAGGCCGGCCTGGCCGAGCGCGTGGGCGTGATACGCGCGGAATTTGAAAGCCGCAAGGCCGAACTGGGCCAGGAGTTTTCCGCCCGCTACGCGGACCGCCTGAAGGCGCTGGAAACTGAAAAAGCGCGCATGAACGAGGCGCTGGCCGAGCGCGAGGGGCAGTTGAGGGCCGCCTACGCCAAAGCCGCCGGCACCGACGCCGAACTTGGCGAGTTGCGCAGGACCGCTACCGAAGAGAAGCGCGCGCTGGCCGTTGAATACGACGCGAAGCTGCGCGCCGTGCTTAGCGCCGCCGAGGCCGCCGCCGGCGCCCGCGAGGCTGAGCTGAACGCCGGGATGAACGCGCTGCGCGCGGAGCTGGCCGAGCGTGAGCGCCTGCTGGCGGCCGAGCGTGAAAAACTTATCGACGAACTGGCCAACGCCGCAGAGGAAGGCCGGACCAGGACCGGCGAGCGCGTGGAGGCTGTGCGCGCGGAATATGAAGCGCGCCTGGCCGAACTGGCGACGGCGGCCGACGCCCGCTCCATAGAACTTAAAAACCTGATGGCGCAGAAGGAAATGCAACTCGCAGCCGCCGCGGCTGAGCGCGCCGGCGCCGAAAAGACCATCCGGGAAACTTTTGAGCGGGAAAGAGCCGGCTGGCTTACGGAAAAAGAGCGGCTGGCCGTGGAATTCGAGCGCCGCCTGGCGCAGGCCGAGGCCGGCCTGGCCGAGCGCGTGGGCGTGATCCGCGCCGAATTCGAGAGCCGCAAGGCCGAACTGGGCCAGGAGTTTTCCGCCCGCTACGCGGACCGCCTGAAGGCGCTGGAAACGGAAAAAGCGCGCATGAACGAGGCGCTGGACGAGCGCGAGGGGCAGCTGAAAGCGGCTTACGCCAAAGCGGCCGCCACCGACGCCGAGTTGTCCGGGCTGCGCAAGTCCTCTGCCGGGGAGAAACTCGCGCTGGCCGCGGAATACGACACGAAAATGCGCGCCGCGATCAAGGCGGCGGAAGCCGCTGCCGGCGCCCGCGAGGCGGAGCTGAACGCCGGCATCAACGCGCTGCGCGCCGAACTGGAGTCGGCGGCGGCGTCCCGCGCAGCCGATATCCGTGAGCTTTTGGCGCAGAAAGCCGCGCAGCTGGAAGCCGCGGCTGCGGAGCGCGCGGGGGCCGAGCGGTCCATCAGGGAGACTTTTGAGCGGGAAAAAGCCGGCTGGCTGACGGAAAAAGAGCGGCTGGCCGCGGAATTCGAGCGCCGCCTGGCGCAAGCCGAGGCCGGCCTGGCCGAGCGCGTGGGCGTGATACGCGCGGAATTTGAAAGCCGCAAGGCCGAACTGGGCCAGGAGTTTTCCGCGCGCTACGCGGACCGCCTGAAGGCGGTGGAAGCGGAAAAAGCGCGCATGAACGAGGCGCTGGACGAGCGCGAGGGGCAGCTGAAAGCGGCTTACGCCAAAGCGGCCGCCACCGACGCCGAGTTGTCCGGGCTGCGCAAGTCCTCTGCCGAGGAGAAACGCGCGTTGGCCGCGGAGTACGATACGAAAATGCGCGCCGCGCTGAACGCGGCCGGCGAGGAAGCCGGCGCCCGCGAGGCGGAGTTGGCCGCCGGCATCAACGCGCTGCGCGCGGAGCTGGCTGGCAGCGAGAGCCTGCTGGCGGCCGAGCGGGAAAAACTTATAGGCGAACTGGCCAAAGCCGCGGAGGAAGGCCGGGTCCGGACCGGCGAGCGCGTGGACGCTGTGCGCGCGGAATATGAAGCGCGCCTGGCCGAACTGGAGACGGCTGCCGACGCCCGCGCCGCGGAGCTGAGGAAGCTTGTGGCGCAGAAGGAAGCGCAGCTGGCAGCCGCCGCAACTGAGCGCGCCGGCGCTGAAAAGACCATCCGGGAGACTTTTGAGCGGGAAAAAGCCGGCTGGCTGGCGGAGAAGGAAGAGGCGGCCGCGGAGTTCGAGCGGCGCCTTGCGCAGGCCGAGGCCGGCCTGGCCGAGCGCTCTGGCCTGATCCGCGCCGAGTTCGAAAGCCGCAAGGCCGACCTGGAGAAGGAGTTCTCCGCGCGCTACGCGGACCGGCTGAAAGCTGTCGAGGCCGAGAAGGCGCGCATGAACGAAGCGCTGGATGAACGCGAAGGTCAGCTGAAGACCGCCTACGCCAAAGCGGCCGGCGCCGACGCGGAACTGGCCGGGCTGCGCAGGGCTTCTTCGGAAGAAAAACTCGCGCTGGCCGCGGAATACGAGGCGAAGCTGCGCGCCGCGCTGAAAATGGCGGAGGCCGAAGCCGCCGCCCGCGAGGCGGAGCTGAACTCCGGGATCAAAGCGCTGCACTCCGAGCTGGCCGAGCGCGAACGCCTGCTGGCCGCGGAGAGGGAGCAGTACGCCGAAGAGATGGCGAAAGCCGCGGATGAAGGGCACGCCAGGGCGGGCGAGCGCGTGGATGCCGTACGCCATGAATATGAAGCGCGCCTGGCCGCGATAGAATTCGCGGCGGAGACCCGCGCGGTAGAGCTTAAAGGCTTAGTGTCCCAGAAAGAGGAGGCGCTGGCCAGGGCGGCGGCGGAATGCATTAGTATTGAAAAGTCGCTCCGGGAAGCTTTTGAACTTGAAAAAGCCGGCTGGGCCCGCGAAAAGACCGCTATAGCCGCAGCCGCTGAAAGGCGCGCGGCGGAAATCGAAGCGGCGCTGGCGGCCCGGGCCGCGGCGCTGGATTCTGATTTTAAAGAAAAAAAGGAAAGGCTGGAGAGCGAAACGCGCGCCAGGGTGGACGCGGTCTCCGGCGAAGCCGCCGCAAAAATAGAGTTCGAGAGGAAGAACTGGCACGCCGAACGGGCCAGGTTTGAAAATATACTGGCGGAGGTTTCCGCCAGTTTCAGCGGCGCGCAGAAAGAGATAGAGTCGCTCAACTCCGCCCTGCGCCAGAGCGCCGGCGAGCTCGCTTCCTCCAAAGCCTGGTTCAATAAAGAGCTGCTGGAAGCTAAGGCCGGTTATGAAAAAGAGCTGGCCGGCCGCGTGGCCGACGCCGCGAACGAGCAGGCCGCGCGCTTGCGCGAGGCGCTGGAAGCTGCTAAACTGAAAAACAGCGAGCTCGAAGACGCCGTGGAAGAAAAAGAGAACGCCGTGCGCGCCTTAAAGACGCAGGCGGCGGAAGCCCGCAGGGAATTCGAAGAACGCCTGCGCGTAGCGGATTCGGAAGCCCTGGCCGCGCGCCGCGCCGAACTTGAGGAAATGTACGCCAAGAAACAGGCGCATCTCGAAGAGAGCCTCGCCGCCTTAAAGCGCGGCGTGGAGGAAGATTACCAGGCGCGCAAAGCGGAACTCGCCGAACAAACAGGGTTCAGGGATGAGCGCCTGTCGGCGGAGAACATGGCGCTGAAAGACGCCCTGGCCAGGCTGCGCGCTTCGGAAGAAGAGGCCAACCGCAGGAGCGCCGAACTGTTCGGGCAGATAGCAGAAGCGGGCAAGAACGCCCAGCTGGAAAAGGCCGCTATGCAGAAAGCGCACCGCGAAGAGCTCGACCGCGCTGTGGCCGAGGCCGTGGGCCGCGTCGCCGAAAGCGCGGAAGAGAAGCTCCGTCAGGCCAGGGAGGAACTCCTGAAGTTCCAGAAGGGCGACAGGGACGGGTTCAAGCTGATAGAGGGGAGCCTGACGGCGGAAAAAGAGCGGATGCAGGAAGAATTGACCCGCCGCGATAAATATATCGAAGCGGCCGACCAGAAGATCCGGCAGATGGAACTGGATATCCTGAGCTACCGGCAGAACGCTTCCGGCGAACTCCTTAAGCAGATCGCAGAGCAGGACGAGCGTTTCCGTGAAGTGGTGCGGGAAGAAAAAGCCCGCCGCGAGGCGCGGGAGCGCGCTTTCGAAGAAGAGCTCGCGAAATCGCGCGCGGCCTCCGAAGCCCGCGTGAAGCAACTCGAGGACCTGCTGGCCGCCAAGGAAAAACTGATGGCGGGCGGCGACAACCTGTACCGCCGGAAACAGCTGGAACTGGACGGCATGCACGCGGACTTCAACCAGCGGGTCAATAAGTTCAACGAGGACCTCTTCGCCCGGAACCAGGCGCTGATAGAAAAGGAAAAGGCCGTCAACGAATACCGGCTGGCGCTGGAAAAAGAATATGCCGCCAGGGCGGCGGAGCTGGAGAAAATGAAGGGCGAGCTCAGCCGGGTGATAGGTGAATACAAGAGCAGGAAATAAGCATATGGAAAAAGAGCTCCCGATACAGTGCGTCCCGGCGGCCTTGCTGGCCAGGCTCAAGGCCCTGGCGGAGCGGCTGTGGGCGGACAATAACCCCTCCTCCGTGCATCTCAACGCCATACTGGAGGAGTTCAGCCCGGATGTGAAGGCTTTGGGCCAGGTCGTGAGCGAGTATGAGGCCGACTGCTCCGGCCGCCTGGCGGCCAGGGAAGCGGAACACGCAACCCGCGAAGCCCGCCTTAAAGACGAGATACGAGCGCTGAAGGAGAAGGGCGCCGAACTGGAAAAAGAAGACCCGGGCCTGCTGGCGAAGATAGCCGAGCTGAAGGCCGCGGTGCGCGCGCGGGATGAACGCCTGGACGAACTTCAGGCGAAAGCGGCGGAGCAGGAACGGGAACTCAATTTGAAGTATGTGGCCAAAATGCAGGAGCTCTACGAGCAGATAAACGAGAAAGAGCTCGGCATGCTGGCCAAATGGGAAGAGAAGAGCAAAAAAATAGAGGCCCGGGCGCATACCCTGGAAGAGGAGTACGACAAGCGGGCCCGTGAATTGGAGCAGCGGGAAAAAGCGCTGGAAGAGGACGCGAAAGCCCGCAAGGCGGAATTCCTGCATATCTTCGACCACATCAGGGCCGAGCTCGAGGCGAGGGGACAGGCCCTGGCCGCGCATGAACGCTCGCTGGCTTACTGGGAAAAAAACAATGCGCGCAGGGAAGGTAGGGAATAATGAACGGGATGGATGAGCTGAAAGACCTGCTGGACCGCCTCAGGGCGGAGGTGGGAGACCTGCCCGACAAGCGCTCTGCGCTGCCGGCGGCCGCGCCGCGCGCGCCGGAACCCCCAGCGCCGGCCAGGCCGCTCCATGAAAGGCCCGCGCGCCCGCACCAGCCTGGGCCGGCGCACGCCGCGCGCAGGGAGGACGGGCCCGGTCTGCCTTTTAAGACCCTGTCCTGGCGTGAGAATAAAGAAATGATCCTTTTCGGGGTGCTCTGCTCCCTCATCGCCGCGCTGGCCGGGGTTCTGGCCGGGTCGGAGCTGCTCATCGCGACGGGATCCGTCCTGTTCCTGGCTTTTTCGCTGATGTTCCTGTATTCGCTTTTCTCCCACCAGCTCAATTTGTCCCGCCGGGCCCCGGAGCACGGCGGCCTGCGGGAGCGGATCGACGCCGTGTCTGAAAAAATAGAGGAGTTCGGCCGGAGCGTGCTGTCCTCCCCCGGCGGCGGGCGCTCCTTCGGGGAATCCGGCCGGGAGGAAATCGAAGACCGGCTCTCGGAACTGAGGGCGCTGCTTAAAACCCTGTCAAAAGCGGCCGCTCCGCGCAAATGAGATTTCTTGCCTGCCTTTAAAGTTCTATACTATACAGGATGAACCCGTATATCGCGGCCGCTCTGGCCGAAATGGACAAGGTCCAGGTTTCACGCCTCGAGCATCCGGGCGCCGGCGCGCTGGACCCGGCCTCCTGCCGTTTCCTGGCGGCCTTCATCCAGGCTACCGGGGCCAGGAAGATCGTGGAGTTCGGCTCCGGCTTTTCCTCTCTGATGATCGCGCGCGAGATCGCCGGGCTCGAGGGGAATTCCCTGCTTTCCATCGATAATTCTCCGCGCCTGTCCGCCGCCGCCAAAGAAAGTTTTGAAAACTCCGGGGCCCAGGCCAAGGCGCAGTTCCGCGTGGCCCCGCTCAAGCTTAAGTGGTACGGCCTGAGCCTGCTGCTTTCCTATTCCCTGCCCCGGGGGTTGCTCGAGGCGCTGGGGCCTTTCGACCTGGCGCTGATCGACGCGCCGCCGCACCACACTTATGCCAGCGAAGCTGCGTTCTATGACGTCTTCCCGGCCATAGCGCCCGGCGGGTATATCCTGCTGGGGGAAGCCAACCAGGCCGGGGAAAAAAACGTGGAGGGACGCGGCTGGCTGGACGCGTACGGCGACGCCGCCAGGCCCATCCTGCTCGAAGGGATAGGCAACGGGATCTATGTAGTGGAAAAATTCGAGGAGGCGCGCCGCGCCCGGCGGTCAGTCGCCGATTCGTTCCTGACTTCCTGCAACACCCTGCGCAGCGCCGGACGCCTGCGGCTGCGCGGAGAAAGCTGAATTGTTGCGGGCCTTACCTGTCCGCCCTTCCCTGGTTTATTTCAGTATTAACTTCCATCTGCCCGCCGCTGATGCCGAACAGGCCCGCTTCGAGGAGTTCGCTTGAGTTGCCGGCCGGCCTGACGGAGGCGGAATATGGGACCCGCGGAGCTACGGCGGGCACGGTGGCTTCGAACTGCTCCCAGGGGGTAAGCGGCCAGCCCACGCCGGTTTCGTAGCGGTTGGGCGTGGGGTTCAGGCCGGCTTTTTCATAGAGATACTCGGTGTACCCTACGCAGTCGAACAGCAGGGGCCCTTTCTGGGAAAAGTGGGAGTCGCTGTAGCGCAGGCCCAGTTTCCCCATTTCCATCGCCAGCTTTACGATATTCACCCGCTGTTCGGCGGAGGGGCGGACCTTCGAGGTGCGGTTGCCGTAGAAAGGGAATTTGAAGTGGTGGGTGAAATTTTTCCAGGAATTAATATTGCGCACGCCGGGCGGGATGAAATCGTTCGGCACGCAGTCGCCTATGACCACGTAGATCCGGCCGTTCCGGGTTTCGGTGCCGGCGAAGATCCCGGCGTGCCCGATGGGCAGGTCCGGGCT
>Ga0209098_1000689_pt1 | contig 35714 bp, 20 predicted proteins | sample AD_JPNHW1_MetaG_FD_184429 | JGI IMG/M metagenome (GOLD analysis project Ga0209098, IMG submission 184429) | Active sludge microbial communities of municipal wastewater-treating anaerobic digesters from Japan - AD_JPNHW1_MetaG (SPAdes) (version 2) | ecosystem: Engineered > Bioreactor > Anaerobic...
ACCTTCGGTTGAATCGTCAGACGATTCCATGTAAACTTTCAGGAAGCCGTCGAATTTGATCACTTCGCCTTCGGCCACAAATTGTTCCTTACTTGTAGAAATGTTGATGGTAACAGTAGTCCTTTCGAGGATGGCATCCGCCATTTGAGAGGCAATGGTTCGTTTCCAGATCAGCTCGTAAAGCCTTTTGCGTGAAGCATCGCCATCGATGCTGCTGTTGCTCATGTATGTGGGACGGATGGCTTCGTGGGCTTCCTGGGCGCCTTTGCTGCGTGTCGCATATTGCCTCGTTTTTACATACTCATCACCAAACAGCTTTTTGATCTCTTCCTTTGCCGTTCCCAATGCAAGGGTTGAAAGGTTCACCGAGTCAGTACGCATGTAGGTGATCTTACCTTCCTCGTACAACTGCTGGGCTACCATCATGGTTTTTGAAACCGAGAAACCCAACTTGCGGCTTGCTTCCTGCTGCAGCGTTGAAGTGGTGAATGGCGGTGCCGGTGATTTCTTGCCCGGGCGGGTTTCGATGCCGGCAACATTGAATTTTGCGTCTATGCAAAGTTCGAGAAACTTTACGGCATCTTCCTTTTTCGAAAAACGTTTTGGAAGTTCTGCTTTGAGCTCAGCGGTACCGAACTCGTTGCTGACGATAAAAATGGCTGATACCTTAAAAGAAAAGGTGGTTTTAAAATTCCTGATCTCTTCCTCCCGTTCAACGATGAGCCTTACAGCAACGCTTTGTACACGTCCGGCTGACAATGCCGGTTTAACTTTTTTCCACAAAATGGGCGAAATCTCAAACCCGACGATCCTGTCGAGCACGCGACGCGCCTGCTGTGCGTTGACAAGGTTATAATCAATCTTCCGGGGCTTTTTGATGGCTTCGGTGATAGCGCTTTTAGTGATCTCGTGAAAAACAATGCGCTTCGTATTCGTGTCTTTCAATCCTAACACCTCGGCAAGGTGCCACGAAATGGCTTCTCCCTCGCGGTCCTCGTCAGTCGCAAGCCAAACCATCTCGGCACTGTCGGCAAGCGATTTCAACTCCTTGATTACCTTTCGCTTATCGGGCATTACTTCGTAAACAGGAATGAAATCATGGGCCACATCAATGCTAAGGTCTTTTTTAACAAGGTCGCGGACATGCCCGAAACTCGATTTTACAAGATAATCCTTGCCAAGGTAACCTTCAATGGTCTTAGCCTTAGCGGGTGATTCCACAATAACCAAATTTTTACTCATACACGAATTTTTGATTGCCGAAAGAGGGTGCAAAGTAAAGCATTAAAATCACACTAAGCCCTGTTTATCCGCATTTTGAATCCTTCATCCTGAAGACAATTAAGCATCCAAATTGTTTAGAATCATTCATGATAAAAACGTATAGCATTGTTATATAGTGATTTAAGAAAGCGAGTATCATTGATTTTAATCGTAATTTTGCAGGCAAAGATTTCTGTTGATGCAAACCGATCAAAATATAGTGCTGCCAGAAAAGAAGAAAGTTTACATTGAAACCTACGGCTGCCAGATGAATTTCTCTGACAGTGAGATAGTTGGCTCCATCCTGAAGGAAAACGAATATGAGCAAACCTCCGATATAAAAGCCGCTGACCTTATCCTGGTGAACACATGCAGCATCCGCGACAATGCCGAGCAGCGTGTGCGCAACCGCCTCAGCGAAATGCATGCGCTCAAAAAGAGGAACCCGGAACTTATGATCGGAATATTGGGTTGCATGGCCGAAAGGCTCAAGGACAAACTGCTGGAAGAAGAGCGCCATATCGACCTGATCGTCGGCCCTGACGGTTACCGTTCGCTGCCGCAACTCATTGAACAGGTTGGCAACGGGCAGAAAGCGGTGAATGTGCTGCTTTCGGCTGAAGAAACCTATGCCGACATTAATCCTGTGCGGTTGAGCGGCGACGGGGTGACTGCTTTCATCAGCATTATGCGCGGGTGCGAAAATTTCTGCGCATACTGTGTGGTTCCTTACACCCGCGGCAAAGAGCGCAGCCGCAATCCCGAAACCATCGTTTCCGAAGCCCGCGACCTGTTTGAAAAAGGTTACCGGGAAGTTACCCTGCTGGGACAGAATGTAAACTCTTACCGCTGGGAAGATGAGAATGGCAAACTTGAATTCCCGGGCCTGCTCGAAGAGGTTGCCAGGATAAATCCCCTGCTGAGAGTGCGGTTTGCCACTTCGCATCCCAAGGACCTGTCGGACGACCTGCTCGAAGTAATAGCAGATTACACCAACATCTGCAAAGCCATTCACCTGCCGGTGCAAAGCGGCAGTTCGCGCATTCTCAAGCTCATGAACCGCAGTTATACCCGCGAATGGTACCTTGACCGCATCAAAGCCATAAAAAATTATTTGCCTGAGGCCTCTATCAGTACCGATATTATTGCCGGTTTCTGCACCGAAACAGAGGAAGACCATGCCGAAACGCTTTCGGTGATGCGCGAAGCGGGCTACTCAGCAGCTTTCATGTTCAAATATTCGGAAAGGCCCAACACCATTGCCGCAAAAAAGTATGGCGACGATGTGGACGAAGCCGTCAAAAGCCGGAGACTGGAAGAAATCATCGCCCTGCAGCAACAGTTGTCGCTCGAAAGCAACCGGAAAGATGTGGGCCAAACCTTTGAAGTGCTGGTCGAAGGTGTTTCGAAACGCTCAACGGAGCAACTTTTTGGCCGCAGCAGCCAGAACAAGGTAGTTGTTTTTAACCGTGGCATTCATAAGCCTGGCGATTATGTGAAGGTAAAAATCACCTCCTGCTCGGCGGCAACACTGAAAGGGGAATTGGTGGATGAGGAGTCAGACACAACCCTGAAACAGCCCGGATCATCGGAATGAAAATCCATTGACAACTCCTGAATTCGGACCATTGAACTTTCCGTATTGATATACAAGCAGAAATGTATATTTTTGTGCCCTTATGTAATAATTTTTGTAGTTTTCGGGGCTAATATCCTTTTCATGAAGATTCCTTTCCGATTTCTGAAACCTGTTCTGGCTTTAACGGTTTTATCGCTGGCGTTGTTTTCGTGCGTGCCGCTTAAAAAGATCAAATATCTGCAGACGGCGGAAGGCGCCGACTCGGTGCAGGCATTCCGCAATGTGGCTCCCGATTATGTGCTTCAGCCGGGCGATTACCTTTATATCCGTATCATTACGCTGGACGAGAAAAGCAACAGCCTTTTCAACAGTGTTTCTGGTTCGGCAGCCATGGGTGGCTCCTACACCGACCAGTACACCTATCTTACCAGTTATATGGTAAACGATACAGGTTACATCAATTTCCCGGTCGCAGGCCAAATAAAGGCAGCAGGGCTTACCACTGCCGGCATGGAACACGCCATCCACGAAAAGTTAGGCGAATTCATTAAGGAATCGACAGTGATCGTGAAACTTGTGAGTTTTAAAATTTCGGTCCTCGGCGAAGTGGCCAATCCCGGGCAGCTAAATGTAAACCGCGACCGTATCAACATCTTCGAAGCCATAGCCATGGCCGGCGACCTGAATACTTTTGCCAACAGGCAGAAAGTACAGGTCATCCGCCAGGAATTGCAAGGCCCCAGGGTTGTTACCTTCGACCTCACCCGTAAATCATTACTCAACTCTGAATACTATTACCTGCGTCCCAACGATATCATATATGTTGAACCGCTGAAAGGAAAACAGTTTGCCTTCGAAACTTTCCCATACAGCCTGATCTATTCCACCATTTCAATGGCTATTCTTATAGTTACTCTCTTCAAATAACACTTATGAGCAACCAGATACAGAACTTTGCCGAACCTGATTTTCAGGAACAATCCATCGATTACAAAGCGATATTTTTCCGTTTTTACAGCTACTGGTACCTTTTCCTGATAACGATTTTCGTTGCCCTGCTTATCGCCTTTCTTTTCAATAAGTACACAAAACCCGTTTACAAGGTCAAATCTACGGTACTTATTAAGGATGAGGGCAACAGTATGAGCGATGCGCAGGCCATGCTGGGACTGGGATCGATTACCAACACCCAGAAACTGCAGAACCAGATCGGGATTCTTACCTCGCGTTCGCTCAAAACCAGGACACTGCAAAATCTCCATTTCGAAGTTTCGTACAACAAGGAAGATAATTTCATTACCACCGAAGTTTATTCCGAATCGCCATTTCTTGTTGAGTTCGACAGCGCCCATGTACAGCCCGTGAGCAACATGAAATTTTATGTTACCATCCTTTCAAAAGACGAGTACGAATTGCTGGGTGAAGGCCAGGATGCCACACTTTACAATTACAGTGAATACAAGGATGCTGGGAAAAAAGAGGGGCCGATAAAGTTTGCCAAAAAAGCGAAGTTCGGTGAAGTGGTCACCACACCAGAATTCAGTTTCTTTATTCGCCTGAGCGATAAATTCAAAGAAGCAGAACATATAGGCCAGAAATATTTTTTCACATTCAACTCGCTTAACTCGCTGATTTCTACCTTCTCGGGATATGAGGTGGAACCTATCAACAAGGATGCTTCTATCGTTGAAATCTCCCTCAAGGGAAATACCTCCAAAAAATCGGTTGACTTTCTCAACCAGCTCACAAGGGAGTATATACAACAGGGCCTGGATAAGAAAAACCAGATCGCCATCAATACAATCAACTTTATTGACGGCCAATTGCTGGAGATCGGCGATTCGCTCAGCCATAACGAAACGAGGCTTGAGAATTTCAAGAAGGTCAACGAAATCATGGATTTCGATGCTCAAACGCAGCAGGCATTCACCTATGTAAAAGATCTTGATACCAAGAAAGCACAGTTGCTCGTTGAAGCCAAATACTACAAGTACCTCCAGGACTACCTTACCGCAAAACAGGCAAATATTGACAACATGGTTGTTCCGTCATCGATGGGCATCAATGACCCGGGACTGGCAAAACTTATCGGAGAACTTACCGCCTTATATGCCGAACGTTCCGAAAGGCTCATCAATTCAAAGGAAGGCAACCCGCTGATTATGGCGCTGGACCAGAAGATTGACAACACCAAGAAATCGCTGATCGAGAACATTAAAAATATTGTCAATACCTCCAATATTGCCATCAGCGACATCAACGACCGCATCAGCAAGTACTCGGGACAGTTCAGGCAACTGCCTGCCACCCAGCGCGAACTCATCGGCATTAACCGTAAGTACAAACTGAACGACGCTATATATACCTTCCTTTTGCAGAAACGCCAGGAATCGGCCATAACCCGCGCCAGCAACACTCCCGATAACGAATCGGTTGACCTGGCCAGCGATGATGTGAAGGAAAAAGTATTCCCGAAAACCTCGCTCAATTATACCATCGCCCTGGTGCTTGGCCTCATCCTGCCTATTCTTTACGTTCTTGGTAAAGACTTCCTTAACGACAAGATCGTTGATAAACGCGACATTGAGAATGCCACCAAGCTTCCGCTCATCGGCCATGTGTTGCACAACCGCCGCGACAGTGCCATCGTTGCCGCCACTTCGCCCAAATCATCCATCGCTGAATCGTTCAGGGCATTGCGCACCAATATGCAGTACATAACCCACGGCAAAGACAAAATAACCATCCTGGTTTCCTCAACTTCAGTGAGCGAAGGGAAAACATTCACTTCGATGAACCTGGCCGCTGTTTACGCCCAGTATGAGCGCAAAACCCTGCTCATGGGGTTCGACCTTCGCAAACCGAAGATTTACCAGGACTTTGGGCTCACCAATACCGCCGGTATTACTTCATACCTCGTCGGCAAAGCTACTATTGATGAGATTATTCAGAAGTCACCGTTCGAAAACCTTGACGTGATCATGTCGGGGCCGGTGCCTCCAAACCCTGCCGAACTCATCGCTTCGCCCAAGACGGCAGAGATGATGGAGAAACTGAAAGAACGTTATGACTTTATCATTCTCGACACGCCACCTTTCGGACTTGTAACCGATGCTTTCCTGCTGATGCAGTTTGTGGATGCCAAAATACTCGTGGTGCGCCAGAATCTTACTCATAAGAAAGTTTTTGCCTCCATTGCTTCAGACATAGAAGCCAGAAACATCCCCAATATGGTCGTCCTGATGAACGATGTAAAACCTGAAAAATCAGGGTATTACGGTTATGGATACGGGTACGGATATGGGTATGGTTACGGATATGGATACGGGTACGGATATGGGTATGGATATGGATATGGATATTACTCCGACGATGCCGACACCGAGAAGGAGACCTTCTTCAAGCGGTTGTTCAGGAAATCATAAGTACAAAAAAGGCGGCCAGATGACCGCCTTTTTTATTTCTGATTTGAAGGTTTCTATTTGAATGCTTTTTCAAGCAGGCCGTCGCCTTTGAGCGACAACCGTTCGAAATATTCAGGAACCGGTTTGCCGAGCAGTTTATCGGTGTACATTTTTGCCATGTATTGCCCGAGCATGAAACCCTGTCCGCGGAAGCCCACCAGCAGGCCGGCATCAACATCCACAATCATGCGTGGCTCAACATAATACCCTGCCCAAACGGCCTGGAAACCAACTGATGACAACTGGGGCAGCCATTCAACAAACACTTCCGATACAATCTCCAGGAAATCTTTCGAGTTAATCTTCAGGTTTTTATCAACTTCCATGGGTTCTACCAGCGGCGAAGCACACCCGATGATCTGTCCGGTTTCGCCGAGCTGCTGCCCGTAAACGGCTATAAATCCTTTGTATTTGCGCCGGTCGATCAGCATATCGAGCGGTTGTCCGTTAGCGCCGAGGTTTGGCAGGCGCCGCGTAATAAATGCCTGGTGCTTCACGGGATAGAGCCCTGTTTCCAACCCGAGTTGTTTGGCAAACTTATCCGTTTGGGGGCCTAAAGAATTGATAAAGTGCGGAGTATGGAATTCAACATATTGCTTTTCATGATCACGTGCCAGAACGATGTATATACCGTTTTCTTTCCGTACATCAATCAACTGGCAATCCTCCCAGATTTTTCCTCCTGCTTCTATCCCGATTCTGCGTATGAGGTCAATCACTCGTCCGGGAGTTGCCTGCCAGCAGTCGCGGGTGATGAGCGCTGCAGGATACAGTTTACCAAGGCTGGGATTGATGCCCGGAGCTATCTCCCTGGCATAATCTTTCGGGTCAACCATGTAGGCATCTGACCATGAGCGCGAATCTTCAAGGGCTTTGTAGGTAGCCTCGTCGTGGGCAAAATTTACATAATGGGTTGAGCGGAAATTAATGTCGCGAATTTTTTGTAATTCCTTAAATATCTCGAGGTTATGTCGTGCAATGTCCGCAATTTCAGGTAAGCTGAAAGCAGGCCTGCCGCCGGCAATGTTACGCCATGATGCGCCGCGGCCATAGTTAAGCAACGCCGGTTTCAGGCCTGCTTCAGACAGGTAGCGGAACAGAGCGCTTCCGGCAATACCTCCGCCGGCAATCACGGCCTGAACTTCTACCTTGCGGTATGCCTTTTTACTGTTGATTATGATGTTTTCGCGCACATCAGCCGGGTACAACTCACCCATCGACAACTGGTTGCTGAGCGGCCCGCGCGGGGTGGCATCGCCAACAACGCTTATACCTTTGTTGCGCAAAGCCTGCTTGAGGCGGCGGATACAGCGCTTACCACGGCAAGCTCCCATACCCAGGCGGGTGGTGTGCTTGATTTCATCAACTGAAATAAACTTGCGGTCGCCGATGGTGTTTACAATCTCACCGAAAGTGACATCGTCGCAATGGCAAACGTACATTTCGTGCTCTTTCTCATACTCAGTCGGTGTCATTTTTACCGGCTCAGGATAGTTCTTTTTCAGTATGAAACCCCTTACCTGAAGCAATGCTTCTCCCTGAATATCATGGGCTTTAACCCGGGCTATGTTCGTTTTATTGGGCTTCTTCAAAACCTTTTCGATAACGCCTGTCCCGAGTTTCTTTCCGAAATTATCGACAAGAAAAACTTCTTCGTTCTCTTCAACAAAATACTCGATGGGGAGAAACACCCAGTCCTTTTTGGGAGCATAACCAAAAATAGCAAGGCCGGGACATTGGTAAACACAGTCCATGCAACCGATACATTTGTCGAAGTCAAGTTGCGGTACCGTGCTGGTTGATGTTTTTGTGATCGCGCCATGCGGGCAGGCAAATTCGCAGGGATTGCAGGCAAAACCGTACAGGCAGTCGATCTGGACAAATGGTTTTGCGTTGAAGCGCTCTTCCGATGGTTTGTAAGGTTCCTCGATTACCCGGAACGGATGCTGCTGAGAATCAATGTATTCTTTTGAAACCGAGAGATATTCATCATAATTGATGTTCTCACCCATGTCCTGCAGAATTTCAAAGGCAACCTGGCGGCCACGAACCACGGCGCTTGTGCCTTCGCCTATGCGAATGGCATCGCCGGCACCATAACAGTTGCGGCCAAAAACCTCGTTGCCTTTAATAAGCAGCTGGTCGTCGGGCACAAGGCCAGTACAGATATTGATGGCGTCAATGCCTTCGATGATTTTTTCGGTGCCGGGAACGGCTTCAAAGTTTTTGCAGTCGGCTACCACCGCCCCGGTAATACCGGTATTGTCGTCGTTGGGTATGGCTTTAAGCAGTATGTGCGAAGTGAGAACAGGAATGCCAAGGCGACGAACACGGTTTGCCTGCACAGGGAATCCGCCTTCAAAAGGCTGGGCTTCGATAATTGCTTTCACATTGGCTCCGGCCTGCATCAACTGGTATGAAGTAAGATAGCCGATGTTGCCGGCACCGACGGTAAGCACATTTTTACCAAGCAGCGTAAATTCATTGTTCATCATTTTCTGAACAACTGCTGCCGTGTAAACGCCCGGCAGGTCATCGTTTTCAAATGTGGGCATGAACGGGACGGCACCGGTGGCAACCACCATGAATTCGGCATCCACGTAATAAATTTCTTCGGTGCTGATGTTTTTTACAGCAATACGTTTTCCTTCAAGCACATCCCAAACGGTACTGTTGAGGAAAATGCCTTCGTGGCTGTCGCCGGCAAGGGTTTTGGCAATATCGAAACCGCGCATTCCGCCAAATTTCTTCTCCTTTTCGAAAAAGAAAAACTGGTGGGTTTGCATCAGAAACTGTCCACCAATCTTATCATTGTTATCGATCACAATGTTATCGATTCCTTGTTTGAGCAGCTCTTCGCGGCAGGCCAGTCCGGCAGGACCGGCACCTATGATGGCAACAGTGGTTTTATAAACATTCACTGCTTTCTTTGTGTCACGCTCCCTGATCTCCGGTGAATAGTCGTGGGGAATTTCCATCACTGACTTAATACCATCGACTTTGGTGATACAAATACGGCGTATTTGCCCGTCGACAAGCATTTCGCAGGCGCCGCATTTACCGATGCCGCACTCAAGGCTGCGTTCGCGGTTGGTCAGGCTGTGGCTGTGCACCGGGTAACCGGCCTGGTGCAATGCCGCTGCAATGGTGAATCCTTTTTCACCAGTGATGGACTTTCCGTTAAATTGGAAGGTAACTTTTTCGCTTACAGGAACTTCGAGAATCGGGTGGATGTCAATTTTATTCATATAAAGATGATCTAAGCAGTAATATCACTGCGTGAAACACTTAAAAAACAGGGCAAAATTAATTTTTTTAGTAACCTGTTATTCCTTTAACAGGGCATTTAGAAAGAGTATAATTAGCGGGTTGGCGACTCCTTTTTTTCTAACAGAAAATCCGGTTTTTAGACCGGATTTTCAGATTACCAGAGTTTGCATTCTCATTTGAATTCTATCACAAGATTATACTGGACAGCAACCGGCTGAGCTCTTTGCATTCCCGGCAGCCAGCGGGGCATCTTTTGTACAACCTTCACCGCTTCTTCGTCACAGCCTCCACCAATTCCACGAAGCACTTTAATATCAGCAATGGTGCCATCAGTTTTCACAGTAAAAGCCAGATACACTTTCCCTTTTATTCCTCTTTCTTTAACAAGTGGGGGATATACAAGATTCTCAGCGATGAACTTTTTCATCGCTTTATCTCCTCCCGGAAACTCGGGCATGGTTTCAACACTCAGGAATACAGATTCCTCGTCTGTATCCTTCTCTTCGTCATAAACCACAACTTGTTCACTGGCTTCTCTGGCAACAGAACTTTTACCCAAGGCCGGCGCCGAACAGGTCATCACTCCTCCTACTGCATTATTACTCACTCCCTCGGGCAAGGGCAACGGCTGCTGAATGGTGGCTGAACTGCCGCCGGCATTGCGCACCTGGTTGTCAATGGCTACAAAAGAGGTGTAACGCGTGAGCAGGTTATATTTCAACCCTAGCTGTGTGATAAGTTCCTTCTGCTCATCAGGATTGCCGAAAGCTCCCATGTCGTCGAGGTTACGGATCCGTTCCCTCGCCCACAGGTAGCGTAATGCAAGGTTGGATTCCAAAGGTTTAGCGTCGGCAACATTCAGCCTGCTGCTGAAGTCACCGCTTCCGCTTGTTCCTCTTATCTCAATAATTCCCTGTGGAGTGCCGCGGTATTTCCCGAAAATGATCACCGGGCGTTCGGCAAAAACATCGGGAACAGTCAATGGCTCAACGTCATAAGCATCAAAGCCTTTGAACGATGATTTAATGTGGCTCAACACCGGGTTGCTTACATACTGCCTGAACCGGTCGGCTTCAGCCGCGGCGCCTTCGGGTTTCGTGATCACAAATGGCATTCCTGACCCGGCATGGGCCATCCCTTCGATAAGGTAGCGATTTACTGAAGTGCCGATGCCGAAAGCAAAGAAATTGGCCTTATCGAGGTTTTTCCTTATCAGGTTAAAGGCTTCGCGCTCCACTTCAACATAACCGTCGGTGGCGATCACAAATGAGCGTGCATAGCCTTCGGTACCTTTCAGTTCCAATGCGCGACGGAGAGCCGGCAGCAGTTCGGTTCCACCGCTGCCTTGTTCCTTGTCGATAAACGTAAGGGCGCGGTTCAGGTTTTCGGAATTTGCCGGCACTGATTGTTCGCTGAAAAGGCTGCTGCACCCGGCAAAAAGTACCACGTTGAAGCAATCAGAAGGCCTGAGCTTGCCAATAAGATCGCGCATCAGTTTTTTGGAAATATCGAGAGGGTAGCCGTGCATGGAACCTGAAACGTCAACAATGAAAACATATTCGCGGGGAGGAATAATCTCAGGTTTCACTGCCCTGGGCGGCTGAATCATGGCCAGGAAGAAGTTCTCGTCGGTGCCGGGAAAGAGCAGCAGGCCGGTTTCAATGCCGTTTCCGGCAAGACGGTATTTCAGGATGTAATCACGATTGCCACCCGATCTCTCAGAAGGATCGAGCAGAATTGAGGCCACCGAAGGGCCGTCAAAACTGATACTGGTTTTATGCGACGGGCACAATACTTCGCTGATGGGCATCCCTGCTGAAATGCTACTGCTGATATTGAATCCGTACGATGGCTTCTCTCCTTCATGGGTATATGGGTTTGAAACCCATTTATCGCCGGTCGAAGCCAGCGGTTCAGGTTTATTGGAATAACGCGGCCCGACAACTGTGGGATACACAAATTCGTAAACACCGTCTTCCGGAACGAGCAGTTCGGTATATTTCATCTCCACTTTGATGCGGTCGCCGGGCATAATGTTGGCAACATTCATCTGGAAAACATTGGGACGCTGCTGTTCGAGAAGCGACGCACTTTTCCCCTGTTGCTTAGCCTCTTCGTAATCCTTGCGGGCTTGTTCTTTTTCGGCGATTTTAGCCACGATTGTTCTTTCACCAATGGTCATTTTCATGCTATAGACGGCGGCTCTTGTTGATGCCGGAAAAATGTAAATGGCTTCGATGGGACGCTTGCCTTCGTTGGCATATTCCTGGGTAACAGCAACATCGGCTATCACACCGGCAATGTTCACCTGTGCTGAAGTAGCTTTCAGCGGAAGCTGATCCAGGGAAGGATCGTCGGATTTCACAAAGAAATACGGCGACAGGGTTTTATCAGTGTTTTCGTAATTCTCAGCCTGAACCTGCGGTTTTATGGCGGGATAGGTCCGGCTGCTGTTCTGACTGAAGATCATGGTTGCAGCCGAAAGAAGGAGAATTGGGATGAATCCCGCCACAAGGCTGAATGTTTGAGTTGTTTTCATAGCAATACGTGTTAAAAGTGAGAAATTATTCAGGCGTCTTTGAGTTTGAATGCTATCGGCATATTGAAGCTTACCCTTACAGGTTTTGTACGCTGCATACCCGGTGACCATTTTGGCATGAGGCTGATAACGCGTACGGCCTCCTCGTCGCAGCCAGAGCCAATACCGCGGAGTACTTTTACGTTTGAAACACTGCCGTCTTTTTCGATTACGAAAGTCACATAAACAGTTCCCGTCACACCTATTTCACGGGCTGTTCTTGGGTATTCTATATTATCATTCATAAAATTATACAGCGCTTCAACTCCGCCCGGAAATTCAGGGGCAGTTTCAACAACTCTGAATATTTCCTCATTATCTGGCGATGTTTCATCTGGTAAAACGGGTTTCACAACCTGGGTATAGACCTGGTTGATATCTTCAGGGTTATCACCAAAATCAGGAGGAGTGATATCCTCAACTTCTGCGGTATTATCCACCAGGTTGAATATGGTGGCTAGCCGGGGGACCACAGGAGCCGGCAATGTTGGATGAGGGGTAGTTACGGAAAAAATATCCTCATCAAAATGAATGACAGTTCCTTTTGTCAGATCAATTTCCCCGGAATCCGGGCTTCTCCATTCAAAAGCAGCAAGGGCAAGTCCTAATGATACTATAAGGCCTGCCTGCAGAAAAAGGGTCTTCTTCCTCTCGAGGTCGGCGCGGTTTGATTTCTTGGTTTCCATAGCTAAACGTGTTAGAGGTTAATAATTGAATTTGTTTGCTTACAACCATAGGATGCCGGTACGCGGGAAATTCCATAAATCGATGGCCGCTTTTTATTATTACGCCATAGCAGAATGGCTATATCCTTGATTACCAGATCAAAATATTATCCGCAAAAAGCGTTATTTTTGTGTAAACATTACAGGCTGTGGCATTTAGCCTTTTCGGAAATCAGCACGACAGGAAAAAGGAGATGCAGTCGCTCACCGACGAGCAACTGGTGGCTCGCTATGCCCGTACGCGTGATGTCGAATATGTCGGGCAACTTTACGAACGTTACACACACCTGGTGTTTGCCGTGTGCGTGAAATACCTCGGCAATGAAGAAGAAGCCGAGGACACCGTAATGCTCCTTTTTGAAAAACTGCTTGAAGAACTGAAACACGCACGAATCGAAACCTTCAAAAGCTGGCTTTATATAGTTGCTAAAAATCAGTGCCTCATGCAGTTGCGTCACCGCAAAACGGTTGAGAGATCAAGGGACACTTTGCTGAAGGAACTGGAATCCGGGATTATGGAATCGGGTGATGAAATGCATCTTATACTGGAAAACAGCGACGGAGATCATCAACTGGAAAAAGCCCTCGGCCAGCTAAATGAAGCCCAGCGACGATGCATCGAACTGTTTTACCTCGAGGAACGATCGTACTACGAGGTTTCCGAAACTACCGGTTACAGCATGAACGAAGTGAAAAGCCACCTGCAGAACGGAAGACGAAACCTGAAGATAATCCTCGAAAAAACGCTTGAAAAATGACAAAACCCGATCATAAAATCAACAGCCTTTTCACCGCTTCAGGGTGCCTTACTGCCGATGCCCTCGAAAAGCTGGCATCAGGGACTTTGTCGCCGGCTTTATCCAGGCAGGCTGAAGCACACATCGCCGGTTGCGGGTTGTGTTCCGATGCCCTGGATGGAATCATGACCTGGCAAAGGCAAAACCAGGTAAGTGTTTATAAGGATGAGGCAGAATTTTCAACCTCACCTGCCGGCAAGAGTGAGGCTGAGAAAACGTTTGGGAATAAAGTAAACCACATCAACGAAAGGCTTCATGACCGTGTGAAATTCCACCGGGAAACAGCCACATCGAAGCAAAAAAAACGCCTTGGCCCCGTTCCGGCATGGCTTGCCGTTGCCGCCAGCGTGGTGCTTTTTGCAGGAATATATCTTATACTTCAGCAAAACAGGCCGGTTAAAGAGAATGTAGCTGTCAACCAGGCTGAGTATGATGAGATGGTAGTCCTGCCATCAAACCCTGATTCATTGGTTAAAAGAGAGGCTCCAGCAGTTATCGCTGAAAACAAACCGCAGGCCGGAAAAAGAGGAATTCCGTCTCCCGCGGTTGTTAATGGTGTTATAACTTTCAGCAATGATGATATGGTAGTGATGGAAAAAGAATCAGATGATGAGTACATTGCAGGAACCGCTGAGGAAGTAACCGTTTCTGTGCCCGGATTTATTGGCGGTACGGATAACCAGATTGCAGACACTGATAAAGCAGCTGAAAAAACGGTGGATACCGAACAAACTGACAAGTCAATAGCACAAACTGCAGCCGCTCCAAGGTCAAGCAATGGAGCGGCTGCTAAGGCATCCAAATCCTCATCGCAGGAAGAAGTTGCTGAAGAATCCGCTGTTTTCACCATTGTTGAACAGTTGCCCGAATTTCCCGGCGGAGCGGATAAACTGAACCGTTATCTCACTGAAAACCTGCACTATCCTGCACAGGCGAAAGAAAGTTCAATTTCAGGAACCGTTTATGTGCAATTTGTTGTCGATAAAAAGGGACAGATTTCCGAAGCAAAAGTGCTGAGGGGAATAGGCTCTGGTTGCGACGAAGAAGCATTGAGAGTCATAAAAGCCATGCCCCGCTGGAAACCCGGAATGCAACGCGGAAAACCGGTAAAGGTGGTTTTTAATATGCCGGTTAAGTTCAGTTTGGAGTAATCGGTTTCATGCAAAAGGATGTTTCACGCTAAGGCGCTAAGGTGCAAAGATGAATCTGGCATAGAAAGCAGGTAGAATAAGAAGTGAGCGCTTTCATGCAAAAGGATGTTTCACGCAAAGGCGCTAAGGCATCTCAGGCTCTGTTTTTGGGTTATAAAACACAGATACAATAATTTTTCACCTGCATATTGATCTTTTTATATTTTTGTCGTCTGTAACAACACAAAAGAACACTGATATGATCAATCGCAATTTCTGGTGGTGGCTTGAACTGATTAATCCAGGCAGGGACAACTAACCGGAAATGCAATAATATTGCCTAGGCCGCAGGAAGTTCCTGCGGCCTTTTTTTGTTCACATTTTTACAAATCTTTAAACACTCAAAATCATGTTCAGAGAACAAACCATCCAGACCAAAGAGGGTTATTTCGGAAAGTATGGCGGACAATTTATCCCGCCGGTACTCGAAGCGCCTCTCGCACGGCTTGCCGAAGAATTCAGCAAAGCCAGAAACAACCCGGCTTTCCTTCATGAGCTGCATTACCTGCTGAAGCAATATGTAGGGCGGCCATCACCGTTGTATTATGCCCGCAGGCTATCGGAAACTGTTGGCAGCAAAATCTACCTGAAACGTGAAGATCTGAATCACACAGGTGCCCATAAAATCAACAACTGCCTGGGGCAAATACTGCTGGCAAAACACATGAATGCCCGTGAAGTAGTGGCCGAAACAGGTGCCGGACAACATGGTGTAGCAACAGCCACAGCCGCTGCGCTTTTTGGCATTCCATGCAAAATTTTCATGGGTTCACGCGATGCACAACGGCAAAAACTTAATGTTCAGCGCATGAAACTGCTTGGCGCCGAAGTAATTACAACCGACCAGGGTACAGCTTCACTCAAAGACGCAGTGGATGTGGCGCTCGGCTATTATATTGATCATCCCGACTCGTTCTACCTTCTTGGTTCGGCTGTTGGCCCTCACCCTTACCCAACCATTGTACACTATTTTCAACAGGTAATTGGTGAAGAAGCCCGCCGGCAGGTGCTTGAACAGGAAAAACGGTTGCCCGATTCCATTTTTGCCTGTGTAGGCGGAGGTTCAAATGCTATAGGACTCTTTTCAGCGTTTCTGAATGACCGGTCTGTCAAAATCTTTGCTGCTGAAGGTGGCGGCGAAGGAGCCGATTCACCCAGGACAGCCTCAACACTGGTATCAGGGAAACCCGGAGTTTTCCAGGGAACATATTCCTACTGCCTTGTAGATGAGAACGATGAACCCCGTGAGGCGTACTCCATCGCTTCAGGCCTCGATTACCCGGGAGTTGGTCCCGAACATGCCTACCTGAAAGAAACCGGAAGAGTTAGTTATCATTGCATTACCGACAACGAAGCTATCGCTGCTTTTTATGAATTATCAAAACTCGAAGGCATTATTCCGGCCATCGAATCGTCGCACGCTGTTGCGCTCGCCACGAAACTGCTGAAAGACAAAAAACAACTGGCCATCATCAACCTTTCGGGACGAGGCGACAAAGATGTGGAACGTGATATGGAACACGAATGAAGAGTTTGGCCTATAATGTGTGAAGTACCCGCTTCAAATTAAAACGGTGATCCTGGTTAAGAGTCACCGTTTTTTTTGTGTTAAATGTCCTGGTTTAAGTCATACTGCTTTCTAACATCCATTGTTTGAAACTATTATCAGTAAATTTCAAGCAACCGCTACTGTTGTGATGTTTTAATATCTTTAAGCCGGTTATATTTACCGGCAATACTACCGTAAGCACTGACAAATGCGGGATTTGTTTTCACCCCGGGGTAATTAAGAATGTTGAGAAAGTTGATGACTCTGATGAATGAATATCCTGACAGGCATATTATCATTCTATCTGAATGATTTAGTGCTCGATACACACGATTCGCACATAAAAAAGAGATTATACGCTAACACTGCTCTCAAAAATGATGAAACAGCTTCGTTTGATTATCACTGCAATATTTCTTTTAAGCTTTGCTTTCGCAGGCAATTGCCAGGATACAATCAGGCTGAAGGAAAAAGGAATTTATCCGGACACATTTGGTAATATTGTCAGCCAGGTGCAGGCAATCATTGAATCAAGCAGGTTTTCAGAAAATCCTGTAATCATTTTCGAAAAAGGCAGGTACGATTTCTGGCCCGATGGCGCTGTGAAAAAGGAGCTCTATGTTAGCAACTGCACAGAAGATGACACCAGTTCAAAAGTAAAAAACATAGCGCTCTGGCTCGAAAATCTTGATAATATTACTATTGAGGGCAACGGGGCCAGGTTTGTACTGCACGGTAAAATGATTTCGTTTGCCATGCAGAACTGCCGCAATGTAATCCTGAAGAATTTTGCGGTTGACTATGAGCGCCCTACCATGTCGGAACTCACCATCAGGTCGATTACTGATAACAAGGTTGAAGCTGACATTCATCCTGATTCGCGCTATGTGATCGAAAATGGAAGGTTGATATTTACCGGTGAAGGATGGAGGCCGTGGGATTACCATACCATACTCTTCAGCCCTGACAAAGAGTTGTTGAAATACAGCACGTTCGGGCCGTTTGCGAAGGCCGAAGCCTTTGACAAAGCGCCTTTCAGGATAGAATTCAGGGGCGATTTCAGTAAAACGGCATTTAAAACAGGTGATGTGCTCACAATTCGTGACCCTTACCGGGATAACTGCGGGGCATTTATCAACCACAGCAGTGAAATCCGGCTTGAGAACCTGCAAATGAACTACATGCACGGGCTTGGAATTGTGTCTCAATTTTCAGAAAATATTTCACTCGTGAAAGTAAACGTGATGCCTGCTGCCGGTTCAGGCAGAATCATAGCTTCTTTCGCTGACTGCTTCCATTTTTCGGGTTGTAAAGGAATGGTGTTCATCGACAGTTGCCGCACTTCAGGCGCTCATGACGACCCTGTCAATGTGCATGGAACTCATCTTCGGGTGGTTGAAACACTGCCGGGGAATAAACTGAAAGTGCGGTTTATGCATCACCAGACATACGGATTTGCAGCATTTGAAGCAGGCGATAGTGTTGCTTTTATCCAGCCTGAAACATTGCTCGAAACAGGAACAGCTACTATCAGGTCTGCTAAACTGCTGAGCCCACGCGAAATGGAACTTGAGCTGAATGAGATAATACCCGAAAATGTTCAATCCGGCACATGCATCGAAAATATTACCTGGACACCCTCGGTCATTATCAGCAACTGCAGGTTCGAACGCACAAATACCAGGGGTATACTGCTTACCACCCGACGTAAAATCGAAGTCGTGAATAACACTTTTTATCACACCGGAATGTCAGCCATACAGATTGCTGATGATGCTGCCAGCTGGTTCGAATCAGGTGTGGTGAAAGATCTGCTGATAAAGGGAAATCATTTCATTGACTGCGGGTATAACAACGGAGGTGCCATAATTGCCGTTGTACCTGAAAATACAGTTGTTGACCTCAAAAATTCGGTTCACCGGAATATTCGTATTGAGAACAACATTTTTGAGACCTTTGATTACCCCGTTCTTTATGCGAAAAGTGTAAAAGGGCTGAATTTTTCGGGCAACAGAATAATCCGTACGCAAACCCTCGAACCTGTTTCAGGAAACAAATTCACCCTGAATCTCAACGGCTGTTCCGGTGTAACCATCCGCGCCAACAGTTTTGAAGGCGATGTGCCGGGTAATAATATCGTTCTTGAAAATATGACACCGAAAGAAATCAGCCTGGATAAAAAGAGCATACATGACTTTAAAGTTGTAACACACTGATAATCTAATAAACAGACCATGTTCCGAAAGGTAATTCTACTTTTTTTCACTTTTCTGTCAGCTTCGCTCATTGATGCACAGACTACTGCTCCTCCCAACCGGCCAGCCCTGGTGAGCATAACCGGTAACCAACTTATCATAAGCTATGACGGTCAAAACATCTTCACAGCCACCATCTCGCACAACCCGGATGAGTATTACTTCCGCGAAATCAAAGACGATGCTGAGGGTGCAATAAGCCATTCTTTTTCGCTTACTGCGACCAACGGAAAACCCCTAACGCTGGAAGGCACTATAACCGGCAGCAGCCAGTCGTTTCCCTGTGAGGAAAACCGTTTCACTGGAAGCACTTACATAAGGCATAGTTTTGGCCTGAGTCACAGCCTGTTAAACAAAGCGGTGTACGACAGGAAACGCGACTGGTCACTTTCGGTGGAACAGGCAAGTGTGCAAATCGTCCCTGTTGAACAAACACAGGATAAGAATACTTTCAGCATCAAAGCCAGCGGCAGCGAAATATGTATTCTTTTTAAGCCTCATTACTATCAGAAACACAGGGACCTTACCATGTTCGAACCCTGGAATTATGATGTATGGAACAAACCGGTGGTTGGGTGGAGTTCATGGTACGCCTTTTTCAGGGATGTAAACGAGAAGGATGTACAGCAGATTTCGGATGTGCTTGGTGAAAAACTGCGCCCATTTGGGTTGCAGTATATCCAGATCGATGATGGGTATCAGCAGGAGATGTCGTATCCTGAAATGTGGCTGAACTGGAACCAACAATTCCCCTCAGGGATGAAAGCCATGGCTTCGTATATTTCGTCCAGAGGGCTTAAACCGGGTATCTGGACCAATGTGGCATTCGAAAACAAGGAGTATGCTTACTCTCACAAATCGCTGTTTGTCAGAGATGAAAAAGATAACCCGGCCTGGGGCCGCTGGGTAAATTATGTGATGGATGGCTCAAATCCTGCAACACTGGAACAACTGATAAAACCCCTCTACAAAGAATACAGTGAAGCCGGATGGAAATATTATAAACTGGACGCTCTCCGTCACCTCATGTATGAAGGCTATAATAGCAACAATGCCTATTTTGCCGCCAGGAATATCGACCGCGTGGAAGCATTCCGCAACCTGGTGAAGGCGGTCAGAAACGAGACCGGAAATGATAACTTCCTGCTTGCCTGCTGGGGTATCCGTCCTGAACTGGCCGGTATTGCTGATGGTTGCCGTATTGGCGACGATGGGTTCGGGCTTCGCACTCTCACACAGTATAACTCTTTCAACAATGTGGTTTGGCGCAACGATCCCGACCACATCGAACTGAAAGAGAAGGTCGCTTTTCCCGCATGTATGGTAACCTCCATGACCGGTTCGCTGTTTATGCTTACTGATAAGCCTCCCGTTTACGAAACCCCGCTGATCGAAGCCGCCAAACGCTCCATCCCGGTGCTGTTCACTATGCCCGGGCAGATTTACGACATCGATCCTTCCTGCTCCATGTATATCAACAGGGTTGGCTCGCAGCTGAGCGGTTCAGGGCCTCGCATTTTCGATGCCAGGTATACATCTCCATACACACATTTTATCCTTGAAATCAACAAACCTTACGAAAACTGGCTTCTGCTGGGCAGGACCGACGAAAGCCGCAAGTCTTTCACCTTTGCTGAGCTGGGCCTTGATCCAGGCAAGGAATACAATGTTTTTGAATTCTGGGCAAAAAAGTACCTGGGTACATTTAAAAACAGTTTTGAACCGGGTATTCCTGATCCTTATTACAATTGCCAGATGCTATGCATCCGTGAAAAGCAGGACCACCCTCAATTGATTGCCACCAGCAGGCATATCTCCTGTGGCGGGCTGGAAGTCAGCGACCTCAGCTGGAATGTAATGCACCTTGAAGGTAATAGCAGCCTTGTCGGCAAGGATGAATACTCAATTTACTTGTACGAACCTGAGGGATTCAGCCTGAAATCGTTCAGGTGCGACAGGGCTGATGTAATTGCCAATAAACGTGAGGACTCCATCCGGATCATTACGATACTGAGCAAAACCGATCGCGAGGTAAATTGGGTCGCTGAGTACTAAAACTACCAACTATGCTTTCAACGAAAACCATACATCGCATCGTTGCAGGAATGATCATCGTACTGCTAAGCGCACCTTTTACAACATTAAATGCCCGGGTAATCCTGAAAACGAAGTTTCTGCAAATAATCATTGACCGTAGAGGCTATATCACTGAGTTCCGGAATATTTATTCGGGAAGCCCGTCCTTCGGACGCAATTTTTCACCAGCCGGACAACCATCCCCGGTCATGTGCCTGCTCAAGAAAGACTGGTCACGTGATGCCACCGGTAATACTATCACATCCTATCGCCGGACTGCTCCCGTAAAAGCTATTTACAAAAAGCATAACAACCGGTTAATACTTGATTATGAGGACGGTGAGAGAGCTGAAATCGTGGTCTGTGCAAAATCAACATACATTACTTTCGAGCTCGTGTCACTCACTAATTACGACAATAGCCTAATCAATGCAGTAATCTGGGGCCCTTACAAAACTATCATCAGCAACCTTTTCGGTGAAGTGATCGGTGTAGCGCGTGATACTTCTCAAGCCGTGAATTATGCTATTGGTTTACTTGGCACCGACAGCATCACGGCTCCCGGGCTTCCTCCTGCAATTAATTCCTACGGAGGCGAATCCATTGTGCATAATCCTGATCCACGGTACTTTACTCTGCCTGATGGGGTGCAAGAAGGACAGCGTTTCCCGTTTTGCGGCTTCGGTGGTTACGATGTGGATTTCTTTTGCCATCCTGAAGAGTATTTCAGGGTGCTTGGCGGGACTGCTGCCCTGCCAGATACTGCCACGGGAGGCATAACGCTGATGTACCATTCAAAAAATGCTACGATTGCCGATACCTTGTATGCTTCGGGACTACCCGGATATGCAGGGCAGCCTTTCAGGCACTGGATCAATAGTGCGAAGAATAAAGGGAATACGAATTTCACAGGCACTTCCGTTGCTCTTTATGGCTCGCCCGACGACAGTACGCTGTTGTCAGTTTTGAAACCCATCGTGATCAACGAAGGGATGCCATTTATTACCGATGAGAAAGGAGTGTGGATACGCGATCCATCTTCTGTACGTCCTGATATGTTCTGGTGGGGTGAGTGTGATTCGGTGTACACTTACGCAAAACAATGGGGATGCAACCCGGGTATTCAGCATGAAGGCATTTATAATCAGTTGTTTTATCCCAATCCGGGAACCGACCAACTCCGGCAACCTGATATTCCCCTGCTTTCCGGTGAAAAGGTTTCACCCGATGAATTTAGAAACAGATACGCCTTGCCAGGAATTTATTTTGGTGCCCATACCCTGTCACTTTTTCTGAATAATACTCAAAATAATATTGACCAGTCCGATGTAAGTCCCTATGCCGGTTCAGGACTGGCGACCTGCAACAGCACTGTGCTGAGCCGAGATATTTCTGCGTCTGATTCCGTATTGTTTGTGACTGATACTATGTTCTGGGGAAAGGCCGATCTGGGTTCGTATCTTGGTCCACAGGATGACAAAATAAATTACTTCAGAATCGGGACTGAAATTCTGTGTACTTCACAGCCTGTAAATCTGCAATTCCCTTATTCATTCACTAAAGTAAAAAGAGGACAGTTCCGCACATTTAGTATGCCTCATCATACAGGTGATACAATTTACAAATTATTACGCAACTGTTACAACGGGCTTTATCCCACCGTTGATCTGATGATTACCAAATATGCAGATTATTATGGGCTTGCAACTCATATCTGGGGCGGCTATATTGACTACGACGGGGGAATCGGAAGCAACTGGAATTCTCCCTACGAAAGCCTGATGTTTCTAAAACGCGTTCACAGTAAAGCCCGGGAGCTTGGAACTCCAAGTATTCGCAATATGAGTGGAGCTCTCAGCTATGAAGGATGGTTTTATATCACCGCTCAAAATAATGGTTACCTGTGCGACGGGAATAATCTCACATGGAATAACGCTTATACTCCCGGCCATAACGGGTCTGAAGGAAAGGACCTGCGAAATATGTATTTTGCTAATTTCTATACTGTTTCCACACATGGACCTTCGATAAATGAATTCAAATCCATTCCCCATTTTGAGCATTTCGAATCCTTTTCGGTGGGCTGGGATGCATCGTATGCTTTGCAGGGAATGAGCATAAAAAGTGTTGAAGCGCTTGGCGCTGATCGAAAAGCTGCCTATTTCAAAATCATCCGTACCTGGGAAAGCGCCCGGGCAGCAAATGCCTTTCCTGCAGCAATCAAACGTTCTATGCGCGATCCTTCCAATTACTATCACCTTGAACAATTGGATGAGAACCTCTGGGAGTTGTATGTCACAAATATGGATGGAAAACTGAAAGACGATAAGGGAGTTTTGCTAACCAATTCTGTTATTACAAATCCACCATTGATGCTCGAAAGAAACCCAGCATATTCTCCTCAATCGAAACACTGAAAGAATGAAATATACCTTCACTCTGATTGTTATGGTACTGATCTGCAACCTATTATCAGGACAGAGCCAGCCTGATTATCTTAATAGGTCACTACCACCGGATCAACGTGTTTCTGATTTGGTAAAACGCATGAGTCTGCACGAGAAGATACTTCAGATGCAGCACCTACATGACGTTACAAGCACTGAAAACTTCAGGGGAAACAGCTACGGATGTATTGTCAATTCAGAAATCGACGCTAATACAGCATCTGCCCGTTATGCCGTCATGCAACAATACCTTAAAGACAGCACCCGGTGGGGAATCCCTGCCTTCACCTGTACTGAAGCCCTGCATGGCGCCTACCAGGCTGGTTGTACCATTTATCCGCAGGCACTCGCTCAGGGCAGTACCTTCAACCCGGAATTGGTGAAACGAATGGCAGAACAAATTGCAGATGAACTGAAAGCCATGAATATCAGGCAGGTTTTATCACCAGATCTTGATCTTGCCCGTGAATTGCGATGGGGGCGTGTAGAAGAGACCTATGGTGAAGATCCGTTCCTGAATGGAACAATAGGTGTGGCATATGTAAAAACAATGCAGTCGAACGGAATCATCTGCACTCCCAAGCACTTTATCGCCCATGGTTCTCCCTTAGCAGGCATCAATCTGGCACCGGTCGCTGGTGGCGAAAGGGAATTGCGGTCAATGTATATGTACCCTTTCGAAAAGGTTATCAGAGAAACCAACCCTTTATCCATCATGAACTGTTACAGTTCCTATGATGGCGAACCTATAGCTGGATCACACTATTTCCTCACCGAACTACTCCGCAACGAATTGGGATTCAAGGGGTACGTTTACTCCGACTGGGGATCGGTAGCTATGTTGAATTACTTCCATAAAACTGCCGGCAACAATACAGAAGCCGCTGCTATGGCGGTGATGGCAGGGATTGATCTTGAAGCTGCAGGAAGTTGTTATCTTGACCTTGAAAAACTTGTTCAGGAAAATATGTTGGATGAAAAATATATTGATCAGGCTGTAGAACGCATCCTATACGTAAAATTCGCTTCCGGCTTGTTTGATAAGCCCCTTACCGCTGATGCTGATCCGAAACAGGTTATCCGTTCTCCCGGACATATTGCCCTTGCCAGAGAAATTGCCGATGAAAGCATTATTTTGTTGAAAAACAACAATCATTTGCTTCCTCTTTCACTTAAAAAATATCAGACTATTGCACTCATCGGACCCAATGCTGCACAGTTTCAACCTGGAGATTATACATGGACCCGGCAGGATAAATTCGGTGTCACTTTGCTTGAAGGGCTTCAGACCGCTGTTGGTAACAAAGTTAAAATTACCTATGCTGAAGGCTGTAATAACTGGAGCCTTGACACTTCCGGCTTTCAACAGGCTATTGAGACAGCACAAAAAAGCGATGTCATTATTGCTGCTGTCGGACTGGGCAGCGGCACATTTACCGATAATGCCGGAGTAACCTGCGGCGAAGGATTTGACCTTAGCCAGGTGGAACTTCCAGGTATGCAGGAGAAACTTCTTAAAGAGTTGCAGAAACTTGGCAAACCACTGATCGTAGTTCTCATTTCCGGTAAACCTGCAGCTATTCCCTGGGTTAAAGAAAATGCCGATGCTATCCTTGTGCAGTGGTACGGTGGCGAACAACAGGGTAATGCCCTGACCGATGTCCTGCTTGGCAAGGTAAACCCATCAGGCAAGCTCAATGTTTCTTTTCCGCAATCCACGGGTCATCTGCCATGCTACTACAATTATTTATCAGGTGATAAAGGTTTCTATCACCAGCCCGGAAGTCCTGATAAACCCGGCAGAGACTATGTACTTAGTTCAACGGATCCTCTCTGGAGTTTTGGTTACGGTCTGAGCTATACGTCATTCACTTATCATGATGCAGTAATCAATAAAACAGAATTAACATCATCTGATACAGTACAGGTGACAGTAACCATAAAAAATAACGGCTCTGTTGCTGGTAAAGAGGTCGTGCAAATTTATGTGCGTGATTTAGTCAGTTCGGTAGTCACACCTGTCAGGCAGCTTAAAGCGTTCCGAAAAGAAACAATAGAACCAGGCAATACTAAGAATGTAACATTAACTTTCCTGGTGAACGATCTTTATCTTTACAACCAGAATATGAAACGCATAGTGGAGCCGGGCGAGTTTGAACTTCAGATCGGTGCCGCTTCTGATGATATAAAAATTATTCGTAAAATCAGGGTCAAATAATCATTATAATCTGACATTTTATGAAAAAATTATTCTTCAGTCTGCTCCTGTTAAGCACTCTTCGTGTTATCGGGCAACAACCTGTTTACCCATATCAGGATACTTCATTGACGTTTGAACAACGCGCTGCCGACTTAGTGAACCGGATGACGGTCAGCGAAAAAATCCTCCAGATGCAGTTTGATGCCCCGGCAATTCCCCGGCTCGGTATTCCCTATTACAACTGGAGCGGTGAGTGCCTTCACGGGATTGTTAATGAAGGAGGCTATGCAACAGTTTTCCCTCAGGCAATCGGAATGGCGGCTACCTGGGACACAGCGCTCATCAGGAAAGAGGCTGACATTATCTCGACTGAAGCAAGGGCGTGGTACTATCGCTGCATAGAGAATAACGACATACAGGGAGTTCACAAAAGCCTTACTTTCTGGTCGCCGAATATCAATATTTTCCGTGACCCACGCTGGGGCCGTGGGCAGGAAACCTATGGCGAAGACCCTTACCTTACTTCTCTTATCGGTGTTGCCTTCGTTCACGGGTTACAAGGTAATAACCCGAAGTATTTAAAAATTGTTTCAACACCTAAACATTATGCAGTGCACAGCGGACCCGAGCCATTGCGTCATGCTTTTAACGCCGTTGCCAGCAGGCGTGATCTCTTCGAAACCTACCTGCCTGCATTCGAGGCCTGCATCAGGCAAGGCGGTGCATATTCAGTAATGGGCGCTTATTCGGCATATGAAGAGGTTCCCTGCTGCGCCAGTCATTTCCTGCTCGATGACATGCTGCGTAAAAGTTGGGGTTTCAGGGGTTATGTGGTTTCCGACTGCGGCGCCATTGGCGATATTTATACCGGACACAAGTTTACTCCTGATGCTGCTACTGCATGCGCTACCGCCGTGAAAGCAGGCTGCGACATTACCTGTGGCGGTGAATATGTTGCTCTGCAGGAAGCCTTAGACAGAGGGCTTATTACTGAAAAAGAAATTGATCAGTCCGTCACCCGGCTTATGCTTGCACGCATGAAACTTGGTATGTTCGACCCTCCGGCTATTGTACCATATGCCTCAATAAAACCTGCTGATATTGAATTGAAGTCTTCATCAATGACAGCCCGCGATGTCGCCCGTGAAAGTATCGTTTTGCTTAAAAATCAGGATAATCTGCTGCCGCTCGACCGGAAAAAACTGAAAACTGTGGCAGTTATCGGTCCGTACATCATGCGCGACGACATTCTCTATGGCAACTATTCCGGCTTTTCATCCCATCCGGTCACTTTCCTGCAGGGGATCAGGAATAAACTCGGGAACGATGTTCAGATTGAATATACAAAAGGTGTCCCGGCTTTAGATCAGGGCGGCGCACTGACCACAGTACCCGCTGATTTTGTTACTCCTCCCAATGGTGAAGGCCACGGACTGAAAGGTGACTATTTTAACAATCCCGACCTGAAAGGAAAACCTGTTTTCAGCCGTATTGATTCTAATATGGCTTCTTATTGGGATAAAAACTCCCCCGCCGAAGGTGTGCCGGCTGACAATTTCTCCGTTCGCTGGAGCGGAACCATCACTCCGCCCGAAACCGGAACATACCTGCTTGGCATTGTTACTGATGACCGCGGCAGGTTTTATTTTGAGGACAAACTCGTGGTAGATAACTGGAGCCCTTGCCAGTTAAATGTGATGAAAACGTTCAGAGCCAAGATGGAAAAAGGGAAACAGTACAAAATTGTGATTGAATATGCCGACAGTGTTGACTATGCCGGTATCCGGTTCCAATGGAAACGCGATGACCTTGACGATGAACTGCTGACAACACCGGAATTACACGCAAAAGCGCTGGCAATAGCTGCAAAGTCCGATGTAATTATCATGTATGCAGGTATTTCGGCCAACCTCGAAGGCGAAGAGATGATGGTTAACGAAAAAGGCTTTAAAGGCGGTGACCGTACCAGCCTTGACCTCCCTGAAAACCAGCAGAAACTCATCAGGGAGCTCTATGCTACCGGGAAACCCGTTGTATTAGTATTGACCAGTGGCAGCGCACTTTCAGTAAACTGGGAGAACGAAAATATCTCTGCCATTGCCCAGGTCTGGTACCCCGGCCAGGAAGGTGGCAATGCTGTGGCTGATATACTGTTTGGAGATTATAATCCCGCTGGAAGGCTGCCGGTAACTTTTTATAAATCAGTTAACGACCTTCCTGCATTTGATGACTACAACACACAGGGCCGCACCTACCGCTACTTCAACGGGAAACCGCTTTTCCCGTTCGGTTACGGACTCAGTTACACAAAGTTTGAGTATTCCGGATTGCAGTTAAGCAGCCGGGAAATAAGCGCTGACGGATCAGTTCAGGTGAACGTAACCATTAAAAATACCGGCAGTTGCGATGGAGACGAAGCGCCGCAGTTATATGTAACCAATGTTTCTTCGAAAGAAAATCAGCCAATCCGGTCACTAAAGGGATTTACCAGGATTCATCTTAATAAAGGTGAGTCAAAAACGGTAACCTTCACACTGAAAGCAAGTGACCTGAAATATTACTCGGAAAAGAAGAATGATTTTGTGGTGGAACCAGGTCAATATGATGTTCAGGTCGGCGCGTCGTCGGCTGACATCAGAGCCAGACAAACCCTGACCGTAAATTAACGTGAGTTCAATACTCTCAACAAAAATATCCCATGACAAACCTGATGCGTCCCGTCTCCTTATCCTCATCGTTTTGGTTCAGTAAGAAACAAATTACTCTTTTTACATTACTGACTGTCAGTATTTTTCATTCATGTTTTTCACAAAACACTAACCTGCTTTGGTACGACCAGCCGTCGAAAGACTGGGAGAGTTACTCGCTGCCCATCGGCAACGGACGCATGGGCGCCATGCCCGACGGCGGGATAAGTAGAGAAATCATTCAATTCAATGAGCAGAGCCTCTGGTCGGGCGACAACAACTGGGATGGCGAATACCTTACCGGCGACCATGGATTTGGCAGTTACAGGAATTTCGGGGATATCACAATTTCCTTCACCGGAGATTTCAGTCAGGCAAAGGATTACATGCGGTCACTGGATATTTCAACCGGAATACTCAGGTCGTCATTCAAATGTGCGGGAACAACCTTTTCGCGTGAAGCCTTTGCAAGTTACCCTGCACAGGTGATGGTTTTCAGGTTCCGGGCTGACGGAACTTCAAGCCTTAGCGGAACCATTGCACTTAACTCAGCACAGGGTGCTAAAAGTTATACAACTAATAATGTGGTCACTTTCAGCGGAACTATGCCCAATGGCCTGAAATATGCTGCATCGGTTATGGTTACAAACCAGGGCGGAAGCGTGATCACAGGTAATAAAGGCCTTACCTTTTCGGGATGCAAATCCGTCACCCTGCTGGTAGATGCCCGAACCAACTATAAACCCGATTATTATTCAAACTGGCGGGGGCAGGACCCGTTGCCCGTGATCAAATCAGAATTATCTAAAGCCGGTAAAAAGAGTTACCAGTCACTGCTAAAGGAACTCATCAGGGACTTTGGCCGCCTGGCTAATGCTGCCTCCATTGATATAGGCACAAGTGATCCGGCTGTTTCCGCTTTACCCACCGATCAGCGGTTGGCAAAGTACCAGTCAGGAGGCTATGATCCGGACCTTGAAGAAACCATGTTCGCCTATGGCCGTTATCTGCTCATCAGCAGTTCGCGTCCCGGAGGATTGCCTGCCAATCTGCAGGGATTGTGGAATAACAGCAATACACCCGCCTGGGCGAGTGATTATCACAGCAACATCAACCTGCAGATGAACTACTGGGCAGCCGAAACTACCAATCTTGCTGAATGTGTCGTACCCCTGATCAGTTTCATTGATGCCTGTCGTGAACCATGCCGCATTGCTACCCGGAAAGCATTCGGTGAGAATACCCGTGGATGGACCGCCCGCACAAGCCAGAGCATTTTCGGCGGAAACGGCTGGGAGTGGAACATACCTGCCAGCGCATGGTATGCCCAGCATATCTATGAACATTGGGCTTTCGGGCAGGACCGCGATTACCTTGAAAAAACTGCCCTGCCAGTTATCCGTGAGATTTGCCAGTTCTGGGACGACAGGCTCAAAACCCGTGAAGACGGCCTGCTGGTCGCTCCCGATGGCTGGTCGCCGGAGCATGGCCCCCGCGAGGATGGCGTGATGCATGACCAGCAGATCATCTGGGACCTGTTTCAGAATTACCTCGATATGACGGCTTACCTGCACACCGACAGCGCTTACCGTGAAAGGATTGCCGGTATGCAAAAGCGGCTGGCTCCGAACAAAACAGGGCGTTGGGGACAATTGCAGGAGTGGCAGGACGACCGGGATGATCCCGATGACCAGCACCGGCATACTTCACACCTGTTTGCAGTTTTCCCGGGCCGGCAGATAAGCACAGCACTCACCCCCGAACTGGCACAGGCTGCAAAAATCAGCCTGCTGAGCCGCAGCGGCTGCTACGGGAAAAATATCGATAAACCTTTCACCGTGGAATCAACCATTGGCGACAGTCGTCGTTCGTGGACGTGGCCCTGGAGGTGCGCCATATGGGCACGACTGGGCGAAGGCGATAAAGCCGGCATCATGGTTAGAGGCCTGTTAACTTACAATACCCTCCCAAACCTGTTCTGCAATCACCCTCCATTCCAACTCGATGGTAATTTCGGAATACCTGCTGCCATGGCCGAAATGCTGATCCAAAGCCATACCGGAGAAATCTACCTGCTGCCTGCCATTCCTGAAAGCTGGGCTGCTAAAGGCTCTTTCACTGGGTTAAGGGCACGCAACGGCTACACCGTCAACTGCTCGTGGGAAGATGGGAAAGTTACAGAGTACCAGGTTTTTTCAGATAGACCCGTCAGGGTGACAATCCATTTTAATGGAAAACAGGTTGAAACCGAAGTGATTGTGACCAAGAAAAAGTAACAGATTTCAGTAGTTGTTTCATGATTCGTTCTGTGTAATGCCAGGCCGGAAAAATTACAGCTGAAGCACATTGCCCGGCATATTCAAGCCTTCCGGCAATGGCTGTACTGCTTCATTTCCACCTTTAAATTCATTATCTTTACATATTAAATTACCCCGGGTAATGAAAACGCTGATTTCTCCCGGAAAAGCAGGTTTCTTATTGATGCCGCTTTTTCTTTTACTGTTTAATACCTGCGAAAAACCGGCAACGGGTTTCGATGAAGAAGAGGCTGCTATTTTATACATGCGCAGTACAAAAGTTGAAGAGCCTGTGCCGGGAACTACTGTCAAGGTGATGACGTGGAATATCCGGTTTGGCATAGGCCGCGGGCCATGGTTTGGTGATGCCTGTGGCTACAAGGTTGTTTACACTAAAGAAGAAATACTGACAAATCTGCAGGTAATTGCCGATCATATAAACCAGGTTCAGCCTGACATTTTGCTTTTGCAGGAAGTGGATATCAACTCTACACGGTCGGCTTATGTGGATGAGCTGCAGTGGCTGCTTGATAACACATATTTTAATTATGCGGCATACGGCTCGCAATGGGAGGCTCAGTTTATTCCAAGCGACGGATTGGGGAGGATGAATGAGGTCAATGCGATTCTTTCACGCTGGCCAATGGCTGATGCAAAACGCATATCGCTCGATCTCCGGGGCGATCAGAGCGGCATTGTCAGGTATTATTATGAACGATGCTGCATGGTGGAAGCCAGGATCAACATACCGGGTTATGACAATATTTATGCTGTGAATATTCATGCTTCAGCTTTTGCCACTGATGACACGAAGCACCAGCACATCATAAAATTCAGGGAAGAACTTGACCGGATTAACGCAGGCAACGGTTATTTTGTGGCGGGAGGTGATTTAAACACACTTCCGCCCGGGAGCGATTCAACCGATTATTGTCATGAAGACATGTGTCCCGGGGAATTATTTCACCAGCCGGGAGATGACCCGCAGCATAAAGAAGGCAGCAATTACACGCCCGAAAATCAATGGCTTGTGCCCTTATATGCAAACTATAACTGTGCTGTAAGCCTGGCTGATTACTCCGCAAATCAGCTCTTATACTTCACCCATACTACCCGTCCGGAACATTTCTGGGACCGAACCCTTGATTACCTGTTTACCAATAGCAACTGGAGTGCAGGCAGCACAATAACACATCAGGATTTCATTGATGACTCCGACCATGCACCCGTCAGTTCATCTTTTGTGCTGCCGGTAAAGTAATTAGTCCGTTAAGTTTGCCGTTCAAAGGATCAAAATCTGTCAGCGCATTATTAATAGGTCACTCTTCCATTAATTCTTCCATTATAACGATGGCATCCCTGATAAATGCCTCGCACCGCTTTTCAAACAGGTTATTGTCCCGGGCGAAAGCCCTCCCCTCTTCAGTATTCAGGTTACAATTGAGCAAGGCCCCGCAATCGCACGAGCCGTGAAGTTCGAGAAACCGCTTGTTAAACGCCTGTATCATGGCATAGGTGTACTCTTTGCGCTCATGGTTGGTAACATACCTTGTGCCGTTATAAACCCCGAGCACCATGAACGCACCCGTCACTGCACCGCAGGTTTTTTGCAGTCGTCCCATGCCTCCTCCAAAACCTGATGAAATACACAAAGCAAGTTTGCGGTCAAAATTGAGCTGATCGCTAAATGCTGTCAACACGGACTGCGCACAATTGAAATCCGACCTGAATGCGCTGATTGCCTTATCAATAGGAGTTTCCATGACGATGATTATATCCTTTCAAATATACGAACTCCATCCATTTGCGATACATTAAATCAGCATTACAAGCCCTTTTTAAAAATGCAATTTCTTAAATATGTTTGTTGAAACGAAATTAGTTTTACTTTTGCCGCACGTTCATTGCATACCACTTATCACGAAAGGCGGAGGGACTGGCCCTATGATGCCTTGGCAACCTGATACTTCAAGGTGCCAATTCCTGTTCCGGGTTTAACCGGAAAGAGATAAGTCAGAATTTGTTGATTGATCAAAATGTATAGCCCGATCATATGCTCTTCTGACTTGCCGGAAGAGTTTTTTTTTGCTCGCCGGCAGGATTTTCCGATGGTAAGTGGATTTGAAATCACACGGAAAAAATTAAAAACTTACCATCATGAAAGATCAGACACGAATCATTCACAGCATCCCCACCGATCCTTTAACAGGCGCCGTTTCGGTTCCCATTTACCAGACATCCACTTTTGTGCAGGAAGCCCCGGGCGTGCATAAAGGTTTCGATTATTCACGCACAAACAATCCCACCCGCCGCGTTCTCGAAAAGCTTATTGCCACTCTCGAAGGCGGCGCCTGCGGTTATGCCTTTGCCAGCGGCCTTGCAGCCATTGATGCCGTGGTGAAAACCCTGAAAGCCGGCGATCAGATCGTTGCCATCGACGATATTTACGGTGGCGCTTTCCGCTTGTTCAGCATGGTATATGTAAACTTCGGAATCAATATCCGGTATGTAAATATGCAGGACCTTGATAAGGTGGAAGAAGCTGTTTCTGAATCTACCAAACTAGTCTGGATTGAAAGCCCCACCAACCCTACCCTGAAAATTTCCGACATCGAAGCCATTGCTTCTATTGCGCATAAAAAAGGAGCCTTGCTTTGTGTTGACAATACTTTTGCAACTCCTGCATCACAGAATCCGATAAAACTTGGCGCCGACATTGTGATCCACAGCGCCACAAAATACCTGGGCGGCCACAGCGACCTGGTGGCAGGGCTTGTTGTTACGAGTACGGAAGAACTGGGTGAGAAGATAAAATTTATACAGAATGCCAGCGGCGGAATACTTGCTCCTTTCGATTCGTGGCTGGTGATACGCGGCATCGAAACCCTTGAACTGCGCGTGAAACAACATGCTGTGAACGCCGAAGCCGTGGCCTCTTACCTTGCATCGCATCCCAAAATTGCTGCAGTTTATTACCCGGGGCTTACAAGCCATGTAAACCATGATGTTGCCAAAAAGCAGCAGCACTATTACGGTGGAATGGTTTCGTTTGCACTGAAAAACGATACGATTGAAGCGGCCACGAAACTGGTCACCTCAACCAGTCTGTTTAAACTGGCTGAAAGCCTCGGCGGAGTGAAGAGCCTCTGCTGCCATCCTGCCACCATGACCCACAAATCTATCCCTGCCGAAATGCGCTATCAATCGGGTATCTCCGACAGCCTCATCAGGTTAAGCGTAGGACTTGAAGACGCAGGCGACCTCATCGATGACCTCGAACAGGCACTTCTAGCACTTTAGATGATTGATTCTCTTAAAAATATTTCAACTATCCTTTGAAGAGAACTATAAACCATTCTCCATTCCACCATTAACCCTGCCTGCCACCTGCAGGCCCGCACCAGGCAGGCATTAACTAATCCCCAATCCACCATTCCCAAATCCCGAATCCACCATTAACCATAAACTAATTTCCCATTAACTAATCCACCATTACCAATCATGGGCAGAACACAAATCACCATAGGCCTTTTCGGGTTCGGAGTCGTGGGCTTCGGCCTGTGGGAAGTGCTCGAAAAAACTCCCGGCCTCAAAGCCAATATCCGCCGTATCTGTGTGAAAACGCACGGTAAAAAGCGCCCCATTCCTGACGAACATTTCACATTCGATAAAAACGATATCCTCAACGATGAAGCAATAAATGTGGTTGTCGAGCTGATCGACGATGCCGATGCTGCTTTTGAGATTGTCAGCACGGCAATGCGCAACGGCAAAGGTGTGGTGAGCGCCAACAAGAAAATGATTGCCGAACACCTTCCCGAACTGCTTGCCTTGCAGAAGGAGTATGCTGTGCCGTTTCTTTACGAGGCCGCTACCTGTGCCAGCATCCCGATCATCCGCAACCTTGAGGAATATTACGACAATGACCTGCTGGTGTCGCTCCAGGGGATAGTAAACGGATCGACCAACTACATACTTACCCGCACCGCTGTTGATGGTATTTCTTACAATGAGGCACTGGCGCTTGCACAGCAGAAAGGCTATGCCGAAAGCAACCCCGCGCTGGATGTTGAAGGCTACGATGCCAAGTACAAACTCACCATCCTGCTGGCACACGCTTTTGGCATTGTTGAAAAACCTGAAAATATCTTCCACCTGGGTATTCAGCGGCTCGGAGACCTGGAGCTGAAACTGGCATCGGAAAAAGGCTATAAAGTTAAACTGATGGCACACGCCGTTACGCTTGCCGGCGACAAAGCTGCTGCGTTCGTGTTGCCGCAATTCGTCGATTCCAGTAACCGGTTCTATACTGTGGACGATGTTTTTAACGGCGTTCAAACGGAAACCAGCTTTGCCGACAAGCAGTTCTTTGTAGGAAAAGGCGCCGGAGCTTTCCCGACAGCTTCGGCCGTTCTCAGCGACATTTCGGCACTCAGTTATGATTACCGTTACGAGTACAAGAAAATGGCACAGCAAAGCCTGAGTCTCACCTCAGATTTCAACCTGGAGGTATTCGTCAGGCACAAAGATGATAATCTTGTTCCGCTTGAAGATTTTATTGAAATCAGCGAGCATTATCGCTCAGTAGCCGGGCATTACATTGTGGGCTGGATCAGTTTTGAGACCCTGGTGAACAGTGCCTGGATTTCGTCGCCGGGAGTTTCTGTTCTTATGACATCCCGTTCCGAAGTGCGCACTGAGACTCGGATTTAACCTGAACCTGCAATATGGTATAATTCAGGATCACCCGAAAAGCGACCAGAAAATATTGTTTTTCTGCATGCCTGTTTTTTCCAGGGGATGTTAAGGCTTACAGCAATTCAGGGTAACGGACCCCTGGTACTGTTTTGTCAGGCTGAGATTAATACTTTTCAGGGTTATGGTTCAGAAGACTCCTGGTTGGTTGAATGGAATCTCGGAAATACTCTTTCCATCCCCGCACTTACGATCATTTATTCATAGCCTGTTTTCTAAGGTGATCAGGCAATTTCTCTATGGCATACCGGAGCGCTGTCCGTGGCATCAACAGCCTGTTCTTCATCACGTAGCCGAACACTTCGGGCTGATGCGCCTGGCTTGCCGCTTTCAGCATCCAGCCATATCCTTTCTGAACAAGGTCATCGCTATCAGGCAGCAGGATATCCGCAATTTCGAAGATATCATCAAGGAACAGCCCTTTGCGTGCCGGGATGATGAGTGTGACTGCCGCAGCGCGCCTAACCCACCTGTTGGGCGACTTCGCAAATTCTTTCAGCCTGGTAACGAACTCAGGATACATCTCAACAAACTCCCCTACCGTATGATTGCACAGCGTATCGCACGATGCCCAGTTGCTTA
>Ga0209098_1000690_pt1 | contig 35675 bp, 77 predicted proteins | sample AD_JPNHW1_MetaG_FD_184429 | JGI IMG/M metagenome (GOLD analysis project Ga0209098, IMG submission 184429) | Active sludge microbial communities of municipal wastewater-treating anaerobic digesters from Japan - AD_JPNHW1_MetaG (SPAdes) (version 2) | ecosystem: Engineered > Bioreactor > Anaerobic...
GAAGTTCTACTACTACATCGAGTGGCTCAAATACCTTATCAACCACTTCTTTGAACCGTGGGGTATCAAACTCAACGGAGAGATTGAATGGGAAGGCGAGGACTCCATCGACAGAGGCAGAATCATTGTAACCGATAACAAGGTGAAAGTCCAAATCGGAAAAACCGTCTACGAGGACGCCGACTAAACCTCAAAATCAACAGCAAGAAAGCCCCCGCAAGGGGGCTTTTTTTATGCCAGTTTTCATTCGTAACTACTTGATAATCAGAGAACAGTCAAAATCTGGGCGGAAAAAACAAATGTTTTTCCGCACATTTTAATGCGGAAAAACTTTAGAAGATGGGGGACGGGCCTGAAGGGATCGGCGGGCGGAAAAACATTTCCCTGAACAGGTGGATCCCGGGTCATCATCAACCCTTCTTGGTAAAAAATATTTTTAAGAAATAGCGCCGCATAACGAAATTTTGTTTATATTTGTAGTCTAAAAGCTACAACTATGCAATTTACTTCACTCGCCGAAGCTAAAAGATTAACAGGTATTTCTTATATAGGTCAGGTCAATAATGGAGCTAAACATAAGAAAGCCTACAAATACAATGAGTTAGTGTATACTATTTACTTCGCCCCTGCAAAGCGCAGCGAGTATGAAGTGTGCCCGGGGCGTAGCCCTGAATGCACGGCAGCTTGTTTAAATATGTCAGGTCACAATCGTATGGATATTCATAAGAATATGATTAATGAAGCCCGGATTAAAAAAACAAAGCTGTTCTTTGAAGAAAGGGATTTTACTGTTCGGTGGATAATAGATGAAATCGACGCCGCAATGTTCAAGGCCCGGAAAATGGGTTATATCTTTAGCGTGAGATTGAATAATACTTCTGATATATCACCTGAAGAGTTTTATATCTATAACGAGCTAGGGTTCAAAAGAAACCTGTTACAGATATTTCCTGATGTTCAGTTTTATGATTATACCAAAGTACCCTCGCGGATTGAACTATTGAAAAAATATCCTAATTACGATTTAACTTTTTCCTTTAACGGGTTGAATGAAGACCTTTGCAAAGGGATGTTAAGACGCGATGTCAGGGTTGCTGTAGTATTCGATGGCGTACTTCCGGACACCTTTATGGGTCACCGTGTTATCAATGCCGACCTTTATGATATGAGGTACAGGGATGATACCAATGTCATTGCCGGCCTTCACTATAAACGAGTAAGAAATAAATTAAACCCTGATAATAAATTTGTAATACACATATAATTTGTGTATTTATATGTAATGGAAACACCGCAAGAAAAAATGAAAAATAAAATATTTAATCATCAATTATGTACTAATCTTTTTTATTCATCAATAAATGAAATTGATGCAGATAATGACGCAAGAACTGATGTTATAAATAAAATAAAAAATAATGATTGGGAGACCCCTGATCCAGAAAAATTCAAGAATGCAATGAGTAAATCAAAGCACATTGAAATGTTAACGCCATACAATACATTGGAATTATCAAAAATGAAATTATTCAAATTAAATAATTATGATATCGGATTTGCATTGAAGAAACATAAAAATAGCTATGAAATAGTATCTGTCTTTAATAACGAAAGCGGAATAAAAAACATAGGAAATGACTTAATAATGGCCGCGGTTAAACTAGGCGGATGCTTTTTAGATCATTTTGATGGGTTTCTAAGCACCATATATAATCATCTCGGATTTATTGAATACAAGCGCGAAAAATTTAATCCGGATTATGATTTAAATGGTAATTTTGTCAAAAAATATGGACAACAAGATATTATCTATCGAGTCCATAAAAACTGCGTTTATGCTAGATAGTCATAATTTATTTAAAAATGAAATATTATCATCATTAATATTTCATATCCCACACGCTAGTACTGTAATACCGATTGATATAAATTATAATGAACATTTAATTCAAAATGAATTAATGTTATTAACGGATTACGCTACTGATGAAATTTTTAATGTCAGTAATACGGATAAAATCATCCCAAATTTTTCGAGAATATTCTGTGATGTCGAAAGATTACCTGACAATATCGAGCCAATGTTTCAATATGGCAGAGGATTTTATTATACCAAAACAGATGATGGACAGGTATTACGCGATGATACCCTCAAAGACTTTGTTCACAAATATTATTATTTACCTCACTTCGATAAATTAAATAATCTTGTCACAAAAAAACTACAAGAAAATGGCTCAGCATATATTATAGATTGCCACTCATTTTCAAATACACCTTTAATGTCTGACTTAGAAAAAAATAAATCACGACCAGATATTTGCATTGGCACCGATAATGACCATACCCCACAATTTTTAATTGATTTAATAAAACTAGCATTTGAAAATTACGGCTACTCTGTCGAATTAAATTATCCTTATTCTGGCACGATGATTCCTACTATATTTCAAAATAATAAAAATGTCTATGGTATAATGATAGAAATAAATAAAAAACTGTATATGAAAAATAATATAGTAATACATCATAATGTCACTAATTTAAATAAAATTATTAACTCAATATTTTCTTAATATGAAAAACCGAAATTTAAATAATATAGATGATTGGGCGACGCCGCCCGAATTCTATAACAAACTGAATGAAGAATTCCAATTCGACTTCGACCCTTGCCCGCTCCAGCATAATGTTGAAGAGTGGGACGGACTGAAGATTGAGTGGGGGCGGAAAAATTTTATTAACCCCCCGTATTCCCGGGTCATCAAAGATAAGTTCGTGATGAAGGCTCTTGAAGAATCCAAGAAAGGAAAATTATGTGTATTACTTCTCCCTGTCAGCACCAGCACCAAGTTATTCCATGATGTTATATTACCCAACGCAACCGAAATAAGATTCATTCGCGGGCGGATAAAATTTCAGGGTGTCAATACCTTCGGGGTGTTTGTAAATGATAAGGCTGGAATGCACGATAGTATGATTGTAATTTTTGACGGTAGGTAAAAATATTTTCAATATAATGTCGGGCGCGTTATATTTTTACTTATCTTTGTTTCATAAACTTTAAATCATTTAAATTATGTCACACTTCACAGTAATGGTAATTGGGGAAGATCCTGAAGGTCAGCTCGCCCCGTATGATGAAAACATCGAAGTTGATGAGTATGTTCGTGAAACCGTGCCCGATGAGGAAAAGGAACGGTTCATGGAGTTATACATCAAAAACTATCCCGAACTCAAAGACAAATCTTTCGAGGAAATCTATGAAAAGCACGGCAACAGCTGGAATGAAAGTTCTTGGAGGAAAGATGAGAATGGCGTATTACAGGAATATTCAACCTACAACCCCAAATCCAAGTGGGATTGGTATCAACTCGGCGGCCGCTGGTCTGGCCTTATCAAACTCAAAGAAGGCGCTGAAGGCATCGAAGGTGAAGCTGGCGTGTTCGATAATGGAACCGGGATCGACGCTGCGATGAAAAAGGATATCATCAACCTCGATGAAATCCGTACATTCGCTGTTGTAAAAGACGGTCAATGGTATGAGCGTGGTGAAATGGGTTGGTGGGCTTGTGTATCCAACGAAAAGGATGAAGCCGAGTGGGAAGCTGAATTCAAGAAACTGCTTGAAGGTCTTCCTGATGACACCCTGATTTCAATCTACGACTGTCACATTTAAAACTAATGTGGGATAGGATTGTATCTTTTCGACTATGATAATAATTTACAAATAGCGCTAAGAAGTAATACAAATCCCAAAAGTAAATCTGTGTTACAATTTACATTGGAAAACAAGTTTATAAAAAAATGGGATTGTGTTATGGATATTGAAAGAGAGCTAGGAATTAAAAGCGGCGCTATTTCAAATTGTTGTTTGGGTAAAAGTAAAACCAGCGGAAATTATATTTGGAAATACATCTAATTAGAATCGGGGACAGGACTAAATCTGAACATAAAAAACATGGGTTTGGATATGTACTTACATCGAAAAACATATGTTAAGAACTGGGATCATATGGGAGAGGAAGATCTTCACCAGATTAGCGTGAAGCTCAACAAGCAGAAACACCCGTACATTGATACGAAGAAAATCTGCTACATCGAAGAAGAAGTAGGCTACTGGCGCAAGGCCAATTGTATCCACAAATGGTTCGTGGATAACTGCCAAGACGGAGTGGACGACTGCAAGCGGTATTCAGTTGATATCGAAAGTATCAAGAAACTTCTTGAAATCTGCAAACAGATTAATAAAGACCACAGCAAAGCTGCCACGCTTCTGCCCCCTCAGTCCGGGTTCTTCTTCGGTTCAACTTCCATCGATGACTGGTACTTCAGAGACATCGAAAATACTATCAAAATACTCGAACCGCTCGTAGCACTGGATGATAAAATGGCTAAAGACAGGGAAGCGGGTATACCTGTCCGCGACTGGCCTTACTACTCATACCGGTCATCTTGGTAAACTAACAAAGAACGGGGGGCGATGAAAGCATAACGCAGACGCTACCTGCCCATCTGGAACATCGTTCCCTGTTCTTTCTAAACTAAAATAAAATGTGGTGGTCAGTTGAATTAACGGAATCTGGTTCGATTTATATTCAACCAACAGAATTCAGGCGCAAGCACGGTGCAAAAGGTAAAGTATTAATACCTGCTTGTCTCTACCATATTGCCGACGCAATTAAAAACGAGAACAATGTTTAAAATGTTCAAGAAAGCCCTCATCATAGCAATCGCCATTGTCGTTGTCCAATGGGCTTGGAGAAAGCTTAAGGAAGACGACAGCACCAAAGAATTAGTTGACAAGTTAAAACGAATTATCAATGGGTAAGAATAACAGATTAACGGATGGAGTCTTCTTGGACATTGTGGGGAACGAATCATATGATGACTTCCTACAGAGCGATGAAGCTATGGGGATTAAAGTCACCCCGGAGATTCTGAAATGTAAGGAACTCTATGTTCGAATTCTTAATAAGAACAGGGACGATATTCAAACCCTTGCCAAACTCGAAGAAATGATTACGCAGCTGCGCTGTAAGGAAGTTGCGAAAAAAGATTTTAAATTATCACAAGTCCGCGGTTATATCTACGCTAGGACTCCTTTCTACAGAAGTGGTAAGGATATCAAAGATATCAGAGTGGTCGTTGGTAAAACCGAGGTTTATGGTGAAAACCTAGATGCACTCTTCGCGAACAAAGCGTTCGTAATACAGGCTAAGGAAAAACTTATGTCTGCTATGACAGAGCAGATTAAACAAAATATGACCTACATTAATGAACTGGAAGAAAAAATTCAGGACAAATGTGAAACCAATTGAAAATTTTTTATACCTTTGTACAACAGATTGAAACAACTTAAAAAATAATTCGTATGACAGAGAAACTCGCCATCGAATTTATGGACGATATGTTCTCCATCATTAAGGCGAAGCGTCATGACATATCCGAGATTGAAAAGATTATTAAAATCGATTTCGAAAAGAATGTCGTCTTCTTCTTCAAAGATAAGGGATATGAATTCCAATTGGTGGATAATAAATATGACCCAATCAACAGGTATCGGTTGAATAAACAATCTGATAACTTCAAGCGCGGGAACGATTACTATCTACCAAAATTTAAAATAGTACCCGGGGAATTCGTTATCAAATTCGAATGGTGGAAAACAGGAAATCAGAATCCAACAAAGGTCTACTGGCATCCTGAAGAAATGACCCTCGAGACCTTCTATAACAAGAATCTTAAACGAGCATTTAAATTAATATGAACCCTTAAATTCAAACCCAATGAAAAAGACAACTGAAAAGGCTTCAAAAGCCAAGAAAGAAAAAAAGGCCGAAAAGGTAGAACCTACATCCAAAGTATGCAAGGTCTGCGGCACCGACAAACCAATTGAAGCCTTCAGGCTCCATAAGAGCGGATACCGACTGGGTAAATGCTACGAATGTGAAAAAGCATCGTGGAAATCCAGAACAAAAAAGAACGACACACAATCCGAAGCCGCTATCGCCGCCGCAACATTATTCCCCGTAACTACCAAAGCTGGCCAGACATTCAATGTGTCCACATTCCCAATCAAGGGCGGACGGAAGGTTACTTCCCCGGATACCGAAAAGATCCTCTATACCCCCGCTGAGGTCACAAGAGACCAAGCAAGAGCCATCTTTCAGGCATACGCCAATGTCCCACGAACTGGTATTTCTGCTTCCATTGTAGAATAATTACCCGATTACCCTGACTGGAAAGGTGGTACTTGTTACCACCTTTTCTAGTTTATAGAAAAATATAACTCAAAAACCATTATAATTATGAAGAAACACTTTGCAATTCTATCTCTGTTTGATGGAATATCCTGTGGCCAGATAGCGTTGAACCGGGTTTTACCACCTTATTCAATGTATACCTACTACTCGTGTGAGATAGATGGAAAAGCAATGGCAATCACCAATCATCACTACCCGGAGACCATTCAGTTAGGTGATGTCCGGAACTTGCGCAGGGATATGATTCCATATGATGTCTTCCTTGTCATGGGCGGCAGCCCCTGTCAATGTTTCTCTTTCGCAGGGAAGAGGAAAGGGATGACCACTACAGAGGATATCGAAATCCATACCTTAATGCAATACCTGAAGTATAAGAAGGCCGGATTCGAGTTTGAAGGGGAATCATACCTCTATTGGGAATTCGTTCGCATAGTCGAGGAATTCAAGCCACAGTACTTCCTGTTGGAGAATGTACTGATGAACAAGAAGTGGGAAAATATTATTACAACTGGATTATCCGACGCTCAACCGGAAAAAATTAACTTGCTCAAGATAAATAGTTCCCTTGTGAGCGCCCAAAATAGGGACAGGTTATATTGGACAAACATCCCGGGAGTAGAAGTTCCATCAGATAGGGGAATAACCCTTCAGAAGATGATATCAGGAGCCCGGGGATGTGGATATAGGGGCGTATGGAATAACGAGCTCAGCGTCTATGTGGCGAACTTTACAATACGAAAGGACTCCAAGTCCAATTGTATAGTAACATCCGATGGCCCGACCAATATGGTTATCTTTGAAGACGGAGAATCAAGACATCTGACCATTGATGAGATAGAGCGGTTGCAGACCTTACCAAAGGGTTATACCAATGTACCCGGGTTATCCAAGTCGGCGCGGCACAAGGGAATAGGAAATGGATGGACTGTGGATGTGATTGAACATATCTTCAGCTTCATTCCCGAACTGAAACATTAATACCACCGCGGGGCCACCACCCTGAAGTGGGACAACTGAATACCAGAAGTTTTTCCGCAGGATTTAACATCCTGTGGCCCGGCTAGAATATGCAAATGTTTTTCCGCAACCAGATTGAAAATGTAAATAAAATTCGATATACTTATGAGTATGAAAAAGATAACCCAAACCATTAAGTGTTTCTTTGGATTCCATATATGGGAAGAAGGCTATAACAGCGTCGATCCCGATAACCATACCAGAGAGTGCAAACACTGCGAGAAAATACAAGGGATATATATGGGCGACTGGTTTACCATAAACAAAAAGAATGTAAGAGATATCGAAAAAGAATATGGAAGCATTAAAGACACCGATTGAAATTAATAAAATAGTTGTAGAAGCTCTGGAAAGACAAAAAGGAACATTAGGCTTCGCCAAGCGCTATGGATGGCTAGTAGTTATCCAAGACTATAAGGTAGAAGAAAAACCCGTGGTTCATAAACGATGGGCATTGTTCGGACATAAGGAAACTACCGAAACAACCTACTACCTGACTGAAGCCAAATTCCATATATGGAATGTTAAACACCAATCGTGGACACACCTATCTGAAGAAGGAATTAATGCTATCCTGTATGACGATGATATCCTACGACTAAGAACAAACTACTTAACAATGATTAAAGCGCCACTCGAATTCCTTGGCGTGAAATTTAAAAATAAGTCACTCAATGAATGATAATTTTAGTAACATACTATTCTGGGTTAACTTCGTAGGTATCGCCATATTCATCGTAAACTCAATCCACGCCACCGTTGTATTACGACTATCCAAATCAAAAGAGTTTAAATTACCCGATATGCTGATGACCACAATTTCCGTATGTATGGCAGTAATGTTCGTGGCACTGGCAATATCACTTAATATAAACCATACACACCCTGAACTATCTAAACCTGTAATACCTAAAGTAGAACTACACAAACAAGTTGGATTTCGAATTGAGTATGACTCCGTAACGAAAAAGAATGACACCATTAAAATATTCGAAGAAATAAAGTAAAGCCCGGGGCGCGTATGACTTGAAATATTTGGTATTGTCATTTTAATTCGTTATCTTTTAATATACCTAAACCATTATCATTATGAAAAAATTAACAGTAAAAGATGTCATTGAAAGAAACATTGACTTCGCTAAGAAAAGGTCAGAACGCTTTGAGATATCCATTTATGCCCCTATAACCAAAAATGTGTATTACGATGGTTCATCCTACCGCGTCCGCGTCACTAAAAATTATAACAGAACTAGCGTTAACTTCCGGAAATTAAAAGACGCTATTAAGTTCAGGGATAAACTGAAGAAAGACTAAACCAAAAAGGTTCAGGCCAGACTGCCCTTTCCCCCTACGATTCGTCACGGGTCACTAGGGGGTTTTTTATGCGCCAGCGCGGGCGGAAAAACATTTAAACCCCCTGCGGGGGCGCTAACACCTTTGCGGAAAAACTTGTTGTATAACCCTGTTGATAACTTTTTCTACCGGGCATAAAAATCCCCCCGGAGCGGGGGATTCTGGTTCGCCATACTGGTGACTTATTAAGAAAACATATATATTCGTCATACATATGTATCCGACCCCCGCTAGGGGGGCATTTCTGGATTTCTGGAAAAAGCGCTCGTGCTTCGAGGATAGGACAATCCCGTATGACATCCCACTTTCCCCCACTTTACTCCACGATCAGGGTTTATTTAATTCTGGGCGGAAATTCTGAGAGTATAATGGTAAAAGTGTTATATATTTTGTATTACGACAATATCATAGTGTTATCGCCAACCTTATGACGACAACCCGATAATTAAACGCCTCATTGAATTACTACACATTTGGTCTATCAAAGCAAACTTTCCTTCGTGCTTCAATCTGCCTCTGTAATGGTTGCAAAGTGAGCCAACATATTCCTGACCTTCTTCAAGCGGATATATTTCTAACAATTTTTCGTGCAGTTTTTTATCTGAAATCTTTGCAACCAAAGGCTCTGCTACCTTGTAAAGTTGCCACCAGTCTAACGATTGAAGAAAGGCTGGCGATAACACATTATTGCCGACAATGGCGGCTTCTGTGCTTGGTTGAACATTTGTGCTATTCATATACTTTGGTTTTAAAATTGAACATTTGTGCTTTTAAACCGCCACTGCGGCAATAATCGGAACGATATCATTATATTTTTGACCCCAAATTAATATGGGAAAATGCCCCTGCGGGGTCAATTTAAATTAGTTTTTTTTATCAATATATTTCCATCCTAGTTGATTGCAAATTTGTTTTTGTAATTTTCTTTGGTGTATTATACGAAAAAGAGTGGTATTTTTATACCTAATATTTTGAAATGATGCAAAGTTGCTCTTCGTTACATATTGTATAATATCATCATCTGTCATATTAGACCATTTATTATTTTCCGTATATCTCCATCCTAGTTGATTGCAAATTTGTTTTTGTAATTTTCTTTTGGCAATTATATTATAAAGAGTAATAGCGTTATTCATTATATCTTTAAATGAAACAAAGTTATTCTTCATTACATATTGTATAATATCATCATCTGTCATATTAGACCATTTTCCTTTTTCTGTATACTTCCATCCCATTTCATTACAAATTTGTATTGATAATTTTCTTTCAGATATTAAACAATAAAGAGTGGAGTTTTTTCTTGTTATATCTCGTAATGAAACGAAACCATTCATCTTAACATATTCAATCATTTCATCATCTGTCATATTAGACCATTTGCCCATTTCCAAATATTTCCATCCTAGTTGATTGCAAATTTGTTTTTGTAGTTTTCTTCTTTCAATTAAGTTATAAAAACCTTTACTTTTTTTCTTAGTATCTTCTAGGGAAATAAAATTATTCATCTTAATATATTGAATAATTTGGTCATCTGTCATATAGAACCATTTATTATATGTATTAAATAGTTCAGCACTGACTCTACTTAAATTCGTATATGAAACAGTATTAAAGGCCTCATTATTTCTATGTGTTAACGCAATAAAGAATTTTAAGTCATCACCGATATCATAAAGTGTAAGATTTTTTGGTGCAGATTTAGATGTTCTACCTCCACCCAATGAGCGTGATTCTTTTTTTATAGTTGGAATGGGAAGGGTAAAAAAGTTTTTACCATTGAACAACATATAATTTTCTTCCCCGACAAGTGATAAAACGACAGACATTAGGTGTTCAAAATAATTTTCAAGTTGAGCGGGAACTACCTTAAAGAATAGTTTTTGGTCTCCATTTGGATGTTTCCTTGCTGCTCTCATCATAAATTGGAATATCCTATCAATATTCATTGTACAGGTCAAATCAATGGCATTAACAAGCTCGGGATAATTAAATCCTAAAATGCCGCGGCCGACAACAATAAGAACTAGTACATCTTTATCTTCTTTAAATCTTTCAATTTCCTCCGAGTTTGCGTCATATCCATCTTTTCCATTATCAGAGTGTGATATAATGGTATTGATGTTTCTTTGGTCGAAATATTTTTTTATTTGTTCGGCCTGGTTTATAGACCTGCACATAATCATAGTTTTCTTCAAAGTACGAAGGGGTAAAGACCATCCAACATTTACATTCAAAGTGTTATATATCCTAGGATTATTCTTAAACACATCTTTCAATTTATCAACAATATGATTAAGAAGATTGTCTAGCGTAACATTACTTTCCTTTTCTTTAAAGTTAAAGGATGTTTTGACCTCATTCTCTCTATTATAGTCGTTTAGTTTTAATTTATATGATGTTGTGCAAATATCGACCCGCATATTAGATATCAGGTCATTATCCAATAAAGTCTCCACAGTAACAGGAATAATGGATTTAAACCCCCTATAAATGAATTTTGAAGGGGATCCTGTTAAAAGTAGTTGTTTATTTATGTGGCAATCTTTGATAATTGATTTCACCATTCCATTTACCCCTTTATTTTCGGCTAGATAAAATTGGTGAGCCTCGTCACAAATTAGAAATTGAAAATGGGGTTTGTTTTTTAATTTATTAATTGTTTGTGGAAGTGCTACTACCACTTGTGCTGTTGATTTTAAGAAATCTTCGCCAGTTTCAACCAAATCAAATGTAAAATCTGGATTATTTTTAATCAGTTCATCGTGGTATTGAGTGCGAAGTACAGTTGTACCGTGTGTTAAGATAAGAACCCTATGATCTGGATTTTGTTTTAGATATTGAGTATCAAGATAACAAATTGACATAAGGGTTTTGCCACCGCCAGGGGCTGCTGCAAGAATTACAATATTTGAATTTTCAAATTCTTTATTAATTCTTTCAGATACTATCTTAGTTTGAAAATCATATATATTATATCCACGGCTAGAATACCAATTTTCAACTTCATCAATATCTATAAAATCATCAAAGATTTCAGTTTTGTATATGCTTTCCATTATAGTCCCAGTAGTTTTTTAATATCTTCCAGTTCGAGGTTTGTTTTCAGGTCGGATGAAATAAGTTTATCTAATCTTACTTCCATATCGGCGAATTTCTTCAGTTCGATTTTATTCTTCAGGACAATATACTTACCTTTGAGGTCATCAATCCAATCTTCAATGGGATACCCTTCGATTTCAATATCATCCTTTATCTCGAGCTTGGCGAGCGTTTCTTTTACATTTATCAACTGCGATGTCAGAAGAAGGAGTCCGAACTTATCAACGACATTCAGGTTATATTTTGTCCCATTCAGGGGGAGCACAAGGTTTGTCTTGGCTTTGAATGTAAATGCCTTCAGGGCTTGTTTCTTTCCGTTTATATCCTCTTTAAGGGCAAGGATTACCTCATCGTTATGTGTCATATTTTACTTGGTTGTTTTTTTCGTTGATATATGTTGTTTATAGATAGGGGTTTTGATTAACAAATCCCTTAATGGTAGGTATTCAAGATCCTTGGCGGTTGCTTTGGGTCTTCGTGACATTGAGAGTGCGAATTTATCATAGGGGTGGGAGTATGTTTTAAGAAGGTATCTTTTTTTATACTTACCCTTTTCATTGATATAAAATTGTTCCGTATAGGAGTATCTTGAATATTGGCCAGTTATCTGGCTGGCGGTTAATGGTGTATATGTAACTTCAGCCACATTTTCAGGGGTATGGTATTTGTTTTTATATAACTCTTCCATATAGGTTGCATATTCCTCATCAACTTCCCCGGTATATTCCTTTATGGTTGATATTTGATGATTTTCAATGGATATATAGGGTTCATTGCGATAATTTTCCCGTTTGGTTGCAAACCACAGGACTTTTGAATCGCTTCGTACGCTATCATATCCATATCGATAGGCTTCTTCAAGGAATACCACCTTTACATTTTGGGCGGTGATATATATACCACCGGGAACAAGTTCTTTTTTGCTTACCTTTTTATCTTGGAGTTCGGTAAACTTAACCATTTCTTTATATTCCGGGGCATTTTCGGGAACAAGAACAAGGTCTTTACCTTCCCAGCCATATATAAATTTACCTTCAAGACCTTTACCCACGGTGCTGTTCGCATTCTCAAGGATATAAAGTAGATTAGGAATGGTTATTTCGAATTCGAAGCCTCGCGGGTCATAAACCCTACAATATGTTTGTCTATGATTCCAACCTGTGCTATAACCGCCGGCTTTGCGGTTCAGAACGAATCCATCAAGGGGTTCATTATCATATTCAACGGGGATAACGCCTTTATCGGAAGATACCCTGCCAAGGTTTGGCACGAATTTTTCATAGGACTCGGCGAAATATCGTTTCAGATATCCATCCAATCCCATATCGACATATTGTTTTTCATAACTGCTTGGGTTGGGTTTGCTGGCGTACTGGTTATAGTATATAGTTTGCTGAGCGATTCTTTCATCGTATTGTTGTCTTCGCTTGGCTTCATATTCCTCGGGCTCAATATACTGATACCGCCAACCTTCCCAGGATTTTTCTTTTCTCCATACTTTTCCATCGTGGTAGATGACATAGCCGAGCATTCCGGTATATGTGTCGCTTCGTGGGTTAAACCCTACTTTAATTTTCTTCGGTATTATGATGTTTGATTTCATTGTTTATATATTTTGTCGGTTATGTAATCTGCTAAAATTTTCATTACGATTCCCAGTAGGAACGCAACGAGGAAAGATGTTTTAAAATAGTACATTGGGTACAATAAAACCAGCAAAATTGCAAGAAAAATTCCCCAAGATGTTAAGAGTTTTTTTCATATTTTAGTTTTTTGGTGATAATTTTCACAATCGGGGTTAATACATCCTATTTTCTTACCCACTCTAAACAGGATTAAATTATATTTTCTTATTTCGGTGGAGTGGCATTTAGGGCAAGTGCCATATGTTCCTTCTATGATATGTCGGGACAATGGTGGTTGTGGTGGTTTGGGTGGATGATAAGGATAAGTAATATTTTCCAACTTTATATGAGCATCGGGCGTTGCTGGATTAGGAATAAAGTCAACCATAAAGAATCCATCGTCATTTATGGTGACGGTGGATATTTGATTCCATATCCTTACAGCATTTCTTGAACAATCGTTGGGTAATTTATCCCAATTTGGTATATCTTCAGGTTTGGTAGGGTGCATATTCATATATTTTTAGATTACCACCAGTAAACCCCGCCATATATAGCAAGGAAGATTATATATCCAACAATTTGAACTAGCCCCCAGAAACCAAGTTCGCCTCTACTTTTATGGGTAGAGAACCATCCGCCGCCACTATGATATTCAGTTGCAAGATGAATAGTCAACCCCACTACAAATGCGAGTGTGAATATTCCAAAAATGAGCCATTGAATGGAAATCATATTTGTGGTATTTCTTGTGGAACAAATGTAAATCCCGTTTGATTTTCGGGGTCAAATTTTGGAAGACGGGTCTTAACCTTATTATAAAGTTCTTCAATATCAATCAACCCTCTGCCGGAATAATCCTGACGATGTGATGCGTCGGCCACTTTTTCATCGGATATATAACCGAGCTGTGCTGCGCGGAGGACGGTGACCATTTTGGCGGTGTTCCTATGACAGATATCCGACCACAGGACATAGATATCTGTACCATAGATACCCATTCGGTCAAGGTCAAGGATATTTCCAAGCCCGCCCATAAAACCATCGGGGTCAACATTTCCGCCATTCTGATAAAGATCCATACAGGCGGTTAAAGCGCCGGGATTTCCTTCACACATTTTGGTGAATACATCCATCATATTGTCACTTAACTTAATTCTTTCTTGGTGTCTCATTTTGTTTTAGATTTATATGGTTTTTACTTAACTCCGGGTGTATAGTGGTCATAATGGAAGCAGGGTGAATCTTCATCGGTATCGAGTTCACATTGGTTTACTCTGACCTGATATATGCATCCATTACAATTTTCATCTGGTTTTTTGGATGCTCTGAATGCTTTAATTGATACTTGAGCAAAAATTAATTCATGATATAATTTTGGGTCAAGTAATTTAAGTCCTTCAAGCACTGCGTTTGGTAGTTCGTGCACGAAAAAACCTTCCTCATATTCGAGAAAAGTTCCGCAGTAAAAACATACGCCAATATCCCCTTCTTTTGGGATTGCCATTTCTTTGGTTACGCAGGTGCTTCCATCAAGTTTTTCCCCGCAATGTGGACAAGTAGCGTATTTGTTTGGTAGTTCTATTGATTTCATAGGACAAAGATAAGCATTAACTTTTAATCTGCCAAATTTATTTTCGATTTACTAGGTGTATAGAAAAAGCGGGTAAACATATTGCAATATATTCGGCGCCGCCATCGAATGGGGTACTATATTGTACCTGTTCATCTTTTCCAGTTAGAATGGCTTCCCCCTCATTTACAATATATTCCTGTTCATTTGTTGATATTTTTAATGTTCCTTTTAACACTAAAGTATATTCATCAAATTTAGGGGTTTGTGGGGGTTCTATCCAGCCTTGCGGGCTAGTCATTTTTGCAATGCTAATTTCGGTATCATTCGTATTTACGACACCAAAAAATTCCTCAATTTTTTTATTTCCATCAACGGGTATTATGGATGGATGTTTTATATGTTTTATCATAACTTTATTCGATTGAATCTGTATTTTTTGTTAACAGGCACCATTCAGGTATATATCTGCCCAGTCCACATACCTTCGAATGTCTCTTTTTGCAAGAGTACATATCCATCTTGTACAAAACTCGAAAGAATCTGCGGTGTAGTCCCGTTCACTTGTATAGTGAGGACATTCGGGGCGGCTTGTGATTTGTAAATTAACCGTTTTCATTTTACTTTTGGTATTTAATATCACCACTCATTGTTGATACACTTCCACCGATGGTGCCGGCTTTTACATCACCTGACATAGATTTTACTCCACCGGTTACATTTCCACAATCCACATCACCAGATTGGGTTGATACATCCCCATCAACACTTCCACCAACGGATATGTCACCGCTCATTGTCTTCACACCTTTGGTAACATTACCTTTGACATCAATCTTGGTACAGACATCGGCATTTATGCTTTCGCAATCGCCATCCACTGTGATGTTTATGACTTTATCATTCTCCGGGGTAACATCAACGCCATTGACGATGATTTTGCTGTTGGTTATGTTGATGCTTCTACCAACATATGACTTGTTATTTATGGTTATCATATTTTTGTTTCCTTTGTTTTTGATTTAAATTCAAGTAATCTGAAACCAGTTATTTTAATATTACCCTTTACGACTTCATCAAAGGTATATGATCTTTCTTTCATAAAGTCAATTTGTTCTTGTGAAGGTGATGTTTCAAAGAAAATGGCAACGGCATTATATTTTGTTTTAGTGCCCGATAATGGCCAAATGGTTGTTGGTCGATAACATCCGTGTTCATCAGGAACATCAATAATATTATCAAAGTTAATTGGTAATTCTTCAATATATTCATCACCAACGCCACATTCACCAATATGCCCTGTGATATATGCCGTCATTTCTCTTTCAAAGTTTCCTGCGTATGAATCGGTGTCGATTACAAACGCAAACCCGTCATTTATCTGTGTCATATTTTCGATTTTAAATAAAGTTCATAAACGAAGAAACCAATACTTAAAAGAATTGGAATTATAAGTGGGTAATAGTTGACCCATAAGTTTTTGATTTTTTTCATTTTGCTTCGAGTTTTATTAATTGTACTTTAAATTTGTTGGCTAAGGTAAGAAATAATATTGACAACCCCAAAAATGCGATGGAAAATATTATATCGGCCAAATGTTTTTCGTTTATGTACCTGACAAGGAATAGTCCGAACAGAAATAAATCCTTAATGGATAAAAATCTGCTTACCCACATCATTATTTTACTTGTCAGTATAATTTGTTCGCGGAGTTCCATATTATTTTCTTTTATGTTGTTTGTTACAGGTACATTGTTTTATTTTGGTTAATCCTCGTGGCGGGTCGTTTTTATGGGTTATTTCACCACCGCACTTATCACACGCCCAGTATTGATTACTTAAATCATATGGCTTTGGATTTGTAGTATTTCTAAATTTTAGTTGTGCCATATCTTTACGGTGCTAAGAATACATACCAAGAGTTCTTGTCATATTCCAATATGCTGTCGATTAATGCGAGTGTCATTGGGTCGTTCATATATGTTACCAGATTATATTCAATATCTTGTAACTTAAATGGACTGAATTCACCTATTTTATATTCATATACCACATCGCCTTTATATATGAATTTCAGGGACGGCATAAACCTTTCGTCAACACCCTGATATACTTTTATATCGACATCCCGTTCAAGAATGTTTGATAATTTGTTGTTAAGAAATAATTCAAGTTCTTCAATATTCATATCTTATCCCTTCCATTCAGTTAGTCCAAGTTCTTCCGGGTTTCCGTATATGTAACCAACAACCCAGAATGATTTTTCATTCACGGCCATCAAATGCGCCGGGTATTCTGGGGATGATGACGGACTATATGCTAATCTAACAAAATCGTCACCTGGAAATTTATAGTGTGTGATATTTTCCACCCAACCGATTTTCATAAGGTCATCGTATGAATTAACCTCGTGTTCGGTTTCTTCAAATCCGGAAAAGTAATTTGGAAATCTTCTTTTCAGTTTCATATCAATCAAATTTTCTTGTATCGGGTAATCCGTGTTTTTCTTCCCGTGTCATTATATTTGTGAAATGGTCATCACACAAATATGTTGTAAGTTCGTGGCTCATATTAAATGATTCGTGCGGGCCTTGCTGGCGCTCTCTGTCGAATATATTATATTCACCGATTTTATGGGATGCAAGTTTCTTACAACCCTTTACCATACATTTCTCACCTTTACAGGGATAGGGAATTGGGCTCATAATGTGTTGATTTTTAGTAATTTATCCGCGAATTCTTTATTTATGGGATGTGTATCATTTTTAATACCATCATTTTTCTTCAGGTATTCACATATTCCGCCGTATCCACGCCAGATGGTGATTATTATTTCATCATAGGTATTCAACGCTTCCTCGTTGATTCTTGATTTAACAAATTCAACAGCGGATTTGCTTGTTTTGAAATGGTGTTTTTTACCATATGGGAAATATATAGAATATCCTTCCAGACTATAGGCATTGCTACCAAAATCTGGATAGTGTCTATTCTTATAGAACCGAACTTCTATTCTAAATTTTTCGTCCATATTAATTAAAGCATAAATTCTGTTTCATTCCATTTTTTCTTCGGCAGGTATTCAGATATATCTTCATCCTTACTTAATTTATTGGATACTATTCTCCATTCATCTTCAGTAAGAGTCTCTTTATGCCATTTATGCCAATGCTCGTACCATTTCCAGTAGTCACTAATATGTTTGGAGTACTTTGCAGATTCAGGATTCACGCCAAATTTTCCCAATTTGGAAATAAGGTATTCCTGAAGTTCCCTCATGTCGTCAATATCTTTGATAATGTCGGGGTCTTCGGGTATTCTGCCGTGAGACATTTCGTGGTTCATATACCAAATGAAACCACCACATTCTTCGATGACCAGATAGTGATGAACTTCCGACATCTGCTCCACTTTATCAATTGTTTCTTGGTCTATCATATTGCAAATATAAACTTTTTATTTTGCTTAACCAAATTTTATTACATTCCAAGCGAATTAAACCAATTTCGCAGTGCTTCATTACTATATCCCCACTTTCCTGTTATCATAAACTTAATGGGCGATGTTACAAATAGCACTATAAATGTAATAATAGCAAATGGTAATGTTAACCTAATTGAAAGAGGAACTTCTTTCTTTGATATTCGATAGAATTCAAGTCCAGTACCCATCAAGTTGCTTTCAATATAATCTACATCAACACTCTTTAGTTCGGGTATTCTCTTTTTTAACTCAATTGCCACAAAGTAGTAATCGGTTTTTCTTTTGTTCCAGTAGAATTTCATATCTTATTGTTTTATCCACATTGTTCAGTATCATTGTATGGTAATCCGAGTTCTTCATTGATGTCGTATAATTGTGAAACAATCAATGTCTTTTGCATTTTCAACATATGATGTCTCAATCCATCAATCTTTTCCTCGGCCTTTGCCTCACCACACTTGGCTATAGCTTCCTCTGCGGAGTCGGTGAACCATACTGGTTTATATGCCAATACTTTGATTCCATGTTCATCGTGTGCCCATCCAAGTTCTTCTTCGGGGCCACTATTACTTGTCCAGAACCGATAACCTTTATCAATTCCTGTAAGGTGTTCTAACACCACATACTCTTTACTTGCGTCGTAGTTTTCCATTTGATTTGTTTATTAATGATATACTACAAAGGTTTCACCTTCGACAAATTTGTCGATAATGTTTTCTTTAAATCTGGTTTTTCTTTCGGCATCGTCCATTGAATACTCTACAGAACTACCGAACCCATCACCAGGGCTGGCGGGGGTTTCAAATGAGAAGTATTTTTCCCAATGTTCATTCAATGTTTTTGCGTCCATAACACACGGGGAATTCCACATATCATCTTCATAAAATTGTTTGTTGGCCCCTTTGCGCTGATATCCAATTTCTTCACAAGCGACACATCTTTCAAGTACCTTATGTGTTGGGGGGTTTTTAATATCGAATCTTACCCCACCATCTTTGGTTTCAAAATTGAAAATGGCTTCATCGCCGAATTCAATTCCAGTGCACTCTACATTTTCGGCCACATAACCAGCATCGGTTAACGCTTTGACGGTATCGTAATATTCATTTTCCTTTTCGAAAATGAAATCTTTGAAGACTTCAAGCTCGGGAGTTTCTTTTAATGTATACACATACATATTCAATGCGTCCAAATCCTTTCCTTCAGGATTTACTGGTCGCATTACTGATATATCAAGTCCCATAGTTTTTATTTTTTATTTGGTATATATTGTCCACATCCATCGCAGGTTTTGAAACTTGTATTTAAGATGATTGGGCAATTAGTTTCAGTTTTGTTTAGTTTACAATTTGGGGCCTTTTCCTCGGTTATTTTGGGTAGAAGTTCCTTATTCATTTTAAGCTCACCAATGATGGCTATTTTCTTTAAGTCGTCACCTTTTAAATTGTACCATCCATCGGAAAGTGGGTCATCCCCGGGTTTACAGGCAGTTACACGACATATAACGCCATCCTTACCAAAATAAATTGCAATTGGCTCGAGCCATTGACTGTTGTGACTATCCCAGATTTTCAACATAGTTTTCGAATGTTTGGTTAATATACACGGTTGTTATAAATGGAAACGAGCCAACCACTTTGGTGCCGTCTCGTCCATCTTTCCACGCTTTTCGCAGGTCATCAATTGTAAATCTTTTTTCAACAACCTTTTTCCGTGGCTTAACTTTTGGTGAAGTTAAATTATTCATTGTTATTACTTTTAAATTGTTTTTCAAGCATTGATTCTGCTATGTTCAGGGCAAATTTACGATTTAATATTTGATAATCCAAAATTTTCAACGCACATTTTTGCCTATATATGAAAGATTTTAACGCTTCTTCTTTGGTAGGGTATGCGTATCGTTTCTTTGATGTTTTGGAAATCCAATGCGACTTACCTCTTAAACTATCAGTGGGGTAATAATATCCATATCCAATCCAATATCCTTTAGGTGTTTCCTTATGAAGATTAAATTCGGTAAGTTCAACCGTTGGATTTGGAATTGAGGAAGAAACATAATCCCCGTCAGCGCCGAGTGAAGCGTAGTTTCTAATTTCGTATCGATAAAACTTCATCATAGGATATTAGTATCGGTATTCAAATTTCTTTGTTGTATCGTTGTAGGTATAAAAGGTTGAAACCCATTTGGTGACATTGATAGATTTTTCGTGTACCTGAATTTTACATCCTTCAACATCAATCTGTTTGATGACTTGTGGATAATATTCTTCATCCCATCCACCGTGGGCGCCACTTAGGTACACTTCCCCGCCAATTTCCAATGTTCTTAATAATGCTTGGAATTTTTCTTTTCTTTCCAGAAGATGTTCTAATCTGGCTTTGGTTTCGGTAATGTCTTCGATAAGATTACACATGGTTGTAAAGTATTAGTAGGTCAATATATTTGTTCATTGCGATTTTTGCGGCGGCAATTTTAATGTCGATTTGATGAAAGAAAAGATTTGGGTCAATCTTTGCATCATAAATCATTTTCAATGTTGGGTCGGAGTTTACAATTGAATCGAAACTGGGTTTATGTAGACTCATAATTGATTTCTTTTAAAAGTTTAACTTTGTCTGTTTTTGTTCTGTATGAATTTGCAAATAAAACTTCACCGATTTCAACCACATACCAAACTCAACATTGGTGGTTAAACCAGGAAGGTCTTCCATTTTACGAGGAATCCAAAACAATATTACATTGGCTTTAATCATATTGTCGTCTTCCCAATTCACCTGACGACTATATGTCCAGTCAGCAGGTTTGATATTGTCCCGCCATTCAGGAACAAACACATCACCATCAAATCCGAGTTTCTGTAATCGTTCCATCGCTTCCTTACGCCAAGATGGTGGTGTCCACGGCGTAGTATCGGAAATTCGATATGTTGGGCCAGCCAAGAAGATACTCTTGGCGGCATTAGTTCCTTGTTCAAATGTGTGAATAAATTTAATCATATTATTTAGTCATATAAGGTTTACAAAGTTTCCATATTCGTTGAAAATGCTCTTTAACAATTGAAATGGAAAAGGATGTTCTCGATAATTCAAGGGACAGTTGGGTTCTTCCACCTTCACCATCTTTATTCGAATCTTTCATCGATTTCTTTTCCATATATCCAAAAAGTTCGGCCACCTTGTCATATGGCATATCCAATATATCTTCGGCAACCTGTTCCAAATTGGACAAGTATTCAGGTACAATATGTTTTGAGCAATCACCCATATTCATTAATTGTTTAATGCTTCACGCGCTTCTTTTTGTCTTTGAAGGTCAGGGAGAAGAACTTTTATCACAAGATTCCTGACATTTTCTGCCAGTAATCCGTCTTGTTCATTTGTAATTGCACCGATTAAAGTGTGGATAACAATCTTGAAATTAGGATTATTATACCTCTCGACCATTTCGGTTAATTCTTCTACTATGAATTCGTTCTCGGCTGTCATTTCTTTTCAGGTTTATAGTTCTTGTTTTCTTTAATAGAATATGCCCCACACAATGTCATAGTCTCTTTGGTGGTTGAGGTTACAAATTTAATACAATTTCCGTTTGTAACAACTTCATTTGTATAATAAGTTGTCCCATTCGATTTAATTGTATATTTGGATTTACCATTAATACCTGTTAGTATCATCAAAATAAAAACCAACATAATGGCAAACAGAATTATTGTAAATAATCGTGTTCGCATAAAATTACTTTTTTTCTGGTTTGTATCCTTTGTTTTCTTCAATGGTGTATCCACCGCAAAGAGTGATAGGGTTTTTATTGTCTGATGATTCGTCAACAAACTTAATACATCCACTCTGGGGTGTGATTTGGTTTGTCCTGAAGATATGACCTGCGGGGTCACTAATTGTGTACTTGTAGTTACCACAACCACAACAGCCGTAGAATAACCAACTGGCGAAGAATATTGATATCACCAGTATCGGAAATTTGATGTAGTTTTTCATAATTTTTGCTTGTTTTAAATGTTGAATATTCTTTTGATTAGTTCTTCTTTGAAGACTTTTTCGAGTTTACCGATTAATTTTCCGTCTTTGAATACTTCATATCCATAGTGTTTATGTATCATTGCGTTCATTCCGCCCAGTCGGCTTCTGACATCATATATCTTAACCTCGTAGCCGATTTTGGTTAATATGTCTTTTTGTTCATCTTCGGTAAACATATTACTTCCAGTTAATGCGTGAACAATGTTTATCCTTTAATGAGTAGTATAGGTGGGAAATTGTTTTATCTTCCGGAATAGGTTCAGATATTTTACCCCATAACCATTTCGACCCTTCTATAATTCCGCCAAATATAAGGACAATAAGGACGATTCCAATTACAACGGAACAACCAATCCATAGACCTGCCCAGTATAGTTGGAATAGCAAAGATGATATGGATGTAAATTCGGTTTTTAAGGATCCGTGATAAACAACACCAATAAAGATGATGATGATGTTTATGATGATGTAGTAATAATATGTTAGTACATCATTAAACTTATTAAATAATTTGATGATACCATTGATGGGCAATCCGGGGAACACCCATAATGGAAACGATAAGAGTGAAAAAATCATATGCCATCCAAGTCCACAAGTGGTTTCGGGCATTTCATTTTTGGTCAGGGAACTCCATCGTCCCCAGAATGTGGTTTTTTTAATGTCTGTAGTTTGCATTTTATTTTGTTTTAATTGGTTTCTGAATCTTTGTGAAATGATGTGTCGGGGTCAAACCCCTTTTTTCTTATTTTCAATCTGTTTTCAAAATGTTCCCGTGCTTTTTGTTCGGGGGTGGTATGTTCAAAAGCGTATTCTTTGGCTTTGAGTTCTTTGATGTGTTCTTTGTGACTTCTTTCAAGGTGTTTCCTTTTTTCAGCCATCAATCTTTTATATTCGGGGTCTTTCTTGGATTCAAATTCTTTGGCCCAACCCTGAATAATAACAGGTTCGAATTCGTTATCATAAAGCGTCTGTGCTTCGTAATAACTTTTGGCCTGTGGATATTTCGTTTTATAATTGTTGTGGGTAAATGGTTTATTCCAGAAATGGTCGGGTTTTTTCTTTCCCGTTACCTTATGACGAAGTTCGGTTTTGAAATCAAGAGAGTAGAAAACAACTTTCTTTGGTTTTTCTCTTTTATTTGTATCTACTTGGATTAAACCATTATCGTCAATATAATAACCAATACCCCAACGATATCGGTATGGTCTAAAATAATCAAGGAAAATGTGTTGTTGATATTTTGGAACTTCTTTACAATAATAGGAAAACGCATCGTCAAATGGTTTACCAACATATCTTTTGAGAATCTTGTCAATTCTTTTCCAAGGCGACATATCATTCACGGGATGATATTCACTTTTACGGCCTGAACGCCAGTATTTGTGCCTTTCCTGTTTGGTTTCTTCAGGAACAGAAAGATTAAAATCATCTTCGGTTAAAAATTCGTCTACGGGAATATTATATGTCATATTATTTAACAATTTTGTAGTTAAATCCTTGATATCCTTTTTGTACTCTACCAAAAACCACTTTCATACCTATGTATGGTTTAACCGATTGTCTGTGCCATTCTGTATCCCCGCCAACTTCGGTAGCATCGATAAGCACTTCTGTGCTTCCATCCTTTGCCGTTCCCCTGACAGGAAGATTATGGATTGTTCCATCTTCTGCCAATACGGTAGCATCTTCTTGTATAATTCCGTATAATGTTTCCATTTCTTATTTGATTAAATCAAGTTCAACCAGTTTCTTGTATGCGTTCTCACCGTTGAAATATTCACAAATGTCTTCGATAAGAATCTTCTTCAATTCCGGGGTAAGTTCGACATCTTTATCATAACCGCATCCAATTCGGGTGTTGCGGAATTCGCCCCAACCACTATCGGGGCACCTGTCTCTGTTAATACCGAAATCGGCATTTTGTGTTGTATCGTGGGTAATCGCGAGACAAGGTTGGTTGTTGTGAAATACTTTAATCTTCATTGGTATTAAGTTTATGGACGAGGGTGTGCGTCATAATATATAACTCTTCCTTTACCTTTACAAAATGGACAAGTGATTATTTCCGGGTCTCTTGGGTCGTGGATACTTCCATTGTACACTTTTATTGTACCTTTGCCGTTACATTTAGGACAAAGTTCCCCCTCCGCCTAATTCTAATTTATGTGCTAACGACTCGAAATCCATTGGTCTAAACGATTAATGATACAAAGATATGTAAAAAATTAATCCGTTCAGCAAAATGTTGAAAATTTTTTTTAAAATAATAAAGGAATTGATTAATTAATGCTGTCTTGCGTCCACGAAGTCTTTGCCGTTAAACTCTTTCCAACCCGGGCCTGAAGGATAGGATTCACATTCAATTGTGACTTTAACTTTTTCTTGGCTTCGCCAGTCATCACAAATATATTCTTTAATGTACATTTCTAAACCACTATCATCAAAAGGGTTTGAATCCCCTAACATAACATAGATATGATTTTCTTCTTCATTCAAGAATGTTACACCATATTCACCAGCACAACATATGGCAATACCCTTGGCATATTCTTTGAGTTTTTCAACATCAATTAGTTTCTTTGATGGTGTTTCTTTTTCCTTTTCCTGTTCTTTCAGGATAATATTTAACTGGTCTTTGGTTAAGAGTATTTTTGTCATCGTCTGCGTTTTTTATAATAAACATCATACCATTTTCCACTATGACCTTTTCCTCCATTTGAGCCTGAAGTTCCGGTTGTTCCACATCCATCGAAGGTACATTCAACAACTTTGGTCTTGGTATCGGCGGTGATTGGTTCTGATTCTTTCATATTAATAAATATCTTAACTTTTTTTCTTTGGTTTTTTTGGTAAATTGGGGGCGACTTAATTTTCTGTTATATCTTTTTGTGATAATTTATGTGAAACGAGTTTCTTATCGGTAAGAAACAAATGTATCTTCTTCAATTCTTCTTTGAGTTTCTGTATGGTTTCAATACAATTCATATTCAACTCGATTAGAAAATCAGTATGCTTCTTTATCTCTTCAATATCATCGGATTCTTCGATGAAATATTTTAGATTTTTAAGTGTTTCTTTATATTTGCTTTCTTTCATACGAGTATTAATATGATTGCCGCGAATAACTACGCCAATAGTTCACCAACTATCCACCCATCCCATTCATTTCGTTTTATTGCTCTGGATAATTTCTGAACAAAAATGATGAGTGATAAGATTATTGATGCCCATTGAATGTATTCGTTCATTTTGGTAAATCTTCAAAATAATTACACATAAAGTATTCATTGATGTCTTTTAAAGTAAACAGCTCACCGTGTAATTTTCGATTTATATCATCCTGTCTTAACAACGATTTATCTGTTTCAACACCAGTTGGGTATGTTTTACTTGGCCCGAGGGCGGTTGCATTAGTACATCTTTTTTCGTGAATTGGTTTGTCTCCTTGTTCAAGATGTTTACAATTAATGCAACCAAATGTGTCTTCCAACCATTTAGTGAAAGATTCCACACTTGATAAAGGATGTTGTTTATTTTCTTCCATTACGATCCTATTCCAATATTAATTTTATTATCTTTCAGGACTGTGATTCGTTCCAGATATAAGTCACTAAATCCGTGCCCCCATATACCCACTTCATTATCCATTGTTTTATAGATAATTCCGTAGGCTTTGGCTATCTGCCACACCAAACATCCGATATGTGTTGCGTCAACTCTTTGTGGCTCGGGATTATCTTCCCAAATTATTTCAGTATAGGATGGATTGATTGTGGCTTTCACAAATTTACTGAAAGGATATGATAACACAACAGAAACCGGTTTCGTTAAATCAAGTTGAGAAGTATTTGGGTATAGTACCAATCTTCCAGTTTCATCAACGCAAGCAATTTCTTTAGTGTGTTCAAATTCAAATGATTCAATTCGCTTCAGATTATTATTAAATTTCAAGGAATATTCACCTTCAGAATATTCTTCGGTTATTTCATCACCAAGTATTTCCAGTTTAATGTCACCGATAACTGGGGTTCTTATAGATTTCATTCCGCATCCCGAATATGTATAAGGGTCGCCCTTGCTGGCATTCCAGTTGCACAACGGTGTATTATTTTCAATTAAATCTTTTTCATTCGTTTCCATTTGATATCTTTTTAATTTGATTTATTGTTATATCTTTGTCAATTTTATTATAGTTACAAAATTCTGTTACAACTCCATCATCTACCATTGAAAATGGAAAATTATCCCCGTACATACAAGTGAAATATTTTTCAATCTTTTCTTCATCTGTTAATGTTGCCCAGTAATCTTCACCAATCGGGGCAACCACGCCATATTCATAATGAGTAATTAATGGTTGTGGTTCTTTTTTCAATTTCTTATTTTCTGCTCTTAACCACCGGTTTTCACTTCTTAAATCATCAAGTGTTTGGTGATGATATCGATGTTTCATTCTTAATATATGTTCCCTGAATGATAGTTTCCTTGCTATGGTTTCATAATCAATAGGAAATTTCTTTCTAATTAATTTACCTTGTGAAATCGGATTAAAATGTCCGTGCATTTCACCCTTGTAATCTTTGTACTCTTTGTAGTAAACAAGTCCTGCATATGGTGGAACTTCATCCTTCTTAATTAGATTTTCAGGAACAACAAAAAAGAATCGATTACATTCCCTTGTACCATCTGCCAGTTCTTTATGTTTATTCCTTAATGGCGTCCATCTACCACCGAATTCCTTTTTAAAGTCATTGAAATAATCGGCCCGGGATGTCTTCACTTCATACTCATATACCATTCCACTTCTGCGGATGCGAAGCACATCTGCTTCCCACATTCCAAGATAATAATTGGGTATGATAATATCGCCTCTTTCCCCGATTTGATAGATAAGGTCATTATTGATTCTATCCTTCAGTTTCAAGTCTGTAATCGTTAACCGAAATTATTTCAACCGTGCGACCTTCTTCAAAGGTTTTAACCTTTTCTTCCGATCCCCACCAACACTCACAACCCCACACAACATCACCATTGTCGAGTTTTATTCTGGGATTTTCCAATCCCATTTTTCGTAATGGTAAACCCATCATCTTCACATCATCCGTGTCAGGTAAAAAGTCACCTTCATATACGCCGTACCCGAAGAGTTTCAACACATCTTCGTCCATCGAGCAAACTGCCCCAACTCTTTTATTTGCTTCCATTTGTGTATCGTTTAATCAAGTGTGTGGTTTTCCCAAACACCTTCGGGATAATCTTTATTTAAGTAAAAACAAATTCGAACCTCTCCCAGATTTTTCTTTATTTCAGGACGAGTGAAATTATAACGAAACGCATCCTCGTCATAAAATGCTTTCCAACCTATCTTTTTAATTTCTTCTTTAAGATAGTCGGTAAGTTGTGTTAATCTTTTGGAACGCCACGGATCTTTTTCAATTTCTTCATCGGTATTTATTCCAACTCGGCAACAAATCCATATTTCATCTGTACCTCGATTATCTCCGATATAAGAAAGAAGTTCAGGATATAATACCAACCCCACGCTATATTTCCATTCATCATTTCTGGCGTCTGGGTTAGTTATAAATGGTAATCTTTTGGTAAGATATGCGGTGTCTTCCTGTTCCCACCCAATTTCTTTGAATTTTTCCACAAAGAATTGGACTTCATCATCAATTTCCTTATAAAAATTTGTTTTCATTATGAAAATTGTTCTTCGATTATTTCATCAATTAATTCTGATAAGGCCCAGCAAGCCCCGCAAAGGCGTTCATTATCGAATGACTCTTTTTGAATTTTATCCAGCCGTTCTTGCGCAATTTCCAATTCCTTTTTAGATTCAGTCCGGACAATAGTTTGGATAATTTCACTAATATCATCCCATCCTGTTTTGTCAATTTTCCTTTGGCGGTATTTGATTGCAATAAGTCCTCCAATCGCAATGATTACCACAATAATGATTAGAACTTTTACCATTGTTTTCTTGTTTTAAGTTGTTAATTTTTCTTTCCAATAACATAATGTTTCATCGAAATAATATTCGATTTCTTCCCCATATTCTTCTTTATATCGTCTGCAAACCTCATCCAACCATTTAATATCCTCTGGTGTATTTCTGGCTATGAATGGTATTCTGCGTTCGCATCCTTCACGAAATCCGTGTTGGAATGTTCCGTGAATACTATGTACGGTGAAATCCGTATAAACATCGACAAAATCAGTATCCATTTTTAAAGATTTGTTGAACACTTTTTAGATATTTCTTATCCAATGGAATGTGATTCACATCGGTACGCATAAATGCAAAGGCGGAGTGACTAACAACAATCACTTGCCATTTCTTGGCCAGATGATTGATATAGTCCCAATATACTTTTTGATTATCAATGTCCAAATGGTGGTCGAGTTCATCTATCAATAGGGTCGGTTTTCCGTCTTTAGGAAGACTTTTAACCCAGTCTTGGTAGATTGTATCAGCACGCAGCCAAACATCGTTTACATTTGTTAATGGCGGGTCGTAATCGGTATGCAGTTCATATAGTTTAGTCAGTAGGTGAATTGACTTTTCCCCCGCTGAATTCTTGGTTATCATTCCAGCAATTGCTTCAATTCCTGAAAATAGTTCCCGTCCTTTTGGTAATGGACTATCAAGACGAGTCCATATGTTAGTAGGATTAAAGAATTCCGGGGTTAAATAATGCACGATTGACCCATCCCAATCAATAGTTGATTTCGGTAGTTCACGATTCTTTAATTGTACTGCGCAATATTCGGGTACGGTGTAATATTCATGGGTTAGAAATCCCTTTGATATTTCCATTGGATGTATCATTCTTGCATAGGTGGCATCTTTACCGATTCCACAACTCCATTTCAGAATTTTAAGCAGGACGCTTTTTCCTGCTCCATTCCGACCAGTAATGACATTAACACCATCCGTGAAATTGAATGTAACATCCTTTGTGGAGTGTTTATACAATTTGTGGGTGAATGATGTTCTTCCCTTATGTATTGTAATTGATTTTATCATTCGACAAAGATAAGTAAAATATTAATACAAAACCCAATTTAGGGTCTCAATTTTTCCTTTTAGTTTATTTATTTTTGCCCTTATCTCGCTACCTTCCCCGCTGAGCATATCAATTTGAGATAAATTATCGTGTTTTTTGATTTGTTGTTCAAGATCTTGCTTCGCGTATATTATTTCGCGTTCAATTTCATTCTTTGTTTTCATTTGCGTAATATTGTTTTATATATTCATCGTGAGGTTCGAAATATCCCATTACTTCCCTCATTTCCCATCCCATATAGGATTGGAATTGTTGAACCGCCCATCGCAGGGCTTTGATAGAAAACTTTAATCCGTGCTGTTTTGCAATCTTTAATCCTTCAGTCCACGCAATCTTTTCAATTACCCATTTCTGCAACTTCCAATATTCATTAGGATATATACCAACGCAATGCCCAAGCTCGTGCCAGAAGGATATTTCCTTCAGTTCTTCATCATCATATATCCCCAACCATATCTCGTCACCTGCGCAATAACTTGCGTTAATGTATGAATATTCACCATTGGCAGCACAATAAGCATCACCCGGCACGACTTCTACCAGTTTTATATTATAATCCTCACTTACCTGTTGTTTGATTATCGTGTTCATCAAGATATTTTCTTAAATCGTCTACATTCATACATCCACCAATGGTTTGAAACCCATTAACCTCAAATGATAATTCAATACCATCGCGACCCATTACTGGCCGATATATTTTTTTCCACTCTTGTAAAAATAGTTCCTTATCATTTGTTTGGAACACAAGATGTGACCCATACATAGAACCACTATGTATTTTATATTTAGCTTGACCATATGCATCCAACAAGGCTTTTGTTACATCACCATCTTGGTCATTTAATATTCCTACACGCTTTTCCATATTATCCTACAAATAAATCACCAATTTTTGGGTCAATTCTTTTTAACCTTTCATTTTCTTCCTGTGCCCGTTTTGTCTCGGCCATTAGTTCCTTAACATAAGGGTCATCGGGGTCAATCTTTGCTGGTTTGTATTGTCCCTTTTTGAAAAAGTTTCTTTTCTTTTTCATCGTTAAAGTTTGCTTAATTCGCTTACCTTTTTATTGTATGTTTCTTGTTTAAATCGCAATTCATCTTGCAATCGCCTAAACTCATCAACATTATCTGTGGTAATGGTAAATGTTCTGGCGGGAACTGGATTATCCATTAATCCAACCATCCCCGGAAAAACAGGTTCGTTATTTTCATTATCCTCACCTGTGGTATTGGCGTTCATAAAATCATCATAGGCCAGTCTTGCGGCGGTCATTTCTTCACGGGCAATTCTTATCTCTTCCATCTTTTGATTTCGTTGTTCTTTATTCTTCAGATACTCCTCTTTGAAGGTATTATAGGTTTCTTTTGTTATCCAGTTATGAAATGAAATTTCATTCATACTAAACGGATTTAACAATTGTCTATACTTTAGTGTGAAATCCCAACCCTGACCATCAACATCTTTTATGTCTTCAACATCGACAATAATCTTACCTTTACCGATTGGTAGGGTTTTCAAACATTGAATTAAAATGTCTTTATACATTATTCGTCCTCCTCTGGTTCAATGTATGTTTTATTAATCTCGGCAAACTTATCCAAAATCACTTGATGTTGGTCAAACTCACCGCATTGTGGGGTTAAGTAATTAACAAATGGCGCAAAATAAGATGACATTGGATGAAGGTTATGCCTGATTGTAACCAAATCACATAATCCTTTACCGAATGATTTAACATCTTCAGCGTATTTATACTCAATACCATTATAGTCCTGTTTATCAGGATCACGGAACATTTTAACTATCCAATAGGAACGGTCTAAACCAAGTATCCAGTATAATTCTTTCGCTTGTTTATTCTTATCAAGATATTCCCATAATTCCCACATAGCTTTATCTTTAAGCCATAGTTTATCTTGGGGAATTTCAACATAATCGGATAGATTATTATATTCTTGACCTGTTAATTCATATACAGAGCCATCTTTATGATTGAGCCAATTTCCATCTGAAAAGAAAAACTCGCCGTTAAGCTCCCATTTCTGGTTATATCGTTTATAATCACGACAGCCATCATCTTCAGTTGTATCGCCAACTCGTTTAAAACCTATAAGTTCAAGAATTGCTGGGTTTCCAAAATCCAATTGACCTTTTCCTCCAAATCCATCTTGAATGTTTGTGCTCATAAAATCATAAACCTTGCGGTCGATGAACATAAACTTCCAGTTTTGTATTTCTTTAACTTTTTTAAGTTTCTTTGGGAAATCATCTTCATCATCGCGAATACATCCACGAGTAAAGAAATGACAAAACTCTTCAATTGTACAATTGAAATGTTTCTCAATTAACTCTGTATTTGCGTCTTTCTCGATGTTTTCAATTCCGCCATAATCATCATACTCCCCAAAAATAGGAAGCGTTGCTGGAAGATAAGGTAAATATGAATTATCATATAAAACCTTTTTTAATGGAAGAAAAACACATTTTTGTCCTGCGGTAATGGCTATTTGACTTATCCCGCAATAAACTGACCAAGATCCCATAATATTGTTTTGTTTATGAATTAATTATTTTCTTTCTGTTCTGGCTCGCAATATGCCCTAAATGTTGAGTTTTGACTGGTTGCCAAAAAATATACATCGCATTTGGGGCAATAATATTTTGTTACTACTTCATTTGAAACAACATCACGAAAAAAAGCTAAATCTGCAATTTGTGGTGTGTGGAACAAATAACAGATTAATTTGCGAAATGGTTTATTTTTTTTCTTCATTGGACATCATTTACTTCGGTGTACATATATGCACCAATTGATTCATCTTCGTGTTTAACCCACCAAATGTCTCCGCCAGCGCCAGGCACCCATCCAACATACTCGCCAATCACACCAGGCTTACGGGCTAATAAATGCCTTTGGTGTACAAGAAATCCACCACATTTTTCAATAGGCTCTATTTCTTCAGAAATTCTTACCTTTGTTCCGTTTTCAGGTAACTGACTATGTTCTTTACATTCTTTGATTGTCATTTTTTATCTTTTTTTTTCGTTATAAATTTGATAAAATACATCCCTCCACTTATAAAATGATGGGGTTATAAGTTGAGGATGTACAAAACACATTAAATCACTTTCTTTTGTAGTTGGCTTTGGCCCGTGAAAATGAATGATTTTAGCGCCATCATCAAATCCCCAATATGTTTTAAAGTTATAATAATAACTCAAATAATCATATCGGAATTTATAGAATTGGTTAAACGCATCCTGATCATAAACTTGGAATGTTGGTAGATTTTCGATAATGAATGAAACGAATGTTTTATACATCGTATCCATATTTCTCCAGTTAATCCACATAACCCCTGTATTGAAATATGACGGAGTTGAACTCATACTAATTTCACCACTTGCACAAAAGAATGTCGGCGTTAAGTCGTGTAATTTTGATACATCACTAACAAACATAACATCCATATCAGTATATAATATGAACTCATCCTTTATTTCCATTGCCCTGCATATCTTCGGTATATCCACACGAAGAAATGCACCTAACGCGATGGTATCATCTTTATAATGATTAACCAATGCGTCATTGAAATATGATTTATACAGGATAATGTGTACCCCTAAATCTTGTAGGAATTTAATTTCTTCGTCAACATCACCATCAAGAATTAGGTATGGTTTGATGAATGGATTAGTCTTTTTTGCCGTGGCAACAGCAACAGCATACATCTTAATATAGTCAAGATATAGTTGCCTATTATGATTATTTACACTTGCAAACCATTTCATATCATCCCTCCCAGAAGTCTTTATGTTTTGCCATAACAAGTTCGTTCATAGCATTAACGATTAATTTCTTATCCATTTGATATAAACCAGCACAACATAAGGAATTTAATTCAATTACCTTATATCGTTTTTCCTCATAATATTTGAGGTCATCAACATATGCAATGTCAATGGTAAATGCTGGGTCAGGGAATTCCGGGGGAAGACAACCAAGAATACTATTGGCAAAACTAAGCGCCCCTTCGTCAACCATTCTTTCGGTGATTTTTTCCCCTTCAACCATATAGACGCAACCATCAACAATTTTTCCATTGATGACAGCAAATCTACTTTCCCTTATTATGTTATGGTAAGGAGCAATGACAACTAACTGGTCTTTATCTATTCCACCATAAGACTTGATTAACATATCATAGTCTTTATCAAAATTGTTCAAATCAATAAGTTGTCCGGGGAATGTCTTATATCCATTTGATGGTCGAATGAAAATTTTATCTTCCCTACCTGACGCCATACCAGTAAAGTATGCCCGCCATCTTGGAACATCATTCAGTCCCATCATAAGATAAACCATATTCATCAACATATATCCAAAGTACCCATAATACTTGTAACATTCATAGTTATCAAGTGTCAGGAATATACCCGGAACAAAATCGGTCTTGGCATAGACTTCCCTACCCCTTTGCAGGGAACCGTAGAAGATGGTACAATCCTCATTCGTAAATCTTCTTTTGATATCCTTATCAAAATCAAATTTCATAAAGTCTGTATCATCAAACATATAACAATTCGCCCCCGATTCTTTTATGGCGGCAACAAGTTCTTCCTCATATTCAGGAAACATATGTTTTTCTACAATCCAAGTTGGTTTCATTCTGCGTCTTCTACTTTTTGATAGTCATTCATTTCAGCCCAATGCTCAAGGTCTTTTTCATCAAATACATCCTCGGGCTCAAGGTTATCTTTAATCCACTCGATTGCGTTCTCGAGCAAACTTGTTCCGATAACTTCGTTAAGAAATTCTCGGTCTTGTGATGCCGTGGTCATTTTACTTCTTTTTCTTGGTTTCTTTCTTATTGAAAGTGAGCTTCTTTGCAGCTTTCTTAACTTTCTTTACTTCGTCCTTTTTGGTGACGATTAAACCACACTCATCAAGAGCGGCATTGTAATCAACCCTCATCTGTTCGGGGTCGGTGTAAACTTTTCCGTTTAACTTCTGGAAAAATGCGTAAAACGCGGTGTCATTGTTTGTCATTTTGTTTTGTTTTTAATTATTATTTTATTTGTTTTAAGTGTTAGTATTAGATTTATTTTTGTATAATTCGTGCGTGTCAATATCCGTGAATATTTTGATTAAATTTCTCACTTCATTACCAGCTTTTTCAACCATATTTATGCGGTCGTCCATTGATATATTTTCATTAGACTGTAACTCCCACATTTTATCCATTAATACGGACATAAAAATTTTAGTTGCTGCTCGAAATCCATCAATGGTGTATCTGGGGTGTGTGCCAACAAAATATTCATGTTCCCACAATAAATTTTCAATTTCAACTAGTGTTGGACTTATTTTTTGACCTATTGTTTGTTCCATTATTTTGATAAAAACTTTCTTACATTTTCAACAGATCCATTCTTGATACAGTTAGGGTAAACATAATCATTGAAGCGTTTTAATTGTTTTTTATACCAATGACCATCCTCCCTGTTTAATACAGATATCGCTTCTAATTGATTAAAACCTGTAGTGTGCTCACAATTCATATTATTATCTAAATGTGTGTCGGCGTAACAGGTGGCAATCCATCGTGCAAATAAGAACATTTTTACTTGTTCATCAATGGGGTTTAATTCGGCGTACAAATCCTTTTCGGCAAGTAACCTTTCCCCTTCATCTGCATAATCTTTTGTTCCCATAGTGGTTATTTTAAAAGACCTTCATCACAATATTCATCGAACTCCAACCCAGTTTCTGGATCGTACCAAGTTGACCATTTTGACCCGTGTTCATCAGGATCCAAATCCTCATCCCATATCTCAAGACCACCTACATTACTATAATCAGGTTTTATGTTGTTATCAAACTGAAACCTATCATAATTAGCAAGGGTATCAAGTAAGAGTTTGGCTTGTTTAAGGTCATCAACCATTACCAAGAATGGCTTTCCGGGTATCTGTGGTATCCACCATACCTTCAATTGTTTGTCTTTCATATTTCTTGTTTAAGCAGAACCAAATCTGAATGATATAAACGCCCCTTCAGAATCACTCCAGAAGAATCCCAACTTATCGAGTTCTTCGGTGTCTTCATCTGATACCATATCTTTATCTATTCCTATA
>Ga0209098_1000693_pt1 | contig 35606 bp, 20 predicted proteins | sample AD_JPNHW1_MetaG_FD_184429 | JGI IMG/M metagenome (GOLD analysis project Ga0209098, IMG submission 184429) | Active sludge microbial communities of municipal wastewater-treating anaerobic digesters from Japan - AD_JPNHW1_MetaG (SPAdes) (version 2) | ecosystem: Engineered > Bioreactor > Anaerobic...
GAATGGGCCTTCTCCGCGCCTCACAAAGTGTGGCGCTGGCCCCTTCCTCCACACCTCCTTCCCCACTCAAACCATGGGGAGAAATAGTCTGCACTGATGCGGCGTTTTAATCCGCATTGACCACTCGTCGCCGAACCTGACTCGTGGCCGTGGGTATGGACCCCGCCGGAGGCGCCGGCGGTGCCGTGGTGAAGGCGACGTTGCGGCTCACCGGGGACGGTTCGCCCTACCTTTCCAGAACGATGGGCCAAACCGCGCATCCGGAGGATTCGCCCTACCCCAATTCGTTCGCCCTACCTGCAAGGCCTCGGAGTCGAGCCTCTGCCGCCTTGTCCTCGGAGCGTTCGTCGCTAGCGTCCGCGTTGTCTTCCTGATCGCCATGACCCGCATCGAACTTCCTCTCGCTGATCTCTCGGTGGCCCAGAAACTGGACCTGATGGAGCGGCTGTGGGCCGATCTGAGCGCCAACGAGAAGGACCTGCCCTCGCCCGAATGGCACGGCGCCGTGATCGCCGACCGGCTGCGGGCCGTCGAGGAGGGGCAGGCCCGGTATGGCGATTGGGACGAGGCCAAGGCACGACTGCGGCGGGAACTGCCGTGAAGATCCGGCTGCTCGAGCTTGCGGAATGAGACCTCGCGGACGGCGCGCGGTTCTACGAGCGACAGCAGGCCGGACTCGGCGAGTACTTTCTCGACTCGCTCTTCTCCGATATCGACGGGCTCTTGCTCTACGCAGGAGTGCACGGGAAGCGATTCGGGCTCTTTCGGGCTCTCAGTCGCCGCTTCCCTTTCGCGATCTACTACCAGGTCGTTGGCGAAGAGATTCGTGTCTGCGCCGTGCTCGATTGCCGCCGCGATCCGAAGTGGATCGCCGGCCAGTTGGCGCCACGTTCCCCAGCACAGCCGCGTTGACGGCGGCGCCGCGCAGCCCTCCAGCGGCAGGGCTCGGCCAGGCGGTTGCGTGCCTGCTGTAGCCGGGATCGACGATCCGGCTACAGCACACCGCTTCCGCCATCGGCGTTCATCGGTGTCCATCTGTGGTTCCACTCCTCCGCGCCCCCTTCCCGCTTTCCACATGATCTCTGCCGCATTCCGCGCAGCAGGTCGTTCCAGTATCGAGCGGGCGGACTGAAGCACCGCCCCACGGTTCCGATCCGTTTCCTGGGTTCGCGAGTTCCAGATAGAACGGGTCGCCCACCGGGATCGGTTCGTCCTGCCCAAGGAGCGCCGTCCGGATCGGTGTTCATCGGTGGCCATCTGTGGCCATTCCCTCCGTCTCCCTGTTCCGCTGCGGCTCGGCCGCTCCGGTCTCTCCAGCCCGTTCGCGGTGTTCTCTGCATCCAGCGGCTTCAGCCCTCGCCACCTCCGCAACACCGGCCGGCGAAGCATCGCTAAACTCCGGTTACATCTAGCCGATAACTGCGGATACCCCCTATGAACATCGCAGCATCGACCGCAACAAACACCACCCAAGCGCAGGCCTCCGCCGGCACCAGCACCGCAGCGCGCAACTCCGTCTCCACCAACAAGACGGCCGGCTACATGCAGGCCCTCGGCGAGAAGTTCCCCCAGCTCAACTTCGGGCTGGGCGGGGCATCGGCCGCCGGCGCGCTGGGCACGGGCGGCGGCATCAAGGTGGCGATCGACCCGCAGTTCCAGGACAAGCTGGCCAGCAACCCCGAGCTGGCGGCGGAGTACGAACAGTTCTTCGCCGATCTTCCCGCCGCCGAGGAGACCTTTCGCAACAAGGTGAGCGCCATGGGCGCCGAGGTGGTCGACGGCGGCGTGAATATCGACAAGGAAGGCAACATCACGAGCTGGAGCGTCACCAAGACCAAGGGCGGCGACGACTCGAAGAAGGCCGGCAAGTCGAGCGCGCTGGAACGGCTGCGCGAAGCCCAGAAGGAGGAGGAGAAGAAACGGCTCGAAGAAGCCGCCAACGGCGACACAGCCGGGGCGGACTCCACCGCCGCGAAGCCCGAATACGTGAAGAGCGAGTACTCGGGTCTGTTCGAGCAACTGACCGCGCAGCGCAACGTGCAGACCTCGTTCACCGCGAAGGCCTGAACGAGGGCCGCGGAATCCGCTCCGGCGGACTGCACCCGAAGGGGCGAGTAGGAACGCCGACTTGCGGCGCCCGTTCGCGATCATCGGCTGCGTCGCCTGCGACATCGCAAGGGCGTCGCGCACACAAGTTTCTTGAAGCTGGGAAACCGCAGCGAGCGGGGTTCTACTCCGCTCGCCAACCCAATCCCCCATGCCCTTCCTCTCCCGTCGCGACATGCTTCGCGTGGCCGGCCTCGGCGCCGGGCTCGCTCTCCTGCCCCGGGCGCTCCGAGCCGCCACGGATTCGCCGGCCGCCGGACCCGCCTGCACTCCAGCCCAGCGCACGCCGAACAGCGCGGTGTACCGCTTCCACATCGGCGCCATCGAAGCAGCGGCGTTGGTGTCCGGATACCTGGAGGGGAAACCGGAGCAGCCGTTCTACGCGCCGCAGGCGACGGCCGAGGAGTTCCGCGCCGCGGTGGCCGATGCCGGCATCGCCGAGAAGCTGCGCCTGCATTTCAACATCCTGCTGCTGCGCGTGGGCGGCGAGGTGGTACTGATCGACGCCGGGCCGGGCGGCAAACAGCCGGCGCACTTCGCGCTGGTCGGGCTGCTCGCCGAGCTCGGGCTCAAGCCGGCCAATGTCTCGCTGGTGCTGCTCACCCACGCGCATTTCGACCACATCGGCGGTCTGCTCGACGCGGACGGGCGTATCGCGTTCCCCAACGCCCGGCACCTCTGCATGTCCGAGGAGATCGACTACTGGACAGCGGCGAAGCCGGACTTCTCGCGGCTGCGGATGAATCCGGACGGGATGGTGAAGGCGGCGCGGCGGGTGTTCGACGTCGTCCCCTTCGAGCGGATCGGCACAGCGACGCGGTTGCCCGACGGCATCACACCGCTGCTCGCAGCCGGGCACACGCCCGGGCACATGGCGCTACGGATCGCATCGCGCGGGCAGACGCTGCACCACATCGGCGACCTCACGCACCACGGCGCGCTGCTCGTGCCGCACCCGGACTGGACGATCGCCTCAGACTGCAACGAGGAGCAGGCGGCGGCCACGCGGCGGGCCGTATTCACGCAGCTGGCGGCGGAGGGCACGCGCGTGTTCGGCTGTCATCTGCCGTTCCCCGGGCTGGGGCGGCTGATCACCCGCGGCGACGGCTTCCGCTGGCAGGCGGAGGACTGGGACGCGGGGGTGTAGCGGAACGGTGGAGCCAAGGCTGAGGGGATCGCCGTTCTCACGAACGGCGCTACGACGGGGATGCTGAGGGCGCTGCAAGACAGCACCCCTGCCAGTGAATCCGGATAGCGCAATTCGGACCGGCAGAAGCACGCGCACCCGACGGGGCTGGTCGATGGCGGGCAGCAACAGGGCTGACACCAATGGGGGATCGATGCGCTCACGCGCATCGCCACGGCGGGGATGGGCCCGTCCAGTCTACTCGCTACCCACTACTCGATCCTCGCTACCGAACGCACGCCACGGCGCGCGCTCAGAGCAGCGGCGCGGGCTCGTAGGCGGCGGCCTTGGCGTTCTTGCGCACGATCGGGCGCACCTGCGCGACGAAGGCGTCGACCTGGTTCGGGGCGGCGCCGACGAAGCGCTCGTTCTCCGAGAGGATCTCCCGAAGCGTCTTCTTCGAGAGGCCAAGGCGTTTGTCGCCGGCGAGGCGGTCGAGCATGGCGCCGTCGCCGTTGCCGGAACCGCCCTCGCGGATGGCTTTCGCGGCGGCAAGCGCGTGCTCTTTGATCGCCTCGTGCGCGGTCTCGCGTCCGGCGCCGGCCTTCACGGCCTCCATGAGGATCGTGGTGGTGGCGAGGAAGGGGAGATTGCGCTCGTTCTCGGCGGCGATGGCGGCGGGGAACACATCCATGCGCGCAAGCACGGTGAGGAAGGTTTCCATGAGCCCGTCGATGGCGAAGAAGGCGTCGGGCAGCGCCACGCGGCGCACGACCGAGCAGGAGACGTCGCCCTCGTTCCACTGGTGGCCGGCGAGGGCGCCGGTCATGGCGGCGAGGCCGGTGAGAATGGTATGGAAACCGCAGATGCGCTCGCAGTTGCGGGCGTTGACCTTGTGCGGCATGGCGGAGGAGCCAACCTGGCCCTTCTGGAAGCCCTCGGTGAGGAGACCCTGGCCGGCCATGAGGCGCAGGGTGATCGCAAAGCTGGAGGCGGCGGCGGAGATCTGGCCGAGCGCGGTGACGACCTCGTGGTCGAGGCTGCGCGGATAGACCTGGCCGACGCAGGTGAACGCGGCCTTGAAGCCGAGGTGCTTCAAGATGCGCGACTCGAGCTCGAGCACGCGGTCGGCACGGCCGCCGAGGAGCGTGAGCTGGTCGAGCTGGGTGCCAACGGCGCCCTTGAGCCCGCGGACCGGATACCGTTCGAGGAGGTTTTCGAGGCGGTCGAAGGCGATGAGGAGCTCCTCGCCGAACATGGCGAGGCGCTTGCCCAAGGTCGTGGGCTGGGCGGGCACGTTGTGCGTGCGGCCGGTGATCATCACGTCGCGGAACTGCTCGGCGCGGGCGGAGATGCCGGCGAGGACGGCGATGGTCTTCTCCCGCACGATGCGCAGGCTGCGCAGGACCTGGAGCTGCTCGACGTTCTCGGTGAGGTCGCGACTGGTGAGACCGAGGTGGATGAACTGGCGCTGGGCGAGATCGGAGAACTCCTCGATGCGGGCCTTCACGTCGTGGAGCGTGGTGCGCTCGCGAGCGGCGATGGAGGCGAGGTCGATGGTGCCCTTCACGCGCTCGTAGTCCTTGATGGCCTCGGCCGGGATCGGCACGCCGAGGTCGCGCTGCGCCTTCATGACGGCGATCCAGAAATCGCGTTCGAGGAGGATGCGCCCCTCGCCCGACCAGATCCCGCGCATCGCCACGGAGGCGTAGCGATCGGCAAGGACGTTGGGGATGGCGCCGGCGGACTCGGTGGCGTTCACGGCGGGGGCGGAAACCGCGGCGGGCGCGGGCTTGGAGGCGGAGCGTTTGGCGGAAGATTTGGCGGGCACAAAGAGGAGCCAAAACGAATCGCCGGCGGCCTGACAATCCTGCAAGCGAGGCGAGCGACGGGAGTTCGGAGGGAGAAACCTCCGATTCTCACCGAAACCCACAGATGGGCGAAGGACTTGAAATCCGCTAATCCACGCTAATCGGCGCTAATCCTGAAAGGGTATCAGCGCACATCGGTGGTTCACCAATGCGCCGAAGCTCGGCCCACCTGCCCGGCGGCACCAAACGGTGCGGCGGGCGGGGGACTCAGCGCCGTTTGGCGGCAAGGGTTTGGGCGACGAGGGCGATCAGCTCCTTCACGGCGTAGGGTTTGGCGAGGGCAGCGTCGAAGCCGTGCTCGCTGTAGGAGGCGAAGCAGGGGCTGGATGCGTTGCCGCTGGAAACGACGGCGTGCACCTCGGGGTCGAGCCGGCGGATGGCGTCCAGCGCCTCCTTGCCGCCCATCGCGCCCGGCACGGTCAGGTCGAGGACGACGAGCCGGAAGGGGCGATTGTGCCGTCGGGCCAAGTCAAAAGCCTCGACCGCCTCGCCGCCGTCCGCAGCGGTCGCAACCTCGTAGCCGACACGCATCAGGGCGCCGGTCGCCGCGCGCCGGATGGTGGCGTCGTCGTCCATCACGAGGATACGAACGAGTTCGGGTTCGGGGGTGGCGTTCTCGGGCGCGGCGCCGCCGGCCGGAGCGGGCGCGGTCCTGGCGGGATCGGCGGCGGGAAGCCAGAGACGGAAGGTGGTGCCGCGCCCCGGCGTGGAGTCCACCTCGATGTGCCCGCCGTGCCGCCGCACGATTGAGAACACGGTGGCGAGGCCGAGCCCGTTGCCGTTCTTCTTGGTGGTGAAATACGGATCGAAGATCTTGGAGAGCACCTCGGGGGGGATGCCCCGGCCCGTGTCCGTCGCCTCAAGCCGGATATAACGCCCGGGCTGGAGCCCGGCCTTCACGCCCGCGGCGACGACTTCGTTGGCCAAGGCGAGGTACAGGGTGCCGCCATCGGGCATCGCCTGCACGGCGTTGATCGCCAGGTTCTGCACCACCTGGCCGATCTGGATGCTGTCGACATCGGCGGGCCAGAGATCGGCAGGGATGGAGAATTCGCCGCGCACACTGGCCCCGTGGAGCGCAAACTTGGCCGCCTCGCGGACAAGCCCGGCGAGATCCACCACGGTGCGCGAGGGCGTGCCGCCCTTGGCGAACAGGAGCAGCCGCATGGAAAGATCGCGGGCCCTCAGGGTGGCGAGCTCGGCGTCGGCCAGGCTGTCGCCGACGACCTCGACCGCGCGCGGGTCGAGGCGGGCGAAACTGATGTTGGCGAGGACGCCGGTGAGCATGTTGTTGAAATCGTGGGCGATGCCGCCGGCCATGAGGGCGAGCGACTCGACACGCTGGGCGCGCTGAAGCTCCGTCTCCAGGCGCTGCTCACGCTCGAGCTGGGCACGGATCTGCTCGGTCTGCTTCGCCACGCGCGAGCGCAGCACCGCCAGCCAGCCCAGCACCGCCGCGGTAAGCAGCAGCAACCCGCCGGCCACGGCCAGGGCGCGGGGAACCGTCCACAGCGGCGGCGCCTCCAGAACCACAATATCATCGGCGGTGCGCAGGCGGAGCGCGAAGTCGATCGGGCGGCGGTATTCGTCGTAGACGGCGCGGTAGACGCCGCGCAGGGCGACAACGCCGCCGACAGGACAACGACCGGCCTCGAACCCCTCGCGCGCGATCCTGGCGCGGAACAGCCGTTTGCCGGACTGCACTGTGACGATCATCTCCGCGGGCGTGGTCTGGATGCCGTTCACGACGCCGGTCATGCGCACGAGTCGCCCGTCGAGCCCCTCGCCGGGCGACTCGGGCCGGAGCAACTCGATCGGATCGGGGTCCGCGCCATGGCCGACGCGCCGGTAGAGCGACTCGCGCAGGACCAGCCGGATGCCCTCGCGGCCGGGCAGGCCGACGACCTCCACACGGTCGCCGGGAAACAGCGGCGCAGTGTCGCGACTGAGGGCCAGCAGCGACTCGTTGCCGTCCTGCAGGCAGATGTAGCGACCGAGTTCGTGGTGAAGCACCGTGCCCAGGATACAGACACGCCGCAGCGTGGAATCGGAGGGGCCGAACTCCCGGAGGGCCGAGATCGAGCGGGCCGGAAGGGCGAACGGATCGGCCGGCGCAGCCTGATCGACCGCGACCTGCCCCACATCCGGGACAAGCAGGCGCACCCCGGTCAGTTGGCGCCGCTCGTTGGCGATCACGCTGCAGACGCCGCGGATCGAGACGATGGATCCGGGGCGGGCGTCGACCACGGACTCGGGCGGGAGCCAGGCGACGAGTTCGCCGGTCGCGGTGGTGAGATCAAGCTGGGTCGAGTCGCGCTCGCGGCGGATTCCTCGCAACAGCGCCTGCACGGCGACCCAGCGGCCGTGCGCGTTGCCCGTGAGCATCTCCTCGAGCGTGACGAGGCGCGGCTCGGGCGAGCCCAGCGGATTGCTCCAGACCACGGAGTCCGCCACGACCAGCGGCGCGAACGAGCCGCGCGCGGTGTGCCCATCGATGCGCACCGTGCAGGGGAGCACCGGCGAATACGGCGAGCCCGCGGCCTGGCGGATCTCGACGCCTCCGGTCGTGTCCTGCACGAACATCGCCGTGCGGTCGGGGTCCATCCACGTGGCGACACCGAAAAGCTGCGCCGGCAAGGCGCGGTCGACATCGGCGGGTTTGAGCGCCAGCACCTGGTCCACGAGGCGGAGGGGTTCTCCGGCCTCCCCGGGGCCGGGAAGCGGCGCATCGAGCGGGAGGTCCGGCAGCAACCGCACCCGGGCGCCGCGAAGGGAACGGTTCACGCCGGCCACCTCCGGCAGCCCGATCGCCTCGATCGTGGCCCCGACGCGTATGCCTTGCCGCTGGGCTGTGGATACGGCGATCTGGCCGGTGGCATCGCGCAGCGTGACGGTGGCGGCGGTGTTGTCGAATCCGTGCACGGTGCCGACGATGTGCACCGGTCGCACCGCATCCGTCGCACGGATCTGGTCGATGCGAACGACGGGGATGGCGAAGCTCGGGTCCGCCGCCAGGGGCGATAGAGGCGTGACCGCCTCGAGCCCGCGCACCCAGAGCGCGACGCTCGCGAGCGCGCCGGAGAGATTGCGATGGCCCACGTACACTCCGGTCGCGCGGATCACCATGCCCTCGAGATTCGGCCGCGGTCCATCCCGGGCGACACGCACACGGATGACGACAGGGAGGCCTTCGGCGCTCGCCTCCAACATGATGTGCGAGGCATCCGGCTCGCTCTGGCGGTCGACGATGGCCTCCAAGGTGACGAGACGATTGACGAAGCGGTCCGCATCGGCGAGCTGGCCGGTCGCCTGCAACGGGACGACGCGGGAGGGGTCGGGCAGGACGGTGAACCGCGCGTTGTCCAACGACAAACCCTTCGCCGGGATCAGCTCGCCCTCGGCCCGCACCCTGCTGCCGGCGGGGAATGTCTCGAAGCCCTTGGGCATGGGCACGAAGGTGGCGAAGCCGTCGTTCTCAACCCAAAGCAGGTTCCACTCGGGGTCGGGGTCGGAATAGAGGATGTCGAGATCCCAACTATATCCGTACACGAGGGACGCTTCACTCGTCGGCACATCGTAGATGCCATGGATGCAGGCGACCGTGCGCGGGGAAGCGGCGGGAAGCGCGGCCTGCCCGATCAGGAGGGCGATCGCCGCGAGGCGTGGGGGCATGAACAGCGAGAGGCGACTCTCGCAGCAAAAGTGGGGGAACATGGGGCTGACCGTGGGGATCGGACGGACGGGAATCCTGCCGCACCATACAGAGACTGCAATCCGCTATTGCGGGACAGAGACCGGCATCGGCCGCTCAGTCATAACGAGGCAGACGCGGGGCGAGCGCCGAAACTCCGGTGAGCTGCTCACGCTGGACCGCAGATACAAGAATCCCCTCGGACGTCTGGCTCTCGTCGCTCGCCTAATCGACCCGCGGCCGACTGATCACGGCTCAGCTCAGGCAGCGGACGGCCATCTCGCGCAGGACCTCCTCCTGCTCGGAGGGGCGGTCGAGCATGCGCTGGAAGGTGGCGTAGAACTCCTGCTGGTTGTCGATCATGCGCTTGAGCGAGGGCATCTTCGACGAGGAGGCGAGCTTGCCGAGGTACCAGAGGTTCTGCGTGAAGATGTTGCAGGCGGTCTTCTCGGTGAGATCGCCATAGGCTTTCCCATACGCCTGCTGCGCGCGGCCGAAGCCGGCCTTGTCGAGCCCGCCGGGCCCGAGGCGGACCTCGCCGGCGTCGATGAGCATCTTCACCTGGATGAGCAGGCGGTTGCGATTCTGGAGCGAGCAGAGGATCGGGCGGGCGTCGCCGCCGGCGAAGAAGTGCCGGTGCAGGGCGTCGATCGTCCACTGGAGGTTGCCGGAGAAGAACGCCTCGGCGGCCTCGAAGAAATCGCCCTCGGCAGTGGAGACGACGATGTCGGCCACGGCGGCCTCGGTGATGACAGCGGTTTCGCCGACGTACGCGGCGAGCTTGCGGACCTCCTCGACGAGCAGGCGCGTGTTCGCGCCGACCTTCGCGATGAGCAGCGGCAACGCGTCGCCCTCGAACGTCACACCCTGGACCTTCGCCTCGCCGAGCGCGACCTGCTGGAGCGTGGCCTCGTCGCCCGGTTCGCCGCCGCAGAGCGTGAAGTCGGAGTTGCCCTCGGCCCACTTCGGGAAGGAGCGGCGGCGATCGACCGGCGCGGCGGTGACGAGCACGCCGACCTGCTCGGGGTCGATGCCGGAGAGGATCGTCTTGAGCTCCTCGACCTGCTTGAGCGTGCTCTCGGCGCGGCCGGTCACGGAGTCGGCGAGAAAATTGACGTCCTTGAGCCACACGTACCGGCGCCCGCCGAAGAGGCCGAGCGTCTGCACGGCATCGCGGAACCGGTTCACGGAGGCCTCGACCTCGGCGACGTTGGCGGCGAAGCCGTTGACGATCTCGCGCGAGAAGTCGTCGGCCGCATCGGCGGCGAGCGTGGCAAAACGTTCCTTGCCGAGCCGGCCCACAACGAAGTCGTCGGAACCGCAGATGAAGGTGAAACGCGCGCCGCTCATGGAAGGCGCGATGGGAAAGCGAAACGTGGCCGATGTCGAGAGCGCGGCGCGGGGATGTACCGTTACAGGGATCGCAGATCCCGGCGGGGCATCGGCAGAAGCGGTCTGCGCCGGCTTCACCGAAGCCGGCTATAGCTCACACCGGCACGTGTTCGCCGAGCTTCTTGAGCAGCACGGCGAAGGGCTTAGGCAGGGGCGCCTCGACGACGACGGTCTTGCCGTCGGCTCCGGGGAACGCGATGCGTGCGAGATGCAGGCAGAGCTCGCCGTAGAGCGGCGGCTCGACACGCGTGCCGTCGCCGGCGGGACGGTAGTTGCGCTTGATCTCGGAAAGGAAGATCGGGGTCGTCTTCGCGTAGCGCGACTCGCCGACGATCGGCAGCGCGCTCTCGGCGGCATGGATGCGGATCTGGTGCAGGCGGTCGAAGGTCGTCGTGGCCGTCCACACGGCGTAGCCGCGGAAGCGCTTCTCGAGCCGGAAAGTGGTGACAGTCTTCTTGCCGGTGGTGTGCGAAACGAGCATGCGCGACTCGCTGGCGTGCGGCGCCAACGGCAGCTCGCAGACGATCTCGTCCTGCGCGGGACGGCCCATCGTGACGAAGCGGTGGGTCAGCTCGATCTGCGAGGAACCCATGGCGTTCGCCAGGCGGTCGCCCTCGGCGTCGGTCGTGGCGCAGAGCACGGCGCCGGAGGCGACGAGATCGGGGCCGACGATGCCATGGAAGGCGCCGATGCCGAGCCGGCCGAGCGAGGGCTTGCCCTCGCGGATCTGGCTGCGGACCTCGCGGACGAGGTCGGTCGACCGCGGTACCCACAGATCGGGAGTCCACGGCACGCCCACAGGCTTGTTCAGCACGAGCCAGCCCTCGCCGCGGGCGACGATGGGCAGGCGCAGCGGGTCACGCACGAGGGTGCCGGGCGGGAAGCTGAGGAAATCGTCGGCGGGCATGGGCGGAGGGGGCTGAGGTTGGCGTGGGGAAGAGGTTCACTTCGCCCCGAAGCCCGCTGTGTGCCGGCCCCGGAGGTGGTGCGTCCCAGAAAAAACGAAAACCCCCACGCAGGGCGCGTGAGGGTGCGGCGGCATCGCGCGCGGGGCGACGCTCAGGCCTTGGCCAAGACCAGCTTGCTCAGCTGGGACTTGTGGCGGGCGACGGCGTTCTTGTGGACGACGCCGCTCTTGGTGGCCTTGTCGAGGGCGGAGATGAACTCCACGGCGACAGCGCGAGCCTCGTCGGTCTTGTTCTCGGCAGTAAGCTTTGCGAGCTTGCGCGAAAGAGTCTTCAGGCGCGACGTAACAGTCTTGTTGCGTTCCTGACGGCGGAGGGCCTGACGGGCGGCCTTGATGGCGGATTTGGTGTTGGCCATGACGTGATTTGATCGAAAGAGGGGTCGAAAACTCAAAATCGCCGGGCCATGTCAAGCGTTCTGTCCGAAACAACGGAGGCAACGCGCCGTTTTCCGCGGCTGCGGGAGGCCTCGGATCTGGCCGCAGATCACTCGACCAGGAGGGTGACGGCGAGCAGACCGAGGGTGGTCGGCACCACGGGATTCGAGCGCACACAAATCTCCTCGAGCACGGCGTCCGGCTCCGGATTCACCCACTCCAACGAGTAGAGGTAGCGTTCGTAGGCGAAGGGGTCGCCGTTCTCGGAGATGACGACATGGCGCACGCCATCGGCGTTGAACTGGGGGAATTCCGGCCACCAGTCCTGGATGTTGGCCGGCGGGGTGTCGGGGCTGTGGGCGGGGCCCACGCCGCGCGCGACCAGCGGGAGCTGGACCGGCGGCAGGCCCTTCCGGCAGAACTCGTACCAGGCGAACGGCACGCGCTCGCCCGCATAGCCGCAGCCGTGCAGGAAATAGACGGCGCGCACCTTGCGCCCCACCGGCAGCACGAGACGGTCGGGCAGCAGGCGACGGGAGGTGAGCGGGAAACGGCTGGAGCGCAGCACCACGACGCTGCGCCCGCGATTAGTCCTCTCGTCCAGCAGCGAGAAATCCACGCCGTGGATGCGCAGCAGGCCGGAGCCGAGGTGGAGCAGCGGCAGGTGCCCCAGCCAGCCGTGCGGCCGGCGCAACGAGCGATTCGCCAACGCCGAGAGGTCGAGCGGCACGAAGGGACCGGCCGCGCCGGACTCGACGAGCCGGTGCGGCCACTGCCAGGTCTCCGCCGCCTCGCGCAATCGCTGCTCGATGGCATGCGGCCAAACCCGGGCCAGTCGGTTCGCCCCGTGGGAGGCCTCGTCGGTGCGGGCCGTCGGCAGGGACTGCAAGGTCGTCACCGAGCTGCGCTCCCGCAGCGTCCCCTCGAGCCGGAGCCGCTGGCGCTGCGGCACGCGGGCAAGCCGGCGAACCTCCATCATCTGCTGACAAACCAGGTCCAGTGCGAGGTGGGCCAGACATTTCGAGTCGAAGGAGACGGCGGTGACCGGCGGCTCGGTTGTCCGCACCTCGACCGAGTCGCCTACGACGACGAGCGACAGGTCGCGCGCCACCTTCAGCCCGTCCTTGCGCATCGCCGCGACGAAACTCTTGAGGATCTCGGGGTCGAACAGCACCACGGCGCTTGTCAACGGGCAGGTCCGGCGGATGCGCTGGAACTCCGTGCGCACCGCCTCCGGCGTATGCGAGGTGATGTCGAAGACGTTGCGCGCCGCGGAGGTCAGGCCCAGGCGCAGGCACGCCTCCTCGAAGCCCAGCCGCACCGCGCCCGAGCGCGAGAGCCGCCGCAACGAGCACACGCAGACGATCTCGCGGTGGCCGTGCGAAAAAAGATGGCCGACCAGCTGCGCTGCGGCGTTGCGCAGATCCTCGGCCGCGAGGTTGTGGCCGGACGGCGCCTCCTCGGCGATGACGTACGGGATGCGCAGCCGGTCCAGCTCCGCCGTCTCGTTGTCCCATTCCCAGTCGCTGTCGGTCACCCGCGTGATCACACCGTCGAAGCGGTGCTGGATCACCTTCAGGAGGGCGTTCCGCAAGGTGTCGCGCCCGATGTAGTAGAATTCCTCGACACGCACCCCGCGCCGCGCCGCCTCCTCCGCGATCCCCGGGAAACGCACGGAGCGGTGCGAAAGCACGGCCAGGCGCGCACCGACCAGCGAGACGGTCGTGGCGGCGACGGGGAGCAGCTTGTAGCCCTCGCGCCGCAGCCTACCGGCGGCGATGAGCCGCAACGCGGCGCGGTTCACGGCGGCCTGGCTCACGCCCCACTCCGCCGCGAGCACCTTCTCGGTGGGGAACGGGTGGCCGCGTTTTCCCTCGGCCTGGCGGATCAGGTTTTCATAGCCGGCCAGCGCTTTGTCTACCGGCCGAAGAACAGCTTGGGTTTTCACAGGGGGGAAGCGGGATGCGCCGTGCAGGTTCGCGGGGCGACCCCGGCGGAGCAATCCGATTGTCGGAGCGGCTGCAGCCCCGGCATCTCGCCGCAGGTCGGACGCAACAAAGGCTTGAGGGCGTCACGCCGCGTCATGTGAATACTGGAGATCCATGAATTCGAACCCACCGCAGGATTCAGCCTCAGAACGCAGTTTCGGACTGTGGGTTCTGACGGCATGCGCGATCCTCCACCTGTTCCTTGCATATCAGGGATGGGGCAACTCGCTGATCCAGCTCCACGAAGGACGCCAGATCCAGACGGCGCTCACAGCGCAGAGCCTGCAACACGAACCATGGCGGCTGGCATACCCACTGCCCGTCTTCGGCCCCCCTTGGTCAGTTCCCTTCGAATTCCCGCTCTACCAGACGGTCGTCGCTTGGCTCGGCAACGCCACCGGCTGGCCCATCGAGCAGTCCGGCCGTGCCGTCGCCCTGGCGTTTCTCTATCTTTCCCTGCCCGCCTGGTACCAGCTGATCGGGCTCTACGGAGTGCCTCGCACACGACGGTGGATGCTCCCCGCCCTGCTGCTCCTGTCACCAGTCTATCTCTACTACAGCCGTTCGCTCATGATCGAGTCGACCGCGCTCTGTGCGTCCGCATGGTTCCTGCTCGCCTTCGTACGAGGCATCCGGGCTTCGAGCTGGGGCTGGTCGGTCGCGGCAGCGCTGCTCGGGTCGGTCGCAGGACTGGCCAAGGCGACCACCTTCGCCGTTTTCCTCGCAGCAGCCCTGATCGAAACCATCTGCCAACTCTGGCCGCGGCTGCGCCCACGACTGGAGATCCGGGGCTTGGCCGCCACCGCGTTGCGCGCGTTGCTGGCCGCGGTTCCTGCGCTCGGCGCGGCGATTGTATGGATTCGCTTTACCGACTCGGTCAAGAAGGCCAACCCGTTCGCCGAGGTCCTGACATCCCAGAACCTAAACGACTTCAGTTACGGGACCCTGACTCAACGGCTCGATCCGGCGTTCTGGTCGAAGGTGGGGGAGAACATCCTCAACGGCCTGCTCAACCCTGTGAATGCGGCCGTCGTCGGCCTCTTCGGGTTGCTGCTTCTGGGCGGTCGCCGGCGCAGCGTCCTCACCCTCCTACTGTGCTTCGCGGCCGGTCCCCTCCTTTTCGCCAACCTCTACTTCGTCCACGACTACTACTATTACGCCAGCGGAGCCTTCCTCCTCGCCGCGCTCGCAATCGCCTGGTCCCAACTGCTCGACCAGGACGAGTTTCCCCTCTGGGCGCGCCGCACCACCATCGTGCTCTCGCTCGGGCTGCAGGTCGTGAGCTATGCGCGCAGCTATCTGCCCTTCCAGCTGAAACCGGTGGGACCGGAACCCGAACTCGGGCGGATTCTGTCCGAAACCACTCCAGCGGACGCAATCATCCTGGCGTTTGGCCAAGGATGGGATCCAAGTGTGGCCTACTACGCGCGACGTCGCACAGTGATGGTGCTCGACTCAAAATTCGACAAACCCGGCCAGATCGACGAAGTCCTCGCCCGCATCCCCCCCGGCCAGATCGCCGCCCTCGTCGCCACGGGGCCGATCCGCAACGAACGAGAGTTTCTGCGCCCATACCTAACACGGCTGGGGCTTGGTAGCGGACCGTTGCTAACGAGCGGCAACACCCACCTCTACGTCACGCGAGCAATGTCCGATCGATTCTCGGACCAAACCGCACGAATGTCGCTCCACGAGTTTGCTCCGGTGAGCGCAGGAGGAGCGGACCGCGAGATGCGATCGAGCTCCGGCAGCGCGGTTCCCTCGAACCTGATCTCGATGATGAGCATCCCGCCGATCCGCGTGAAGCATCCTTTCGGACTGGCAAACCACATCATCGACAAACGGCCGGTGTTCGACGCCCACTCGCCCACCGATCTCGTCTTCAAGCTCCCGGAAAAGGCGCATGAAGTAGCCGTGGGCTTTGGGATAATCGAAGGCGCCTACACCGGAGACTCGACCACCGATGGCGTCGAATTCCGCATCGAACTTGTCGAATCCGACGGCAACGTCCGCGTGCTACGCAGCATATTCCTCGATCCCGCCAACCAACCCGACGACCGCGGAACACAGCAAGCTGTGATCACACTCCCCAATGGCGCCGCAGGCGAGCTCTGGTGCAGAACGCTGCCCGGACCGCTCAACAACGGAGCCTTCGACTGGGCGTACTGGTCGCGCATCCAAATCCGCTGATCCACATCACCGGTCTCAACCACGTCCGAAACCCGCCAATGAATCCGCCCGTCAAGGAAGCATTCCGAACGTGGAGCGAACGCCTCGGATTCGTGGCCTTTCTCGTTGTCCTGACCGCCCACATTGCCTGTTGTCTCCAAGGATGGAACAACCTCCCGGTCGACGGGCACGAGTTCCGACAGACTCAGACCGCGATCTCGATCCGCTACCTGATCGAGGATGGGCTGAAGCTCGACTACAGCACACCCATCCTGGGCAAACCTTGGGCTGTACCGCTGGAATTCCCGCTCTACCAAGGCGCGGTGGCCATTCTGGCCAAGACCACCGGCCTGCCACTCGTCCAATCCGGCCGGGCGGTCGGCATCCTCGCCTTCTACCTCGCACTGCCAGCGACCTACCTTCTGCTCGGCCGCCTCGGCGTGTCCAAGCCACGGAGACCGCTGCTGCTGGCCCTCCTGCTGTCGAGCCCTCTGTATCTCTACTACACGCGGACAATCATGATCGAGTCGACGGCACTCTGCCTCGGCGCATGGTTTCTCTGGGGATTCTGGGCACTGGTCGCCGAAGGCCGCCGGACACCAGGAGCCATCGCGCTGGGATGCGGCGCGATCGGCACGATGGTCAAGCTGCCTGCGCTCGCCGGCTGGCTGATGGCCGCGGCCTTCATTTTGGCGCAGTCGGTATGGGATAACCGCCATGCCGCCGATGCCGCCCGCCGGAAATGGTTCCTGCGCTGGGCGTGGGCCTTGGCAGTGCTGGGCGGCAGCGTCGCGGCAGGCTTGGCGTGGTCCGCACACACCGATGCGGTCAAAGCCCTCAACCCCGTGGCCGACCTGCTGCGGTCCGGCGCCGTCGCCCGCTGGGGCATGGGGCCGCTCTCGCTCCGATTCGCCCCCGCATTCTGGCACGAGATCGGGCGGATCACGGCCGTAAGCGTGCTCAGCCCGGTCGCCTTGCTCGCCCTCGGCCTGCTGCTCCTGCGGGGCGGGATGCGGCGCACGCCCATCGCCGCACTCCTGGCCTGCGCCATGGCTACCCCGCTTGTTTTCGCCAACCTGTTTCGTATCCACGACTACTATTCCTACAGCACGGGGTTGTTCCTGCTGGGCGCCGCCGCCCTCGCGCTGGAACGCGGGTTCGCCGGTCCACGAGGGATGCAGGCCGCAAGCTGGGGACTCTGCATCGCTATCGTCGCGCTGAACTTTCGTTCCTACGCCCGCACCTACTACCCGATGATCCCCGGCAACGCGCACTACGCGAACCCGCTCGGGGACGCCATCCGCGCGATCACCGCACCGAGCAATGTGATCATCATCTACGGTCAGGACTGGAATCCGATGACGCCGTACTTCGCCGAACGACGAGCCCTGATGTTTCCGGGAGACACGGCCGACAACAGGGAGAAGGAGGAGAAGGCCCTCGGCAATCTTGCGGGCGAGCGAGTCACAGCACTGGTCGTCACCGGGCCTCGTCGTCAGGATCAGGATTTCGTTCAGCGGACGACATCGCGCTTCGGGCTTTCGCCCGACGCCGTCTTGGAGGGCAGAGGTTCCAGCGTATATGTCCGCGCGATGGGCCGCGCTGCAGCGACCGCTAGCCTGCGCACGCTTTCGCTCGGGACCGAGTTCGCGATTCCCGAGGCGCACCAGTCAATCGCCCCGGCACTCGACGTAAGCCCCGTCGCCATAGCCGGCCTGCCGGCGGCGGAGCGAGCCCTGTTCCAAGGAATGAGCCCAATCCCGCGGACGATCCGCAGCCAGTTCGGATTCGGCCCCACCTACAACGGAGACCGGCCTGTATTCGGCGCGCACCCGGTCACAGAACTGGTCTTTGCACCTCCTGCCGGCGCCCGCCGCATCCACGCCAGCTACGGCATCCTCCCGAAGGCCTACGAAGAGCCACTCAACAACAGCGACGGCGTCGATTTCTCGATCCTCGCACGGCTGCCCGACGGCACTGTCACCCGTCTTGCCCAGAAAAGGCTGCGGCCGACATCTCAGCCCGAAGACCGCGACACCCACTCGTTCGACATTGTTCTGCCCGAGATGTCCAACATGGAGATCATTCTCCTCACCACTCCCGGACCTGCGGGCGACTACAGCTACGACTGGGCGTTCTGGGACTCGGTCTCCATCCAATGAAGCCGCGGCAAGGCCCAGTCTACCAGCTGTGTCCGCCAACAGGGCAGCCGAGCCATAAACCCGAGCTTCCATGTCGACAGAACGCGACCGCCGCTGCTGGATTTGCCAGCTCCATATCGGCAATCCGCCAGATCGCGAACCCACACAATACCTACAGATCCACCAAGGGGTGTCGTCTACGAGCCCACTCTCTTCACTCATGAGTCCGTTGCCCAACCCCACCGCCGCAGCAGCAACCCCGCACCGCACCTGGGCATCCATCCTTGGACAGGCACTGCTGTGGCTCGCGCTGTTCCTGAGCTTCTTCAAGCTGCCGGCATTCATGTCGAGCGACCTCGACCCCTCCTGGCGGATGGCCATCGGCTACATGGTAGGACACGACATCCAATGGGGCACGGACGTCGTCTTCACCTATGGCCCCCTCGGTTACCTCCTGGCCGCAACCAACCATGGTGAGCACTACCTTCACTGCCTCATCTGGCAGTTCTTCTGTTGCGCACTGTTCGCCACGACGGCGTGGGGCCTCGGGCGCCGGTTCCATGGGTGGAAAGCTATCGTTTTCTACGCGTACTTTTTGACGTTAGTCGCGAGCTACATCGACGCGATGTACGTGACGACGGTCCTCCTGCTGGCACTCCAAATCCTCCGCGAACCTGCCAACTGCCGCCGATGGCTGACCCTATGCATGACAGCAGTGCTGGCAGTGCTGTCCTTGGTCAAATTCACGAACCTCATGCTGGCAGGCTTCGGCATCGCCTGCATCATCATCCACCATGCATGGCGACGCCGGTGGCTAGATGGCGTTGTTGCTGGGGGCTCGTTCGCCCTCTGGTTCATCATCGGCTGGCTGGCCTGCGGGCAGCATCCCTCCAACATCCCCGCCTACCTGTTCACATCGCTCGCAGCGAGCAGTGGCTATACAGATGCCATGTCCCTGGACGAGAGCAGCTTCATCCTCGGCTGCGGCTTGGCAACAAGCATGGGGCTGATCGCCTACTATCTCCTGAGCCTCTGGCGCCGCCGCGATCTCCCGTTCGCCCTTGCCGCGACAGCGATCTGCGCAGCCACCAGTTTCCTCAACTGGAAGCACGGCTACTCGCGGGCCGACGCCCATGTGCTCGCCCACTTCGTCGCCTGCCTGCTGATCGTGGTCACCCACCCGCTGCTGCTCGATAACCACGGCCCGTTCGAGAAACTCAAGACCGGGCTGCTCTGGTTTGTAGGCGCTGTCTGCATGGTCGGCATCGGATCCGTTTCGCCGACCTCCCTCACCGACGCACCAGCAATCATCAACTACAACATCAAGGCCTCAGTGACTGCATTGGGCCAGCTTCCAAATCTGGAACGTGAAGCCGTGGCCAGCTTCGAGAAAACCTGCCCCGCGCATGCCCTGCCGAGAATACGGGAAATCGTCGGCAACGACACCGTGGACATGATCGCGAATTCGCAGGCCTACATCTTCTTCAACCGGCTCAACTATAGCCCGCGCCCGCTATTTCAGAGCTACCTGCCCTACACCGAGCGGCTCATGCAGCTCAACGAGCGGTTTCTCCAATCGGCCAGGGCCCCGAAATACCTCCTGCTCAAGATCGATTCCATCGACCAGCGGCTTCCTGCACTCGAAGATTCCCTCTCCCTCCGCGAGATGCTCTACCGCTATCGTTTCGTCACGCAGGAGCAGGACTGGCTGCTGTGGCGCCGCGCAGAGTCGAATGAACCGGTCGATCCACCCACACTCATCCAGAACACAAAGGCGGCATTCGGGGCCGAGATCACAGTCCCCGAGGAGACCGAGAACCCCGTCTGGATGGAAATCGATATCCAGCCGTCCCTGCTCGGCCGCCTTCGCGGATTCCTCTACAAGCTCCCGATTGTGAACATAGGGATTACAGAGCCCAACGGCTTCAGGAGCAGCTATCGTCTGATCCCAAGCATGGCACGCGCCGGCTGTTTCATCTACCCCCACCTCACCAGCTCGTTCAACGTCCGGCAATATGCCTGCGGAGGCCCAGCCCCCCGCGTGAAGTCACTCTCCATCAACGTCCCAAAATCGCTGCGCAAGTACTACAAATCCGAGATCGCCGTCCAGTTCTACCGCATGCCGAAAGTCCCGGTCTCGACCAATGTTCTCACCTCCTACGAAGTCTCCTACCGGATGTTCGATCGGGCACCTATCTCGGCAACCGCATATTTCCCTCTGGCAGCGGTCCAGATCGACGGCCGCGAAGTCTTGTCGGCGAACGCACCGAGCCAATTGGAGTTCCTGGTCGATTTCCCTGCAAGCCGCGTTCGCGGATGCTTCGGTATCGCAGACGGAGCCTACCTTCCCCCCTCCGCGACAGACGGCGCAGACTTCATCGTCGAATGGATCAAGCCCGATGGATCGAAGAGCATCCTGTTCTCGAGAAAGCTGCGCCCCATGACGAACCGGGAAGACCGCGGGATCCAGTCCTTCGAGCTGCCGCTCACCCCCGGCGGAGGCCGTCTATTCCTTCGTATAACGCCAGGGCCCAGCAACGACGCCTCCTACGACTGGACCTACTGGACAGATGTGCAGTTTCTCCCCTGACCCTCACCGAGCGCCTCCGCGATGAGCCAGAATCCGAAGATAAACGACCGCTGCGCACCATTCCGGCACCGCACGTTCCGATGGCTCTTCCCCGCCCTAGCAACCCTCGCACTGGCGGTCTGCCTCTTCTCGCCCGCCGAGCAGGTCCTCGAGCCGACGCTCGATTCATCTAACTACGGAAGCTACGCGTGGTTCACGGCACACGGATACCAATACGGCCCGGAGATCGTCCCGATGGTCGGTCCGCTGGGTTTTGTGCCCTACGGACAGCTCTACGCCGGGCACCTCTTCGAGGAGCGGCTTGTCCTTGAGCTGATCACAAAACTCGCACTGGGCGCCATGCTCGTCTGGTTCTTCCGCCGGGCCGGCCCTGGCTGGCTCCGCTGGGTCTGGCTCGGAAGCATGGCGGTCATGATCCCAGCGATCACCGACATGTCCTACGACCTCGCGAGCTTATTCGCCGGGCTATGGCTGCTCGAACCGGACAACGGGAGGAAACACCGCTATCGTCTGGATCTGCTACTGACCACGATCCTCGCCCTGCTGACCCTGTTCAAGGGAACGCAAACCCAGATGGCCCTACTCGCGCTCGGCCTCGCGCTTGCACAGGCCGTTATCCGACGCGACATGCGCCGCGCCGCGTGGTTGATCGGCGGTTATATGCTGTCGCTCGCAGTCCTGCTATTGGCGACAGCCCAGAACCCGACCGGCTTCCCCTCATACCTCAAGGGCATCTTCGAGCTCTCCTCCGGCTACAACAATGCGATGGGACTCGATGAACCACTTCCCGCGTTCCTCGCGGGAACCGGCGTCGTCATCTCGCTACTGCTGCTGCTGGCAATCCCCTTGGTACGGACTTGGCGCCAGCCGACGGCGGCGCCCGGCCTGCTGCTCCTCGCGGCGTTCACCTTCATCGAGTGGAAGCATGGCTTCGTGCGCGCCGACGGCCACGTCTTCTACCTCTTCGACTACGCCTGCATCGCAGGCCCGACCATCTGGATCTATGCCTACTCCCGGCCGGCTGGAGATCTGCCGCCTCGACTCGGCCTCATGTGCGCAGGGTTGGCCTGGGCCGCGACATTGCTCGGGCACTGGGGCGACGGCGCGCAATTCCTCACTCGCCATCGGTGGATCCTGGAAGAGGCACCGCGCCGCATTGCGGCGTCCTGGCGCCAGATCACCGCTCCCGCGAGGGCAAAGGCGGAGCTCACCGCACTGCTCAACCACAATCGCGACTGGTTCGGCCTGCCGGTCATGAAAACGAGGATCGGCAACTCCTCCATCGACTACTTCGGCACGGATCTGGGCATCCTCCTGCTGAACCGCCTCAACTACCGCCCGCGCCCGATGGGCGGTGGTGCATTCAATGTCTACACACCATGGCTCCTCGACCGCAACCTTGCCGCGGTCGCCAATCCTGCCAGCCGCCCGCGGTTCTTCCTGACCCAGCTCGCCTCCATCGACGACCGCCTCATAGCCCAGGATGACTCCAGCACCTTGCGCGCCCTGCTTGCGTTCTACCGGCCCGTCGATTGCGACCAGGGGATGATACTCTTCGAGGACACCGGCCTCGCAGCGATGCCGGAGCCGCGCCTGATCGCACGCCGGAAGATCGCCCTCGAAGAGGTCGTCGTGCCACCGCAGGTGGGCCCACGCGAGCTGCTCGCCGTCGAGTTCGACCTGCCCCTCACCCCCATCGGCCAAGCTCGGGCATTCCTCTACAAGCCACCGATGTTCTTCCTCGACCTCGAGGGAGAAGGCATCGAACAACCGCATGGCCGACGTATCGTACCGGCGATGGTCGCCCGGCCCGTCCCGCTCAGCCCCTTGATCGAGAGTACCGCGGACATCGTCTCGCTCTACACCGATGCCCCGGGCAAGCCGGTGCGGAGTTTCCGACTCTACACACCCAACCCGGGGCTCGTTGCCGCCGACACGATTGCGGTCCGCTTCTACGCCGTTCCAAGGCCCGTCCCCGTCGCCGCCGCAGCCCCGCTACTCGCCCGTTTCGCCTTCAAGGCCGGCGACTGGATCCCATCCGAGAAGGATGCTCCGGGGTCACACCTCAGAGTCGTCGGGCGCATGTCGGTCCGTGTGCTGGATGCGCCCGGCCGCATCCGCTACCCGCTCAAGGGATCCGAATACTCCGCGCGCTTCATCTTCGGTGTCGATCCCGAGGCCTACATCAACGGCCATACCGACGGCGTCGAGTTCTGCGTCGATCTCGAGCGTCCGGGCCAGCCGCCGCAGCCGCTCTTCAGTCGGCTTCTGAAGCCCGCCACGCGACCGGAGGACCGTCCATTCCAGGTGGAGACGCTGGTTCTGCCACCCCACCCGCCCAGCTCTACATTGGTGCTGCGCACCGAGATCGGTCCCGACAACGACGGAGCGTGGGACTGGGGTTTCTTCGCCGGAGTCGGCTGCGAGAGCGGCGTCTTCGTGCAGGAGCAGTTCCCCGGTTTCGGCCGACTGCCCAGTGCCGTCGATGCGCTCTCTTGCGGCAAGCTCGTCCACGAGGAGTGCCCCGTCTTCATGCTCAACCCGCCCGGGTACATGCTCTTCGAACTCAGGGGCGACGAGTCTACCCTCGACTTCCATGCGGGCCTGTTGCCCGGTGCCTACTCGAACGGCGGCAACAGCGATGGCATCGGACTGGTGGTGACGCTCGAACGCGAAGGCGCCACGTCCCAGATCGTCCACACGCAGCTCGTCAACCCGCGCGAGCGGGAGGCGGACCGCGGTTCCCTCCCCGTGCACGTCGCGTTGCCGGAGACAAAGGCCGGCGACCGCCTGCGCCTCGCGATCGATCCGGGCCCCGCGGGCGACGGCTCGTGGGACTGGTCGTACATCGAAAATCTCCAGCTCAAATGACCTCGTCCGCTCCCATCGCTCCGCCCACCGCCCCATCGCGCCACCGCTGGCTGTGGCTACTCGCGTGGCTGCTGCTCTCCGTCTATTTCGTCACACCGCCGCGCGAGGCGTTCGACCAGAGCCTCGATAAGTCCAACTACGCCACCTACCCCTACTTTCTCTCCCACTCCTTCCAATGGGGCGCCGACGTTCTGCCCATGACCGGACCGTTTGGCTTCATCCTCTACGGTCATACATACGCCCAGGATCTGTATGGGATGCGCATCGTCGGGGATCTGCTGCTGAAGGCTGCATTCAGCGCGGTGCTGCTTCTCTTGTTCTCCCATGCCCGCAAGGGTGTCCTGCGGTGGTTCTGGCTCGCAGTCGTCATTCTTCTGGTACCGACCGTCGACGATCTACTCCACGACTTCGCCATCCTCATCGCGACGCTTGTCCTGCTGGCACGGCGTGATCGCGAACGCGACGCGTTCTCCGGGCTGGCCGTGCTGCTGCTCGGAGCGCTCGCCTTGTTCAAGGGCACGCACCTGCTCACTGCCGCGCTCTGCTTCTCGAGCGTCCTGGCGCTCTGCGCGTTCGAGCGCCGCTGGAAGGCAGCCGTCACCCTCGCGATCGCCTATGCCGCCTCGTTTCTTGGGTTCTGGCTGCTCGCCGGCCAGAATCCCCTGAACCTCCCCACCTATATCAAGGCGGTGCTCGAGCTCTCCTCCGGCTACAACGCCACCATGGGGCTCGATGAGTCGCCCATCGTGCTACTCAGGGGGCTCACGTTGGCCGGAGGCCTCGCGCTGGTCTTCGCCTGGGACGCATTCGGCATCCGCCGTTCGGCACCGCATGTCATCGCGGCGCTACTCCTGATGGGGTTCAGCTTCATCAAATGGAAGCACGGCTTCCTCCGTGCCGATGGGCACGTGGGCATTTTCTTCACCTCGGTTCCCGTGATTCTGCTGACCTACTGCCTCGCCCGGTTCACCCCGCTCATGGCCCCGGTCGCAACGAGCAGGATCTGGAGCCGGGCAATCACCGGCCTGCTGGTCGCCGCAACCTGCGGAGCTGCATACGCATTCTCCATCAACTTCGAGTGGTTCCGTCCACGCCTGGCCGTCGCCGAAGTTCCAGCCCGCATCACCGCTAACCTCCGCTTCCTCTCCCAACACGACGCCGTCCGCGCCGCACTCGATCAGGAGATCGCACGCCACCGCGAGGACGTGCCCATAGCGCAGATCAATAACGAGGTTGGCCAGGATTCCGTGGACTTCTTCGGCTATGAGGAAGGCCTGCTGCTGATGAACGGCCTGAACTATCGCCCGCGGCCCATGGGCGGAGGCTCCTTCAACGTTTTCACGCCCTGGCTGCAGGAGCGCAACGAAGCGTTCGTTCGCGACCCGCAACGGGCTCCGACCTGGCAGGTCATGAAACTCCAGACACTCGATGGACGATTCCCCTCCACCGACGATCCGCTCACCCTCAGGGCGATACTGGAATGCTACAACCCCGTGCTCATCCAGCGGGACTTTCTCCTCCTCAAGCACCGCGCCGCATCGTCCCCCCCTGTGGCTCCAGTGCTGCTGGAAACCCGTCGGGTGCGGCCAGGTGAACGCATCGTCCCGCCGGATCCCGGCCAGGGCCGCATGCTTCTCTTCACTCTCGATGCACCTCTTTCACTAGCCGGCCGCCTCCGCAGGTTTCTCTATCGCCCACCCGAGCTGACTGCAAAGGTCACGAGCCACGACCGCCCCGAGGGGCTCGATTTCGCGCTGAAACCCTCCCTTATCCAGCGCCCCGCCATCCTCTCGCCACTGCTCATCGATAACCGTGACGTGCTCTGGCTGTTCAGTAACAATACCGGGGATCCCGTTACCAGCCTATCGCTCACCCCATCAGCCGGCTTCGCCCTCGACCGCCTCGCCCTCTCCTTCTACGCGGCACCGCGCCCGCCCGCACCAGAGGGAAGCGACATCGAGGAGATCATCGCTTGGCGCAAGTACCCACTCTACAATCGCACGCCCGCACAGTTCGTCACCGCCGAGGTCGGAGTCCGGGAACTCAACAAGGAACCCGTCTCCTTTGTCCACGCTCCGGGCGCCATGATCTGGAATCTCGAGCCCGACGACCAGCAAGTGCTCTTCAGCTACGGAATCATGCCCAACGGCTACCTGAATGGAGGCACAACCGATGGCGTCGAATTCAGCGTCGAGGTCGTCTCGCCAAGTGGCGAGGGCAGCATCCTCTTCAAGCAAATGCTTCGACCCTACACGGAGACCGCCGACCGGGGCATGCATCGCGCGCGAGTCTTCCTGCCCGCCTGTGAGAAAGGATCCAGGCTACGGATCCGTACCGACTCTGGACCGGCCAAGAACGGCGCCTACGACCAAGCCTTCATCACCCGGGTACAAATCAAGAAAGGCCCGATGGTCGCCAGCCGCGTCACCCGCCTCGGTCCGGCCGGACCCGACCCCGCGGCGACCAGCATCCGCCCGCCGCTCAGCCCGGAGCAATATAACGGGCTCGGCGTCATCCCCGCCGACGGGAACCTGCCCAAGCAGGCCATCGCCAGCGCCGCCGGCCGCCCGGTCTTCCTCATCCACGCCACAGCCGAGATCGTCCTCGTCGTGCCGCCCGAGGCCCGCGAGTTCACCTGCGAGATCGGGCTGCTCCCCGGCGCCTACGAGAACGGCAATTCAGACGGCGTGAACTACACCTTCTCGTTCTTCGGCCAAGAATGGACGCGCACTATCCTCACCCAGCGCTTCATCGACCCATGCCACCGCCCTGAAGACCGCGGACCGCAGATAATCCACCTCTCGCTGCCACCCGAGGCGGCCGGAATGCCCATGGCGATCGTGACCGACCCCGGCAAGCGCGGCGACGCCTCTTGGGACCACTCGTATATCGCCAATGTGAAGTTCCGCTGAACGCCACTTCTCGCCGACGGACTCGGAGGTTGAAAACCCCTTGCCCGTCACCTAATCCCCCTCACTCCGCTCCCGCAACAGGCGGAACCGACACATGTTCTCATCGCTATCCAAGCAGACCCTCGCCCGCGCCGCGCTCTTCCACGACGCGCCGGTCTATGTGCAGTTCTACGTGACCGCCCGCTGCAACCTCACCTGCCAGCAGTGCAACATCATCTACGCCAACTCCGACGTGCGCGAGTGCACCCTCGACGAGATCAAGCGCATGGCCGACAACTTCGCGCGGATGAAGGTCGCCATGGTGCTCCTCACCGGCGGTGAGCCCTTCACCCGGCTGGATCTGCACGAGATCATCCGCGCCTTCGAGTCCCGCGGCGTCCACGTTCGGATGCAGACCAACGGCCTCGCCACCGACGAACGCATCCACCAGGCCGTCGAGGCCGGCGGCCGCGACATCTCCATCTCCCTCGACTCCCTCTGGCCCGGCAACCAGGACGAGATCAACGGCGGCTTCGCCAAGTCGTGGCACGACGCCCTCCGCGCCATGTCCGCCTTCACCCGCTACCTGCCCAAAGAGGGCAGCTTCGCCTCCCTCGGCTGCGTCCTCCAGCGCGACAACCTCGGCGACATCGAGGACGTGATCCGCTTCGGCACCGAGATCAGCTGGTTCAGCTCCATCGTCCCGATCCACGTCACCACCTACGACCGGCCGATGAACTTCCGCACGTTCGACCAGACCAAGCGCTGGCGACCGGAAGAACTGCCCACCGTCAACGCCCTGCTCGACAGGGTCCGCGACCTGCGCCGCAAGGGATTCCTCATCTACGACAGCGACCAGTACCTCGACGACATCAAGCGCTTCGTCGCCGAACAGCCCACCACCTGGCGCAACCACAACGCGGGACGCTGCGACAGCCCCAACCTCTACTTCGCCGTCCTGCCCAACGGCACCTTCGCCCCCTGCTGCGACCACCGGCTTCCCACCTCGGTGTCCTGCTGCGATCCGAAGTTTCCCGAGATCTACCGCAGCCGCGCCCTGCGCGACGATGTCCGCAAGATCACCGGCGCCTGCCCGGGCTGCATGTACGGCAGCTTCCCCGAGATGACCGTCTCGATGCGCTACCTGAAGGCGAAGTTCGAGCGCATGAAGCTCTTCCTCGCCTCCCCTCCGCCCAAGCGCTGGCCGCTCACCTACGAGCAGATGCTCGCCATCGCCGAACGCATCCGCAGCGAACCGCGCGACCGCGTCTCCCTTTCCAACCACCGCCAACGCCTCGACCTCGGCGACAACAACGGCTCGACCGTGGCCGAGCTCGTCTGATCCATGCCCAAGAAGATCCTCTACGAAAGCGCCGTCCACCAGCTCCTCCGGGGCGCCCAACGCCTGCAGCAGCAGTGGCGCACCTCCGCGCCCGCTCGGGCCGACGCGTTCGCCCGCTGGATCGCCGCCCTCGAGTTCGAGAACGCCGGCGAAGGCCGGATTCGTATCCACTGGTCCACACCTAGCCCCGGCGAGCACCTTCTCTCCTGGCGCGAGGCGAAGCTCTACACCCGCGGCGACTCCATCGCCCACGCCGAACGGCAGGCGCAGGCCGGCCTCGTCTCCGCCACCGATCGCGTGATGGCCGACAATCAGGCATTCTTTGACAACGCCGCCCGCGAACTCGCCACCAAGGCTGGCCTGGCCCCGGACTCCCCACCCATGACATCCTCCCGCCCCCCCTCCGCCACCGAAGAGCGCATCCACACCGAGGAGGCCTTCCACGACGCCTGGGCCGCCGGAGTCGACGTCACCAAGATCGACGTGCGCCGCATGAACGAGGCGCTCACCGCACCCGAGATGCGCTGCATCCGCGCCGCGCTCGGCGACCTCCGCGGGCGCACGTTGCTCGATGTCGGCTGCGGTCTCGGCGAAGCCTCCGTCTACTTCGCCCTCGAAGGCGCCACCGTCACCGCGTCGGACCTCTCTCCGGGCATGTGCGATGCCACGCGTCGCCTCGCCGAGGCCAACGGCACCACCCTGAGCACCCATGTCTCGGCCGCCGAGGATCTCGGCCTCCCCGCCGACGCGCGCTTCGACATCATCTACACGGGCAACACCCTCCACCACATCGACATCGCCACCGCCTTTCCCCGCCTGCTCCGGCACCTCAAGCCGGACGGGGTCTTCGTCAGCTGGGATCCGGTCGCCTACAACCCGATCATCAACATCTACCGGGCCGTTGCCACCAAAGTCCGAACACCCGACGAGCATCCGCTCCGCCTGTGCGATGTGCGCGCGGTCTCAGGGCATTTCGCAAAGACCGAGGCTCACTGGTTTTGGTTCACCACGCTCCTGATCTTCATGCTCATGGCCGCGGTGCAGTTCCGCAGCCCGAACAAGGAGCGTTTCTGGAAAAAGGTCGTCGAGGAGTCGGACTCCTGGGCCTGGCTCTACCGGCCGCTGGCCGCCTTCGACCGCGTCCTGCTCAAGGTGCTGCCCTTCCTCCGCCCCCTCTGCTGGAACATCGTCATCGTCGGGCGCGGGATTAAGGAGAAACCATGATGCCGCGCCCCCTCACCCCGGCCACCAAGCTCGTCGTCGTCGCCCCGTGCTACAACGAGGAGCAGGGCCTGCCCGAGTTCGTCGCCCGCGTCTCCGCAGTTTGCCAACGCCTCGGGACCGCCTACGAGATCATCCTCGTCAACGACGGCTCGCGCGACAACACGCTGCCCGTCGCGCTGCGCCTGGCCCAGGCCGATCCGCACCTGCGCATCGTGAACTTCTTCCGGAATTTCGGGCACCAGGCGGCCGTCACAGCCGGGCTCGACCAGTGCGACGGCGACATCGTCGTCATCATCGACTCCGACCTGCAGGACCCGCCCGAGATCATCGCCGAGATGGCCGCGAAATGGTGTGAGGGCATCGACGTGGCCTACGGCCAGCGCCGCACCCGCGCCGGCGAATCCGCCTTCAAACTCGTCACGGCGAAGCTCTTCTACCGCATCCTGTCCTGGATGACCAACCGCAGCATCCCGCCCGACACCGGCGATTTCCGCCTGATGGACCGCAAGGTCGTCGATATCCTCAAGCAGATGCGGGAGCGCCACCGCTTCATCCGCGGCATGGTCAGCTGGGTGGGCGGGCGCCAGGAACCCGTGTTCTACGACCGCCAGCCGCGTTTCGCCGGCTCCACAAAGTACCCGCTCGCGAAGATGCTCAGCTTCGCGGTCGATGCCATCACCTCCTTCTCGGTCTTCCCGCTGCGCCTGCTGACCTACAGCGCCTTGGCCCTCCTCGGGATTACCCTGCTCATCTCGGTGCTCGTCTTCATTATGAAGCTGGTCAACCCGGGCTACTTCATCCCCGGCTACGCATCCCTCATGCTCACCATCATGTTCTTCGGTGGCGTCAACCTGCTCGGCTTCGGCATCATCGGCGAGTACATTGGACGTACTTACGAAACCGTGAAGGAACGTCCGCTCTACATCATCGAGAGCATCTTCCCGCACAAATAACCCCACAGGCCCGGCACAGGCCGGCCTGCGTTCAAGAGCAGGATCATTCCACCGCCACACCGGTCTCGTGCCGATGCCCATGCCCCAGCCAGAGCTCGAGCCAGAACTCACCGTCGTTCTCCCCTGCCTCAACGAGGCGATCACCCTCGCGGACTGCCTGCGGGAAATCTCCGCCGCGATCGCAGCCGGCAAGATCGACGCGGAGATCGTCGTCGCTGACAACGGCAGCACCGACGGTTCCCAAACCATCGCCACGCAGCATGGGGCGCGCGTCGTCCCCGTCGCCGCCAAGGGCTACGGCAACGCCCTGCGCGGGGGCATCGCCGCCGCCCGCGGACGTTTCATCCTCATGGGCGATGCCGACGGCAGCTACGATTTCGCGCACATCCCGCGTTTTTTGGAGCGCCTGCGCGCCGGCGCCGACCTCGTGATGGGCAACCGCTTCGCCGGCGGCGTCCAGCCCGGCGCCATGCCCTGGAAGAACCGCTACATCGGCAACCCCGTCCTCTCCTTCCTCGGCCGGCTCTTCTTCCGCACCGGCGTCCGCGACTTCCACTGCGGCCTGCGCTCCTTCTCCGCCGAAGCCTACCGCCGGATGGACCTGCGCACCACCGGGATGGAGTTCGCCACCGAGATGGTCATCAAGGCCAAGCTCCTCGGGCTGCGCCTCGAGGAAGTGCCGACCGTCCTCCGTCCCGACGGCCGCGACCGGCCCCCGCACCTGCGCCCCTGGCGCGACGGCTGGCGCCACCTCCGCTTCATGCTGCTCTTCAGCCCGCGCTGGCTGTTCCTCTTTCCCGGCCTCGCGCTCATGCTCGCCGGCGGCGGCGCGGGTACGATGCTCGTGCGCGGTCCCGTGCAGGTCGGCAGCGTCTGCTTCGACGTCCACACCCTCCTCTTCGCCGCCTTCGCTGTACTGATCGGTTTCCAGGCGGTGTCGTTCGCGGCGCTGGGCAAGTTCTTCGCCATCCGCGCCGGCCTGCGCGCCCCGGATGAGCGTTTCGAGAAGCTGCTCCGCGCCGCCACGCTCGAGGTCGGCCTGATCGTCGGCTCGGTCCTCGCCCTCGCCGGACTCGGGCTCTCCGCCGGCGCCGTCCTGATCTGGGGACGCCACGGCTTCGGCAATCTCTCGCCGCAGGCCATGCTGCGCCTCGTCATCCCCGGAGCCCTCGCGCTCACCCTCGGCTGCCAGATCGCGCTCACGAGCCTCTTTCTCGGCGTCCTGCGTCTGGATACCCGGGAGGACCGCCCGTGAACGCGCCGTCCGCGTCCTCCGGCCGCTGGTGGTTCGCGGCGGCGATCACACTCACCGTCGCCAAGCTCTGGCTCACCGCCGCCCAGCCCGTCTTCGCCATAGGCTTCGCCGGCTACGACGACGCGCTCTTCCTCAAGCTCGCCGAGTCCGTCCGCCACGGCGACTGGCTCGGCGCCTACGACCATCTCACCCTCGCCAAGGGTCCGTTCTACTCGCTCTGGATCGCGTTCTGGAATCTCTTCGGGGTCCCGCTCTTGCTCTCCCAGCAGCTCCTGTATGTCGGCGCCTGCGCCGCGCTCGTCCGCGCCTGCCGGCCCGCCATCGCCTCCGCCGCTGCGCGCTTCGGGTTCTACGCGCTGCTGCTCTGGAACCCGATGACGTTCGACGCCTCCAGCCTCGGCCGCGTGCTGCGCCAGCATGTCTATGCGCCGCTCGGCCTGCTGCTCTTCGCTGGCCTCGCCGCGCTCTATTTCCGGCGCCACAACACCCTCCGCCGCCAACTGCCCTGGGTGGCGCTGCTGGGCATCTCCTTCGGGGCGTTCTATCTCACACGAGAGGAGACGGTCTGGATCGCGCCCAGCCTCGCGCTGCTCGCCGGCGCGCTGCTCTTCACTGCCGCACGCGAGTCGCTCCGCACCGCCGGCCGCTCCACCACCGCGCTCGCGCTGGCCACCGCGGTCTCTCTCCTGCCGATCCTGGGCGTCGCCGCCCTGAACCAGCATTTCTACGGCTGGTTCGGCACCGTCGAATTCCGCGATCCGGCATTCAATGACGCCTACGGCGCGATGACCCGCGTGCGCGTCGGCCCCGACCTGAACCGCGTGCCCGTCACCTGCCAGGCCCGCGAAGCGATGTACGCAGTCAGCCCGACATTCGCCCAACTCCGCCCCTACCTCGACGGCGACCTCGGTCGCGGCTGGGCCGGCATCTCCGCCTCAGCCACAGGCATGCGCGCCGCGGAACTCCAGATCGGCGGTGGCTGGCTCATGTGGGCGCTGCGCGACGCCGTCGCCGCCGCGGGCCACGCGCATTCCGCCGCCGAAGCGCATGCGTTCTACCGGGCGATGGCCGATGAGATCAACGCTGCCTGCGATGCAGGCCGACTCCCTGCCGGCCCCCGCCGCAGCGGTTTTCTCCCGATCTGGCGCGAAGGCCAGAAAACCGAGGTGGCGAGAACGGCTGTCTCATTTATCGACTACACCATCTCCTTCCGCGGTTTCAGCGCGTTCGCCCCGCCCAGCGCCGGCGACGAAGCCTCACTCGCGCTCTTCCGTCGGATGACCGGCAACCGTCTCTCGCCCACAGCCACAGGCTACTCGACCGATCCTGAGCCTCCATACGCGCAGCTGCGAGTACGCGCCCTGCAAACGATCGGCAAGTCGCTCCGGCATGGCCTTTTCTGGCTCTTCGTCGCCGCGTTGTTCGTCGCCACTATCCGCACCGGCCAAGCGCTCGCATATCTGAAGTGGAGCTACCCGCTGACGTTGGCCGCCGCCGCACTGGGCGGCGCGCTCGCCAGCATCGCGATCCAGGCGATCATCCATGTCACGTCGTTTCCGGTGCTCATAGTCTCTTCTTTCGCATCGGCCTACCCGCTGGTGCCCCTATTCATCGGTTTCGTCGCCTGGGATGCGATCGCCGCGTGGGTACCATCGGCGCGCCGCGCCGCCACCACAGAAGCCGTGCAAACCTCGCCACGCCAGGAGCCGCGAGACCGCGAGGCGCCGTCCATCCCCGATGCCCATTGGCGCCGCCGGCTACCTTGGCTGGCCGGGCTGTTCGCACTCACGCCGTTTCTCCTCTGGCACCGGCAGTTCGCCGAACTGTACTGGTTCGGTGACGACTTTTTTCTCGTCAACGAGATCGCCATGATGGGGCTGAAGCACTGGCTCTTCGAGTTCTTCACCGAGAGTTTCGTCCCGTTGTTCAAGCTGGGCTGGGGCGGTGCGCTCCAGCTCAGCGGAGGAAGCTATCTCGCCATGCTGTGGCTGCTCTGGCTCACCCATGCGGCGAATACACTGCTCCTGGGGCGCATCCTCCTGCGCACCGGCTTCCCGTGGTTCGCGGCGTTGTTCGCGCAGCTCGTCTTCGCGCTCACGCCAGGAAACCTCGAAACCCTTGCTTGGTCGGTCCAATGGTCCGCCGTGCTGGCGACACTCTTCATGCTTCTCGGGCTGCTCTGGCTCGAAAACCGCTCGGCAGACCGCGAAGTCTGGAGCTGGCGCGTGCATGTCCCGCTCGCGCTCTTCGCCGCAGCCAGCGCATGCAGCTTCGCACGCGGCGTGCTCACCGGTGGAGTGCTGGCACTGGCGGTCCTGACTCCGGATCTGCTCGGGGGCAACTGGCGGCTACTCCTCCGCCGGATTCCCGCAGCCATACTCTGTCTCGTTCCAGCAATCGCAGTCACCCTTGCAATACTGGTCATTCCCAACGGCAACCAGCATGCGATCGGCAGCCACTTGTCGGATATTGCCCGCTTCGCATCCACGTTCCTGTTCCTGAGCCCCTGGCATCAGCTCCTCGGGTTCGCAGAGATCACACCCGGCTCGGTGGCACTGCTCGCCAGCTTGAAGATCGCACTTGTCGGCGGCGGACTGGCTGTGGCGCGCGGCCGGGTGCGGGTGATGCTCGTCGTCCTGCTCGCCTACGATGTCAGTAATGCGCTCCTGCTCGGGATCGGACGCTATCACACTGGCATCCAAGCGGCACTCGGCCCGCGCTATCTCTACAGCTCGCTGATCGCGGCACTGCCCTCCGCGGGCCTGCTGCTCGCCCACTTCACCGCCCGCTTCGTCACCCGCGCACTGCCACGCCGTATCGCCGCCACCGCATTGCTGGCGCTGCTCTCGTGGCGCCTGCTCTGTGGATGGCCGGACGTACTCGCGCCGTTCGTCGCTTGGCGCGGCACTGCGATGCGGCAGCACATGCAGGCGCCCTACACGACAGATCCGGCAGCGACCGTGCCTGCCCTCGACCTGATGCACATCGAGCGTGCTAAGGCTCTGCAGCGCACCTACAACCTGCACTAGGTCGCGAATCAGGCTCCGCTCAGCGGCCGACCTCGATCACCGCCTTGCGCGTCGGCGGTTCACCCCATGTCTCCCACGTGGTCTGCCACTCAATCGCGCCACCGCGGTAATCGACATCGCCGGCCACGCCACCGCGGTATGCGGCTCTTGCGCGGACGATCGTCCTCGTCCCGGCAGCCCCGGTCGGCATACGCAGCGTTCGCACGGCAGCGCCACCAAGGTTCTGGTCGAAGCAGAGCTGGGTCCACGTCTTTCCGTCGTCCACGGAATACTCAATGTGCAGAAAACCGACCTGTTCCGACGCCCCGGCATCTGTGCTTGCCCGCACAATCACCTGCACTGTCGTTCGCTCCGGCGCCGCTGCCGGCGCCTCGATCTGAAGCAACCGCGCAACAGCCCGCGCCGGCAACGCCGCGAAGGCGCCGGCGACAATAAGCAATACACCAAGCCGCAACGCGGCGCCTCGGAATAGGAGTACCGGTTTGTCCTCGGTGGAAAGCATATGCCAACAGGATCAAAGACCCCGTCTCAGCGCCAGTCCCGTTTCACGACGCCCAGCCCACGCGTGGGCCACCTTTACTCCCATGCCCCAACCTCCCTGCGCCTACGGCAGCAGCACAACCCAAACTCCGCCCAATCCGCTTCTTGAAATGCGCCACCGCCCAGCGCATACCTTCTCGCCTCATGGCGAAACGTCTCCTCGTCACCGGCTCCTCCGGCCTCATCGGCTCGGAGGTGTGTGTCTACTTCTCCAAGCAGGGCTTCACCGTCCACGGCGTGGACAACAACCAGCGCGCCGTCTTCTTCGGCCCGCAGGGCGACACCCGCTGGAACCAGCAGCGTCTCCTGCGCGACCTCCCCGGCTTCGTCCACCACGAGTTAGACATCCGCGACCGCGCCGGCGTGCTCGCCCTCGTCAAGGAGGTGAAGCCCGACGTCATCGTCCACACCGCCGCCCAACCCTCGCACGACCGCGCCGCCGCCATCCCCTTCGACGATTTCGACACCAACGCCGTCGGCACGCTCAACCTGCTCGAGGCCAACCGCCAGGTGAACCCCGAGGTGCCGTTCGTGCACATGTCGACCAACAAGGTCTATGGCGACGCCCCCAACCGCATCGCCCTCAAGGAGCTTGAGACCCGCTGGGACTACGCCGACCCCGCCTACGAGCACGGCATCGCCGAGACGTTCACCATCGACCAGTCCAAGCACTCGCTCTTCGGCGCCTCCAAGGTCGCCGGCGACGTGATGGTCCAGGAGTACGGCCGCTATTTCGACATGCCGACCTGCTGCCTGCGCGGCGGCTGCCTCACCGGGCCGAACCACACCGGCGTCGAGCTCCACGGCTTCCTCTCCTATCTGGTGAAATGCAACCTTGAGGGCAAGGAGTACCGAGTCTTCGGTTACAAAGGCAAGCAGGTGCGCGACAACATCCACTCGCTCGACGTCGCCCGCTTCATGCACGCCTTCGTGCAGGCCCCGCGGGTCGGCGAGGTCTACAACCTCGGCGGCGGCAAGGACAACTCCTGCTCCATCCTCGAGGCCTTCGCCATCGCCGAGAAGTTCTCCGGCAAGAAGATGGTCTACACCTACGTCGACCAGAACCGCATCGGCGACCACATCTG
>Ga0209098_1000697_pt1 | contig 35381 bp, 25 predicted proteins | sample AD_JPNHW1_MetaG_FD_184429 | JGI IMG/M metagenome (GOLD analysis project Ga0209098, IMG submission 184429) | Active sludge microbial communities of municipal wastewater-treating anaerobic digesters from Japan - AD_JPNHW1_MetaG (SPAdes) (version 2) | ecosystem: Engineered > Bioreactor > Anaerobic...
GTTTTCCGATCCATCGACGCCTTCAGCGCCGCCTGACCGACCAAGCCGGTCTTCTCGTATTCGTTCATCAGTCTGCGATATTGCTGCTCGGTGATCATTGGGCTCCCGTGGGGCCCAAGCTTCACCCCGCACGCGAACCGGCGCCGACTTTTTCACCACCTCCTATGGGGAGAAATAATCCGCACCGGTGGGGAGGAATAATCCGCACTAAACAGATTACGCCGTGCAGGCGCGAGTCCCAGTTGGAGAGCACGGCCAGGCGGATGCCGCGGGCGCGCAGCGCTGCGAATACCGGCGGCATGTCGGCGCAGGGGCGCCAGCGGCGGGCTTCGGCGAAGGTTCCCCACAGCTCCGGGAAGATCCGGTCCATCGTCGCCGCATCTGCCCAAGGGGCGAAGATTTCGCCGGTGAGCTCGCGCCAGAAGCGGTGTTCCCCCTCCTCGTCGGTGCGCGCATGCAGCCTCCGCGCTTTGAAGACACGACGGAAACGCCGCTCGAGCTCTGTGTCCTCGACCGCAAGACCGTGGGCGCGGCCGATCTCGGCGTACACGGCGCCGACCGACGGGTGCGGGACGACGAGCGTGCCGGCGGCGTCGAAGGTGATGGCACGGATTCCGGAGAGCTTCACGGGTGCAGCACAAGCCCGGCTGCGCCATCGGGCAAGTGCGCCGAGCGGCCGACGTACAGCCCATTGCGATGGGCCGTGCGTCGGCGCCTTCGGGTAGGACGCGTTGCAGCTACGCGTTTTTGAGCGAGGCCATGTCGATCACGAAGCGGTACTTTACGTCGCTCTTGAGCATGCGCGCGTAGGCTTCGTTGATTTGGTCCATCCGGATCATCTCGATGTCGGAGGTGATCCCGTGTTGGCCGCAGAAATCGAGCATCTCCTGCGTCTCGCGGATGCCGCCGATCATGGAGCCGGAGAAGCTCCGGCGGCCCAGGATGAGGCTGAAGACCGCGACGGGCAGGGGCTTCTCCGGCGCGCCGACCTGGGTGAGGTTGCCGTCGACGGCGAGCATGCCGAGGTAGGTGTTGATGTCGTGCTGGGCGGAGACGCAGTCGAGGATGAAGTGGAACGTGCCGACATGGGCCTTCATCTGCGCGGGATCGGTCGAGACGATCACCTCGTGGGCGCCGAGGCGCAGCGCATCCTCCCGCTTCGAGGGCGAGGTGGTGAGAACGACGACGTGGGCGCCGAAGGCGCGGGCGAACTTCACGCCCATGTGGCCGAGCCCGCCCAGGCCGACGATGCCGACCTTCTGGCCCGGGCCGACCTTCCAGTGGCGGAGCGGCGAATACGTGGTGATGCCCGCGCAGAGCAGCGGGGCGACCGCGGCGAGGTCGAGGTTCTCCGGGATGTGGAGCGCGAAGTGCTCGTTCACAACGATGTTCTCCGAGTAGCCGCCGAAGGTCGGGCCGCCGATGAACGGCTCGGTCGAGCCGTAGGTGCCGATCATCGTGGGCGAGTACTGCTCGTTGCCGGCCCGGCAGTGCGGGCACGAGAGGTCGCCGCCGACCATGCAGCCGACGCCGGCGAGGTCGCCGACCTTGAACTTCGTCACCTTGGCGCCGACTTTCGCAACGCGGCCGACGATCTCGTGGCCGGGGACGGCCGGGTATTGGGTGAAGCCCCACTCGTTGCGGGCGAAGTGGATGTCGGAGTGGCAGACGCCGCAGAAGAGGATCTCGATCTGCACATCGAGCTCGGTGGGCTGGCGGCGCGTGATCGCGGCCGGGGCGAGCGGAGTGGTGGCGGCGACGGCCGAGAAGGCGCGGGCGGACTGGGTGAGCGGTTTGAACTGGGTCATGGTGACGGTGGTTGGTGGATCGCGGGTAGAGCGGTTGTGGCGAGACCGTAGCATGGAACGGCGCGGGCGTCGCATGCGGCTTTGCTCGGGCTGTGCGGGCCTTGCGGGGAAATGGGGCTTGGTGCGGGCTCGGCCCTGCGCGGTGGACTAGAGGGTCTTGATCACCTTTGCCGGGACGCCGCCGACCACCGTGTTGTCGGGAACGTCGGTGGCGACGACCGCGCCGGCCGCGACCACCGCGTTTTCGCCGATGGTCACGCCTTGTAGGATGGTGGCATTGGCGCCGATCCATGCGTTCTTCTTCAGATGGATTGGGCCCACCGTCAGCGAGTGCCGGGTTTCGGGCGAAATCGGATGTCCTTCGGTGAGCAGGCTGACCTTCGGCGCGATGAAGACGCCGTCGTCGATGGTGATCCCGCCGAGATCCAGGAACACGCAGTCGAAGTTGATGAAGACGTTCTTCCCGATCCGGGTGTGCTTCCCGTAGTTGACATGAAACGGGGGAAACAGAGCGCTGCTTTTGTCGATCTCGTTGCCGGTGATCCGACTCAGCAGGGCGCGGATCTCTTCGGCATCGCCGGACTGGTTCAATTGCAGAATTAGTTTCCTGGTGACGAAAGACGCCTCCCGAAGCTTGGCGCTCTCGGGATCGTCAAAAGCGACGGACTCGCCGCGCCGCAGTCGCTCGAAAATATCGGTGGTTTGATTCATGGGAGTCTCGATGGAGAGCGGGCGCGCATCGGCGCCGTGAGGCACGCCCGTCGCGGAGCCCTGCATTCACTTCAGGTTCTTGGCGAAGAAGTCGGCGAGCTTGTCGAAGGGGATCTTGTCGAGGCGGTCGTAGAGATCGACGTGGTTGGTGCCGGGGACGATCAGCAGCTCCTTCGGCTCGGCCGCGGCCGCGTAGGCGGTCTCGCTGAAGTAGCGCGAGTGGGCCTTTTCGCCGTGGATGAACAGGACCGGGCGCGGCGAGATCTCCGCGATGTAGGTCAGGATCGGCATGTTCATGAACGGCAGCAGGCTGGTGAGCGCCCACGAGCCGTTCGAGTTGACCGACCGGGGATGGAAGCCGCGCGGGGTCCGGTAGTAGTCGTGATAGTCCACCATGAACTGCGGCTCGCCGCCCTTCAGCTCGTTCATGACCGGGCCGTAGGCGGGGGCGCCGCGTTCGGCGTCCAGCCAGCGTTGGTTGCTCATCTGCTCCAGCATCTGGGTGCGCTCGGCGAGGGTCCGGCTGTCGTTGTAGCCTTTGGACGCTACGCGCGTCATGTCGTACATGGTGCTGGTCGCGACGGCCTTGATGCGCTTGTCGACGGCGGTGGCGTTGAGCGCGAAGCCGCCGAAACCGCAGATGCCGAGGATGCCGATCCGGCTCCGGTCCACGCGCGGGTTCAGGCCGAGATAGTCGACCGCCGCGCTGAAGTCCTCCGTGTTGATGTCGGGCGAGGCGATGTTGCGGGGTTCGCCGCCGCTTTCGCCGGTGTACGACGGATCGAAGGCCAGGACGGCGTAACCGCGCTCCGCCAACGCGTTCGCATAGAGGCCCGAGGACTGCTCCTTCACGGCGCCGAACGGCCCGCTGATCGCGAGGGCGGGCAGCGTCTTGCCCTCCTGGTTCTTGGGCAGGTAGAGATCGCCGGTGAGCCGGATCCCATACCGGTTCGCGAACGTCACCTTCTGCCGCGTGACATTCGCGCTCAGCTCGAAGGTGTAGTGATCGGTTTCCTGATTCGTGTTCATGGAAGTGTCCTTGGTGGTGCTCTGCGCGTTGGCGGGGGCGGCGAACAGGCTCGTGCCGAGCAGGAGCGCGGTGATCAGTGAGAGAGCTGAGGTTGGTTTCATGGTAGCTGGCGGAGCGTACCACGGCGGGCGCCGCCCTGCGCGCGCGCCCTTGCTCCGGCTGTCGCGTCCTTGCTCAAAACGGCGTGCGCCGTCGCGCCCGTTTCAGCCGCAGGCCATCCGATTGTAGGAGCCTGCTTGCAGGCGATTCTGCGCCCGCGGCGCTGGACTAGGTCAGATCGCCTGCAAGCAGGCTCCTCCCTCAAGCACCGGAACGGCTACGCTCTCCGAGCGGGAGGCAACCCAGTCGCATCATCCCGCTTCAGGGCTGCCGGCGGTACTCGCTGGGAGCCATCCGAGCCTCGCGCCGGAAGACTTGGGCGAAGTGGCTCGGGCTCGCGAAGCCCACTTCGAGGGCGATCTCGACGATGCTCTGCTTGGTCTCGCGCAGGCGGCGCCGCGCCTCGTCGATGCGCGCGGTGGTCTGGTATTTGGCGGGGGAGACGCCGGTAGCCTGCTTGAAGAGGCGGTGGAAATGGAACCGGATCAGCCCGGCGAGGGAGGCGAGGCGGTCGAGGTCGAAGTCCTCGTCGAGGTGCGACTCGATCCAGTCGGTCACATGCTTGAGCTTGAAGCCCGGCAGCGAAGCGCTGCCGCTTGAGGGCGCCTTCACGACCTCGGCGTAGTTGCGGACCAGATGGGTCGCGATGAGCTGGGCCAGCCCCTGGACGCGCAGCGGGCTCGCGCGGCGGGCCATCAGTTCGTCGCGGACGCGTTCCATCATCCAGTTTAGGTCGGGATCGGTGAACGCCGACAGGTCGCGCAGTCGCACCTTCGGCGCATCGGCCCCGAACACCTCCTCGGCGGCGCGGCGGAACAGCGGCAGCTCAACGAAGACCATCATCGCGAGGAACGGCTCGGCCGAGACCGGCTTCCAGCGGCACTCGTACGGTCCTCCGCCGGTGGTGAGGAAGAACGAGCCCGCCTTGATGCGGTGGGTGAGCCACGGGCCGTCGCCCTCGCGCTCCTGGAACTCGACTTCGCCGGAAAACGTCCATGCCAGATACGGCTCGCTCACCCCCGGCAGCGCGAGGGCGTCGGTCTCGCGCAGGGGCTCATGGATCCACGCCTTCAGGTCGCGCCACGCCTTGCCCCGGCTCGGGCGCAGGAGTCTCGACTTGGTGTAGGGCAGGTAGGCTTCGGCGGAGGTGGTGTCCGGGATCGGCATGGTGTCCTGCTCGGGCAGGTTGGCGTGGGTGGGAGGAAACACCAGAAGCGCGGAGCTTTCAACGTGCCGGTGCGGCGCTTGGCTATACGCAGAGGGGCGCGCGATTGCGTCGGCGTTGGTTACGACGTTTACTTCGCCGCATCCACGTATGCCCGTCCCCGACACGACTTCCGCCGAGGCCTTCGAACTCTATCCCGTGGGCAAAAAGATCGCCGGCGGCGAGGGACCGGCATGGCGCGACGTGAAGGCCACGGTGCTCGCGCTGCCGGCGGTGTCGGGTGTGTTCACGATGCCGACCACGGCCGAGCCGTTGATCGCGCTGGTGACAAGCGGCGAGGCCGAGGCTCAGGAGCGGGAGAACGGCGGGCCGTGGCTCAAGAGCCGGCTGCGCGCGGGGTCGCTGTACATCACCGCCGCGGGGGCGCCGTACGATTTCCAGTGGCGGACGCTCAGCGCGAAGCCGCTCGAGGTGATGCTCGTGCTGCTGAGCCTGCCGCTGTTCGGTGAGGCGCTGGCCGACGTGTTCGGCGCGAACGCCGAGTTCGCCCGCCTGCGCGACGTCTCCGGCTTCGAGGATTCGGAGTTGGTGGCGCTGCTGCAGCGGCTGCGCGAGGAGCTGGCGCGTCCCGCCGCCAGCGCGCTCTACGTGCGTGGGATCGGGCAGGCGCTCGCTGTGCACCTGGCGCGCAACTACACGGCGCTGACCGAGTGCGCGCGCTGTGAGAGCGCGGCGCTGCCGGGCTTCAAGCTGCGCCGGATCACCGACTGGATGGCGGAGCACCTCGCCGAGGAGTTCTGCCTCGCGCGGTTGGCCGAGCAGGCGGGCATGAGCGAGTTCCACTTCAACCGCCTCTTCAAGCGCGCGACCGGCGTGCCGCCCTCGCAGTACCAGATCCGCCTCCGGCTCGACACCGCGCGCCGGCTCCTGCGCGAGACCGACCGCAGCGTGATCACCATCGCCAACGATGTGGGCTACTCCAACCCGAGCCACTTCGCGCGGTTGTTCCGCAAGGACGCCGGTCTTTCGCCGAGCGACTACCGGCGCCAGCGGTAGGGCATGCAGCGTTGCCGCACGGCGCAGGCAATTGGAGTAGCTCCCGCTCTGCGGTTGTTGCCGATCCGGTGCTTGAGGTAGGAGCCTGCTTGCAGGCGATCTGTGCGGGAGGATCGCCTGCAAGCAGGCATCTACAACCGAATCGTCGCGGCTCAGCTCGCTTCGGTGCCCGGCACATCCACCGCGGCGCCGGTGGCGTAGAAGTGGCCGCCGGCGATGTAGTGGAGGCTGCGCCAACCGGCGTCGGCGGTCTCGAACTGCCAGTGGCCGTCGCGGAAAACGCGGTCGTCGGCCCAGGCGGCCGTGACCTCGGCGGCGAACAGGTCGTAGCCGTCGCGGAGGTGTGCATCCGGGATCAGGCGACAGGCGAGCCAGGCCGAGCAGCCGGCGACGAGTGGCGCGGGCACTCCGTCGAGGCGGAACAGCTCCACGCCGCAGCGCTTCAATTTCTCCGCATCGTCGCGCCCGCTGCTGTTGCCGACGGCGTGGACGAGCTGCGCCTGCCGAACGGTGGGCACCTGGACCACGAGGTGGCCGCTCTTCTCGGCGAGCTCGCGCGTCTTGGACGTGCGGCCGAGCACGAGCGTGACTTTCGGCGGGGCGAAATCGAGGCCGCACACCCAGGCTGCCGCCATGACGTTGTCGACGCCGCCGTGGCTGGCGGAGACGAGCACGGTGGGGCCGTGGTTGATGAGGCGGTTGGCCTTCTCCAGTGGGACGGGACGGATGTGACTGTCCATTGTTCTGCGATGTTGAAAGTGAAGAGCGTGGGTGGGCAAGGCGGGCGACTGGACTCAGCGGCCGGTGAGCTGCTCGAGTTTCTCCGGGTAACGCTCGCCGTGGACGGCGATGCGGGCGGCGGCAGTAGCGATCTCGCGGAGATCGTCGGCGCTGAGCTCGATGGTAACTGCGCCGATGTTTTCCTCCAGCCGAGGGAGCTTGGTGGTGCCGGGAATCGGCACGATCCACGGCTGCTGCGCGAGCAGCCACGCGAGCGCGATCTGGGCGGGTGTGGCGTGCTTGCGCGCCGCGATTACCCCGAGCAGGTCGACGAGCGTCTGGTTGGCCGTGCGCGCCTCGGCGGTGAAACGCGGTAGCGTGCTGCGGAAGTCGGTTGCGGCGAAGGTCGTGGCTGCGTCGATCTTGCCGGTGAGGAAACCCCGGCCGAGCGGACTGTAGGGGACGAATCCGATGCCGAGCTCCTCGAGCGTTGGCAACACCTCGGCCTCCGGGCCGCGGGTCCAGAGCGAGTATTCGCTTTGCACGGCGGTGACCGGCTGGACGGCATGGGCGCGACGGATGGTTTTTGCCGAGGCTTCCGAGAGACCGAAGTGGCGGACCTTGCCGGCGGCGATGAGCTCCTTCACGGTGCCGGCGACATCCTCGATCGGCACGGCGGGGTCGACGCGGTGCTGGTAGAACAGGTCGAGCGTGTCGACGCGCAGGCGGCGGAGCGAGGCGTCGGCCACGCGGCGGATGTTCTCGGGCCGGCTGTCCAGGCCCGGCAGCCCGGTCATGGCGCGCGGGTCGCGGCCGGGGGCGAGGTCGAAGCCGAACTTGGTGGCTATCGCGACACGGCCGCGGAACGGCGCGAGCGCCTCGCCCAAAAGCTCCTCGTTGGTGTACGGGCCGTAGACTTCGGCGGTGTCGAAGAAGGTGACACCGCGCTCCACGGCCGCGCGCAGCAGCGCGATCATCTCCGCCTTATCCTTCGGCGGACCGTAGGAGAAGCTCATGCCCATGCAGCCGAGGCCGAGGGTGGAGACGGTGAGCGTGCTGCGACCGAGTGTGCGTGTCTTCATCGTGCCCCGATCCTATCCGAACCCGGGCGGGCGGTCTCCCGCGCCCTTGCTCGACCTGTTGCGATCTTGCGGGAAAACGCGGTTTGGGTTCGCCGCGCGCGCCCTTGTTGGCCTGCTGCACCCAGTGCGCGAACGTCGGGTAGCGCAGCCGCTCGCGCCGGGCGAACGCCGCCTGTGTCAGGCCGCTGCGGCGCCACGCCTCCACGGGCTCGGCCTGTCGGCCTGCCGGCGTGATCCGCCGCCCGCGCCTCGCCCTGCCATCCGGCACACCGCACGTTCAGAACGTGCGCACGACCGATCCACGTAGCACGACTCCGTGGTCGGCGCCTTGGCGTTCGTAGTCGATGCCTCCACCGAGATGGACGTTCTTCCGTACCGCGACCTGCAACGCGATACCTCCGTTCCATTGCTCACGCGTCGGAGCCCGGCCGCGGACCGAAATGCGTTCGCCCGCCAAGTCCGCACCGTAGGCGAAGGCCGAGTCCGCAAATTCGTGGTTCCATGCCAGATGCCCCTGGATCCGCCCCGACAGTTTTGGAGTCAATCGCATCGGCAGCTCGACCCTGCAGCCAACACTGCTGCGCAGGCTTTCGGTGGTGGCACTGAACACAGTCGTGTCGAAGCCATCCGCGCCGCTCTCGGCGAACCGGCCGAGCCGGAAACTTGTGTAGTCGAGCCCAAGGTACGGCTCGATCGTCCACGCTCTCCAACGAAAGCGCCCGCCCCCCTCGATACCGCCGAACACGAGGTCTGCGGCGCCCTCGCTTTCCGCCCGTGCGGCGAGCGCAGGCGCGACGATCGCGCGCCAGGAGTCGTGCCATTGCCGGCCGCCGCCAAGACGCCCGCCGACATACCAGTGCCCATGGTCGCTGCGGGCGGCGAGCGCGCCGACAATGCCATCGGTCTCGCTCCGGGCCCGGCGGCCGTCGTGGGAGATCTGTCCCTCGCGATAGCTCAGCGATAGGTCGAGGCGAAGGCTTCCAAAACTCCGCGCAACCCCACCAACCAATGCTCCGCCTTGGATTCGGTATCCGGACACATCCGCATCGGCATGCCGCTTCGCCTGCAGGGGAAGATAGCTGGCGTGCCCGATCCATCCGCCTTCTGTCGTGCTTGGTGGCAGCATCGCATCGGTGGAGAGATGGCGGACGGCAAAAAAGGCCTCGTCGGCCAGCGCCGCATAACAGGAGGGGCTGAGAGCGCTCAGGACCTCTTGGACCTCGTGATTATGCGCGAGGCCGTCCCACACCAGCAGTGCGTCGGCCAGCGGCCCGGAGGCCGTGGGTAGAACGCGGTCCAACGCGTTCCCCGCAGAGCGCTGGTTCGCCGTGGAGCCAAGGTCCGCATAGGCGGTGCGATCGACCTCCAGGAGCAACGCGTCACTCGTGGACCTGAGCGAGTAGCGCAGCAATGCGGAGTTGTCCGCTCGCAGAATTGGCGCGCCGCTCAACGTGCCGCCGGTGGTGAGCACCGCGTAACTCCCGCCTGCGATCCGCCCAATGCGGGAGACCGCCACGGTCGAGTCCGAGGCCAAGGTTGCGTCGCCGCCCACGAGCAGCGCGTCGGCTTGCGCACCGTTCCCCAGCTCGATCGCCAAGGTTCCGCCCGTGGTCTGCTCATAGGACCCTTGCACGGTTAGCGTGCCCACGCTGTTGCCGGGCGACACCGCGCCACCGTTCACCAGCGAGCCGGACAGCGTGGTTGTTCCCCCTAAAAAGGCGCCCGCATCGACCGTGAGGCGGGAGAACGCAGTATGTGCCCCGTTCAACACCACCGCAGAGCCGGGGAGCATCTCGCCCACCCAGGAGCGACCGGCGAAGTTGCCTTTGTACGTCAGCGTGACCGGCGAAACCGTGTAGCCCGCGGCGGCCTCCGCATCGTAGGCCGCACCGAAACGGACCATGGCGCCGTCGTCGGCCCCGTCGTTGACGATGTCGCCCTCGATCACCGGCGACCCGTGCAGCAACAGCCGGTTGCCGGCCGCCTCGGTCGTGAGCACCGCCAGAGTGGCATCATCTATATCCCCGCCCATCCGCACGGCCTCCGCCTGCGCCGAGAGTACGGTGCCCGAAAGATCCACGGTGTTGTCGCTGTCTCGTGTCCAGATGCCGAGGGCGCCCGCTCCGGACACCCTCGTCGATCCGCTGTGCACCAGCACGTTGCCGGAGGTCATCACGATTCCGTGCGACAGGGCCCCGTTTGTTACAATCCGCCCGGTGTTCACGACCTGGTTGCCGAAGCCCGACGCCATGAGGCCGTAGCTGTAGGCTCGGGCGGTCGCAACGTCGCCGCCATTCTCGATCTGGTTGCCAGTGCCAACGACGAGAAAACCATGGGAGGATTCGCCGGCAAGCGTGAGGGTTCCGCGGTTCGTGACTCTGTTGTTTTCGCCCCAGGCATGGAATGCCCGGGAATAGTATCCTTCGGTGGTAATTGCCCCACCGTTCTCGAGCGTGTTCCCGGTTCCAAAACAGTAGAAGCCGTCGGCCTCGTCGCCCGTCGTGGCAATCGTACCTCGGTTCTCAAGCGTGTTTCCGCTTCCGTAGCAGTAGAGGCCCTCGGCATTGTAGCCCGTCGTGTGGATTGTTCCGTTGGAGACCGCACTGTTGTTGGAAGCGATAAGCAGCGCGATCCCGGCCGCGTTGTCACCGGAGGTGGTGATCTGCCCATCCATCGCGATCTGGTTGTTGGCCCCCCTGACCATGATGCCATAGGCCCGATCTCCTCCGGTCGTGATCGCCCCCGTCGCCTGCACGTCCACTTCCAGAAATCCATTCCCGTCCGAAGCGATGCCGGCGGAGCCTCTCCCCGTGGTGGCGATCCGCCCCTGCAGTGTGACCTCGGCGTTCATATAGGCAAAGATGCCGGCGGCACCGTTCCCGCTGGTCTCGATCAGGCCGGCAGCGGTAAGTCTGTTGGTCAGGTAACGGTTCTCTCCGCCGACTATACTGTAGCCCGCCCAAAGCCCATTGGCACTGTTACCGCTGGTGCGAATCACGCTGGTGGCGCTCGTACTCAGGAGGTTCCCTCCGCCGAACAAAGCAACACCGTCCGAAGACGAGCCCGCGGTGACGATGGTGCCTTCAATACTCAACGTGTTGTAGTCGCCCGCCGCGATGCCATAGGCATTGGCGCCATCGGTCTCGATTCGTCCGCCCTCCGCCAAGGTCAGGTCGACATGGTCGAAGCCGTAGGTCTCGTAGGCCAGTGAGAGACCGGTTCCCTTGACTCCAGTTTTCTGTTCGCCGCTGGTGATCAGGCGGCAGTCGCCCGTCAACGTCACCGATCTTGCTGTCTCCGCGGTGCCGTCGGCCAGGGCGAACCAATCGCTTGAGCCGTTCACTTCAGGCATCGTCAGGATCGGTGCTGGGGCGTTCAGCGGGGAGTAGATCGCCCTGAGATCGGCCAAGTCTTCCGCGTTTGGCACGAGCGCCTCGGCTCCGTCAATCGTCCAGTACATCACCGATTCCGGGTCGAGCGTATGGCCCAGTCCCAAGGCATGCCCGAGCTCATGGGAGGTAACACCCATGAGCAGCGTAGCGTTCCAGTCGATCACGGTCGAATAGGTGAGGTCGCCGTAGCTGCTCGAGTCCAGATCAGTCACCGGCACTCCGGTCGTCGGGGGATGGTAGCAATAGGCCACCGTTGTCCCCACCAGCTCTGTCGCGGTCAGGCGGATTATCCCCTGGGCTCCTTTTGCGCCCAGCGGTTCACCGCTGTCGGGCATCTCGACGAAACCGAATCCGGTACCCGTGCTCCAAGACTCGAACGACGCATGGATCGCGCTCTCCCATTGCGGGACATTCGCGAACACCTGGTCGAGCGCGACCGTGGTCCCCTCGTAACCGTCGAGCCCTCCCGTGCGATCCAGCGAATAGCTGAGCACCCCATTCGTTTCCGGGAGGAGCGTCACCCAGCTCCTGCCGAGACGCGCGACCGGGGCCGCCGAAGACGGACCGACCGTCCCGAGGAATAATCCGACTGATAGGAAGAAGAGCGCAGGTGTTCGAGTGCAGAGCTGCATTTCGTGGAAAGGTTCAACCGTCGCGCAGAAGCGGGAGACGAGAGTCTCGGTGCGGTTCTGCGTTCAGGGCGAACGGAGCCAATCGGCCCGAGCGTTTCTCTCCTTAACCGGATACTCGGCTTTTCCGTGAGAAACTCGCGACCGATGGCCCGATTGCCCGGGCGACCGCGCAGGAGCCGAACTCCGCGTTCCAGTCCCAGAAATCCAGCAACGCCTCCACCGGCTGCAAAAGGCCATGAGACAACCATGACCAGCCTCTCCGAAGAGTGCCATGTAGAGGAACAGGAAGCTGTGGAACGCATCTTGAGGACACTCGGCATCGCGGCGGGTCGGCGGGTCGTCGCACGCGGGCTTGCTCGACCTGTTGCGTTCTTGCGGGAAAACGCGGTTCGGGTTCGCCCGCCCGCGCGTCGTTGCGGTAAACCGGTGGCCTTTCCCCATGAGTTCACGCCTTCCCCTCGTTCGTTCTCTCACGGTTCTGTTGTTCGTGCTGGCGGCGCCTGTGTTTGCCGTCGCCGCGCTGAAGGTCGCCTGCGTCGGCGATAGCATCACGGCCGGCTACGCGCTCGCCGACCCCGCGCGCGACGCTTACCCAGCGCAGTTCGCGCGGCTTCTCGGCGCCGACTTCGAGGTGCGCAACTTCGGCGTGAGCGCCGCAACGCTCATGGACGCCGGCAACTACACCTACCGCACGCGCCCCGCGCACGACGAGGCGCTGGCGTGGCGGCCCGACGTGGTCGTGATCGCCCTCGGCACCAACGACACCAAGGTCGACAACATCGCCAAGCATCCCGACGACTTCGTCCCGAGCTACCGCGGGCTGATCGGGCGTTTCCGCGCGGCGAACCCGAGCGCGAAGATCGTGCTTTGCTTGCCGCCGCCGGCGTTTCCCGAGGCGATGGGCATCGCCGAACGCGTGCTGGTGGCCGAGATCCTGCCGCGCATCCGCCAGGTGGCGACCGAGGAGAAGCTCACGCTGCTCGACCTCCACACGCCGCTGGCCGACGCCGCGCTGCATTTCCCCGACAAGATCCACCCCGACCCCGAGGCCGCGGGCCGCATCTCGCGGCTGGTGTACGGCGAGGTGATGGCTGCGACGATGCCCCCGGCGCAGTCGCTCGATCCGGCGGCGAACACCGCGGTCGTGCCCGTGCCGCGGCTCGAGAACGACTGCTACAACTGGTGGACGCGCCACGCCGAGGTGCTCGCCGCACGCGCGACCGCCGCGCCGGACGTGGTGCTCATCGGCGACTCGATCACGCATTTTTGGGCCGGTGCGCCGCGGGCGGACCGCGTGAACGGCCCGCAGGCGTGGGCGGCGACCTTCGGCGAGCGGCGCGTGCTCAACCTCGGCTTCGGCTGGGATCGCACGCAGAACGTGCTCTGGCGGCTCGACCACGGCGAGTTCGACGGGCTGAAGCCCAAGCTCGTTATCCTGAACATCGGTACGAACAACTTTGCCGCCACGCCGCACTCCCGCGCGAACACGCCCGAGGAGGTCGCCGCCGGCATCCGCGCGATCCGCGAGAAGCTCCGCGCGCTCAGCCCGGAGACGCACGTGCTGGTGATGGGCGTGCTCCCGCGCGGGCACCAGCCCGGTGACTTCTTCCGCGCGCCGATCGCCGCGCTCAACGCGCTCCTCTCGCGCGAACTCGTCGGCGACCCGAAGACGACGTTCCTCGACATTGGGGCCCGTTTCCTAGACGCGCACGGCCGGATGGCTCCGGAACTCATGCCCGACGGCACGCATCCTTCTGAGTCAGGCTATGCGCTCTGGGGCCGCGCGCTGGTCGAGAGCGGGCTACTGCCGTAGGCGCTTGTGTTGCTGGCATCGCCGTGACCCGTCGCGCTCGAAAACGCTACGGCCTCCTGCCGCGTGACGGTGCCAAGGTATTTCTGATCGGGGAAGTGAGAGCCCCGCGGCGTGGTGTTGCGCGGGCTTCGAAGCGGCCGGTGGAGCTGTGCGACCCGGTTGCCAGCTACAACCGCCACAGGTAGGTTGACCTTGTGCGCGAGGTGGCGGCTTCACGTGGCGCGCCTGGGCTGCCGGGCTCGGTGTACCGGCGCTCGACGCGCTCGTGCTCAATCCCCCGCCCTACGCCGCGGCCGTGGCCGAGGATGTGGCGCGGCGTCCATTTGCGCAGTGGCGTACCTACCTGCGCTGGACCCTTGTGCGTGCCAAGGTACTGGAGAAGTTCGCCGCGTTCCGCGCGAAGATCGGCTACCCCGACAAGTGGAAGTGCTACGCGGGGCTCGTGGTGGCCCACGACAGTTCCGCCGCCAACGTGCGCCGGGCGCGGGATTGGGACACCGAAGACGAGCTCGCCAAGCTTGGGCAGCCCGTCGACCCCGACGAGTGGGGCATGACGCCGCCGACGGTGAACGCCTATTTTCCCTCCACGCGCAACGAGATCGTCTTCCCCGCAGGCATCCTGAGCCGCCGTTCTTCGACATGGCGGCGGACGACGCGGTGAACTCCGGCGCGATCGCCTGCGTGATCGGCCACGAGATCACCCACGGCTTCGACGACCAGGGCCGGAAGTTCGACGTGCGCGGCAACCTCGCCGACTGGTGGACGGAGGCCGCCGCCGCGGCCTTCAAGGAACGCTCCGAGTTGCTGGTGGCGCAGTACGGCGGATACGAGGCGTTGCCGGGCAAGTTCGTCAACGGCCGCCTGAGCCTGGGCGAGAACATCGCGGACCTCGGCGGCGTCAGCGTGGCCTACGAGGCGCTACAGCGCTCGCTCGCCGGCCGGCCGCGCCCGGAGCCGCTCGATGGCTTCACGCCGGAGCAGCGGTTCTTCCTCGCTTGGGCGCAGCTCTGGGGCCGCACGCCCCGGGAAATTCCCGTGCACTCGGCCCGCTGGTGAACCTGCCGGATTTCTTCGCCGCGTGGGACATCATCGAGGGCGACGCCCTCTGGCGTGCGCCCGCGCAGCGAGCGCGGATCTGGTGAGGGAGAACGGGATGGGGTGAGCCGAAAAGGTGGATCGGTTGTTTGCTCGGCGGGCCCAGCGGTCGGTGCAGCGAGGTGAGTCGCGCGACCTGCCTCTTCCGGTTAGGCGCGGGGGCTAGAGAGGTGTCGGTGGAATTTCAAAATGCTCGACTCAAGGAGCGGGACGGACTGGTATTCTTTTAGTTACTGCGCGTCGTAGGATTGAGAGAAGATGGTTTGAAAGGCATCAGGGCTCCGCGTGGTTCCCCACCATATGCATACCCTCAACCTCATGAAAGTATGGCACCGTTGTGTCGCCATGGTTGGTTATCTCGTTGTGATCGCCCAAGGCTCGGCACTCACGATCACACAGTCGCCCGCATCGGTCTCGGTGCCGGCCGGGACCGCTACGACGCTCTCGATCATCGCTTCCGGTTCGGGTTTGACCTACCAATGGCGGCGTTTGGGGGTGCCGATCCCGGGTGCGACAGAGAATCACCTCGATTTTCCTGCCATCGCGATTGCCGATTCCGATTTCTACGATGTCGAGGTGGGCGAAGGCCAGACGACCCTGTTATCGCAGGCGGCGCAGGTGCAGGTTACCCCGCCGAGCGGGGGATTGATCTACCGCATGGATACGTCGTTCACGCCCTGTTTCAGCCGGGCCAGGGACAGCCAGATCAACGCTGTTGCCGTGGCGGCTGATCGATCGCTGGTGATCGGCGGCGGCTTCTCCGTCTATCAAGGGCAGCGGCGCGACAATCTCGCGCGGGTTACGGCGTGGATGGAGCTTGATCCATCATTTCGACCGGAGCTCGACGGACCGGTTGGCGCGGTTGAGATCCTCGGCGACGGCAAGATTCTCGTCGGCGGGGCGTTCACCAGCATCGACGGCATTCCGGCAGCCGGTCTCGCGCGCCTGAATCCGGATGGAACAGTCGATCACACTTTCGATTTTGGAGCCGTCTTTCGATATGCGACGGTGGGTAGTTTACTACGACAGCCGGATGGCAAGATCTTGGTGACCGGCTCCTTCGGTCAAGAACTCGGATCTAGCACGGGGAAGCTGCTGCGGCTGCTTCCTTCGGGCGCACTTGATGCGAGTTTCGCCTTCACGCCGTTCTCCGGGTCGGTTGTGGCTGCTGCGATTGCACCGGACGGCAAGATCTTCGTTGCGGGCACCTTCAATCTCGAACCGTCACCAACCCAGATCCGACTCATGCGGCTGCAGGCTGATGGCACGCCCGACCTCGCCTTCACACCATCGACGGATGGTATGCTGGTGATTCGGTCCATGGTTGTTCAGAGTGACGGCAGAGTCGTGGTGGCGCGGCCTTATGGGATGGGCGGATTGGTTCGCTTCCTCGCCAACGGGGCGGTCGATTCCAGTTTCGTCTGCGGGCTGTCGCCGTTTCCGGATGTCGCATCCCTGATGCTTTTGCCGGGGGACAAGCTGCTTGTCGGCGGAGTCTTCGATCAGGGGTATGTGGGCAGTGAGACCTTTGTCGCACGCTTGTTCGCCGACGGAGCCAAGGATACGACTTTTGCGCCACCTTTATTGCCTGATGAGAGGGTGCTGTATTCTGCATCCCATCCTGATGGCGGAGTGATCTGGGTTGGGGCGTTCGGACACATTGGTGCGGCCGAGGCCGCGGGTGTCGTGCATGTTTCCGACTCGGGAGTTCCGATCACGATGGCATCGGGATACCAGGGAAGTGTTGGCACGATCCACCGGGTTCTCCAGTTGCCTGGCGACCGCTGGTTGGTCGCGGGTGATTTCACTCACGTCGGGTCCGTTCCGCGGGCCCGGTTGGCTGTCGTCAAGGTCGACGGTTCGGTTGATGAGACTTTCGATTCTGGCACCGGCCTTGGCGGCGCCCTGGTCAATGTTACCACACTACTTCGCGATGGGGCGGGACGGCTCCTGATCTCCGGCGATTTCGATTCCTACAATGGGCAGGCCTGCAAGGGCTTGGTTCGTGTGCTCCCGGATGGGACGCTGGATTCCTCTTTCACCTCCTCTCTTCCTGAGGGAGGGGGGGGCGTCCGTGGAGTGCAGATCGACCCCGTGGGGCGGATTTCGGTCACGATGAACCGGCGTCTCTACCGGTTGCTGGACACAGGTGCCCTCGACCCAAGCTGGGTGTGTGCTCCCGGTGACTTCTGGCCGCCGACGGTCTTGGGCGTCCAAGCGGACGGCCGTGTGCTGGTGAAACCGGGAACGATCAATCCGCCAAACTTCGCGGATCGTCTCAACCCGGATGGTTCGATCGACCCGACCTTTACGCCGGGATTCGGCGGCACGCTCTATGGTATGCCGATGGTCGTGCAGCCGAGCGGAAGTATCGTGGTAGGCGGGGATTTCCAGTGGTTGGGCGGTGCGCCCGCGAGCGGGTTGGTGCAGCTTTCATCCACGGGCGCGGTGGAGCGCCAACTGATCGGGGTCGAGTATCTCGCAGTCGAACAGATCCTACCGCTCGCGGACGCGAGCTTGCTCTTGTTTGGCCGACAACCGTGGGAGTCGTCGACTCCCCGCAGTTGTTCAGGTTTTAATCTGGTGCACAGCGATTGGTCGGTCGACCGCTTCTCCGCATTCGACGCCACCGCAAGTCGGCCGAGCCAGATCAACATCCTTGCTGATGGTCGCATGCTTCTCATCGGCAACTCTGCGCGGCGTGGGCTGGCTCGTGCGAGCGGGATGGTGCTGCTCAAGCCGGAGACGGTTTCTCCGACGCCCTCGATCGTGGATCAACCGGCCGATACTTTCGCCCGCGTCGGGGCCTCGGCGACTCTTTCCGTGACGGTGGCTGGCGAGGGCGAGCTGAGTTACCAGTGGAGCAAAGACGACGTGCCCTTATCCGAGGGGGCCGGGCCGACCCTGACGATTGCGTCCGCGCAGTATGAAGATGGGGGACTCTACGACGTGGTTGTGACCAACGATTTCGGCACAGTGACCAGCCGAAAGGCGCAGTTGGTGATACACAACGAAGACCATATCTCCTACGCATCGTGGGCGGCGGCGTTCTTTTCCGAGTCGGAGCTGGCCGACCCGAGGATCACCGGGCCGGAGGCAGACCCGGAGGGATGTGGGCTGCCGAATCTAGCCCGTTATGCCTTCAAGTTGCCGGCGCGCGGTACGGTTTCCTCCTCGCCGGTGCAGATCACAAACGAGACCGTGGACACCGACCTGCGCCTCGTTTTCTCGTTCCATCGGAAAACATGCGCGCCGGGCATTCGCTACGTTGTGGAAGTCGCCAACGAGCTCACCGGTCCTTGGTATGTTGTGGATGAGGTGATGCCCGGCGCACCTGAAGAAGTCATCGCCTACACGGAGATTCCACGGATTGGTCCACCTCGGCGGTTTGTGCGCGTACGAGTCGAGCTGACTCAGTGATGGGTGTTGGCGGCGGTTTCGGGGGCTCTCTCGCCCCTTCGGACTTGGCGCGGAGGGATTTGGATGTGAGCCTCGCTGAGTAACTACGCCCATGGCTTCACTCTTCGGTTACCGCAAACTGCTGCAGGCCTGTGTCGCGCCCGCGATCGCGCTGACGCTGGTCGCCGTGCTGGGGGCGCTGGGCGCACTGGGTTCGCTCGACCGCGCGTGGTTCGATTTCCTGCAGCGGAAGACATCGGGAACAGCGCCACTGCCGGATGATACCGCCCTGGTGTTGATCGACGAGCAGTCGATGCAGGCCTTGGGGGCTCCGCAATACGGCTACCGTTGGCCATGGCCGCGCGATGCCTTCACGGGCCTGCTGGCCTCGCTGCATCGCGCAGGCGCGAAAGCGGTGGCGGTCGACATGATCTTCTTTGAGCAGTCCGATGATCCGATGCAGGACTATGTCCTCGGTGCTGTCGCGGCAGGGCTGCCGGAGGTGACGCTCGGGGCGATGCCGCCGGTGGACAACAGGCCTGCGCAACTGCCGGTTGTCTGGTCGGCCGATTTTCGCGAGGCCAATGCCGCCTGTTTCGCGGAGCGCCCCCGTTGGGGCTACGTGCGATCCGTGCCGGACGAGGACTCGGTCCTCCGACGCTACGTGCCGGCGGAATCGCTGGCCTGGGCCGCCTCGCTGGAGGCGCGGAAGATGGGGCGTCTTTCCACGGTACCGCAGTTGCTGCGCTGGCGGGGGAACCTCGAGCAGTTGCGCTCGCGAGGAGTTCCGGTGGTGTCGGCGCGGTTTTTTGCGGAGGATGGACTGGCTGTGATGAAACATGCCACGGAGGTCGCCGCCGACCTCGACCGTGGCGCTCTGGTGCGAGCGATCGAGACCGCTCCGGCGCCGACGGACGAACTCACAAGAGTCGCTTTCGAGAAGGTTCGCGGGCGGACGGTATTCCTCGGGGTGAACGCTGCGGGAACATTCGATTTCATCGGTACGCCGTGCGGTGCGCCCGAGCCGGGCGTGATCTCGCACTGGACGGCGTACGCGAACCTCGTCGGTGGCGGCTTCCTACATGAGGCGGGGCCGTGGGCTGCCGGTGGGGTGTTGGTTCTGGTGATCGGCGTACTGGCCTGGGTGGCGCGTGCAGGGATCGGAGTTTCCAAGCCGGCGTTGGTGGCGGGCGGCGGCGCGGTGCTTGTGCTCGGCGGAAGCGCCGCGGCGTTCATCGGAGGCGTGTGGTTTGCGCCCATGTTGCCGGTGGCTGGGGCGGTGTCCGGATTCGGCGCCGTGGCGGTGCACAGTTTCCTGCAGGAGCGGGCACGCAAGCGCGAGATCCAGGGCTGGTTCGGCAGCTATGTTTCCCCCGCGGTGGTCCGGCAGCTCGTCCAGAATCCGGATTCGCTCAAGCTCGGTGGCGAGAAGCGCGAGCTCACGATCTTCTTCGCGGACCTGGCCAACTTCACGACGCTCTCGGAGTCGATGCCTCCGGAGGAGCTCGTGCCGCTGATCAACTCCGTGCTGGAGGACCTCACCGAGGGCGTGCTGGCGCACGGCTGCTACGTCGACAAGTACATCGGCGACGCGATCATGGGCGTGTTCGGCAGCCCGGAGCCGTTGGAGAACCACGCGCTATCCGCCTGCCGTGCGGCGCTGGAGAGCATGCGCCGGCTGGAGAAGCTCAACGAGCGGATCGAGCGCACGCACGGCAGGCGCCTGGGCATGCGCATCGGCGTGAACACCGGCGATGCGATTGTGGGCAATGTCGGTTCGACCAAGAAGCGCAATTACACGGTGCTCGGCGATGCGGTGAACCTCGCTTCGCGGCTGGAGGGGGCGAACAAGGAGTTCCACACGGGAATCCTGATCGGCCCGAGGACGGCGGCGCAGCTCGGCGGCGCGCTAGTCACCCGGCCGGTGGCGCAGTTGAAGGTGAAGGGCAAGAAGCAGGCCGTGGAGGTGCACGAGCTCATCGGCGAGCCGGACTCGCTCGACGAGGGCGCGCGGCGGTTCCTCGCGGCGTACGGGGACGGCTATGCCGCCTATTGCCAGCGGCGGTTCGCGGAGGCGTGCCGGGCGTTCGCCACCGCTGCGACGTTGCGGCCCGACGACTTTCTTGCCACGCGTTATGCCGAAGAAACACAGCGCCTGGCCGATTCGCCCCCACCGTCCGACTGGGAACCCATTCTCGAACTGCATACCAAATGAAAACGAACACACCATTGCGTCTGCTCGCCCTTGTGGCGACCGCGGCCGCACTGACGACCGCGGTGCTCGCGGCACCGAAGACTGGCGACACAGTCTACTCGAAGTACCAGAGAACCGAGATCTACGCCGAGGCGAAGACGTCGGACTCCGTTGTGGCCACTGCCGGGTTTGGCGAGGCGCTGAAGATCGCTTCTGTCAACGCCAGCGGCTGCTGGTTCAATGTCTCCGTGGGCGGCAGGAACGGCTGGGTCTTCTTCGGCATGGTCTCGGACAAGAAGCCCGAGGCGGAGAAGACGGCGAGCCTGGGCTCGGTCGATGCTTCCAGCACGAACACCGCCGCCGCGGTACGTCCGATCTCGGACGAGGCCAAGGGCTATGCCGAGCGGCATAATCTCGTCGAGGCCGGACAGGACGTCGACTGGGTCGAGGCCGAGGCGCACAAAGTCACCGCACCGATCGTCAACGCCTACATGAAGGAGTACAAGAAGGGAGAGTTTCAGGAATGAAAACCCGCCACCTCATTGTTTCGGCATTGGTGTTCGGCTCCTCCGCGCTCGCATTTGCCGGGTTCGGCTTGGGCGACCTGGTCGACACCGTCGCAGCCCATTCGGACAACATCGACAAGGCTGCCAAGGGCGCATCCGGGCTTACCATCCAGGAGGAGATCAACATCGGCGACTCTGTCTCGGTGGAGATTGTCGGTCGCTACGGCGGCATCTGGAAGGACAAGGCCGCGACGCAACGAGTGAACCTCGTCGGCCGCACGCTCGCCCGCTATGCCAAGCGCGAGAGCCTTGACTGGCGCTTCGGCATCCTGAACTCGGAACAGATCAACGCGTTCTCCTCTCCGAACGGTCGCGTCTTCATCACGAAGGGCCTCTACAAGCTGCTCGCCAACGACGACGAACTCGCCGCCGTGCTTGCGCACGAGATCGCCCACATCGACCTGCGGCATGCGGCAAAGATCATCGCGGGCAAGCAGGGGGTCGGCGCGGCGCTGGCGATCGGTGCGGATGTTGCCGGTGACCAGCTGGCGGGCAGCCAGTATGCGGCGCTCTCTCCCTACCAGAAAGAGCTCGAGGGCGCGGTCGCCAAGGGCTTGACCGGGATCCTTACCGACGGCTACGGCCCGGATCGTGAATACGATGCCGACAAGGAGGGGTACAGGCTCGCGAAGCTCTGCGGCTTCAATTCCGAGGGCATGCGGATCGTACTGACCAGGATCGCCGCCACCGCCGGAACGTCGAAGGACACGTTGAGCACGCATCCGAAGACCAGTGACCGCCTGAAGCGGCTGCCCGGCGGCGAGAAGAAGAAGGGCAAGTAAGCCCGCGCCGGACGAAGTCCGATTTATGCCAGACGCGACGGCCGCCCCTCGACGGGCGGCCGTTTTTGCGCACACGCGACTTCCCCGAGGTGGCGACTCGCGCACTGCCGCCGGCGCTTCGGGCTCTGCGCTCCTCGTTCTCCCATCGACCCGGCTGATCCGGCTTTCCGTGTGAGAGCCGACGGTTGAGTAGCAGAGCTGCCCCGTGGCGGCTTCGGCGCGAGCGTGCCGCTGTAGGCAACAAAAAGCCCGCGGCTGGATGCCGCGGGCTTAAAGTGGTCGGGGCGGAGGGATTCGAACCCTCGACCTCTACGTCCCGAACGTAGCGCTCTACCAGGCTAAGCTACGCCCCGATTGATGGACTCTTTGTGATGTCGACCGAAGCCGGCTCCACGAAAGAGCGGCGAGGCTGCGAACCGGTCGAAGGTGAATCAAGGACAATTTTGGCCGAGTTTGCATCGTGCAAGGTAGGCGGGGGCGGGAGTCGCCTTGTTGCGGATGCCTACCAGTGGCCGATGCGGATGCGCTCGGCCGCAGCGGGCGCATGCTGGCGAGGGTGGCTGGCTTCCGGTGCCGGATAGCCGAGGGCGAGATAGCAGGCGACCTCGTAGTCGGCGGGGATGGAGAGCACGCGTTTGAGGTGAATGCTTTCGCGGGGAAAGGGGATGCGGGTCACGCCGCCGATCCCCTCGGCCGCGGCGGCGAGGAGCATGTTTTCGATGCAGCACCAGATGGAGGCGAACCCGTTCAGGTCGGACTGGCTTGCGGGCTGGAGCAGCGGGTGGGGCTGGCGGAAGCAGGGGAGGAGGAGCGTGCCGGCGGTGAGCAGCATGCGATGCTGCTTGGGCACGCCGTCGAGGTACATGGCGCGCTGGAGCGGGTCGGTGCTGCGCCAGCCATCGAGCCAGGCGGCCACATCGGCGGCCGGGAACTCCTGGCGGATTTCGGCCAACAGCCGCAGGCGTTCGGCGGGGGTGTCGACGACGATGAACTCCCAGCTGCGGAGATGGTCGTTGGAGGGTGCTTGCAGGCCGGCTTCGACGATGCGTTCGAGTGTGGCTCGGTCCACAGGTCGGTTCTCGAAGTCGCGCAGGGTGCGGCGGGCGCGAATGGCCTCGTGGATCGTCATGTGTGGTGCGTTCACGTGATCTCGGCGCAGGAGCTGGTCCCAACCATGCGGAGCGATGGTTGGGGCAACGGCTGCACTGCAGGCTCAGTGTCCGGCCTGGTCGCGGTGGTGGATGCAGAGGCTGTTCCCGTCGGGATCGGTGACGACGGCCATGTGGCAGACGGGGCTGGCAACGGGCTCCATGCAGAATGGCGTGCCGGCGGCGCGGAGCGCGGCGACGGCGGCGTCGAAATCGGCGACCTCCAGGGCGATGCTCGGACCTGTGGCGGAGGGCTTCCAGTCGGGCGCCATATTTGTGATACCGAGTGTGGCGCCGGCGATGTCGTACTCGATCCATTGCTTGCCATCGTGCTCGAAGGTGGAGGCGGGCTTGAGCCCGAGGACGCCCTCATAGAAGGCGCGGGCGCGGGGCATGTCGGTGACGGGGTAGCCGGTGAAGGCGATTTCGGTGACTTTCATCAGGACGATGGGTTTGGGATTCTCTAGTGGAGAGTGGATTTCCGGGGATGGTAGCAGGGTGTGCTGACAACGTTATGTCAGGAGGCGCCGGGATGGTGGCCTCAGGGCTCAACCGTGTTGCTGTGCGGCGGCGCGGGCGAGTGTGGCGACCTGCGTGCGCAGAGTGCTTGGGGCGACGGCCTGGACATCGCCGCCGAAGGAGAGGATCCAGCGTGAGCACCACTCCAGCGAGTAGGTGAGGAGTCGGACCTCGACGCTGCGGCCGCCGGCTTTCTCGGCGAGCACGCCGGTATAGCTCTCGGCGCGAACCCGCTCGAGCGCCGTAGGGGCGACTTGGAGGAGGACTTCGATCTTCGGCGAGTCCGCTTCGATCTCCGCGAGGTGGCGTTGGAGATCGAAATCCTGCCGCGGGACGAAGCGTTCGGCAGCGAGCTCCAGCTTGCGGATGCGATCGAGGCGGAAGTGGCGGACTTCGCCGCGCAGCCGGCACCAGGCGACGAGATACCAGACGCTGCCGGCGAAGACGGTGCCCATGGGCTCGACATCGCGCAGGGTGTCCTCGGTGCGCGCCCGGGCGCGGTAGACGAGGCGGAGCACACGCCGTCCGATCAGCGCCTGCTGGATGGGGCGAAGCGTCTCGCTCGAGATTCCCGGGGGCGGGCGCTGGAGACCGGAGATCACGGTGGCCTGTTCGAGCCGCTGCAGCTCATCCTTGCGCTCGGTGGGGAGGACGGAGCGGATCTTGAGCAGTGCGGAGTCGGCCGGGGCTCGGAGCGATGTGTCGGCGAGCCGTTTGACGAGTTCGCCGCCGACAAAGAGCGCAGCGGCCTCCTCGGCGGTGAAGAGGACGGGTGGGAGGTGGTAGCTCTTCACCAGGTTGTAGCCGACGCCGGCCTCGCCGGAGATGGGTACGCCCGCTTCGCCGAGCGCGGCGATGTCGCGGTAGATCGTGCGCAGGCTGACCTCGAAATGGGAGGCGAGGTCCTCGGCGCGCACCAGGCGGCGGCCTTGGAGGAAGAGCACAATGGCGACAAGGCGGTCGGTGCGGTTCATCGGGTTCAGGGGAGGCGCAACGATCCTTAGCGGGTCGTCGACGGTTTGGCTACGGCGCGTTGCAGGAAACGGGTGTGATCCTTCGCGTCGGTTGGCGTGTGCGAATCGCGCGGGTGGGCATGGTGCCGTAGTGGGCCGGACAACCCGTGAAGTGGTTGTGAATAACCTGTGAGCCACTTCGCTTCGTCCGAGGAAAGGCGGTGCTGCCCCGCCTGTTGGTCGGCAGGTCCCCGGACGCGCTGCTGCAGCTGGTTATCTGTGGTCATCGAGCCACACGGTGAGCGCCGTAAGCGTGTCGGAATGCACATGGCAAGATGGAGTTGATCGTAGGTCGTGCTAATCGTTGATAACCAATCTGAAGAGATGAGATCTGGCGCCGCATGGGATGGCGCATGCGCCGGTGGCCCCACGGGCCGAAGTGCGGTGCGGCGCCATACCGTCGAGCGAGCGGTGGGTTGTGGTCTCTCGACCGGTGACTGGGAGCCGCGGCTCGTGTGACAGAGCAATGACGCGGTGATTGTGAAGAACTTGCTCCACAATCCGCTCAAGTCCGGGGCGCGGGCTTGCCGCAAGTGGTTTGCCGTTATGGAAATGGGCAGGCCCGGTCGTCGCGCGTGTAGCCCGGTTGGGTCGAAAGTTCGACCACTCGTGGGTTCGTGCTGTTTTCGGCCGCCCGATTTTGAGACTCTCTCGCTCCATGCCCGTCTCCACTTCCTCGACCGCGATCAAGCGCCTCTCCCTCGATTGGAGTGCGCATGGGCGCTATTGGCGGGCCCAAGTCTTCGGCTGGCTGACGATCCAGCTCTTCCTGTTCGTGCAGACGCTGCTCGATTCGGGGGCGCGGGCGGGGCTGGGGACGCGACTGCTGGTGTTCGCGTATTGCGGGCTGTGCGGCATCGCCAGCACCCATGTGCTGCGAGGGTGGCTGCGCTGGACGGGAAACGTCGTCGGCCCCTGGCCGCGCCTGGCGGGCTACGGCATCCCCGGTGCGTGCGTATCGGGTGCGTTGATGGCGTTGGGCGTGTTTGCGCTGCCGCTGGCGGTGACGAGCCTTCGTGCGGATATCTGGACCGAGAACCCGATCCAGGCTTTCGGCACGCAGACGTTCCTGTGCATGATGCTGAGCGCGGGGTGGGCGTTGCTCTATTTCGGCTATCAGTCGGGCTGCCGCTACCAGGAGTCGCTGGTCGAGCGCGCCCGCTACGAGGCGGCGCTCAAGGAGGCCGAGCTGCGCGCCTTGCGCGGCCAGCTCAACCCTCACTTCCTTTTCAACGCCCTCAACGTCGTCCGCCGCTTGGCCGCGACCGACCCGTCGCGCACGCGGCAGGCGATCACCCAGCTTGCCGGGCTCCTGCGCGACACGCTCAACGGTGGCGAGTCGCCGGCGATCAAGCTGTCCGCCGAGCTGCGGCAGGTGGATGCCTACCTCCAGCTCGAGAAATTGCGGTTCGAGGAACGGCTCCAGCTGGACTGGCGCGTGCCGCCCGAGGCCATGGGCCGCCCCGTGCCGCCGTTTTCGGTGCTCACTTTGGTCGAGAACGCCATGAAGCACGGCATCTCCGCCCGCATCGCCGGCGGCAAACTGGAGCTGGATGCGACCGTGCTGCCCGAGTGCACCGTTATCCGGGTGTTCAACACGGGGACATTGCCCGACGACCCCCGCACCGGCCGCGTCGGCATGCAGAATCTGCGGGAACGCCTGCGCCTGCTTTACGGCGACAACGCCACGATCGAGCTTCGCGCCGCCGATGCGGAACGCGTCGTGGCCGAGCTGCGCATTCCCTCCGCCTGGCCCGACGCGGGCTTGACGTCTACCCCCGGTCCGGACGCCACTGTTCAGGCACCCATAACCTCATGAGAGCGCTAATCATCGACGACGAACGTCTGGCCCGAGAGGAACTGCGTGAACTGCTCGCCGCGCATCCCGAGATCGAGATCGTGGGCGAGGCCTCCAACGGGCCGGAGGCGCTGAAGCGCATCGCCGAGCTCCGGCCCGACCTGCTCTTCCTCGACATCCGTATGCCCGAGCAGAGCGGCTTCGAGATGCTCCAGGAGCTGGAGCCACCGGTTCCCGAGGTGATCTTCGTGACCGCGTACGACAAGTACGCCCTCCAGGCCTTCGAGAACAGCGCCCTCGACTACCTCGTCAAACCCGTCGAGCCGGAGCGGCTCGCCAAGGCCATCGCCAGGCTGCGCAAGTTCGAGCCGGGCGCCGCCCCTGCCGGCGCAGGCGAGGAGGGCATGGCGGCCGCCGGTCCGCTCACGGCCGACTCGCAGGTGTTCGTGCGCGAAGGCGACCGTTGCTGGTTCGTGCCGCTGCGCGACGTCGTGCTGCTTGAGGCCGATGGCAGTTCGACGCGCGTCTATTTCGGAAACCAGAAACCGGTGCTGCCTCGCGCTCTCACGGCGCTCGAAGCGCGGTTGCCCGCCGATCACTTCTTCCGGATCAACCGCGCGCAGATCGTGAACCTCAAGTGCATCGAGACCATCGAGCCGTGGTTCAGCCGCTCGCTGCGTGTGAAGCTCAAGGGCGGGTTGGAGGTCGAGTTTTCGCGCCGGCAGGCCTTGGCCTTCCGCGAATCGCAGGGGCTGTGATGCGTGCGTCCGCCCCTGCTCGTGCCGAGCGGGGGTATGTAACCGCACGCTGCGTACGCCCACCGCCCTTTCCGCGCTGAAGTGTCTCGCTGCCAGGAGACGGCAGCTCGGCCCGCTCGTGATCGTGAGGTGCGACGAGCAGTGCTCATAACGGAGGCTGTTGTGGGGCGGGCTCGCGCGCGCCGCCACGCCCGGCACTGCGGCATGCTTGGACCGTGCTCCTGCCGACCAGAGACGAGACGGCCGGCGCCCTATTCGAGCGCCGGCCGCAGGTGCCAGCACCGGTTGCGGATTCCTTTGCGACCTACTCTTCGCAAGGGGCCCACACCGCCCCCGGTGTGCCGTCGCTCGACGGATAAACCGCCTGCGACGGATGCGACTCTGCCAGAAATTCCGTAGTTGGTCTCGAAGGCTGTGATCGGCGGCGAACCGGACGCGATGGACGGTCTTCCTAACAGGCGAGCGGGCAGGGTGTCCGCGGTTGGTGCGGAGTTGCGGGGGTTCTGTCGCACCACTGGAGCAGCGTTACCAAAAATCAGGTAAACAAGTGTATTGTCGCAGGAAATGCGTTTGCCCTCGACTGTGGTGGACGCGTTCGCTCGAGCGGTTGCGCGGGAAACCCAGTACACAGATGAAACGCCTACTCTCGGTTTGGATGGCGGTGGTTGTGTGCACCTTGGCCCCGGTGGTCGCCGGCCAGACGACGATCACCCAGTGGAAGCTGGCCAATTTCGCCTCGGCCCAGCTCAAGGCAGGCCTGGCTGCCGACGATGCCGACCCGGACGGCGACGGTACGCCGAATCTGCTCGCGTACGCGTTTGCCCTCACGCCGCAGCAGCCGGCGGGCGCTTTCCTGCCGCAACAGTCGCTGGTGGGCGGGCGGTTGCGGTTGTCGTACCTGCGGGTCCCCGCCGCCACCGATCTTGCCTACGTGCCCGAAGTGTCGTCTGACCTGCGGACGTGGACGACGGACACTTCCGTGATCTCGGTGCTGCCGCTGACCGGTGGTCTTGAACGGGTAGTTGTCGAGGATGCGGCCACAGGAGGCGCCCGTCGGTTCATCCGCCTGCGGGTCAACCGTCTGATCTTCGACACCAACGACGACGACCTGCCCGACGATTGGCAGCTCAAGCATTTCGCTTCGCTCGAGGGCACGGGCAACGCTGCCCCCCTGGCCGATCCCGATGGCGACGGGTTCGCCAATATCGAGGAGAGCGCGGTAGGCACGAATCCGTTCACCGGAGTCGACGCCAACAGCTCGAACCTGCTCGGACTGACCCTCTGGACCTCGTTGCGTTAAGGAGAAAACTCGCGATGAAACACATCCTGTTTGCCTTTCTGCTCTTGGCTGGTGCAGCGCCTGTCGGGGCGGCCACGACCGAAGCAGAGGCCCTCAAGCCGACGTTGCGCCTCGAGGAGGCGATGCGTCTGTGGCAGGAGCGCTGGCTGGTGGCTTGCGGCGGGGACCAATCCGTGGGGTTGAGCAATCCCAACCGTGGTCGCGGAGGAGACACTGGCACGATCGCGGGGTTCGGCCAGACCGGCTTGTTCAAGCCGATCGAATGGCCCGCCCGCCGTTCCGATGGCAAGCGCCCCGGCCCGTATCCTGAAGACTGCTTCTACGCGGAGGACATGCAGCGGGCGAACTATGCGGCCATCCTCGTCATGAACCTCCGCAATGCGATCTCGACCTGCCTGGGTGCATCGGTGGCGCCGTCATCGGGCGACAACGGTGGGGTCATCCTTCGCTTCGATCCGAACTGGGCGAACCTCGGGATCAACACCGGTCCCGGCGCTCCCACTGTGGTGTCCGAGGGCTCGCGGCTCTTTCGTGTGCAGAAGCCGGACGGAACCTGGTCGATCCCCGACCCGGACTCCGACTCCTATTGGTCCCAAGTTTTCAGCGGTACCTGCAACGTCTACACCTACCCCGATATCTTCGCCAAGATTGTGAACGGCTTCCTGAAGGCGCCGATGCATCCGATGTGGCGGGGCAGCGATGTCGCGGTCGGCGTGGCCTGGAACTGGCAACGCAGCTTTGTGGGCGACGATCTCTACGCGGATCAATGCGGTTGCACCTCGTGCGCCACCGACAACTGCACGCCGGGAAGCATCGAGTGCGAAGTCGGCAGCCTTTCGGCACGCTTCCAACTTGGGCATGGGCTCCGGGGCAGCTCGGTGGGCTCTCTGCGGATCTACGCTGAAACGCCAAGTCTCATGCTGGCGACACCGGCAGCGTTGTCGCTTCGCCTGCGCGGCTTCGACTTCAACAGCACGGCCTCTGGTGGTCAGTCTGCCGCTCCGGCCGAGGCCTACGGACTCTTCGCCGAGAGTGCCGGCGTGCAGAGCCTGAGGCAGGTTTGCCTCCCTCAGGGCTTGATCGACATCGTGCCGGAGTCGGGGAGCCCGAGTTTCGGGTACACGATGTATTTCTACGATGTGGCGCACCGGGGTGCGAAATCCGGTGGGTTCTTTACCCCGGATGCGGCCGATGCTTACCGAAAGATCGTCGTCGAGAATCCGGACCGTTCCGCCTCCGCGTTCAACCGGCTGTGTATTACCGAGACCAGCGGCGGTCGTTCGACCGTGCGCCTCTTCGTGTACGATGCGGGCCAGGCTTCTTGGTCTCTCACGGAGGGCGCAGGCGCCGACTCACATACCGAGACGGTGAGCGCCTCATGGGTGGTCGGCAACGGAAGCGCGGTTAACGACGTACGGCAGGAGGTTCGCACTGTGACGGATGCAGCCGGCTCGGTCGTCTCGAAGACCAGCCGGAAGTACAAGATCTTCTACTTCAATGCGAATGGTTCGACGCCATTCACCCAGCGCAATCGCCGCTGGGAACTGATCGAGGAAACCATCGATCCGGATGCCGGCGGCAAACAGCTGACAACGACCTATCGGTATGACGAGACGAGCGCGATCAGCTCGGTTGGTGATGCCCGCAGGCTTAAGCAGGTCGTACGGCCCGACGGTTCGTGGACGCGTTATGACTACGACACGCAGGGGCGCGTCGTCGCGGAGTACAGCTCCTTCAACGACTCGGTGGCGCCGACCAGCGTGACGACCGCGCCGACCGGCGATTATCGCCTGATCGAGACGACGTTCAGCCCGGCCGGTGCGCCGGTGGCCAACTCGGTGACCCAATCGACACGCACCGAGAAGCTCCGGGTGGGTGGCACAGTTTATGTGGTCGGCCGGACGTTCCGGAAGGTCGACGAAACCAACGTGAACTTCACGACCATCACCGATGAAACCGCGACGGATGTCTCGGCTGTGGCTGGAGCGGCTTCGAATCTAGCCGAGGTTACGCGCATCTGGAAGAACGGCGCCGATGCCGGACAGGTCGAGCGGCGGATCGCCGCGGACGGCACGGTCACACTTTACACGTACTCGAGCCCTGCGCCGGAGTTGGACCGGACCGTTGCGACTCGCCAAGGTGTGCCGGCCGGCGCCGATCCGCTCACCGCCTCCGATATCGCAGACGGTACGATCACGGTCGCCGTCACCAATCCACAGGGCCAGCCGGTATCCGAGACCGTGACCGATGCCGCCAGCGGCATCGAGCTGTCCAGTACCATCTACGCCGACTTCGATTCCTTCGGCCGCTGGCGTTTGGCGACCTACAACGATGGGACCACCGCCACCCGCACCTACAACTGCTGCGGACTGGAATCCGAGACGGACCGCTCGGGCATGTGGGCTTTGCTCGGCTACGACTCGTTGCTCCGGCAGAACCGGCGCACGGTCTATCCTGGTGCCGGCACAGCGGCCCATAGCGACACCGAGTACGTGTTCGATGCCGCCGGGCGGACACTGAAAACCATAGCCCATGCCTGCGGGACCAGCCTCGATGCGACGCTTCCCGCGCGCATCACCACCGTCGACAACACCTACAACGTGGCCGGTCAGTTGACCTCAGTTGTCACGCCTCGCGCTCCGACGCAGGTCGACGAGACGATTACTGCCGCCGGGAAGCGCCAGGTCACGACGACCTATGCCGACTCGGGCACGCGGATCGAGCTGTTCAATCGCGCCGGCGAAATCGAGAGCATCACCGGTACTGCGGTTGCGCCGATGAAGTATGTCACCGGCGTCGATGCCAACGGCGTCTTCATTCAGGAGATTCGCGTGGGCGAGAGCGGCGCCGAGACCGAGTGGACCAAGAGCTACCGCGACTTTGCCGGACGTCTTGCCGACACCGTGTTTGCTGACGGCGCGAGGATCGTCCGTACCTACTATGGGGCCGACAACGCTGTCGCCGGACGCCGGGGCAAGCTTGCCTCGGAAACGCAACCGCCCGATAGCGCTGCCGCCGGTGTCAGCGGCGTGCGCCATCTATTTGACTACAACACCAAGGGCGAACGGACCGTCGTTGCCGTGGATCTCGATCAGGACGGCGTGATCGATTACGCCGGCAAGGATCGGATCACGAAGACAGTTACCGATGTTGCCAGCGTCACGCACGACAGCACTGCCTACACTGTCCGCCGCACGACGACCAGCGTCTGGGCGACCGACAACACCGATTCGAGCTCGACCGTCTCCGTTAGCGAAACGGCGACCGACGGACTGCGCGCATGGCAGACGGCCCATGGGCTGACGACTTCGACCGTTGTCGTGTACACCGCCAACGCCGGCCGCACTGTCACGACGACCGCCCCCGACGGCACCGTTTCTGTCCAGACCTTCATTGGCGATCGCCTGCAAACGATGTCGACTGCGCAGGGAGGCACACCGCTCTCCGGGGCGACCTTCCTCTATGACGCCTACGGCCGACTGGAGCGCGCGACCGATGCGCGCAACGGCGCGACCACCTACACCTACTATACCGACGGGGCGCAGAAGACCGTCACGACCCCCGATCCTGACACGACGAAAGGCGGCGCCGGCTACGACGTGCAGACCACCCAGTTCTTCTACGACTCGATGGGCCGGCTGAACCGCACGATTTTACCGGACGGCGCCGAGTCCTACGCCAGCTATTGGCCCACCGGCGCGCTCAAGCGAACCTGGGGTGCCCGCACCACGCCCCAGGAGTTGACCTACGACTCGCAAGGCCGTCTCAAAACCTTGGCCACATGGAGCGACTTTGTCGACGAGTCCAGCTTCACCTCCGCAGCCGGCAAGGCCGTGACGACCTGGAACTACAACCCGACCCGCGGTTGGCTCGACAACAAGCGCTATGCCGACAACCGCGGTCCGGGCTACGAGTATTACCCGTCCGGTGCCTTGAAACGGCGGACGTGGGCGCGCACCGTCGGCGGCGCTCCGCTCACCACCGGCTACTCGTACACGAAAGCCGGCGACCTGTCCGGAATCGATTACTCCGATACCACCCCCGATGTGACCGGCATCGCCTATGACCGGCTCGGCCGCAGGACTGGCATCACAGACGCCGCCGGCACGCTCGCGACCGGCTACGAAGGCCTCACGCCGTTCACCGACGACGAGAGCTATGCCGCGGGCTCGGGTGTGCTTGCCGGGCAGGGGATTAACCGGGGCCGCGATACCAAGCTTCGTCCGAGCACGTTGGATGTCCCAACGGTGGTTTCGGTCGGCTACACCTACCGTGATGGCTCGCGCTTGGACACGGTTTCCGCCACTGTGGGCGGCATCGCGACCGACCACACCTACACCTACCAGACGAACTCCGCGCTGACCGATCAGTTGGTGCAGAAACGATCAGGTGTGACCGTGCTCACGACCACCAAGCAGTTCGACAAGTTGAATCGCCTCGTTGGGGTCGTTTCCGTGCCTTCTTCAACTTCAACCCTAAACCTCAACTACCTGTATAACTCCGCCAACCAGCGGACGCGGCTAACCCGCGAGGACGGCGCCTACTGGGCCTTCGGTTACGACGCGCTCGGGCAGGTAACCTCCGGCACGAAGCGCTTGGCAGACGGCACGCCCATGCTCGGTCACGACCGCGGCTACACGTTCGACACGATCGGCAATCGCAAGACGACGGTCGTCAACGGGCAGTCTGCCACGTACACGACCGACACCGCTGGGCTCAACCAGTACGCCGAGCACACCGTGCCGGCGTTCCTCGATGTGCTCGGCACGGTCGCCGACACCCAAGCGAAGGTCGCCGTGAATCTCGTCCCCGCGCAACGACAGGGAACGCTGTTCTACAAGCAGCTCTCCGTCGACAATGCGGCCGCGCCGAAGTGGCAGCCCATCGATGTGCTCGCCGGCGAGAGCGGTGTCGGCACCGCAGGCGCCGATGCCATCACCCGCCAGACCGGCCATCTCTTCCTCGCGAAGACCCCGGAAGAGTTCGCCTACGACTTCGACGGGAACCTGACCACCGACGGCCAGTGGAGCTACACCTGGGACGCCGAGAACCGCCTCGTCGCGATGGAGACAGTAGGAGCCTGCTTGCAGGCGATCCCCTCCTTCCCCGCGCAACGCCTGCAGTTCGCCTACGACTCTGCCGGCCGACGGGTGCGCAAGCAGGTCTTTTCGAAGGACGCCGCCACCGGCAACTGGTCACCGCTTACCGACCACCGGTTCCTGTACGATGGCTGGAATCTCCTCTCCGAGTTCTCCGTACCCTCAACTTCAACTTCCAACTTCAACCTGGTCTGCTCCTACATCTGGGGCTTGGACCTGAGCGGCAGCGCGCAAGGCGCCGGTGGCGTTGGAGGGTTGCTTGCCGTCAACGTTGGCACCGCGACCTATCTGCCCGCCTACGACGGCAACGGCAACGTCCTTGCCCTTGTGGACGCCGCGACCGGCACCACCACCGCCGACTACGAGTATGGCCCCTTCGGCGAGCCGCTGCGCGTCAGCGGCCCGGCCGCCGCCGCGAATCCGTTCCGCTTCAGCACGAAATACACGGACGCCGAGACCGGTTTGGTTTACTACGGCTACCGCTGGTACCAGCCGTCCACCGGACGGTTCCTCTCGAAGGATCCGATTGAAGAGGAAGGCGGGGTGAATCTGTATGGATTCGTCGATAACGATCCGATCTCTTTCTTCGACACCGACGGATTGCGCAAGGAGAGCTCGCGCAACAGTTATTGGCGCAACTGGAAGAGAAGTAATCCAAACCGCGACAAGGGTGGTTTTTGGAGCAAGAAGGACCGCGAACGGCAGAATACGCTGAACCGCGGATGCGTGGGCATCACGTGTCTGAACCTTGGCGAACGGGGCATGCCAAATATGTCTAATTGCTACCGTCTGCGCGCCCAGGCTGAGGCGCGGCAAGCGGAGATGAAGAAGAATTGCGAATGTAGCGGAACGGGGCCGAACAAGCAACCGGCAGAGCCCCGCCTCTTCTCAATCCATCTATGGAGTGATGTTGGACGCAATGGCGTTGATCCAGATATCAACTTCGACAGTTCCGGGAAGGCGGACTTGTCGAATTGGGACATCGAAGGCCGCCGTCCTGGGAGTTGGAACACGAGTGGGAGCGGTGGCGTGAACTTCGACTACGGCTGGGTTAACGACAGCGGGACCATTCAGCATGCGAATCACTTTCATGACCCGAACGGCCCGAGCGGACCGATGAAGGTTTATGAAAGTAACGAGGCCGAATGGGCATCGAGCTATAGCGACTTCAATTCCGAGGTTTGGTGTGTGTCGTGCAACAAAGACCGATTCTAATCGATCATGAGAAAGCTCCATTTTTTCGCCGTTCTACTGATTGCACTGGCTGCCTCAATTATCCCGCAGGTTGTCGTCGCGTCTGATGGGAAACTGCCTGAAGGTCCTGTGGTGAAGATCGATGACCTGAATATCCGTGGCGCTGTTATTGGCGTGCTTGGCGTCCCGCTGGGGAAGGTGGTGACGATTGAGGGAGAGGTCGTCGATGGAACGAAGCTGCGAGCCAAGGCACTTGATGGTCTAGCTTTGTTTCAGGTGCGCCTTGTGAACGGGCAGAAGCTGACGGAATTACCGGTGATTCGATTCAGATGGTTCACGACAGCCGAAGCCAAGAAGCTGAATGGACGAGTGCAGTTGGTTGGCTATGAGACAGGGCAGTTTGTGGGTGTCCCCGGTGAGGCCTTCTTGCATATCGAGCCAGTTGCTACGGAGGGTTTCCATTTTGAGAGCTCTTTTGTGATTCTGAAGGCGCCTTGACGTAGGAACGGATTGAAGGGGACATGTCGCGACAATTGACAAAGTAACCACGAGGCAGACTCATGCGGCACACGTCGCGCCAGGCGTTCCGCCTGTCACGCCGTCTGCATCCTCCTCCGCTAACGCTCCATCCGGTAGCGTCCCGCCCCACCGGCGGCGGCGAGCCCTCGCGGAAGCTCGGGCGGAACGCGGCGGGCATCGAGCCCGCCGTCGCCCGTCGTTCGGCCGTTGCGCTTCGCTGCGCGGCCTCGCGTCGGCGACCGCCGAAGTAGCCCGGGACGGATTGAAGGGGACGCGTCGCAAATCTTGACAACGTAACCGCAGATCGGAACCGAGTGGCACGTCTCGCGCCAAGCCTGCGGCCTGATTACGAGCCCTGCTCCTGACCGGATGCACTTTTCTGGGCCACCCGCGGTGAGAGTCCGAGCGGGTTGTTGTTCTGGTTCAGGTTATGGGGTGGTGGTGTCGGTTGAAGCAAGCTCCGGGCGGAGGGAAGGCCCGGCTTGGCGG
>Ga0209098_1000700_pt1 | contig 35352 bp, 30 predicted proteins | sample AD_JPNHW1_MetaG_FD_184429 | JGI IMG/M metagenome (GOLD analysis project Ga0209098, IMG submission 184429) | Active sludge microbial communities of municipal wastewater-treating anaerobic digesters from Japan - AD_JPNHW1_MetaG (SPAdes) (version 2) | ecosystem: Engineered > Bioreactor > Anaerobic...
GCCGATGCGCTCGAGAAAGTACTGTTGGGGTAGGATGCTGACCGCGACGACGATGCCGTGCGCGCCCTTTTCCTTGGCCGCGCAGCCCGCGAGCGGCGCGGTCGCGGCGAGGATTGCGGCGGCGGCGAAGGCGACCCCGAGGCCGACGCGCAGGCGCGCGAGCGATCCTGACGAACGATATTGTTTCCGTGGCATAGTCTTTTAGGCTCCTCGATAAGCGTTGGAGGATACTATACTCGCCTCAATTAAAAACCGCAAGTCATTTGCAAAAGTGTTTTGGCAAACAGAACAACGAATGACGCTCAAGGCGAGGACGTCGCCGATTGCGCTCGGGGACCATACAAAGCCGCTAGATCGTGAAGTGGCTGATCGTGCTCCGGAGGATCGATGCCTCCTCGCTGAGGTTCTTCGCCGCGGCGGCGAGCTCCTCCGACGCGGCCGCGTTCTTCTGCACGATCGCGTCGAGTTGCATCATCGCCTGCCCGATCTGGTCGGCGCCCGCCCGCTGCTCCCCGCTCGCCGCGTTTATCTCGGCGACGAGGTCGGCGGTCTTGGCGATGTCCGGGGAAAGGTTTTCAAGCACCTTTCCCGCGAGGGCTGCGACCGATGTCGTCTTCGCCGATATCGTCCGTATCTCCGAGGCCGAGCTTCCGCTTCGCTCCGCGAGTTTCCGGATTTCCCCGGCGACTACGGCGAAGCCCTTGCCCGCTTCCCCGGCGCGCGCGGCTTCTATCGCGGCGTTGAGCGCGAGGAGATTCGTCTGCCGGGCGATTTCCTCGATGACGCCGATCTTCTCGGTGATCTGCCTCACCGCGTCGATCGCCTCTAGGACCGCGTGGGATCCGTCGTTCGCGTCGGTCGAGGCCTTGCGCGCGATTCGCTCGGTTTCCGACGCGTTGTCGGCGTTCTGCCTGATCGTCGAGGTCATCTCCTCGACGGAGGCCGAGATCTCTTCGGTCGAGGCTGCCTGCTCGGACGCGCCCGAGGCGACGTCGCCCGCCGTGTTGGAAAGTTCGTTCGCCCCCAGGCCGATCTTCTCGCTCGCGCCCTTGATGCCGCCGATCATCTCGCCGAGGTCCCCTCGCATGGTGTCGAGCGCTCGGAGGAGGGTTCCCGTTTCGTCTTTCGCTGCCGTCATGCGCTCGTCAAAGGCCTTCGAAAGGTCGCCCGAGGCCACGATCTCGCTTTGCTCGGAGGCGTAGATAAGCGGTTTGGCGAGGCGCGCGCCGACTTGAAACGCGATAATCGCCGCGATAATCGTGTCGACGAGCGAGAAGATGAGGGTGAAAAGGAGTATCCCCTGCATCGAGGCGAACGCGGCCTGGCGTTTTTCAGTCACGATCACATCGATGTCGTCGATATACGCCCCGCTCCCGAGCACCCAGCCCCAGGGCTTCGAGAGGAGGGAGTAGCTCCGCTTGGGGAGCGGAACTGTCGTGCCCGCTTTCGGGAACCAATAGTCGGTGTAGCCGCCGCCTTCCTTCATCCCGTTCGCGATGATGTTTTTCATGTACGGGTAGTTCTTCGCGTCGAGGGCGTTCAGCCGGTTTTTCCCCTCGGTATCCTTGCCGAGCATGACCACGTTATCGCCGCCTTCGGTATCGGCCCAAAAATAGCCTTCCTTATCTTAGCGAAGGTCGCGGAGGAGGGTCTTCGCGAGATCAGTCGCCTGAGCCTCGGAGAGTTTCCCGTCCTTTCTCAGCGCGTCGATTTTCAGGAGGAGGGAGTTCGCCGTCTCGACTTCCCAGTGGATCGAGCGGTCGAATCCCTCGCGAAGCGTGGTATCGAGTTGGCGAATCTGCCCGTTCACCATCGATCTGAAGGACACGAAAAATGCCGCGACGAGGAGGATCGCGATCAAGAACGCGACGCCGCTCGTGAGTAAGCCGATCTTCGTCTTTATGCTTTTCATCGAGGTACCTCCGCCTTTGCAGGAATCCGTCTCCGCTTAAGTGTAAGGGATGGGGGACCTCAATGCAAAAAAGGCGGCCTTAGGGAGCGCGCTTACTGACCTTGCGCGCGTACCAGACGAGGGCGGCGACAACCGGGGTCGCCGCGATCGCGATCCAGTTTCCCGAGGCGAGATAGGCGAGCCAGGCGCGCAGGAGGTTCCCCCCGTCGAGGAAACTCGTGAAAACGCCCGAGTATCCCTCGACGTGGTAGTTCGCGGCCGTGGCCATCCGGGTGAAAAGCGGCGCGAGCGCGCTCGCGCAGTAGAGGTTCCCGATCACGACCGGTATCCCGATGATGAACGAGCGGATCACGTTGCCGCCGGTGGCGAGCGCGATGAGGGCGATCGGGACGGTGAGGTTCGTCAGGTCCCCGAGCGGGATGAACTTGACGCCGGGGAGGATGAAGGCGAAAAGGAGCGCGAAGGGGATGAGCAGCACCGTCGTCACCATGACGGCGGGGATCCCGAAGAGCACCGCGACGTCGAGCCCGATGAAGGTCGTCCCCATGTCGGGGAACCGCTTCGCGATGAAGACCTTCATCCCTTCCGATACGGGGATAAGCGCCGAGCCGAGTATGCCGCACATGATGGGGAGGATGTAGATCACCCCCGCGAAGCCCACCGCGAGCTCGGCCGCCGCCTTGAAGGAGTAGCCGCCCGCGACGGCGAGTCCCGCGCCGACGATGAACCCGATGGCCATCGGCTCGCCGAGGAGCCCGAGTTTTTCCTTCATCCGCTCGGGGTTCGCGTTGAGCTTGTTGACCCACGGGATGCGGTCGAGCAGCGCGTTGCCCGCGACCCCGATCGGGTAATAGGCGAGGCCCGAAAGGTGCGGGATGCAGATGCCCGAAAGCCCCGAGTGCCTGTTCGCGAGCGGCGCGCTCCAATCGGAAAGCTTGAGGACGAGGATGAAGGCGCCGATCCCGAAGGCGATCGCGATTATGTTGCTTCCGGTTATCGCGAACACCGTCGCGGAGACGAAGATCACGTGCCAGTAATTCCATATGTCGATGTCGACCGTCCGCGTCTTGCGGAAGGCGAGCAGCGCCGCGTTGACGCCGAGGAAGAGAACGAGGAGGAGCGGCGCGAGGTGGAACTGCCACGCGAGCACCGAGAGGGGAATCCATCCGGTGTCGAGCACGGTGAAGCTGAGCCCGCTCCTCGTGACGAGCGCCTTGATCGCCGGGTTGATGAGGCCGACGTAATACCCGAAGGTCATGAAGATGCCGATGAACCCGATGCCGAGGGTAAGCGCGGCCTTCGCGGCGGTTTTCACTCTTATCCCGAAGACGAGGGCGAGCACGAAGATGATGACGGGGAGGAGGACGTACACCTTGAACGAGAGGAGATACATGATTGCCGCGTTAAATCTTTCCATATAAACGTTCCTTCCTTTCGCGAAGCGAGCGCGTCGTACGGTGCTAACTGTAGTCTATATTAGTTTCTCTTGTCAAATAATACAAAGCAGGTGATAATCAAAAAGAGAAGGAGCTTTGAACGGCATGGAAAATTTTACGTTTCATAACCCAACGAAGATTATATTCGGAAAGGATACCGAGGGCCAGACCGGCGCCGAGGTCGCGCGCTTTGCCCGGAAGGTTCTCCTTCATTTCGGCGGCGGGAGCGTCGTCAAGTCGGGGCTTCTCGACCGCGTGCGCGCGTCGCTCAAGGCCGCGGGGGTAGAGGCGATCGAGCTCGGCGGCGCCCTGCCCAACCCGCGCGTGGCGCTCGTCCGCGAGGGGATCGCCCTGTGCCGAAAGGAGGGGATCGGCTTCATCCTCGCCGTCGGCGGCGGGAGCGTCATCGATTCCGCGAAGGCGATCGCGGTCGGCGTCCCCTATTCGGGGGACGTGTGGGATTTCTACGAGTATACGGCAAGGCCCGAGCGGGCGCTCGACGTCGGCGTCGTGCTCACCATCCCCGCAGCGGGAAGCGAGTCGAGCAACAGCTCGGTAATCTCGAACCTTGAGCTCAAGCTCAAGCGCGGGCTCACGAACGATCTTCTCCGTCCCCGCTTCGCGATCATGAACCCGGAGCTGACCTACACGCTCCCCGCCTACCAAACCGCGTGCGGCTCGGCCGATATCATGGCCCACGTCATGGAACGATACTTCACGAACACGGAGCATGTCGCGTTCACCGACCGGCTTTGCGAGGCGACGCTCCGCACGATGATCGCCGCCGTCCCGCTCGCGCTCGCCCGTCCCGCGGACTACGGCGCGCGCGCCGAGATCATGTGGGCGGGCACGGTCGCCCATAACGACCTTTTAAGCACGGGCCGCGTCGGCGACTGGGGCTCGCACGGGATTGAGCACGAGATCAGCGCGCTCTACGACGTCGCGCACGGCGCGGGCCTCGCCGTCGTCTTCCCCGCGTGGATGCGCTTCGTGCTTTCACACGACGTGGCGCGGTTCGCGCAGTTCGCCGCGAGGGTCTGGGATGTAGAGCCTGATTTCCAAAATCTCAAGACCACCGCGCTCGAGGGCATCGCGCGCCTCGAGTCGTTCTTCCGCTCGATCGGGCTTCCCGTCAGGCTTTCGGAGCTCGGCGTCGGCGACGAGCGCATCGGCGAGATGGCGGAAAAGAGCGTGGTGAAGGGAAACGGTTTTCTCGGCAACTTCGTTCGGCTCGACGCCGCGGCCGTCCGCGAGATTCTCATGGCGGCGCGGTAAGCCGTTCGTGCGCGCGCGGAGAAATTACCCTCGCGCGAGCGCCATGATCCCACGCGGAGAAGCTTTCTTCCCGCGCGCTATGGCGCGACCGAGAGCATCCCGTCGAGGTTGACGTCGCCGGCGAGAACGGCAATCCCGCCCGCGCCGCGCAAGGCGACGGAGACCGTCGCGCAGAGGCTATCCGTCGCCGAGGAGACGTAGATGTCGGAGATGACGCACGTGCCCGCGGCCGCGATCGCCTTTCGGAAATAGGGCTTATCGCTCCAGTCGCTTCCCTTCGCCTGCTGCGACGCAGCGGAAAAGTCATACGCGGGGTTGCCGACGTTCTCGCTCGTCTGGATTCCCTTTCCGTCCATCACGTAGAAAAGCTCGAACCAGGGATATTCCCTAAAGGCGCGCGCGAGCGTCTCCTCGCTGCGGCCCGACGCGGCGAGCCGTTCCGCGAGCGAGAGGATCGCGCGCTCGGCGCGCTCGTGCCAGGGGAAGCGCTTCCCGTCGAGGCTCATGAGCGCCTTATCGACCGCGGCGTGGACGCTCCGCGCGTTATCGCGCGAGACGCTCGCCCGCCCCCTGATCTCCGTGCCGCTCGCGCCGATATCCGAGGCGAGCGCGTCGATCCTTCGGTTTATCTCCATCTGCTCGGCGGCGAGCCGGGCTATCTCGCGCGTCTTGCGCGAGAGCTCGGCGTTGAGCTCGTCGAGGCCGGCGAGCCGGGTGCCGATGTCCTCCGCGTGCGCGCGGCTTTCCGCGAGGCTTGTCCCCGCGGTTTGCATGTTTCCCGATACCGAGGCGATCCCGCCGATCACCCCCGTCACGATCTTCCCGACCGCGGCGGCGGAGCCGTCAACCCTGCCGTAGAGGCTCCGCATCTCCTTCGCGATGACGGCGAAGCCCTTGCCCGAGTGCCCTGAGCGCGCGGCCTCGACCGCGGCGTTTATCGAAAGGACGTTGAGCTGATCGCCGACGTCCGCGATCAGCTCGCTGAGCCTCTGGATCTCGTCCGACTCGCTCTTTAACCGGGTGATGAACTCGAGCGTGCTCCCGAGCGCCGCCTGAAGGCCCTCGAGCTCGGAGAGAAATCCCCGCTGCGCGCGAACGCCGTCCCCGGCGATGCTGCTCGCCCGTTCGGTCATCCCCGCGAGCTCTGCCGCGAAGGAACCGATCGCCTCTGAGCCCGCTCGGCTCTTGCCGGTCTCGGCCGCGATGAGCGCGAGCTTGCCGTCCTGTTCCTGCGTTTCGTCGGCGAGGCGCGCGATGTCACGGTCGAGGGTGAATGCCGCTTTCGAGATGGAGATGATCTGCCCTAATAGGGCAGTGAGCGTCTCGTCTTGGACGCCATTGCCCGTTTGTTGGAGAGTATCGTCTATCATGTTTTTCGCTTTATGGCTTGATTAGGCGCCTTGGGCCTTTTTGATGAACTCGGCCCACGCATGGTCCGATTTCGCGATATGATTGAGGAGCCAAGTACCGAGGAATCGGTAGAACATGAATCCCGCGTCTTGATCGGGCGCCGAAAGCGTCTTGATCTGGCGCGCGACCTCGGCGATGAACGCCTCGTGTTCCGCTCGGTGCTTTTCGTAACCGGGGTAGGAGAACCTCTTCATGAAGGCCTCCTCCTCGGAGAAATGATATCCCGTGTAGTCGGTCAGGCGCTTGAGGTCCTTCGCCATGCGGACCGCGTACTCCGTCCGGTCCGACTGGACGCTCCGGTACACGTCGTCGATGATGAGGATGAGCTTCTTGTGCTGAAGGTCGACCTCCTCAAAGCCGGTGGCGAGGGAGTCGTCCCATTTCAGGATATTAACCATGGGCCCACTATACACCGATACCGAAGTCTCGCGCAATGGAGGCGCCCGCTCGGGCGCGGGTTTTCTTCTTGTCAACGATTCCTCTCTGCCTGTATACTCATCCTCGTGAAAGCCTATTTTAAGGTCGGCCTCGCGGTAACCGGCTTACTCGCGCTCTTCTCCTTCGCCCGATCCGCGATGCTCGTGCGCGACATGCTCGCGCGCGATCCCGTCGAGGCCGCGGCTCAGCGCGCCCGCTATCATTTCGCGCTCTATCTTCCCAAAGACCGGGCCGCGCTTTTCTCCGAGCTCGTCGTCGGGGTTCGCGCGGGAGCGAGCGCGAATAACGCGTCGGTTTCCATCCATACTTATGACCCCTCGGAGAGCGATCTCTCGATGGCCCGCTATACGGGGGCCGACGGCGTGATCGTCTGCCCTGACCTCGACGACCAAACGACCTCATACCGGCTCGAGGAGCTCAAGAAAGCCGCGATTCCCGTCGTTCTCGTGAACCATAACATCGCGTCCGATCGGCCGTGGCCCTTCGTCGGGACGAATAACTACGATCTCGGGAAGAAAGCCGGCGCGCAGATCACGCGCGGAGAGGGCGAGGTTCTCAAGATCGCGGTCATCTACAGCGAGAAGTCGCCCGCCGTATTCGCGGAGCGCGAGCTTTTCGAGATGGGCATCACGAGCGCGCTTGGGACGTCGCTGACCACCCCCATCGCGGTCCAGCGGACGGACATGAACCCGCGCGACGCGGAGAAGATCGTGTACCAGCTCATCCGCGATCGGCAGGGGCTCAACGCGATCGTGTTCACGAGCGCCGAGGATACGCTCGCGGGCACGCAGGCGCTCATCGACCTCAATCTCGTCGGGAGCGTGCAGGTCGTCGGCTTCGGGTTCGACGACACGATCCAGGATTATCTTCAGAAGGGAATCCTCGTCGCCACGCTCGTGACGAATCCCCGCGCGACGGGGTACCAGGCGGTTTCCTCGCTCACGGAACTGTGCTCCTCGGGGTATACCTCGAACTCGGTCGATACCGGCATCGACGTCGTCACGCGCGCCGACGCCGATCTCTACGTCGCGCCGACGAAAAGGGGCCCGAAATGAGGGCCCTGTCGATGACCAAACGGCTCGTCAGAAAGCTCAAGCACTCCTTCGGCGCCCAGATAATCCTCAATATACTCGCGGTCCTCGCCATCCTTGTCATGTCGACGGGGTATATTCTCTATTCGACCATCCGGATGCAGGAGATCGTCTCGACGAGCTTCGAGGAACAGCGCTACCTCAGGGAGGTTCGCGAGAATCTCGACGCGTTTCAGGATCCTTTTCTCGAGTTCCTCTCCACGCGCTCGTCGGGCGCCCTTTCCGAGCTTCTCGTCATCTCGCAGCGGGTGCGGAACCTCGTGCCTCAGGACGCGGGCGTTCCCGCCGATCCCCTGCGCCTTCGCGAGATGGAGGTCTACTCGGTCGTCTCGAAGTACCTTGACCTCGCGGACACCGCGATCGAGGAGAAGCGCGGGATGGACGTCGCCCGGTATACCGGGATCTACGCCGAGATGCAAACCCTCTATGAGTACGTCCGCTCGGAGATCGACGGCATCTCGGGCGCGCGCTTTTCCGCCCAGCTCTCCGGGTACGAGACCTTCATCGCGATGTCCCGGAACATCCAGCTGTGGAACCTCCTTTTCATCGTGTTCATATCCCTGTTCTCCGTGCTCTACCTCATGCAGGCCGTCAACCGGATAAGCCGCCCGATGGTGAACCTCTCGCGCGCGGCCGCGGCGATCGCGGCGGGCAATTTCGGGGGCGATGACGTGCGCGCGAGCTCGTTCGACGAGATCGACAGCGTCGTCCACGCCTTCAACCGCATGAAGCACGACATCCATACTTACATTGAAGAGATCAAGTGGCAGCGGAACGTCGAGCAGGAGTACATGCAGGAGCGCGTCCGGAACATGAAGATGCAGCAGCTCATCAGGCGCATGGAGCTCTACACCCTGCAGGCGCAGATGAACCCCCACTTCCTGTTCAACACCCTCAACACCGGCATCCAGCTCGCGATCGTCGAGGGCGCCGACCGCACCGGCGAATACATGGAAAACCTTTCGCGCCTGGTCAGGCATAACATCCGCGAGAAGAACGTCGCCGTCCCGCTCCGTCACGAGATCGAGGGGCTCGAGTCGTACTTCTACCTTCTGCGCGTCCGGTTCCCGAAGAATCTTGACCTCGTGCTCGACTGCCCGAAGGATATCCTCGACGCGTATACGGTGCCCGCGACGATACTCCAGCCGCTTGTCGAGAACTGCGTCGTGCACGCCTTTAAGGGAAGCGAGGGCCGCAACTCGATCGTCGTCCGCGTCTACGTCGAGGGGAAGTACCTGTTCCTCTCGGTTGCTGATAATGGAAGCGGGATGGACGCCGAGAAGATCGCCGCGCTCCTCAAGCCGGTTCCCGTCGACGGGCACTCAGAGAAGGTCATGGGCCTCGAGAACGTTATCCAGCGCGTGTACTTCTTTTTCCCCGACGACCCGGACGCGATTAGGATCGAGTCCGAGAAGGGAAAGGGGACGGCGGTTACGGTGCGCATCGACACGGGGAAAGAGCTATGTATAGCGTATTGATCGTCGACGACGAAGAGCCCGTTCTTGAAAGCTACTCGTTCATGCTCGAATCGGGCGTGCCGGGGTTCTCGCTTGTCGGAAAGGCCCGTTCCGGGTACGAGGCGATCAAGCTCATCTACGAGCTCAGACCCGACGTCGTCTTCATGGACATCAACATGCCGGGGCTCGACGGCCTCGATACGATCGAGGAGGTTCACGGGAAGGTCCCCGATACCGTGTTCGTCCTCTCGACGGCGTACGAGCGCTTCGACCTCGCGCGCCGCGCCATTCCGCTCGGCGTCCACGACTATCTCGTGAAGCCCGTTACGAAAAAGATGTTCACCGAGACCCTCGCCGCGATCGCCATGAAGCTCGATCAGCGCCCCCGCGAGCGGGACTCTGGCGACGGCGACGCGCTCGAGGATGACTTCCTCAAGCGCGGAATCTGGCGGCCGCTCGACGAGGCGCGGTGGACGCGCCTACGCGACGCGCTTTCCCTCGGCTCCGACTCGGGTACCGTCGCCTTCGTCGGTATCGACCCCGAGGGCGGCGATTTCTTCCCCGACCTCAATGCGCGCATCTCCCTCTCTCGTCGTTTTCTTTTCGCGAACCATCTCGGGCTTGGGATGTACTTCTTTCCCGGCGCGGACGACTTTGGCCCGATCGGCGAGCTCCTCGACGAGGCATTGAAGGCCGTCGTGCCGCCCGCGGTCGCGTCCTTCTCGGGGGTGGGGCAGACCCGCCCGTGGGGGGACTTTCGGCGTTCGTGCGCCGAAGCGCTGGAAGATATTAATAGAAAGAAAAACTCCGGCGAGGTTCGCATCCGCGAGCGCATGCGCATCATCGCGCTTAGAAGGAAGAACGGCCTCGCGGAGTACCCCGAGATCTTGGCGCTGTTCGCGTCGTACCGCGATGAGGTCGTCGCCGCCTACGGCGTCCCGGTCGCGAAGGTAAAGCTCGCGACCCTTTTCACGCTTCTCGTTGACGACGTGCTTTCGTGCTTTAAGACGCACTCCGAAGAGGTTCCCCCCTTCGACCCGATCGAGGAGCTTTGCCCGCTTGACGACGTTCCCTCGATCGTCACGTGGTCCGAACAGGCCTTCGAGCGCGTCTATGCCCTCGCGCGGCAGAAACGGACCGGCGAGTTCCCCGTGCCGCTCGTCAAGGCCATCGCCTTTATCGGGGAGAGCTATTCCCGGCAGATCCAGCTGTCCGACGCGGCCGAGGCGGCGAACGTGTCGTCCGCTTACCTTTCGCGGCTTTTCAGCGAGCACACGGGATCGAGCTTCGTCGACTACCTGACCGCGCTCCGGATAGAGCGCGCCGAGCGCCTGATCCGCGAGAATCGGTTGAGCATCAAGGAAGTGGCGTTCGCGACCGGGTATCAAGACCCGAATTACTTCAGTAAGCTATTCAGAAAGATCGTCGGCGTTTCGCCGACCATGTATGCGGAACGGATTAGGGATGGGGAGGGCGCATGAGTATGATGGGCTTTTCGCGTATCGGGCCGCATTGCGCGGGAAAACTCGCGCATCGCGCGGGTGCTGCCGCGCTCGCGGGAAATGCCGCGCGTCCGCCGATGAGACCGTCGCGCCGGGCGCTCGCCTTTTTCGCGCTCTTTACGGCGATCCTCGCGCTTTCGTCCTGCTCTCCGGGCAAGTTTCGCCCGAAGAAGGACCGCATCACCATCGGGTTCTCGATCGCGACCGACACCTTCATCATCGAGCGGTGGAACAAGGACATCAAGATCTTCTCCGGGGCCGCGCGCGACCTCGGGGCCAACGTCATCGTGCAGCTTTCCGCCGGGGGAACCAAGGAACAGATCGCGCAGATCGACTTCCTCATGGCGCAGGACATCGACGTGCTCGTCGTCGTCGCGCACGATACCGAGCTCCTCGCCGGCGCGGTCAAGAAGGTCAGGGACGCGAAGATCCCGGTCGTCGCGTACGACCGGCTGATCATGGGAACCCCGATCGACGCCTTCGTGTCGTTCAACAATCGCGAGGTCGGGCGCCTCTTCGGGAAGGCACTCCTCGGGAAAAAGCCGCGGGGAAACTACCTGATCGTGAACGGCTCTTCCCGCGACAGCAACAGCTACGAGGTGAACGCGGGGCTTCACGAGGTCCTTGACCCCGCGATCAAGCGGCAGGACGTTCACGTCGTCGAGGAGATTTGGCTCGACGAGTGGAGCTCGGACGAAGCGCTCGAGAAGATCGGGAAGGTACTCGACCGGACCCATGACATCGACGCGATATCGTGCGCGAACGACCAGATCGCGAGCGCCGCGATTCAGCTCCTCTCGGAGTACCGAATCGCCGGTAAGGTCGCCGTCGTCGGGCAAGACGCCGATATCGGCGCATGCCAGAAGATCGTCGAGGGCACGCAGCTCATGACCGTCTATAAACCGATCGCGAGCCTTGCGACCCGCGCCGCGTCCATCGCGGTCGACGTCGCCAAAGGCGCCAAGATGTCCCCCGATCGTATGGTAGAAAACCGCTCCGGGACCCTCATTCCCTTCTTTATGGAAGAGCCCAAGGCCGTTTTCGCGGAAAACATGGATACGACGGTCATTCGGGACCGGTTTCACTCCGCCGAGGACGTGTATCGGAACGTACCAGTAAAAAAATGACGTAAAGAAATTACCCCTGCGCGAATCTTTCCGCAGGGGCAATGCGCGTTTTTTCCCCTTTTTTGTCAAAACTTTACGATTTCGCGAAAGTCTCTTCCCAGGCAATAATAACTTACAGTCTTTTTTTATGGAGGAGACAATTTATGAAGAAAATCGTAACACTCGTAGCAGCACTCGTGCTGGTCACCGGCGTTTCGTTTGCCGCACCGAAGAAAGCGGCGGGCGCGTTCATCGGACTTGCCATGCCCGAGACTCACGTCGAGCGCTGGCAGAAGGACGGAGCCGCGCTTCTCGCCGACTCTCTCGCGAAGGGCTACAAGGCCGAGGTTGCCTATGGCGACGCTGATCAGAGCAAGCAGAATCAGCAGATCCAGGACTTCCTGACCAAGGGTGCCAAGCTTCTCGTTATCGGTTCCGTTAACGAGGGCGTCGTTTCGGCCGTTGCTGATGCCGCCGCCGACAAGACCATCGTTATCGCCTATGACCGCCTGATCACCGGTTCGAAGGACTATGATTACTACATCACCTTCGATAACTTCAAGGTCGGACAGTTCCAGGGCAATGCGATCGCGAAGGCTCTTAACCTCGCCGCCGCCTCTAAGGCCAAGCCCAAGACCATCGCTCTTTTCGCGGGATCCCCCACGGACAACAACGCGAAGGTGTTCTTTGATGGCGCTATGGACGTCCTCGGACCCTTCGTCGCCTCTGGCGCTCTCGTGATCGTCGGACCGGCCCCGCTTAAGTCTTCCGATGCCGCGTTCACCAAGATCACCACCGAGAACTGGAGAGCCGATATCGCCAAGACCCGCATGGAGAACCTCCTCAATAACGATGCGAAGAAGGTCACCCTCGACGCGATCCTCGCGCCGAACGACACCCTCGCTCGCGCCATCATTGAGGCCTGCGCTTCCGATGCGAAGTACACCAAGACCCTCCCCGTCGTTACCGGCCAGGATGGTGAAGTTGCTTCGATCGCCGCTATCCGCGACGGCAAGCAGAACATGACGGTGTTCAAAGACACCCGCAAGCTCGCTTCCGCGACCATCGAACTCGCCGACGCGCTCCTCAAGGGTGCTACCCCGAACATCGCCGGTGCTCGCCTCGACACCACCTCCTATGACACCGGAAAGAAGGTCGTTAAGGCCTATCTTCTCGAGCCGGTCGTCGTAACCAAGGATAACTGGAAGGCCATCATGGTCGATTCCGGCTACTACAAGGCAAGCGACATCAAGTAATACTTGATATCATTGCGAGTTTTCCGGGCCGGCTGTAAGGCCGGCCCGGATTTCTTTTGTTGCTGGATGACGGAGAGGATGCAACTGTGAGTGAATACATACTCGAGATAGAGAATTTGACGAAGGAATTTCCCGGCGTCCGTGCCCTCGACTCGGTCAATCTCAAGGTTCGCAAGGGCGAGATACACTCCCTTTGCGGCGAGAACGGCGCCGGAAAGTCGACCCTGATGAGCGTCATTTCGGGCGTTCACCCGAAGGGAAGCTACACGGGAAAAGTGCTCTACAAGGGCAAAGAGACGCATTACACGAGCGTGAAGGATAGCGAGAAAGAAGGTCTCGCGATCATCCACCAGGAATTGGCATTGAGTCCGTATCTTTCAATCTATGAAAATATCTTTCTCGGCCACATGAAAACCCGTTTCGGGATCATTAACTGGGACAAATATATACGCGAGTCAAAGAAGTACCTTGACCAAGTCGGGCTCCATGAGAACCCCGCGACGGTCGTGAGCAAGCTCGGCGTCGGCAAGCAGCAGCTCGTCGAAATCGCGCGCGCGCTTTCAAAGCAGGTTGAGCTCTTGATCTTGGACGAGCCGACCTCGTCGCTCAACGACGAAGAGAGCGAGAAGCTCCTTGATTTCATCCTCGAGCTCAAGAAACAGGGAATCACCGCAATCATGATTTCCCACAAGCTCAAGGAAGTATTGAAGATAGCAGATACCGTCACGATCCTTCGCGACGGAAAGTCGATATCGACCTGGGACGTAAAGAACGACAAGCTCACCGAAGCCATGATCATCAAGGACATGGTCGGACGCGAGCTCGGCGCGCAGTACCAGAAGACGCCCGTCGAGATCGGGCAGACGGTGTTCGAGGTAAAGGACTGGACGGTCTATCACCCCGACTACCATTCCATGAAGGTCGTCGAGCATGCCTCGTTCTTCCTTCGCAAGGGCGAGATCCTCGCGTTCTGCGGCCCGATGGGCGCGGGACGCACCGAGCTCATGATGAGCATCTTCGGGCGCTCGTACGGGTCAAGCTGCACGGGTGAGGTTTTCGTTAAGGGAAAGAAGGTCGACACCTCGTCGCCGCGCAAGGCGCTCGACGCCGGAATCGGCTACGTGTCGGAAGACCGCAAGAGCCTTGGACTCGTCCTCATCCAGGACGTGAAGACGAACATCTCGTCGTCGAGCCTTGGAAAGCTTTCGAAGCTGGGCGTGGTCAATTCAGAGGAAGAGATCAAGGCCGCGGAGAAATACCGCACCTCATTGAGGATCAAGACGCCGTCGATCAATCAGCTGGCGCGAAACCTCTCGGGCGGAAATCAGCAGAAGGTCGTCTTAAGCCGCTGCCTCCTCGCCGACCCCGAGATATTCATCGTCGACGAGCCGACGCGCGGTATCGACGTCGGGGCGAAGTTCGAGATCTACGCGATCCTGAACGACCTCGTGAAGCAGGGAAAGAGCGTCATCATCGTCACGTCGGAGATGCCCGAGGCCCTCGCGATGGCCGACCGCATCTACGTCATGAACGACGGCGAGATTAAGGGCATGCTGTCCCGCGAAGAGGCGACCCAGGAAAAAATCATGCATTTGGCAATTGCCGGACATACGCAGAAGGAGAAAACCGTATGAGCGAGACCACGCTTAAAAACAAAGCAACTTTCCGATCATTGCTCAAAACGAACATCAAGGACTACTCGATGGTCATGATGCTCGCGTTGATAATGATAATTTTCGCGTTCCTGACCGACGGGGTTAACCTCAACTCCCGCAACATCACGAACATCTTCATGCAGAACAGCCACATCCTGCTCCTGGCGACGACCATGATCCTGTTGATCATCACCTGCAACATCGACCTGGCCTGCCCGGCAACGTGCGCCTTCATCGGCGCGGTTTCCGCGATGCTATATAACACGGGAATAGGAATGGTTCCGACCGTGGCGATCAGCGTCGCGATCGGCATCGCGATCTACGCGGTCATGGGCTACATGGTTGCCTACCTCAAGATGCCGGCGTTCATCGTGACCCTGGGCTTCCTGCTCCTGTTCCGCGGGTTGACCTACATCATCACGAACGTGACCCCGATCTCGCTCATGGACGATGGCTTTAAGCAGATCTCCTCCGGTATGGTGGACATCCCCAGCCTCGTGGTCGATCGGGTGCACTACACCGCGCTGCTCGTCGGCGTAGTCCTCTTTGTCCTCTATGTGATCGCGGACCTCGCCGCGCGGCGCAATAAGGCCCGCTACGGATTCGAGGTAAGCCCCGTGTTCGCGGTTGTTCTCAAGATCATCGTCGTCGGCGCCCTGATCGGCGCGATCAGCTGGAAGTTCGCGACCTATCGCGGCATCCCGATCGTCGTCGTCGTTCTCGGGTGTACGGTAGGGCTCTTTACCTTCATATCGAAGCGAACGGTAATGGGTCGCTACATCTACGCGGTCGGCGGTAACGCCCGTTCCGCGAAGCTCTCGGGAATCAACTCCGAGATGGTTAACTTCATCGTGTTCTTGATGATGGGCTTCGTCGCGGGACTCGCGGCGGTCGTCTTCACCGGGTACATGAACTCGGCGCTTCCCCAGGCCGGAAATATGTTTGATATGGATTCCATCGCGGCGTGCTACATCGGCGGCGCATCGGCTACCGGTGGTATCGGTTCCGTCATGGGCGCCATCATCGGCGGTCTCGTCATGGCGGGCATCAACAACGGTATGTCCCTCATGAACATCGCGGCTCAATGGCAGTATGTCGTCAAGGCGGTCATCCTCCTGCTCGCCGTATTCTACGACATTTATACCCGACGCAAGTCCGGGTTGGGCTGATAGCCCGAATTACCGGATCTCTCCCCGGTATTTTTCCTGCCGCGGTCATCGAAAGGGTGGCCGCGGCTTTTTTTTGCCCGCTCGATCGCTCAGGTAAGGGGCCCCTTGGGGACAGCGGGATGCCAGTAGCGCCGTTTGCCCTGGGTCGTATTCCTGTACTGCGCGGCCTCTACGGGGCAAAGATGAAGGCATCCCTCGCATTCCTCGCAGCGCGATCCCCAAACCGGTTTCCCGTTCGCCATCGAGATATTCTTGACCGGGCATGAGCGTGCGCAAAGCCCGCAGCCGGTGCACCGCTCGTTCGCGTAAAACGATTTCCACGAGGTCTTGAGATGCGTAAGGAAGAATTCCTGGCGCGCCTTGCGGATAAACCCGAGGGGCTCAGGATCGATCCTTCGCGTTTGTCGCTCGATGAGCGGAAAGAGACGGTCGAGTTTCGCGTTAGCCGCGTCGTTGAGCTTCCGCGCGCGTCTTTCGTCGGGAACGGTACAGTAGACGATATCGTTATTCGGCATGAGCACGTAGGACGCGAAGGAAAGCCTTTGGCCCTTCGCGCTGCAGATCGTACCCAAATACCCCAGCGCGCTCCCGACGACGGGGAAGCCCTTGGTGACGACCGCGTAGATATACGGGGAACCGGCGAACTCCGCCCGCTCGATAAAGCCTTGCACGATGCGGGGAAGGTTTACGTAGTAAAGCGGGAAGACGAACCCGACGGTGTCCGCCTCGATTCGATAACGCCCGTTTTGAGCGGCATCGGCGATCGATACGAGCTCGCAGTCGCCCCATGCGGCGGCGAGGCGCTTTGCGGCCGCGAGCGAATTGCCCGTGCCCGAAAAGTAATACACGAGATTTTTCATCAAAAGACTCCTTTCAATCCGGCGACGTGATACGCGATCAATTTCTGGATTTCATCCTCGGTGGTGGGACCGTTACGCAATACGGTAAGAAGTCGCTCAAGCAACCCCTCGTAGAGAAAGCGCAGAAAGCGCGCCTCATCCTGCGTGAGCGTCCGCCCGATGCCGACGAAATACGCGAGCGCGGAACCCTGGAGAATACTCACGACCTCCCCCTTCCATTCGCCATGCTGCGCGAGGATGAGTACCTCGCGGCGGTTCTCGAGGAGAAACTCGATGAGCGGTCCGTGCGACTCGCGCGATACCGTAAGGAGCTCAAGGTTCCGATTTCCGGCGCTGAGGATGCCCCTGTCGGCGATCTTTTTTAGCCCTTCGGCGACGGAAGGCGGAAGGCAGGAGTCATAAAGATCGCGTTTGTCCTTGAAGTAGATGTAGACGGTTCCCGGCGAAACGCCCGCCGCTTTGGCGATCGCGGTAAGCGAGGCCTTTTCCATTCCCTTAAGGGCGAACTCGTCCTTTGCCGCTTCGAGTAGGGCCTTGTGGATGTGTTCCTTCCGTGATTGCATACGTTTCTCCTATAACTGAATACTAAATACACTATTCAGTTATGTCAAGGAATATGTGCTGATGGTAGGCGGACATTCTCGCCTGGAAACGTGATGTTTCTATAAAAAGCAACGTTACTATTGACAGAAACGCTGCCGGTTGTTATGCTGCTTATAACGTTACTACAAATAGTAACAGTGTGATCGGTTTACAGGAGTTTATCCATGATTCTTACCCGTACTGATTCCGTTGATACCTCGATTCCCGGCGAGCGGTACACGCCGTTCGCGCTTGCGAAAAAACTTGGCGCGCTCGCGATCCTTGAGTCGGCTTCGTTTACCCATGGCCGCGACCGTTACTCCCTGATCCTCGTTCGCGAGGCGTTCAGGATCCGGCAGGATGACCGCGGGGTGTTTTACTCGATTGATGGGCGGGACGTCCCGTTCACGGGCGGCGATATCCTCGACGCGCAGATGGCCGTCGCGAGCCAGAACGTCCTTCCGCCCGACGGGATCCCCCTGCCCGGGGCAGGGATCGGGTTCCTGGGCTACGAGTTCTGCCAGCGATGCGACACGATCAGGCTCGCGCCCCAAGCCGACGCGCTCGCTATCCCCGAGTCCGAGTTCATCGTCGGGCATGTGTACCTCGTCTTCGACCATTTCACCGACACGATCCATATCTTCGGCCGCAACTACGCCGAGCACGAGATCGACCTCGCCGAGGCGATCCGGGATATTAAGGCCCGGCTGAGCGATCTCGATTTTTCCTACCTCTCGCCGCCCGAGGATTCGGCGCCCGCCGCCGTCGTCACGGACCTACGCGAGTCGAAGGCCGCGTTCGTCGCGGGCGTCAAGGCGATCAAGGACCATATCGTGAAAGGAAACCTCCTGCAGTGCGTGATGTCCCGGAGGCTCGAGCTTGAGTCCGAGGGGAGCGCGCTCGAGGCGTACCGGCGCCTTCGCTCGAAGAGCCCGTCGCCGTACCTTTTCTACCTCGACTTCGGCGCGTACCAACTCGTAGGAGCCTCGCCCGAAAGCCTCGTCAGGGTCAGGGACTCGGTCGCCTCGATCCGCCCGATCGCGGGCACGAGGCGACGGGGCAAGGATTCTGCTGAGGACGATCGGCTCCGAAGCGAGCTCCTCGCCGATCCCAAGGAGCGGGCAGAGCATCTCATGCTCGTCGACCTCGCGCGAAACGACCTCGGGCGCGTGTGCGTCCCGGGCTCGGTGCGCCTGACGCGGAACATGGAAGTGGAGAACTTCAGCCACGTGATGCATATCGTCTCGGACGTCGTCGGCCAAACCGCGTGCGCGCCGGGTGCGGCTGCGGCGGTTACCGAGTCGCCAGAAAAGCACGTGCGGGGAATCGACGTCCTTCGCGCGGCCTTTCCCGCGGGCACCGTCTCGGGCGCGCCGAAGATCCGCGCGATCGAGATCCTCTCGGGACTCGAGCGGGAACGCCGCGGCTTCTACGCGGGCGCGGTCGGGTACGTCGAGCCGGACGGCGACCTCGATTTCTGCATCGCGATCCGGTGCGCGCTCAAGAAGGGGAAGCGGTGGACCCTCCAGGCGGGGGCCGGAATCGTTCACGCGTCGGACCCCGAGCGCGAATGGGAGGAGACGAACGAAAAACTGATGGCCATGCGGTCCGTGCTCGAGGGCGCGAATGCGAAAACGGAGGCGACGAAATGATAGTGCTGATCGATAACTACGACTCTTTTACCTATAACGTGTACCAGCTCCTCGCGCGGCTTTCAAGCGAGGAGATCCGCGTCGTGCGAAACGACGCGATTACCCTGCCTGAGATCGAGGCCCTCAATCCCTCGCGCATCGTTGTGTCACCGGGACCGGGACGTCCCGAGGACGCGGGAGTGAGCGTCGAGGCGATCAGGTACTTCGCGGGGAAGGTTCCCGTGCTCGGGATTTGCCTTGGCCATCAGGCGATCGGACACGCGTTCGGCGGTAAGATAGTCGGCGCGAGGTTCATCAAGCACGGCATCGCCGAGGAGATGAGCCTCGACGGTAAGGGGCTCTTCCGGACGATCGGGACGAAGGGAACCTTCACCCGCTATCACAGCCTCGTCATCGACGAGTCGTCGCTTCCCGATTGCCTCGAGGTGACCGCGCGCGCCTCCGACGGCGACGTCATGGGCGTCAGGCACAAGACCCTCGCGGTCGAGGGCGTGCAGTTTCACCCCGAGTCGATCGCGTCGGGCCAGGGCGAGGCGATCCTGAAGGCGTTCCTTTCCTATCGCCGCGAGGGCCTCTCGTTCAGCAAGGTGCTCTCCGGGCTCATGGCCGGAAGGAGCATGACGCGCGAGGAGGCGGAGATCTTCATGGAGGACCTGACCGAAGGCTCGCTCGACGAGCGGCAGACGAGCGCCATACTCACCGCGATATCGGCGAAGGGACCGTCCGCGGAGGAGATCGCCGGATGCGCCGCCGTCCTGTGCAGGAAGAAGCGCGGCGTGCCGATCTCGAAGGCGCTCACCGACATCGTCGGCACGGGCGGAGACGGGCTCGGGAGCTTTAACATCAGCTCGATGGCGGCGCTCGTCGCGGCCGCGTGCGGCGTGCCGATCGCGAAGCACGGCAACCGCGCCGTGTCGAGCAAGTCAGGCTCCGCGGATTTCTACGAGGCGCTCGGCATCAAGATCGACCTCCCCGCGGAGAAGACCGCGGGGATCATCGAGAAGACGGACTTCGGGTTTCTCTACGCGCCGGTGTACCACAGCGCGATGCGCTTCGCAGCGCCGGTGCGGAAGCTCCTCGGCGTCAAGACGATCATGAACCTCGTCGGGCCCCTTTCGAACCCCGCGGGCGCTGAGTACCAGATGCTTGGGGTATACGACAAGTCGCTCATGCGGCCCGTCGCCGAGGCATCGAAGATGCTCGGCTCAAAACGGGTAATGGTGATATCGAGCGACGATGGGCTCGACGAGATTTCCCCCGCCGCGCGCACGAGTGTGATCGAGATCGGCGAGGACGGCGCCGCGCGCGAGTACGCGATCGACCCCGCCGACTTCGGGATCGCGGGCCGATCGACCGATGAGCTTCTCGGGGGCGACGCGGCGGAGAACGCGCGGCTCGCGCTTGATATCCTCGACGGGAAGGGGCGGCCCGGCATCCGCGCGGCGGTCGCGCTCAACGCCGCCGCGACGCTCTATATATCCGGGGCCGCGGCGACGATGAAGGACGGCTACGAACGCTCGCTTAAGGCGATCTCGGACGGTTCCGTCGCGCGGAAGATCGAGGCGGTCAGGGAGGCAAGCCGTGCCTGACATCCTCGACGAGATCGTCCGCGTCCGCCGCGAGGACTACGCGCGGCTCGGGCCGGGTTTCGGGACCGAGATACCGAGCCATCGGTCGCGCGGTGTCGTTCCCTTCATGGCGGAGCCCGGCACGATCCTCGAGATCAAGCGCGCGTCACCGTCGAAGGGTGACATCGCCTCGGGTCTCGACCCCGTTGCCCTCGCCGGTCGGTACGTGGCCGCCGGGACGAAGAACGTGTCGGTCCTCACCGAGGGCAGATTTTTCAAGGGATCGCTCGCGGACCTCGTGGCGGCGAGCGCGAGCCAGCCGGGGACCGCGTTCCTCAGAAAGGACTTTATCCTCTTCGAGGACGAGATCGAGGTCTCGTATCGGTGCGGCGCCGACGCGGTGCTCCTGATCGCGCGGATACTCGAGCGCCCCGCGCTCCTGAAACTCGCCGCGCTCTGCCGCTCGTTCGGGATGACGCCGTTCATCGAGGTCAGGGACTCGGCCGACGTCGCGAAGCTTCAAGCCGTCTGTAAGGCGGGGAACGCGGTCGCGGGCGTGAACGCGCGCGACCTTGCGACCTTCAGGATAGACCTGCTCATCCCCGCGGCCCTGCGCTCGGGACTGCCGTGCAAAACCGTCTTCGAGTCGGGAGCCTCAACCGCGGGCGCGTGCCGCTTCGCGCGGAGGCTTGGCTTCGACGGCATCCTCATCGGCGAGGCCGCGGCGCGAAACCCCGAACGGGCGAGCGAACTCGTAGACGGCTTTCGCTCGGCGCAGCCCGACTGGGTCGGGCAATTTTGGAGGGAGATCGGGAAACGGGCTGCCGCGCGAAACCGCGGCAAGGCCGACGGGACGGCGCCGCTCGTGAAGATATGCGGAATCACGAACAAGGACGACGCGCTTCTCGCCGCGTCGCTCGGCGCCGACTTACTCGGGTTCGTCTTCGCGAAAAGCCCGCGCGCGGCGACGCCGTTTGCGGTCCGCGAGGTAGCCGCGTGCCTCGCGGAGGCTCAGGGAAAAAACGGGACGGCTTCCGAATCGCGGCGGCCGCTCCTCGTCGGGGTGATCGTCGATCCCGATTCGGCCGAGGCGCGCGAGGCGTTCGAGCTCGTCCGCGAGGGGGCGCTCGACGCGATCCAATACCACGGGGCGAACCCCGAGCGCGACCTTCCGGCCGTGGACGCAAGCGGCGGCAGTTACGGCATCGGGCGGTACTCGGTCGTGCGGCTCGGCGACGAGGGAGACCTCGAGCGCGTCGGGACCCTCATGAGGGGCGGCGAGCCCCGGGTTCTCGTCGACGCGCGGGTAGAAGGCGTATCGGGGGGAACCGGTAAGGCGATACCGCGCTCGCTTGTCAGGCGTGCGCGTGAACTCGGGAACCTTTGGCTCGCCGGCGGGATTAACCCGGGCAACGTCAGGCAGTGCGTGGAGGAGTTTTCGCCGGAGCTGATCGATGCCTCAAGCGGGCTCGAGTCCGCGCCGGGGCGGAAAGATCACGTTCTCTTAAAGTCTTTTTTCAGGGAGTTAGCGCGATGAGCAACAATGGATATTTTGACCGCTTCGGCGGAAGGTACGTCGCGGAGGTCTTGCGCCGCCCGCTCGAGGAGCTTGAGGCCGCGTTCTCGGACGCGATGGCGGATACTCGGTTCGTCTCCGAGCTCGAGGGCCTAAGGCGCGATTTCATCGGGCGGCCGACGCCGCTCCTTTTCGCCGAGAACGCGACGCGCGAACTCGGCGGCGCCGACATCTACATCAAGATGGAAGGGCTCGCCCACACGGGAGCGCACAAGATAAACAACGCGATCGCGCAGGCCCTATTGGCAAAGCGCATGGGAAAGACGCGGATCATCGCCGAAACCGGCGCCGGACAGCATGGGCTCGCGACCGCCTCGGCGTGCGCGCGGCTCGGGCTCGAGTGCGTCGTGTACATGGGAGAGGTCGACGTTCGCCGGCAGCAGCCGAACGTCGCGGCGATGGAACTCTACGGCGCGCGCGTCGTCCCCGTAACCGCGGGAAGCCGCACGCTTAAGGACGCGATCAACGAGGCGTATCGCGACTGGTCCGCGAGTTTCGAGAAGACGCACTACATTATCGGCTCCGCGCTCGGGCCCGCGCCGTTTCCCGATATCGTGCGCACTTTTCAATCCGTAATCGGAAAGGAAACCCTCGAGCAGATGCGCGAGCGGAAACTCGACGTCGAGGCGCTCGTCGCCTGCGTGGGCGGCGGCTCGAACGCGATCGGCTTCTTCTCGCCGTTTATCGACCTCTGCGCGCCCCGACTCATCGGGGCGGAGGCAGGCGGCGTCGGATCGGGCCCGGGAGAAAACGCAGTCAGGATGTCGGGACCGGGCGCGAACGACGGCATCGTCCAAGGATACAAGAGCCGCTTCCTCATGGACGGGGACGGCCAGCTCGCGGAGACCCGCTCGGTTTCGGCCGGACTCGACTATCCCGGAATCGGGCCCGAGCTCGCCGCGCTCGGGGAGTCGGGCAGGATCGAGTTCACCGCGATCCGCGACCGGGACGCGCTCGACGCGGTAAAGTTCTTCGCGCGGACGGAGGGCGTCATCTTCGCGCTCGAGAGCGCGCACGGCGGCGCGGCGGCGATCAAGGTCGCCCGCAGCGCACCCAAGGGCAAGGCCGTCATCGTGAACATGTCGGGTCGCGGCGATAAGGATATATTCATCACCTCGCCCATATTCCGGCCGGCCGAATGGAAGGCATTTCTCACGGCCGAGCTCGCGCGGCTCGAGTCCGGGAAGGACATACACGCGTTTGGAGGCATCAAATGAAAGCATCGCAGAAAGCTCCCGTGACCGTCATGGCTCATCTCGTCGCCGGGTACCCAACCGACGCCTTGGCGTTCGCCGCCGCGCGCGGTCTCGCGGAAGGAGGCGTTTCCTTTTTCGAGGTGCAGCTTCCCTTTAGCGACCCGAGCGCCGATGGCAAGTCGATACAGACCGCCTGCGCCTCGGTCCTTTCGCGCGGGTACCGCGTCGACGACGGGTTCGCCTTCGTCTCGCGCCTGAGGCGCGAGTTTCCCGAGATCCCCGTTTTCGTCATGACCTACGGAAACCTCGCCTTCAGGCGCGGGATCGAGAATTTCGCAGGTCGCGCCGCCGCGGCCGGCGCCGCGGGGCTCATCGTGCCCGATCTTCCCTTTGACGCGGACGAAGGGCTCGACGCCGCGTGCCGCGCGCGGGGGCTCGTCTCCGTTCCGGTCGCCGCCCCGTCGATGACCGATTCGCGCGTCGCCGCGCTCGGCGCGCTCGGCCGGCCGTACGTCTACGCCGCGCTCCGCGCGGGAATCACGGGCGCCTCGACGGCGATCGACGGCGCGACCCTCGCATTCATCGAGCGTATCTCGGCGGGAACAGCCCGCATGGACGGAAATCTCCCGCGAACGAGGGTTCTCGGCGGTTTCGGAATCAGGACGGGAGAGCAGTCAAAAGCGCTCAAGGACGCGGTTTACGCGGTCGTCGCCGGTTCCGCGTTCGTCGACGCGATCGGTGAGAGCGCGCCAAGGGGCGAGGGGGCCGTACATTCCGCCGTTTTGGCGAAGGCGCGCGAGCTGACGGGCATTATTTGATAAATACGCGCAACAATCGTATACTATGACGTAATATGGGAACTAAAAAAAGCGTGAATGACGGAAAAGGGCGGAAGGGCGGGAAAAAAGCCAACGTATGGCAAGAACTCTATATTGCGACGCTCACGGTCCTTGCCTTCCTAACGTTGGGATTCGTCCTTTTTAGCGTGAAGGCCCTGCACGACATACAGCTGCAGCGCTCGATCTATCGCGTTATCGCGTCAGACATTTCCATCGTCTTTTTCCGCTCAGCCGCGCTCGCCGCGCTGACCTTCGTGCTCCTGGTCCTCCTCATCCTGAGCGTCTTGAGGACGCGGAGGATCATGCGCTCCCATGATCGGTTCGACCGCTTTATCCGTTCGGTGATTTCGGGAATCAACACGGGACTTGTGGCGATCGATTCGGATGGAATCGTTCGGTACATCAACTCGTCGTGCCGGAGACTCCTGCTCTGCGACGGGGAGTGCGAGATCGAAGGCCATTCCTACGCGGAACTCGTCGATCCGCTTCTCCTCCCTATCGCGGAAAAGCTCTCCGCGGCGATCGAGGCAGGAGAAAGCTTCTCGCGCGAGTATCGCGTGTTCCTCCCGACCGGCGTGCGCTGCATCCAGTGCGACTTTACCTCGCATTTCGACGACTTCTTCGGGCAGATCAACGTGGTGAGCCTCGAGGACAAGACGAAGGAAGACGACACGCGGCAGAAGCTCTCGCAGCAACTCGAGGAGACTCACCGATACGCGGCGTCTCGCGACAACTTCTTCGCCAACATGAGCCACGAGATCAGGACGCCGATCAACGCGATCCTCGGAATGACCTATTTCGCCAAGCGCGCCTCGCCCAATCCCGACTGCCTCGGGTACATCAAGAAGATCGAGAACGCCTCCGAGCTGCTTCTCCGGGTCGTCAACGACATCCTTGATTTCTCGAAGATGCAGGAGAACAAGTTCTCGCTGAACCCGGAGGACTTCAACCTCTGGGACCTCAGAAAAATCATGTACGACCTTTTCGCGCTCAAGGCCGAACAGAAAGGGCTCGTCCTCTCGGTTCAGTTCGACTGCCCCGAGGTTTTTCTCGTTCACGGCGATCAGTTCCGGCTCACCCAGATATTCATGAACCTGATGAGCAACGCGATCAAGTTCACCGAGCGGGGCTACGTGTCGGTGTCGCTCAACCACGAGATCCTCGGGAAGGACGTGATCCTCCGCTGTTCGGTTAGGGACACGGGCTGCGGGCTCGACGAGGACGACATGTCGAAGCTCTTCACGGACTTCGAGCAATTCGGCCAGGTGCTCGTCAAGAACCACGAGGGAACCGGCCTCGGGCTCGCGATCACCAAGCGGCTCGTCGAGCTGATGCACGGCGTCATCTGGGTCGACAGCGCCCCCGGTCGCGGCTCGGCGTTCCATTTCGTCGTCGTGATCCGGAAGTCGAACGCCTTAGGCGAGGGGGATCAATCCGAGGGAGGCCTCAGAATACCGCGCAAGACCGGCCGCGTGCTCATCGTTGAGGATAACGAGATCAACCGCGAAATCGCCGAGACGCTTCTCTCGGAGATTGGCTGCGAGGTGAGCAACGCGTCTGACGGGCTCGAGGCGATCGAGCTGTGCCGCACAAAGGAAGGCGATTTTTTCGATCTTATCCTCATGGATATTCACATGCCGCGCATGAACGGGTATGATGCGGCGAAGATACTGAAGCAGGAATTGCACGTCCTCTCGCCGATAATCGCGGTTACCGCGAACACCGAGAGCCGGGAGGTCGTGGAGGCGAATCGCGACTATATCGAGGGTTATCTGGAAAAGCCCTATAACCCGGGCGCGTTCAGGGTCATGTTCGCCGATTACCCGAAATAGCCGCAGCATAACGAATCGGAGGGGAAGAATGGACACCTACACGCTCGTCAGAACCGGGCATCTCAACCATCAAGGAAAACTTTTCGGCGGGCAGCTTTTGCAGTGGGTCGACGAATACGCCTGGCTCGCCGCGGCGCGCGACTACTGCGGCTCCGTGCTCGTCACCCGCGCGATGGACAATAGCGAGTTCCGCCATGGCGTCGCGAACGGCTCGATCCTCCGCTTTCATATCGAGCGGCAGCACGAGGGAAAAACCTCCGTTCTCTATTCGGTCGACGTCTACGCGGACATGCCGGGGTCGACCGAGGAGATCCTGATATTCTCGAATCGAGTCACCTTCGTTGCCGTCGACGAAAATGGCGGAAAGACGCCGCTCGTCCGCAATCCCGCCTGCGCCTGCGGGACAAACCCATGAAGGTCATGTCGCGAAAGCTAGGCATCGCCGGGACGCTTACCGCTCACGGTTCGAAAAGCCATGCCGTCAGCGCGGGCTTCGTTTGCGTCGACTAACCCGTCGATCTTGTGGTATAGTGGAACCGTACCGCAATGAGCGGGTTTCCGGGTGCCGTCGCGCCCCGGGTCCCGATAAGGAGTGAACCCCCAGTGAAGATGAAGAGCGTGGTCATCAGGACCGCTGATATCCAGAAATCAATCGCGTTTTACGAGAACGTCCTCGGTTTTTCCTTCGACTCCATGATCTCCGCCGCGCCCGGCAAGCAGATCGCCTTCCTTTCCGACAAGGAAAGCGGCTGCCGGATAGAGCTGCTCCATAACGAATTAGGCAAGGCCTCCTCCGCGGGCGGGGTCTCGCTGACCTTCGTCGTAGACCAAATCGGCGAGGCAGAGAAGTTCCTTCTTTCCAAGGGCGTTCGCATTATTTCCGCCCCGAAGACCATCAAGGACGGAAAAAAGATCATGACCGCCGTCGACCCGAACGGGGTCGAGCTCGATTTTATCGAGGAATAACCCCTCCTATCCCCCCGGTCGCGTTTCCCGCGTCCGGGGAAACAGCCCCCCTTTCTTGTATTCCAGTATCGTCTGGGGTATAATGAGTGTTATATCTTAAAGGAGGCTTTTCTCATGAATAAGAACGTATTTTTCGCGTTTTCGCTCATCTCCCTCGCGGTTCTCTTTTCAGGCTGCTCGTCATCACCACAGGTAACCCGGGTTTCTTCCGATAAACAAACCGACTTGAGCGGTTATTGGAATGATACGGACGTCCGCATCGTCAGCGAGAGCATCATTAACGACTGTCTCTCCTCGCCCCGCGTCGCCCAGTTCCAGAAGGACAAGGGCAAGCTCCCCGTCGTGATCGTCGGTACCTTCAAGAACGACAGCGACGAGCACATCGATACCTCGATCATCACCAAGAAGATGGAGACCGCCATCATCAACTCCGGTAAGGCCGACTTCGTGGCGAGCAAGTCCGAGCGGTCCGAGATCCGCGACGAGCGCCAGGAACAACAGTCCTGGTCGAGCGAGGACACCGCCAAGGCGATCGCCAACGAGACCGGTGCAGACTTCATGCTCATCGGTTCCGTGAAGACCATGGTCGACAAGGCCGGTAAGGTCGCGACCCGCACCTATTACGTGTATGCCGAGCTTATCGACGTCGAGACGAATAAGAAGATTTGGATGGGCTCCAACGAGGAAATCAAGAAAGTCATCAAGACCCCGGGCGCGAAGCTCTAAGCCCAAGCGCGCGCGAAGCGGCGCCTCAAGCGAGTGAGCGTGCGCGCTCGCTCCTTGGGCGGCTTGCCGGATTACCGGTCGCATAGGAGTTCTCAACATGAAAAAAAATATCCCGGTCGTCCTTCCGCTTTTCCTCTCCCTTCTTCTCGCGTCATGCGCCTCGGTGGCGCATTACAGCGCGATAGACAACGAGGTCTCGACGGGTAACTACCCGGGCGCGTATGCCAAGGTTCAGGCCTCGAAGGATAAGTACCGGAACATCGATTACGTGCTCTATAAACTCGACGCAGGCCTCCTTGCCCATTACGCCGGGGCCTGGTCCGATTCGTCGAAGCTGCTGACCGATGCCGAACGCGGCATCGAATCGGCGTTTACCAAGAGCGTCACCCGCGAGGCTTCATCCTACCTCGTCAATGATAACACGAAGGAATACGCGGGCGACGACTATGAGGACGTGTACCTCAACGTGTTCAACGCGCTCAACTACTACCACAAAGGATCGATCGAGGACGCGTTCGTCGAGATCCGGCGCGTCGACAATAAGCTGAAATTCATCGCGACGAAATATAACCGCGCGATATCGAACGCGCAGCAAGCCACGCTCGAGAAGAGTCCGGGGATCCCGTACGACCCCGAGCAGGCTACCGTTAAGTTCACGAACTCCGCCCTCGCGCGGTACCTGAGCATGATCATGTACCGTTCCCAGGGCGAGGACGACGACGCGCGAATCGACCGCGACAAGGTAAAGCTCGCGTTCGCCGACCAGCCCTCGGTTTATGCCTTCCCGCTCCCGACGTCGCTTGACGACGAGCTCGCCGTCCCCAGGGGGAAGGCTCGGCTCAACGTCATGTGCTTTTACGGGCCCGCGCCGATCAAGAACGAGAATACCACGCGCATTCCCATCGGGCCCGGCAACTGGATAAAGATCGCGCTTCCCGTGATTACGCAGCGGCCTACCGCCGTCGCGCGCGTCGAGGTAACGCTTGACTCCGGTCAGACCTTTACCGTCGAGAAAATCGAGGACCTCGGCGCCGTGGCGGCCGAGACCTTCAAGCAGAAGGCCTCCTTCATCTATTTTAAGACGATTATGAGGTCCGTCGCCAAGACGAGTTCCTCCGTCCTGCTCGAGAAGGGGGCCAAGAAGGCAAACGACTCGGGCGCAGGGCTCTTGCTCAGCGTTCTTTCGGTCGGCGCCCAGGTATACGCCGAGGCGAGCGAGCAGGCCGATCTCCGTATCTCGCACTATTTTCCGTCTAAAGCCGCCGTCGGCGGCATTACGCTCGATCCGGGAACGTACTCGTTCACGGTTCGATATTACAATGCGTCGAACGGCCTCGTTCACGAGGAGCGGTTCCAGAACGTCACGGTTGCGGCCGGAGGGCTCAACCTCACGGAGGCTATATGCATAAAGTAACGTGTGCCATCGCCGTCTGCATGGCGATAACCATCCTTTCCTCATGCGCGAGCTCTCCCTCGCCGAAGGGCGCCTCGTCGGGAAGCTCGGGTGGCTCTGCCGCCGAGAAGAAATCGACCGCCGCGTCGGGAAAGGCCACTAAGGAACCCGAATGGGTTTCCAACCCCCGCGCCGCGTATCCGGAAGCGCAATACGTTTCCGCGGTGGGCTACGGGGCCGACCGAGATTCCGCGGAGAAGAACGCGCTTGGCGCGCTCATCGCGGTATTCGGCCAGACGGTGAAGGGCGAGACGACCGTGACCTCCCGCTACAGCGAGGCGGTCCAGAGCGGCGCGATCGCGATAACCGAAGGATCGGACGTCGATCGCGCGGTCAAGACCTCGTTCGACCTCGACTCCGTCGTCGGCGCCGAGATCAAGGCGACGTGGGACGACGGGAAGGGGACGACGTACGCGCTCGCGGTCATGGAACGCGCGCGCGCCGCGATGCTCTACTCGAATCTCCTCGAGACGAACGAGGAGACCATCACGAAGCTCATCGCGATCCCCGACGCGGACAAGAACACGCTCGACGCGTACGCGCGCTACGATCTCGCCGCCGCGATCGGCGACATGAACGGTCGTTTCCTGAACGTGCTGTCGGTCGTGAACCCCGCCGCGGCAGCCGCGAAGGCGGGATCGGTTCGCAAGGGAGACCAGCTGAGGCTTGAGTGCCTGCGCATCGCGCAGAATATCCCGATAGCGGTAACGGTCGCCAACGACCGCGACGGAAGGATCAAGGCGGCGTTCTCGCAGGCCATTTCGGCTTCGGGCTTCAAGACCGGCGGGACCGGCTCGCGCTACTCGCTTGACGGCACGCTTTCCCTTTCCGAGGTAGTCCTCAAGAACAACGACAACAAGTTCGTGCGCTACATCGTCGACGCGCGGCTCACCGACACGGCGACCGGCGCGGTCCTGATGCCGTACAACGTCCAGGGACGCGAGGGCCACTCGACGGTTCCCGAGGCGGAGAACCGCGCGCTCAAGGCCGCCGAGAAAAAGATCGCCGACGATTTCAACAAGGCGTTCTCGGGGTACCTCGCGCAGCTTTCCGCGAAGAAATAGCGCGATCGCTAGAACGCGCAGGTAAAGCCGGCTTGGACCGTGAGTCCGGGCACCGTTTGCTCTTCATCACCCTTTCCGATACGCAAGAGCGCGCCGCCGGAAAGGGTGATGTCGTTTAAAAGGACCCAGGAAAAGCCGACCGAGGCAAGGGCGCTCCCCGAGGCAAGCCAGGGAAGCGCGGAGAGCGCTCCCTGCGCGTTCCCGATCGCGTCACCCGAGGCGGCTTCCTCCTCGATGCGCGAGACGGCGCGTCCCGTCGCGACGATGCCTCGCGCGAAAACGGAAAGATCATCGGTAAGCCCAAGGATGAGCTCCAGGTACCAGAGCTCGCGATTCGCGGCGGGGTAGGCGAGCGTCTCCGCGCGCGCGGCAAGCTGCCTTCCGGGAACGATGCTGAATATCCGGAAGAGGCCGAAGGAAAGCGCGAGCTCAGGGGTTTGGGGGCCCGTGTACGCATTGTCCCAACGCGCGGAAAGCGCCCCATACCAGTCGATGACGAGCGATCCGTCGAAGGCGACATACGCGCCGAGGGTTTCCTGATCCGACGCGAGGAAGCCCGCTTCCGCCGATTGGAGCGCGCCCCATCCCGGGGTGACGAGCGCGCGGCACCCCGCGCGGTTATCGGGGTTCTCGCTTCCCGCGATTGCGCGCGCCACCGTGGCTTCGCTGCCCTCGTCGGTTCCCGCATCTTGATATGCGTTTCCCGCGCCGACTCGGGGAATCGCCACCGCCTCCGCGAAGCTAAAGGCGCCAAACGGAACGTACGCGCTCGCCATCCAGGCCGTGGAGGTTCGGTACTCGTCGCTCGAGAGCGCGGTAACGCGCGGCGCGGCGCCGAAGATCGGGTCTCCCGCGTTGAGGAGAAAACCCTTCCCCCAGGAAAGCGGCGCCTTTCCGAGGGTGAGCCGCAAGGCGGAGCCGCCTGTTTCGCGGAGAAGCCGAGCCTTAAGGTACGCGCGGTCGAGCGCGAGCCCGGCGCTTGAGTCAAGCGAGACGCGCGCCGAAGCCTTCAGGGACTCCCCGCGTGCGGCGTCGAGCGAAAACCGCACGCCGGCGATCGTGCCCGATTCGATGGGGTCAATTCCCTTCGCATCGACTGATTCGGCGAGTGACAGGAACACCTCGCCGCCTGGCGTCGTCTCGGCGAAAAGCGTAGGCGAATAGCTTCCGGCGAGCGCCATGGTAAAGGATACGATGGGAGCGAGGGCGCGAGCGACGCCCGGGGGGCGCGCCCGATCGCCGTGCGTTACCACGAGAGTTCCTCGCGGTTAAAGTACTTTTCCGGAAGCGGGATGTCGATCTCCATCCGTTCGATCGTCATCTCGGTCGATGAGTCTTTCTTGAGGAGGTCGCGCATGACGGTCGTGAAAGGTACGTTCCTTGCCGCGACGGAGCGAACGTCCCGCGCGGTGAGTTCCCTGATCGCCTTTCCCGCGGCGCTATAGAGCGTCGCCTTCCTGATGACGAAGAGCGCGCCGTCGATGAGGAGGTCCTCTCTCGCGTAGGGTTCCTTCCGGCTTTTTGCCATGAGCGTGACGCGATAACAGGAAGCCCCGTCGAAGCTTTCCGTGCCATCGAGGGTCACGGTGTAGCGCCCGAGGATGCTGCCGTCGTCGGTAATGTCCTCGTAGGAAAAGTCCGAGCCCATCAGGGAATCCTTGAGCGCGCTGCCCTTAAGCCAGATGACGTCCTCGGCCTCGGGGTAGTAGAGGTAGAGGTTCTCGCCCTGCCGTAAGACCTTTTGCCCGCGGTCGGGTCCCTCCGTGATCACGATGAGCGCGTCCCCGCCCTTTCGCGCATACGCGGAAAACGAGCTTTCGGAGACGCCGAAACGGTTCGTGACCGTAAGGCGCGCGCTGAGACGCGAGGTGTCGTAGACCTGGTTTGCCTCGAGTTTTTTCACGATGGTTTCAGCTGTTTCGGGCGTCTCCGCGAAGGCGACGGCAAATCGCGAGAGAAGCGCGCATGCGAGAAGGAAGATAGCGCGCCGCGCGCAATTGAAAGTAATTGCGCGTGGTGCGTGATAGTGAAAGATCGCGCGTTGCGCGGAGTTGTGAAATCCTGCGCGCCGCGAATTCGGCTCGAACGGTCCCTTTTGATAAGTAGGCATCATCATTATCATCAGACTCTCTCCCTCTCATCGATCGCGCATGGCATCGGCCGGCTCGACGCGCGTCGCGATACGCGCCGGGACGAGACACGCAAGGCAAGCGATCATGAGCCCCATCCCGAGGATATACGCGTATTGCGGCGGCGCGAGCGAAGGGTAGATCACCCGGGATATCCCCATGCCGCCCAAGTCCGTACCATAGATCGCCTCGATGTCGAATCCCGCGCGGTGTACCGCTCCGACAATGAGACCTCCTGCGCAAAGCCCGAGGACGATCCCGATCGCCGCGATGATCCCCGATTCGGCGACGAAGAGCGCGAGAATGCCGCGCTTCCCCATGCCAAGGGCCGCGAGCGTGCCGATCTCGCGTCTCCGCTCGAGCACGGCCATCATCGTCGTGTTGACGATGACGGTACTCGCGAGGAGATAGAAGATCGCGCCGTAGATCGCGAAGAGAACGCGCGAGATCTTCAGGAAGGCGAACGTCTCGCTCACGTCATGCCACGCGCGAACGTCGAACGCCGCGTCTCCTTTCGTGCCCGCGCTCGCGTCGAGCGCGTTTCGTATCGCGGTGATCGCGCTTTCCTCATCGGTACCCTTCTTGAGGAAAGCATTGACGGCGAGCGCATTCGGTCCCATCCTGAGGAAGTCGCCGGCCGTCCGCCAGTCGAGGAAAAAGACGCGGCCAGAGAAGTCCATGTCCGACATCGCGACGACGCCGCTTACGGTAAAGGTTTTTCCGTTGGTACCGCCCGTGGCCGTTCGCGAAAGTATGGTCAATTTTCCGCCGACGGAAAGAGAGAGCTCCTTGGCCAGCCCCGCGGTAACGAGAATTTCGGCTGACCCTGATGCGGGATAGGCCCCTTGCGTGAGGACGTCGTTCTTTGCGCTGGTTATCGGGTCGGTGCGGAAGTCGACGCCGATGGCGCGGCAGGGAATGCGCTCGCCCTTCTGATAAATCGAGACGACGAAGGGCGTGCGGGGTACCGCGTAGGCGACGAAGTCGTTTCGCGCGAGGGTGGAAAGCGCGCGTTCCGTGTCGTCGATGAAGAACTGCAAGGGCATGACGCGCTCGTTTTCGAGATAGGCGCGGTTCATGACGCGCACGTCGCCCGTGCGGTGGTTCTTGATATTCGCGATCATGTCGTCGATGTAGCCCGATTCCATCGACATGATGAGGCAGACGATGAGCGTGCTCGCGAAGGCCGCGCTCGCGGAAAGCGCCGTGCGCGGCCAATTCCTCCGGGCGTTCCTCCACGCGAGAGAGACCGTTTTCATCGGGTTACCTCCCGTTGCGGAGAATGTCCGCGACTTCGCGACGCAAAACGGCGCCAGAGGGAAACCACGCGACGAGCGTCGAGATCGCGAGCGTGAAAAGAACCGTGCGGGCGATCCCGGGGATATTCCACGCAGACCTGATGACGCCGGTGATGCGGTAACCGATGTCCATCTCCCTGAGCATGAAGCCAAAGTCCATGCCGCGCACCGTCAGGTACCAGGTAAGCGCCGCTCCTAGGACGAGTCCCGCCGCGGAGCCGATGAGCGCGATGATGAACCCCTCGGCGAGGAAGAGCCTCCTGATCCGCGCGCGCCCGAAGCCGAGGGCGCGGAGCGTGCCGATCTCCTTCGTACGCTCGAGCACGGCCATGAGCATGGTGTTCGTGATGCCGACTGCTGCGATGGCGAAGATGAAGAAGAGATAGAGCGTCGTTTCCCCGGTTTGCGCGCGAAGGAGCTTGAGCGTGTCGGCGCCGATTTCCCGCCAATCGCGCGCGTCCGCGTCGACGCGCGCGGCGGCGAGACGCTCGCGTATCCGCGCGGTCTCCGAGGCGAGCCTACGGTCGCGCGCCCAACTGCCGGTGACCGACTCGGCGCCGCCGAGCCTGACCGCGTACTCGGTGACTCCGCCCGAAAGCGCGAGGAGCTCGTCGGCGTAGGAAAGGCATATGAACGCGGCGTCTCGGTTCACGGGCGGGTCTCCCGTCGTTACGATGCCGATGACCGGGGCGTCGAAGGTTTGGTAGAAGCCCCCGCGCCCACGGCACTCGACGGTAAGCGTATACCCAACCTTCGCGCGCGCGTCCTCGGCGAGCCAGCTTCCGAGGACAACGCCTGAGTCCCCGGATTTAAGCCAGCGCCCGGCGCTCACGGAGCTCGCGGTCTTGAATACCGCGCGGTCGCGCTCGGGATCGACGGCGAAGAGTACGGCGGTTACCGAGCCCGGCACCGCGAAGCTTTCCTCGGTGAGGTAGAGCTCGCATGAAAGGATCGCGCGTGGGGTCGCCGGGCGGCCCGCGAGGATCGACTCGACCGCGGGACGGTCCGCCAGCTCGATGAAGCGGTCAAAGGGCAGCGCGTCGCGGTCGGCGAAGTAGCCCGGCGGGTAGATCGTCGCCTCTCCCGTCTCGAAGTCGCGGAGGTTCCTGATCGTTTCGGTCTCCGAGCCGGCGATGAAGCCGTCCATCGCGATCGCGAACATGACGGCCGCGGCGATCGACGAGGCGGTGACGAGGGTTCTCTTCCCATAGCTGAAGGCGTTTCGCGCGGCCATCGTGAGGGCATTCATGTCGCGTTGCCTCGATCGTCCGAGGCGATTTCGCCGTCGCGGAGCCTGATGACCCTGCGCGCGTGGTTCATCACCATCTGGTCGTGCGTCGAGAAGACGAAGGTCGTGCCGTGCAGGCGATTGAGGCTCTCCATCAGCGCGATCGTTTCCTCGCCCGTGCGCGAGTCGAGGTTGGCTGTCGGCTCGTCCGCGAGCACGAGAGGCGGTTCCTTGACGAGGGCGCGCGCGATCGAGACGCGCTGCTGCTGACCGCCCGAGAGTTCCGTGGGCCTGCGGTCCTCGAGGCCCGAAAGGCCGACCTCGGCGAGCATGCGGTCGACGCGGTTCTTGATATCCCGCGCGCCAAGGCCACCGACGACCTCAAGCGCGAGCGCGACGTTCTCCCGCGCGCTCAAGACCGGGATGAGGTTGTAGCTTTGAAAGATGAAGCCGACGCGGTCGCGGCGCATCGCGTTTCGCCCTCGCGCGTCGAGCCGGGCGAGCGGCGTGCCTGAGAGGGTGATCTCGCCCGAGGTGATCGAGTCGAGGCAGCCGATCAGGTTGAGGAGCGTCGTCTTCCCCGATCCCGAAGGGCCGGCGAGCGCGACGAACTCACCCGCCGCGATCTCGAGCGAGACGTCGCGAAGCGCCGTCACCCGTTGCGCGCCGGTTTCGT
>Ga0209098_1000701_pt1 | contig 35289 bp, 27 predicted proteins | sample AD_JPNHW1_MetaG_FD_184429 | JGI IMG/M metagenome (GOLD analysis project Ga0209098, IMG submission 184429) | Active sludge microbial communities of municipal wastewater-treating anaerobic digesters from Japan - AD_JPNHW1_MetaG (SPAdes) (version 2) | ecosystem: Engineered > Bioreactor > Anaerobic...
GCTTGGTTCAAGGAGACCTTCATCCCCGTCATCCAGCAGCGCGGCGCCGCCATCATCAAGGCCCGCGGCCTCAGCTCTGCCGCCTCCGCCGCCAACGCCGCCTGCAACACCGTCTACTGCCTCACCCACCCGACCCCCGCCGGCGACTGGTTCTCCGTCGGCGTCTACTCGGCCGGCGACTACGGCGTGGCGAAGGACATCATCTTCTCCTTCCCGATCCGCACCAGCGACGGCGTCAACTTCGAGGTCGTCCAGGGCGTGCAGCTCAGCGAGTTCTCCAAGCAGAAGATCGCCGAGACCGAGAAGGAACTCCTCGAGGAGAAGTCCCTCATCGCCGATCTCCTCCACTGAGATCGCTTCCGCGAATTCCTTTCGCACCCAGAACGGCGGCCCTCACCGGCCGCCGTTTTTTTGTCCCCACCGTGAGGGCTTCGCTCCGTCCAGCCACCACGAGCTTACTCTTCCCGCGCCTTCAGCTCATGCAGGCGCCCCAGCTTCCCGAGCTGGGGGAACAGCGCGGCGACGCCGAGCACCGTCAGCACCGTGCCCACACCGCCGGCCACCACCGCCACCACCGGGCCACATGCGCCCGCCATCGTCCCGGCGCGGAACGCCCCCACCTCGTTCGAGGAGATGATGAAGATCTGGTTCACCGCCGTCACCCGCCCGCGCAGGCGGTCCGGCGTCAGCAGCTGCACCAGCGACTGCCGCACGACCACGCTCACGTTGTCGAAACAGCCGGAGAGAAACAGCATCGCGAACGACAGCCAGTACCAGTGCGACAGTCCGAAGACCGTGATGACGACGCCGAAGCCGCCCACCGCCCAGAGCATCGTCGCGCCCGGCCGCCGCATCGGCCGGCTATGCGTGAGCCACATCGCCATCAATACCGCGCCGAGCGACGGCGCCGCACGTAGCCAGCTCAGCCCGATCGGGCCGACGTGCAGGATCTTGTCGGCATAAACCGGCAGCAGCGCCACCGCACCGCCGAGCAGCACCGCGAAGAGGTCGAGCCCGCTGGCCGCGAGGATCTCCTTGTTGCGCCAGATGAAACTAGCGCCCGCACCCAGCGTGCGCCAGGTGCGCGGCTCCGGCTTCTGCTCCGGCTCGCGGTAGGCGATGCCCTGCAACAACCCGACCATCGCAAACGCCGTCACCGCATCGAGCAGGTACACCGCGGAGAAACCCAGCCACGCGATCATGAATCCCGCGATCGTCGGCCCGAGCATCGACGTCAGCTCGAAGGAGCTTGAGTTCCAGGTGATCGCATCGGCGATCCGGTCGCGCGGTAGGAGCAGCGGGACGATCGACGCCCTCGCCGGCGTACCCAGCGTGCGGATCGTCTGGTCGACGAACAGCAGCAGGAAGACCGCCGCCAACGCCGGCCGGTCGAAACCGGCCGCGTTCACCGCCCCAGTGCCCCGGCCCAGACTCGCCACCCAGAGCAGCCCTTGGTCGAACCACCGCAGCACCGCCCAATCCGGCACCCGCTCCGGCCAGGCCGAGACCACCGCCAACAGCACCGACACCAGCGCCGAGCCGGCCAACGTCACCTGGATCAGGCGACGTCGGTTCACCCGGTCGGCCAAGTGCCCGGAGGGCAGTGCGAGTACGATGTACGGCAGGAAGTTGACCAGCCCCACCAGCCCGAGCGCCGTGGCCGACTCCGTCCAGCGGTAGATCTGCCAGGTCGCGACCAGGCCAAGCGCCTGCCGGCCGATGTTGGCCAGCGTGTTGCCCACGAGGTACCGGCGGTAGGCCGGCACGCGCAGCGCGGCGTACGGATCGCGCGGCGCCTCGGCCGCAGGGACGGAATCGCTCATAACCTCCGAGGATCGCGCCCCGCCGACCCGCCCCGCAAACGCCTTATTCGTCCCCGGCTGCACGGCGGCTTGCCAACCTCCAAACCGCATGCCACGTTCCGCGCCCTGTTCTTTGACTGGCGCACTAGCCAGTTCCCCGGCCGCTCGCCGAAGCCCGGTTTTCCGCACGCCCCCACGGGCGTTCCGCATACCGCCTTCTGCGTCCAGCCTTCAATTTCGGGGGTGTTCTGGATTCGACCCTTGGTCGGAGTGCAGCGCTGCACGTCGAGGATGGCTGTCCCCTCGTTAATCCACGGCCAAAAAACTAAGTGGCACCTACGAAGAACTGCCCCTGGCTGCCTAAATAACAGTAGCCACGCGACCCCGGCGACACCTGCTAGCCGACGGTTGCGACGACAGCAGGCATAGCTCGCGGGGGCGTCAATGGCCCGCGAGCCGTACTTCGATCCAGCGGCTGGCCGTCGTTTTGCCCGTCCGGGAGCGCAACGTCGGCGAGATTAAACTCGGGCTAAACGTGTAGATGTGTTGTGCGAAGGTCAGGGGGACGCGGGTTCAATTCCCGCCACCTCCACCACTTTAACATTGGGGTCATAGCTCAGTTGGAAGAGCACCTGCTTTGCAAGCAGGGGGTCGCCGGTTCGAACCCGGCTGGCTCCACCAATCACCGACAACGCCGGTTCGCCTCGTGCGAACCGGCGTTGTGCGTTTCGGGCCCTGCATCCGCGGCACACACCCGCGGCCCGCCGTCGGCCGGAAAAAGCTGGAGCGCGACGGCGCGGCGGCGTCATCGTGTCGGAGCCGCTCAGTCTCCCACCCCAAACACGCGTTGCCACCGCACGGCTCCGCCGGCCCTCGGCACCATCGACTTCCCCACTTCGCGATGCCGGTTCCCCACCAGTCTCCCGACACCTCCGTCCTCCGCCGCGCTCACACGGCTGCGGGACCTCATTGGCGCTCCCGCCCCGCGCTCGTCGGCGCCGCCTATTTCGTCCTCCACATCGTCACCCACCTCGCAGCCGGGCTCTTCGAAGTCGCACCCGGAGTATCGCTCTGGTATCCGGCAGCCGGGCTCGCGCTGGCCGTGCTGGTGTTGTTGGGACCGCGCGTGGCTCCCGTGGTGTTCGCCGCCAACCTCTGCGGCGCGTGGCTCACCGCCGATCTCGGCCTCGGCTGGTCCATCCTCGTCTTCCCGCTGCTCATCACCGCCACCTACACCGCCGCAGCCCTCCTCGTGCGCCGCGCCAACGGCCGCCGGCTCCTGCCCGGCATCCCCCACCAGACCGCCGTCTTCATCGCCGCCACCGCGCTTGCCCCGCTGGCCGTCGCACTGCTCGGGACCCTGGCCATGCATTGGCTGGAGCCGCTCGCCTGGGACGAGTTTCTGCGCACCGCCGCCAACTGGTGGCTGGGCGACACCTGCGGCATGCTCACCGTCGTCCCGCCCGTGATGGTCTTCGCCGGCCCCTGGGTGCGGGGAGACCCGCCCTCGGAGAACGAATACCCGGCGTCGTCCCACCAGCCGTTGCGCGCCGCACTCCGCGCGCTCGCCCTGCTCGGCAGCCTGGCGCTGGTCTTCGCGGTCGATTCGGTGCCCCACACCCTGTTGTTCTACGTCTGCCTGTTGCCGCTGGTCTGGATCTGCCTGCGCCACGGCCTGCCCGGCGCCACACTGGCAACCCTGACCATCAACCTGGGCGCACTGCTCGGCCTGCGGCTGGTCGACGGCACCCTCGAGTCCGCCACGGCGTTCCTGCTGCTGGAGCTCACCGCGGCCGTGATCGGCCTCGGGCTCGGCTCCTCGGTGAGCCGCCGCGCCATCGCCGAACGCAAACTCGCCGCCAGCGAAGCGCGGCTCGAACGCGTCATCGCCGGATCCCAGGTCGGCCTCTGGGACTGGAACCTCCAAACCCGGCAGGTGGCCTTCAACCGGCGCTGCGCCGAGCTGGTCGGCCTCTCCCCCGACCGCCTCACCGCCGACGCTGCCGAGTGGCAGGCCCACATGCATCCGGATGATCGCGACCGCGTCGCCTCCGCGCTGCAGGAGCACATCGAAGGACGCGCACCGATGTTCATGACCGACTATCGCGTCGGCCCCGGTCCCGAGCGCGAGCGCTGGATCAACAGCCGCGGCTCCGTCGTCCTCCGCGACGATGCCGGGCGCGCGTTGATCGTCTCCGGCTCGCTTGTCGACATCACCGCGCGCCGGCTCGCCAAGATCGCCAGCGAGCGGCTCCTGCAGATCATCGAGTCCACCACCGATCTCTCGCTCACGACCGACCTGGGCGGCCACGTTTTGTACGCCAACGCCGCCGTGCTACGCTTCTGTCAACGCGCCGACCTCGCGGCCGTTGCGAAACAACGGATCGACGTGCTGCTCCCCTGCCTCGGCGAGCCGTCGTTGGCCACCATCCTCGCCACCCTGCCCTCCGAGGGCATCTGGAACGGCGAGATCCAGCTCGTCAGTACATCCGGAGCCGGCGTGCCGGCCTCGCTGGTCGCCCTCCTGCATCGCGCGCCGGACGGCGCACCCGACTCGTTCTCCTTCGTCCTGCGCGACATCTCCCGCCGGAAGGAGGCCGAGGCCGCGCGCCTCGATCAGGAGCGGCGCCTCCTCCAGCTCCAGAAGACCGAGAGCCTCGGCGTGCTCGCCGGCGGCATCGCCCACGACTTCAACAACCTCCTCACCGCCATGCTCGGCAACGCCGGTCTGGCCCGCTGCGATCTCCCGGCCAACTCGCCCCTCCACGAGCCGCTCGCCCAGATCGAGACCGCCGCCCACCGCGCCGCCGACCTCTGCCAACAGATGCTCGCCTACGCCGGCCGCCGCCCCCTCGCCGCCAGCGATGTCGATCTCAACGCACTGATCCGCCAAACCCAGCGCCTCTTTCAGGTCTCCATCGGCAAGAAGATCTCCGTACACCTCGACCTCGCCCCGGCGCCGGTCGTCGTCCGCGCCGCGCCACCACAGCTCCAGCAGGTCGTCCTCAACCTCGTCATCAACGCCGCCGAGGCTATCGGCGACACCACCGGCCACATCGCCATCCGCACCGCCAGCCGCGAGTTCTCCGCCGAACAGCTCTGCGCCGACTTCCCTTCATACACCCTCTCCGCCGGCCGCTATGCGATCTTCGAGATCGAGGACTCCGGGCGAGGTATCCCGCCCGAGCTGTGCCGCCGCATCTTCGAGCCGTTCTTCACGACAAAGCCCACCGGCCACGGGCTCGGGCTGGCCGCCGTCCACGGCGTCGTCACCTCCCACAACGGCGCCATCTCCGTATCCAGCGCTCCGGGCCATGGCAGCACCTTCCGCATCGCCCTGCCCCTGGCGGCGGCCCCCGCCGCCGCGCCGGCCGCGCCCGAGGCCGCTCCTCCCTGGTCCGCCTCCGGGCTCGTCCTCGTCGTCGACGACGAGCCCAGCGTGCGCCGGGTCGCCGCGCGGATGCTCTCCGGCTTCGGGTTCACCACCCTCGAGGCGGCCGACGGAGTGGAAGCCGTCGCCATTTTCCAGAAACACTCCGGCAGCCTTCGCCTGGTCCTCCTTGATCTGCTCATGCCGCGCAAGGACGGCGTCGAGACCTTCGGCGAGCTTCACCGCCTCGCGCCCGCCGTCCCCGTCGTGATGATGAGCGGTTTCACCGGCAACCTCAGCCTCGACCGTTTCCCCCAGGCCAGACCGGCCGGCATGCTCGCCAAGCCCTTCAGCCGCGAGGCCCTCCAGACACGTCTCCAGGAAGTCCTCGCCCGCAACTGACCGCCCGAGGGTGGACCGCGTTGCCCCAAACGCAGCCGCGTGTGTCGGCAGCCGCGGACGGCGTGGGCCCACGTGCGACCATGAAGTTGCCGTGGTCCGAGTCCTCGCCCCGCTTGAGGGCAAGCACGCCCCCCGTTTGCCGCGGCACCGGCACAGCGTAACCTGTGGAGTCCGCCACGCGCCAACAACTCAGCCCTCGGGAGGCACTCGCATGCACTCGGTCCAACTCCACCTCGAACGCGAGGAACTCCAGCCCCTCGTCCGCCTCGCCGAACAGCTCAAGATCGACCCCGCCGACATCCTCTACGCCGGGCTCGACCGCATCATGCGTCAGGCTGGCGAAGCCGCGGTGCAGCAGGAGCTCATGCTCCTCAAGTCCCTTCGCCAGACCCAGCTGCCCGACTGGGCCGACCGCGCCCGCGAGCTCCACGCCGCCGAGAGCATGACGTAGCCCCAGCCGCGTACCGCAGCGCAACGAGGAACGCGGCAGGGGAGGCGTCAGCCGACCCCGCGCCCGCCTTGTGGCGCCGTTCGCGAGAACGGCGATGCGCCCACCCCATCGCGTAGCGATGCGCGTGAGCGCATCGATCCCAGCCGCGTACCGCAGCGCAGCGAAGCCGCGTTCCGGTAGCGTCGTTCGTGAGAACGACGATCCGCCCAGCCGCGTACCAACTGGAACGCGGCGAAGGAGGCGCCAGCCGACCCACCACCCGGCGCCCCCACCTCGTCCTCTTGTGGCGCCGTTCGCTAGAACGGCGATCCGCCCCGCCCCATCCCGTGTAGCGATGCGCGTGAGCGCATCGATCCCCCGCCGTTCTCGCGAACGGCGCCACATCCCGATCCCCCCGTCCGCGATAAGCGGGCGCCGCCATCCCCCATCCCTGCGGCGATCAGCCGCAGGACTCTTCGAAGCTTCCGCCCCTTGGCGGAAGCCATCAGTGGTTCCTCCACTCCGGAAACGGCCGGCCCTCGCCGTTCTCGCCCCGCCGCGCACCGCAGCGCAGAGAAGCCGCGTTCCCTCCCGTGGCGATGCGCGTGAGCGCATCGATCCCCCGCCATTCTCACGCGCGCCGACCCAGCACTCACTCCCCGCGCCGCCTTTCCGTTTGACCGCCCCACCCCGCGGCCAACCGTGGCGCCTCTGCCGATGCTCAACGCCACCGCAGATCGCCTCCCGCCCAACCGCGCCCGCCCGCCGGTGACCGGCGCCGCTGCATCTGGCGTTCGCCCGGGCATCCCCCCTTTGCACATCGCTCCTCGGTTGCACGAGCGCCAGAGCCCCTGCCGGTTCCGTCTACTCGCTACCCGCTACTCGCTCCTCACTACTCTCCCCGCGCTCCGATGAACCGCGTCCACATCAAGACCTACGGCTGCCAGATGAACGAGCGCGACAGCGAGGCCGTCGCCGCCCTCCTGCGCGCCCGCGGCTACTGCATCGTCGACGACGAGGACGACTGCGACATCCTCCTGCTCAACACCTGCTCCGTCCGCGACCTCGCCGAGCAGAAGGCCCTCGCCAAGGCCGAGAACCTCGCCGTGCGCAAGCGCCACCGCCCCGAGTTCGTCCTCGGTATCCTCGGCTGCATGGCGCAGAACCGCGGCGCCGAGCTCCTCGACCGCCTCCCCGACCTCGACCTCGTCGTCGGCACCCAGAAGTTTCATACCGTCCCCGCCCACCTCGACGCCCTCCGCGCCGCCCGCCAGGCCGGCATCCCGCTCGCCCAGCCCGTCGTCGACACCGCCGAGGAGCCCGGTTCGCAGAACGCCCTCGCCGGCCACCTCCTCGCCGACCGCCAGGTCTCCGCCCTCGTCTCCATCCAGCAGGGCTGCGACATGCAGTGCGCCTACTGCATCGTGCCGAAGACCCGCGGCGACGAACGCTCCCGCCCCATGGACGACATCGTCGCCGAGTGCCGCGCCCTCGCTGCACGCGGTATCCGCGAAGTCACCCTCCTCGGCCAGATCGTCACCAGCTACGGCCGCCGCGACTACCGCCACACCGGCGGCATCTCCCCCTTCGTCCAGCTCCTCGAGCGCATCGACGGGATCGACGGCATCGAGCGCATCCGCTTCACCTCGCCCCACCCCCGCGGTTTCAGGGACGACCTCGTCGCCGCCTACGCCCGCCTGCCGAAGCTCTGCGAACACGTCCACCTGCCCGTCCAGTCCGGCAGCGACCGCATCCTCGCCGCGATGAACCGCCCCTACTCCCGCGCGCGCTACCTGGAGATCGCCGCCGCCCTCAAGGCCGCCCGCCCCGGCCTCGTCCTCTCCACCGACATCATCGTCGGCTTCCCCGGCGAGACCGCCGAGGACTTCGCGCAGACCGCCGCCCTCTTCGCCGAGGCCGACTTCGACATGGCCTACGTCTTCAAATACTCGGTGCGCACCGGCACGCCCGCCGAGCCGCTCGGCGACCCCGTCGACGAGGCCGAGAAGGAGCGCCGCAACCAGGAGCTGCTCCGCCTCCTTGAGGAGAACTCCCGCCGCCACACCGCCGCCCTCGTCGGCACCGTGCAGGAGGTCCTCGTCGAAGGTCCCGACAAACGCGGCCTGCGCTTCACCGGCCGCACGCGCACCAACCGCGTCGTCCATTTTCCCGGCACCGAGGAGCAGATCGGCCGCCTCGTCCCCGTCCGCATCGACCGCGCCACCCCCGCCGCCCTCTACGGGCAAGCCGCGCAACCGTAGCGTCGTTCGTGAGAACGACGATCCGCCGCCCCAGCCGCGAACCGGGGCGCAGCTCCGGCAATCATCCTCGTGGCGCATTTCCCCTCCCGTAGCGATGCCCGTGAGGGCATCGATCCCGCCCACGCCCGTGGCGCCCTTCGCGAGAAGGGCGATCCGCCGCCCGTCGGGTCGTCCTGAAGGAGCGACCCACTCTCTTCTCGTAGCGATACGCGTGAGCGCATCGAGCGGCCCGTCCACCACCGGTGCCCTGCCCTCGCCCGGCTGCTACCGGCGGCGCGGGCGGAGCGCGGGGGGCTCGGGCAGGGTGTTCCAGTCCTCGGCGGCGCGGCCGAGATACCGGCCAACGACGCCCGCATTGCCCGCATGCACCCACAGGATCGAGTCTTCGAGCATCACGATGCAGCCCGTCTTCTCGGGCGCGGCGTCGTCGTCCTCGTCGCAGAGCTCCTGCTGCGGGATCGCCGATTCCTCCGCGTCGCTTTCGGCCGCATCGGGCTCTTCCGGCGTATCCTCCTCCTCGGGCACCTCGCAACCGAGCCGCCGGAGATGCTCGCGCCGGAGCTCCTCGCGGTGGGCGTTCCAGCGCTCCTCGGTTTCCCGCCACTCGGCCTCCCTCTCGGCCTTGCGCTCCGCCTCGGTCTGGGGCGCTTCGAGATCGAAGAGGATGCTGTCGGGGTCGTAGTGGATCCAGCAGTCCCACCGGAAACGGGCGCGGGCCAGGGCGTCGCGCGCGACGTCCACGACGGCGTCCAGGCGCTCGATGTCGTTGCTGCGGAGGAGCACGACGTTGGCGGTGCCGCCGCGGGCGTCCACGTGACCCCAACCGGGGGCGAGGGCCTCCTCGAGGCGCGCCTGCAGCGCCTGCTCCATCCAGCGGTCCTCGTGCTTGGCGGGCGCGGGGTCGTCGCCGTAGGCGGCGGCGCGGGCGTCCGGCTCGGGCGGGAGGGGCGGGAGGGCGGCGCAGTCCGGGTCCCGCCAACTGTAGGCGATGAAGCGCAACGGCGGCAGCGGTCGCGGCGCCGGGAGCGCATAGAGCGCGGGGTCGACACGCCCCAGCCGCTCGTTGAGGCGCTCCAGCTCCTCGGCGATGACCTCGCAATGGGGCGCCGCCACCTCGCGCAGGTTGGTCGCGTGGTAGAGCGGCTTGAGGAGGATGCCGCGCTGGCGGTTGAGCTCGAGCTGGCGGAGTCGCGGCGGGGCGAGGAGGTGCGAGAGGTCCTCGAAGGCCTCGCCGCAGAGCCGGAGCTTGGCCAGCCGCGGCAGCCGCGCGAGCGGGGCGAGGTCGCGGAACGGGCCGGCGAGGGCGAGCGTCTCCACGGATAGGAAACGCTCGGCGCCGGCCAGCCGCGCCAACGCGCCGACCTCGAGCGTGCGCACGGCGCTCGATGCGGCGAGGGAGGCGAGCGAGGGCAGCGGGGTGTTGGCGTGGAACGAGGGCTGCAGCTCCAGCGTATGGGCGGCCGGCAGCACGGGCATCTCCGCCCACGGCAGGAGATTGCCCCGGTAATACACGCTCTCCAGCCGCGGGAGTTCGGCCAGGGCGACGAGGCCCGCGGGCCAGGGCTCGTCGAGCGAGAGCCGGAGCGTCTGGAGCCCGCGCAGCGCCCCCAGCGCGGCCACGTCGCCACCTTCGGCCAGGTCGAGCGTGAGCGCTCGCAGCGCCGGCTGCCGCCCCAGGGCCGCGAGATCCGCCGGACCCGAGATCTTGAGCGTGAGCGTTTCGAGCCGCGGCAACGCCGCGAGCGGGGCGAGGTCGGCATCGACGAGGGCGAGGTCGACCGAGGTGACCTGCGGGAGCAGCCGCAGCAAAGCGAGGTCGCGCACGGGGCGTTCGACGCGGTGGCAGAGGCGGAGATCGGTGAGTTCGTCCCACCAGCCCTCGGCATAGTCGAACAGCGCCGGCTCGATGCCCGGGCGGAACCGCGCGCGGCGGGCGCGGCGCCGGAGGTCGGCCTCGTAGGCCTCGCTGTCCTCCCGCGTGCGGAGCTTGCCGTCGTACACGGCGCGATGGAAGGCGGTGACGAGGAGGAGCTCGACGGGGTAGAGCTCCTCGGCGGTGCGGGCGGGGGCGAGCGCCCAGCGGCGGAAGGTGGCGGCCTGGGTCATGGAGACAGTGTGCTGGAAAGTGCACGTCAACGGTGACGCCGCAAGGCGGGAGCCGGATTCCTCCCTGCGGAACGCGGCTGCCTCGCCAGCCTTCGCGCCAAGCGAAGGCGAGAGATGATCCCGCTTTCCCCTGCAGCCAAGCGAGCAGACGTAGTGCTTTGCCACCGATACACACCGATCTGCACCGATGATAGCCGGCACTCGGGGCAGTCTGTGGATCGGCGTCAATCTGTGTCCATCTGTGGCCCACCACTCCGGAAGGTGGAACCGCAGATGGACGCCGATGAACGCGGATAATGGCTCCACCTCGTAGCGAGACGCGTGAGCGCAGCCGCGTACCGTAGCGCAGCGAGGAACGCGTTCCAGTGGGTACGCGGATGGGAACGCGGCGAGGGAGGCGACAGCCGACCCGATCCGTCAGCCCCGCTTTTTCTCCTTGGGTAGGCGCGACCGCCGGGCGCGCCGCCGTGGCAGGGCGGTCCGGAGGTAGGGCGGTTTTCTCCGAAACCGCCGGAGGACGCGAGTTGGGCGGTGGCGGAGTGCTTGCCGCGGACGGTGGTGGCGGATGTTCAGGCCGCGGCGGGAAGGTGCCTCAAGTCGCAGGCAGGGACGCCTGCGCCATGGCCGTAGCTGGGCGCCGAAGTCGCTCAGTCGCCATCCCACCCTTCGCCGGTTTTCGGGAATGATATGGACCGCGGCGCGCCGGCGCCGTCAGGGGAAACAGAATGAGGCAACTGCTTCATGATGGAGACACTTGCAGCACAGCCCAACCAGCGTGGGGCGACCGGGGCGATGTCGCGTTTCCCCCGATATGATGCAAGTCGCCCCCGTCGCAACTCCCCCGCCGGAAAACGGGTCCGCGGCCCAATGGGCGTACCGGCAGCGACTTGTGCGTTGCCCGCGCCCGTCGTCCCGTCCATGCCGGACAAGTCAGGCGGAATCTTCCCCGCCGGTTTTCGGGGATGTCAGGCGATAATCCCGACACGCCGCGCACTCCGCCCTTGCCGCCGAAGTCTCGCGCCTCCAGAAAGTTGCCATGCCACGTTCCCCGCGCCACCCCCTCGCGACCGCCCAGCGCCCCGCGCTGATATAAGGCAGAAACCGCGTGGCATAATACACTGTTGGGCGAAAGAATGGCCATGGACTATTGTTGCGAAGCGATGTGGAAGCAGTTCGAAGTCGAGACTGACGACGAGCGGCTCGTATTTTTCCAGAAAGAGCATCGCGAGTTTGGCCTGATTGATCGGAAGGATCCGACGTCCTACACGCCGATTGCTTTCTGTCCGTGGTGCGGAAGGGACATCCTTTCGGCCCGTTGGAAGGCGATGCCGGGCGTTTCACAGCGCGAGTCGAAAACCTCGGAAGAAGGTCAGCGGTGAGCGACGCATGCGCTCCACGCGACACCAAGAAATCGGATACCTAACCCAGAGAGTTGTGTTCGCCCGGAGCGAAGCGGAGCGGCGAACACAACTCTCTGGGTTCGAACTCACAGGCGATGATGTGCGTGCGTTCAAGCGTCGCTCCTACCAATAGGAAACCCCGAGCCCAATCGGGTAGCCGGTGGTGATTAGCCACCGGCCCCCACACCACCCGGCGTACGGGTCCGTACCGGGCGGTTCCGGTCTCCATCATTCGTCGACGCGTGCCGCGCCGCCGGGATAATGGTAGGCGATCCAACTTTCTTGCAGGGAGACGACCCCTTGTTTCTTCAGCCACTCGTTGGTGAGCGCGGCTTGCACGATGGAGTTGGTGCTCATCCGCCAGCAGCCCTTGCGGGACCGGCTGCACAGGTGCACCTCCTGCGGATCGGCGATACTCGGTGGGGATCGGAGGCCCCGACCTGTCGGCATCCTTTCGCCGTACCCGTTTCCTGTTTTCCTGAGTTCCAGATCGGTCGTTCCCGTCTCTCGCCGTCTCGGCCTCGTGGGCCATACCCCGTGGACGAAGCCATTGCGAGGCGTGAGCATGCCGGCCGGAGAAGGGATCGAGAGCAGACCGGCTCTCACGCGGAAGCGCATAGCCTCGGCGGCCGGACCGCCGATCGACTCAGTTCCGCCAGAACTGATACCATGCCGCCTTCTTGGGCGGGGCGTCCAACGGGATCGGCACCGTCTTGCTGCCTTCGATGAAACCAAAGACGGCGATGTTGAAACCCGCCTCCGCCCCGATCTGCGGGGCGCATTCCTTCACGAGCCAGGCCGTCGTGAGCGCGCAGGCATGGGCGCCACCGACCAGATCGAGACCGAAGCGCTCGCGAATCGCCGACAGGTCGCGCTCGAGCAGCTCCTGCATCGCATTAACGGAGAGCTCCGGTTCCTCGCCCTGGCCGGCGGTCTCGAGCTTCGCCTTGTCCAGCGGCATGCCGTAGTGGGTCAGCATGTTGCCGAGGATGTTGATCAGCTCCGGGCCCTGCTCGTTGGCCTGCTCGGAGAGAACGGCCGAGCCCGGCAGCATCGTCGACGTGTCGACCCCGAAGGAGCGGAGCAGCATCGTGCCCGCCATGCGCGCGCCAGCGGCGATGGCAGTGGGGGCATGCACGGCCCGGTTGGCGCCCAGCTTGGTGGTGAAGACCTCCGCCATCGCACCGGCAGCGTCGAAGTGTTTCTGTTCAATGTTCGGCATATATGGAGTCGTCTGGAAATACGTGCAGCCTGCCCCTCTCACCTCCGGCCTTTCGCCTCTCGCCTGACAAGCGGCGTCGCGCGCTGCGAATCCGTCCCAACCCGGCAGGGCGGACCGAGGTGACGGGCGATGGGCGATCAGGTATCACGGAACCGGTGTCTGCGGCTCGGGGAGCGGCGAGGCGCCCGGTGCCAGCGCCAGCTGCCGCGATTGGTCGATCCGTATCCGCCTGAAGCGCCAATAGCCCACCCCGAGGCATGTGAGCGCAATCACCCGAAACAGCACGTGGGCCGTCAGCGCGCGATGCTCAAGACTCCCGAACGAGACGTGCGCCAGGGTCACGCCATTCAACACGACGCTGAGCATCTGGATGCCGCCCAGAAACAACGCCGGCACAAGGCCGGGACGTAGCCACAGCCAAACGATGCCGGAGGTCAGAAAGAGGAGGTCCAGGCCGGCGGCCGACCAATTGCGCGCGATAAGCGAGCCCAGCAGAAACCAGACGACATGCCCGCCGGTTGCTGTGATCGCCCCGGCGAAGTGCGCAGGTTTGAACCTGGTCTTCAGGAACAGGACCGTGAGCCCAACACAGGCGGCTCCGGGAATCCAGACCGAGGCCCCGCAATACTGGCTGAGCGTCCAGCCGACGACACCACCGACGATGGTGCCGACAAGACCATGGGAATTGCTGGGGGCAGGGGCTTCGGTCATGGGCGGATTTCGTGGGGCAATGGCTCCAATAAAGTGGATGCAGCGGCGATAGGAAAGCGCGTTCGCCAGCGGCGTAGCGTGCCGGGCGAGAGATCGGCCGAGAGCGCGCGCAGGGCCGCGAGGGCATGGGGCGCCACCTCGCGGAACCAGTCTGGGGCAGACCGATGAGTCGCGCCACCTCACCCGCTCCGGAATGCGGGCTCGACGACGGCGAATGGGACCGAGTAGGACTTCGCCGTCGTTTTCATGAATCTCCTCACCGCCACGCTTCTGCCCGGCCTCCTCCTGCTCGCCCTCGGAGGGCTCCTGCTCTGGAACGGCCCGGTCGTGGGCGCCATCGCCAAGACCCTGCCGCGCTCCCGCCGCGCCGCGTGGCTGTTCATGGGCGCCGGCACGCTGTGGTTCCTGTGGCGGCTCGTCCACCTCGGCGCGGCCGACGAGATCCTGCCCAAGCCGGTCCTCATCCTCGCCTTCGGCGTGATCGGCATCCTGAGTTTCACCCAGGCGCCCGATTTCCTCGCGGTGCGCGGTCTGGCCATCCTCACGCTGCTCGGCGCCGGCGAACTCCTCTACGCCGCCTACGCGGAATGGAGCCACCCCCAGCGCCTCTTCATGGTGAGCGCCGTCTATGTCGCGATCGCGGCCGCGATCTTCCTCGGCGGTTATCCGTATCGGCTGCGCGATTTCTTCGGCTGGCTCTTCGCCCGCCCCGGCCGCCCGCGCGCCCTCGGCGCCCTGCTCGCCAGCTACGGCCTGCTGCTCTCGATCCTCGCGTTCACGTACTGAACGCCGTCGCAATTCCCAGCCGCCGCGCCGCCATGTCCGCCGCTTCGTCGCACCCCGTCTTCATCCTCATCGCCGGCCCCGCCGGCTCCGGCAAGACCACGCTCTGCGAACGCCTCGTGGCCGAGCACCCGGAGATCGAGCGCGTCGTCACCGCCACCACGCGGCCGATGCGCCCGGGCGAGATCGACGGCGTCCACTACCATTTCCTCACCAACGAGCGGTTCGACACCGCCCTGGCCCGCGGCGAATTCCTCGAGTGGGCGTGCGTGCACGGGAAGAACCGCTACGGCACGCTGCGCCGCGCGGTGTCCGATCGGCTCGCCGCCGGCAAGAGCCTGATCGCCGCCATCGACGTCCAGGGCGTGCGCAGCGTCTGCGCCGTGGCCGAGCAGGACGCCGCGCTGCGCCGCGCGCTCACGACCGTCTTCGTCGCCCCGGCGACCATCGACGAGCTCCGCGCCCGCCTCGCCGGCCGTGGCGACGACCCGGCCGATGTCGACCGCCGCATGCAGACCGCACTGGAAGAACTGCGCGAGGCCGACCGCTACGCGCACCGCATCGCCAGCACCACGCGCGAGGCCGACTACGCCGCGCTCCTCGCTATCTGGCGCGCCGCGCAAACCAGCGTCGCCTGAGGCAGCCCGAGCCGTTGCCGGCGTAGGGCGTCAACTGGCAACGCCCGATGAATGTGGCAGTCCAACGCGACAGCTATCGCGAACGGGCGCCGTAAGACAGCGCCCCTACGCGCACCTTCGGCGCGCAATCCGACCGACCGTATTCAGCTGTGGAGGCCCGATTTACGGCCGGGCGGTGCGGCCTGCGTACGCGTTCCGCACGCAAGCCTGGAGAAAGCGCGCCGACGAATCGGCGCACTTTCGGCACGCTCTACTCGCTACCCGCTACGCACTTCTCGCTACTTCAGTAGCGGCGCAGCTGCGGCATCGGTTTAGCGACGAACCTCGCCGACACGCACCGCAGTGATGGTGTCGTCCCAAGTCCCTTTCTCCGCAGTCGGACGGGTAAGCTTGCGCAGGTCGGGCACATCCTCTGTCACGAACAACTGGTCACCGCGGCAACGCGGATCAGCAAAGACGGTCACGTGCAACCCGCCGAGCACACGGATGGACGAGATGCGGTCGTTGATCTTTTGCCCTGCTTTGAAACGGATGCTGCGCAAGTCGCCGATCTCCGTGCCTGGTTCCAGCTCCAGCGAGTCGCCCTGAAAGTTCGGATCCGAGTACACGATGATGCAACCAGGGCCACGCCGCCCATGCGGGCCCCTGTCCCTGCGGGACTCATCGCGCCGGTCGTCACGCCGGTCATCACGCCGATCGTCGTCCCGATCGACCCGCGGAGGCTCGGGAGGGAGGGGCAGGTCCGCACGCAACGCCGTGATCGTGTCATCCCAGCTTCCCGCGCCCGGCGAGGGCCGCCTGAGGGCTCGAAGATCCGGCGCATCTCCCTCGAGCACCAGACGGTCGCCGCGGAAACGCGGGTCGGCGTAAATGACCAGCCGCAGCCCGCCGCGAATGCGGATCGAGGAGATGCGGTCGTTGAACTTCTGGCCTCCCTGGAAGCGGTAGTCCCGCAGGTCGGAGATCTCGTCGCCGGGGAATATCTCGTAGGTGTCGCCCTGGAACCCGGGATCGCTGTAGAGGATGGCGATCGGTTTCTCCCCGCGCGGCCCATGGTCGTCACGGCGGAAGGAATCGCGGTCCGCCCACAGCGACTGGTGCACGATGAGGAGGAGGATCAGGCAGGCTAGTTTTCTCATGGGTGATTGGAGTGGATCGAGTAGGCGGGCGCACCGGCACGGGCGACGCCCGCACCCTGCGACCGGTATTCAGGAAGGTCGTTCCACAGGCCGCGGTCAACCCCTCCCTTGCGTCCGGCCAGCGGATGGCGGCGCTGCTTCCCGCCGCTTGCCACCACCCTTTCGCGAGTCCTCCTGCAACTTTCGCGATGCTGCCGGGTGCTTGTGTCGTCCGCCCGATCGATCGACCGAGGGCGGCTCGAAACTCCAATCACATGAAACATCCCCTCCGCTCCACCCTCCTCGCCGCGGCCTGCGCCGCCGGGCTCGTCATCACCGCCACCATCGCCACCGCCACCGAGCCGGGCTTTGTCGATTTCGGCCCCGCGTTCGCCGGCGTCTCCAGCACCAAGTGCGTCGATGTCAACCTCCCCGAGCCGCTCCTGGCCTTCGCCGCCACCGTCGCCAAAGGCCATGACGCCGATGCCGCCGCGCTCATCAAAGACCTCAAGCAGGTCCGCGTGAACGTCCTGGGCATCGACGACAAGAACCGCGCCGAGCTCACCGCCCGCATGCAGAAGATCCGCGCCGATCTCGCCTCGGAGGGCTGGCTGCGCGCCGTCACCGTGCAGGACAACGGCGACGATGTGGCCGTGCTCGTGAAGCTCGGCGGCAACTCCGCCGTCGAAGGGCTCGCCATCACCGTACTCGCGAAGAACAACGAGGCGGTGTTCGTGAATATCGTAGGCAACATCGATCCGGCCCGCATCACCGCCATCGGCGAACGCTACGGCATCGACCACCTCAAGCGGATCCAGTGCAAGCCGCACGCCGCACCTGCGACCCCGGAGGCGCCGACCACCCCCGCAGCGCCAGCGCCCACCGCGAAAACCTGATACCGCAGCCGAGCGCTCCGCACCTCGGGCACCAACGCCCTCAACCGGTTTCCCTGAAGCGGGGCGAGGGCGTTGGGCCATGATTCGACGCCGGGGCATTGTTTCCACAGCGCCCACCGCTCGACACCCACCGCTCCGCGCCACAGTCTCCGGCGCATGATCACCGCCATCGGTTTCGACGCCGACGACACCCTCTGGCACAGCGAGACCATCTTCGAGGACTACCACCGGCGTTTCCAGGCGCGGCTCGCCCGTTACCACGACCCGAAGACGGTCGAGCAGGCGCTCTACGCCACTGAGATGCGCAACCTCGACCTGTTCGGCTACGGCGTGAAGAGCTTCGCACTCTCCGCCATCGAGACCGCCATCGACATCACCGGAGGCTCCATCCCCGCCGAAGAGCTTCGCGCTCTCATCCAAGGCGCGAAAGAGATGCTCGCCCACCCCGTCGAACTCCTCGACGGCGCCGGCGAGACCGTCGCCGCCCTCGCCGCCGACTACCGGCTCATCGTCATCACAAAAGGAGACCTCCGCCACCAGGAGCGGAAGTTCCAACGCTCCGGCCTCGCCGCCCACGTGCCGCACTGCGATGTCGTCTCCGAGAAGGACAACGCCACCTACGCGCGCATCCTCGCCCGCCACAACATCGCGCCGGAAAACTTCCTCATGGTCGGCAACTCCCTGCGCTCGGACATCCTGCCCGTCCTCGAGCTCGGCGGCCACGGAGTCTACATCCCCTATCCGCTCATCTGGGCGCACGAGAAAGTACCCGCCCCCACGGACTGCCCGCGCTTCCACGAGCTGGCCAACCTCCGCGAGCTCCCACCGCTCCTCGCCCGCCTGCGGGACTGAGCCGCGCAACCTCCGCCGAGGAACAGGAGCCCGACCATCAGTCGCGGGAGCGGTACTATGCAACCGGATCATGGTTATCCGACCCAGAGTCCGTCCCTGTGTCGCCAAGCAATTCCCTCGCCCCTGCGGCCGCGACGCGATTGCTGCGGCGCTCCGGCGTCGGCCTGTGCTGGAGCGCCCAGAACACGGCCGGCAGCGGACATCGCTTGACCCGGGCCGCGGGAGACCTCTATGCATCCAGAAGCACACGACCTCACCGCACCATGCGCACACGATTCCTCATCCCGTTCCTGGCCGCAACCGCCTCACTCTCCGCCTCGGTCTCCAGTACCTTCGATACCGGCAGCGATGGCTGGACCGTCAGCGGCACCGGAGGCGCCGAGGGGATGACGTCCACCTATGTCGCCGCCGGACATTACTTTCAGCTCAGCGAGGTCGGAGCCGGGCCCTACGCCTACTTCGTCGCACCGGGTAAATTTCTCGGCAACCAGTCCTCAGCCTTCGGCAATGCACTGCGCTTCGACCTCCAGCTCGACTACCTGAAGACCACCAGCTGGGCCGATACGAACACCGGCGACGTCATTCTGAAGGGCAACGGGCTCACGCTGGTCTACAATACGCCGAACGATCCGAATGCGACGACCTGGACCAGCTACTCGGTGCCGTTGTCCGTCTCCAGCTCCGCCGTCTGGCGTCTCAATAGCACAGCGGCCTCGAGCCCGCTTGCGACCAGCGCGCAGCTGCAGTCCGTCTTGTCCAATATCTCGGCACTGTGGATCCGCGGCGAATTCCGGGGCGGCCCGGAGAACTCGCGCATCGACAACGTGACCCTGATCCCGGAGCCCGCCACATGGGCAGGGCTCCTCGCCGCACCAGCTTTCATCTTCGCCCGTCTCCGCCGCCGCGCGCACCGGAGCTAGAGCATGACTGGGGACTCCGCAGTCCCTCTATTATTGGACAAAAACCCGCCGCGGAGCGGCGCTCAGAGCGCCTTGAGGATCGCGGCGATCTGCGCGGCGTAGCCGGCCTCGTCGAGCAGGCGTTTGTTCGCCGGCATCATCTCGAAGGTCGAGCCCCAGGAAACCCCGCCCTCGTACTTCGGCACGAGGTGGAAATGCAGGTGCGGCAGCTTGTCGGAGTAGGCGCCGTAGTTGATCTTCCTGGCGCCGGTGGCCGTCTTGATCGCCTTCGCCGCGCGCGTCACATCCTGCATGAAGAGCGACAGTTCCGCCGCCGGCAGTTCGAACAGTTCGTTCACATGCCCACGGTACGCCACCACGCAGCGCCCCGGATGGGTCTGCTCGCGGAAAAGGAAGAGGGTCGACGCCGCCAGCGGCGCGATCTCGATCATCAGGTCATGCAACCGCTGGTCCTTGCGGCAGTAGAAACAGTCCGGAAGTTCGCTCATAGACTCCGGCACACAAGCCGGCCGGCAGCGCGCTGGCAAGCGGCACAATGGGCCGCTCCCGGCGTTCGGCCACAGGCCAAAACCGGCTGGCCCGCGCATGGCCGTAGTGCCAGCTTGCGAACTCCCCACGCGGAAACGGCATGAAACACCTCCTCGAAAAAGTCGCCTCGGCCTTCCGCCAAGACCCCTCCTCGGGCAAGAGCGCGCACCTCTCCGGCGGCCATAAGGTCTTCGCCCGTATCGACGAGCCGCTCATGGCCGACCGCCGCCAGCGCAAGTACCAGCATCCGCTCCACAGCGCCCTCATGCTCGCGCGCCTCGGCCATGTCTCCGGCGGCGGCTCCGTCCAGGGCACGGACGGCACCATCCAGTGGATCAGCATCGAAATGCGGCTCCACGACCTCGATGGCGCCCTCCATTTCGCCTGTGCCAAACTCCGCGAACTGGGAGCCTCCGCACGCTCGACCATCAAGTTCGAGCAGGGCGGCAAGCAGATCACGCGCAGCATCGTGTAGCGCCGCAGTCGCACAGCCGTTCCGGGCGCGTTCCCCCACGCGAGGGATCGAAACGCCGTTTCCTGGCGCAAACACGCGGTTTGCCGGGACCGGCCAGCTCAAGCCGCGCCGCCGCCCGTCCGATTCACGGGAGACCGCCGGCACAGTCCCCTGTGTCCTCGCAACCCCACCGGCGGCGTACCCAACACATGATCACCTCGCTCTCGCAAAACACGTCCTCCGCAGCCGCCGACTTCTTCTCACGCATCGACAGCAACACCGACGGCCAGCTCACTGCGGACGAGCTCAAGACCGACTTCGAATCCCGCATCAAGAAGGTCTCCAGCTCCACCACAGGCGCCTCCACCAACACGCCACCCGCACCGGATTTCGCGCAGATGGTCACGGATGGCGACACCGACGGCGACGGATCCCTCTCCGAAGTCGAATTCACCACAGCCATGCAGGCTAAACACGCCTCGGGCTCGATGCCTCCTCCGCCTCCCCCACCGCCCGAACAGGAGACCGATTCGACCTCGAGCTCCGGCACCCAGGCTCAGTCGATCTCGGCCGCCGTCGCTTCGCTCGACACCAATGGCGACGGCAAACTCAGCGCCGACGAGCTGCTGGCCGCCTACAAGGCCATGCAGACCGCGACAACCGCCGACACGGATACCGACGCCAGCTCGGACAGCAGCGCATCGACGACCGCCTCCGATCCCGATTTCGCCTCGCTCATCTCCGCCATCGACACCGACGGCGACGGCCTGCTGAACACCGACGAAGTCACCTCGCTCGTGACCGAATCCCGCCAGCACCGCCCGCCGCCGCCCCCGGCGGACTTCGCCCAGCTGTACGCCGAGAACTCCGATGAGGGCAACACCGCCTCGACGACCACCAGTATCGGCGAGGCCTGACACACTTCCCCCACACCCGGCAGCCCCGCCGGCGCCCGCCATACCCTGGCGCCGACGGGGCTGCGTTTGGCACTCCGCGCGACAGCGGACCGCCTGCCGTCTCGACTTCACCCACCCCGGCGCGCACGCTCGACCCCATGTCGAAAACCTACGAGCAGCTCCGCGCCGACATCGTCGCAGCCGTGAAGGCGCGCGATTCGGTCACCGCCCTCGCCCTCCGCACCGCCGATGCCGCCATCCAGCGCGCCGCGATGGACCAGAACAAGCCGATCGACGAGGCCCTCGTCGTCGCCTCGCTGCGCAAAGGCGTGAAGACCCTCGCCGAGGCCAAGGCCGACTTCGAGAAGGGCGGCCGCACCGATCTCGCCACCGCCAACGCCAACGAGATCAAGCTCCTCGAAAAGTACCTTCCGCAAGGCCTCGACGAGGCCAAGCTCGCCGCCATCGTCGACACGGTGATCCGCGAGACCGGCGCCACCTCACGCAAGGAGATGGGCAAGGTCATGGGTGCGCTCAAGAAGCACCCTGACGCCGGTCTCATCGACTTCGGCGCCGTCAGCAAGCTCCTCCAGGCCAAGCTGCCCTGATGTGGCACGGAGCTCCCGCTCCGTGTTCCGTCCCTAGCCACAAGCGCGGGAGCCGGCGCAGTCCCGCCCCCGTAGCGCCGTTCGTGAGAACGGCGATTCTCGAATCGTAGCCATTTCTCCGTGGCGCTACCCGCGAGGCCAGCTTTCACCGCGGCATGCGGGCCGCGCGATGACCGGCCGCCAGATGTCAGCACTCCTTCGCCGTTCTCACGAACGGCGCCATACCGCGCCGACGGCCGATCAGGAGCCCGCGTTTCCTTCCTCGAGCCGCGCCGCGGCGGCTTCCCATTCCTTCGTGGCAGCGGCGATCTGGTCCGTCACGGACGTGAGCTCGCGGTTGAGCTGCTGCGCGCGGCCGGCGACGGTGTACGTCTCCGGACTTTCGAGTTCGCCCGCGAGCTTCGACTGCTGGGCTTCGAGCTGCGCGATGGTCTCCTCGAGTTTGCTCACCTCGGTACGCAACTTCCGGGCTTCGTTCGGGCTGACCTTCTTCGATTTCTCCGCCTTCGGCGCGGACGCAGGAGCCGCGGCGGCGGCCTGCTGCACGGGGCGGGCGTCGGTGAAGCCGGCGGTGAGCGCGGCGCGCTCGTTGGTGGCCTTCGACTTGTCGAGGTAGTAGTCGTAGTCGCCGGCGTAGGGCGTGAGCCGGCCGGAGTGGACGTGGAGCACCGTCTGCGCGAGCGAACGGATGAAGTAGACGTCGTGGCTGATGAACACGAGCGTGCCCTCGTACTGCTTGAGCGCGAGGACGAGCGCGTCGATCGACGCGATGTCCAAGTGCGTCGTGGGCTCGTCCATGAGCAGGAAATTCGGCGGATCGACGAGGAGCCGGGCAAGCGCGAGACGGGATTTCTCGCCGCCGGAGAGCACGGTGACGGGCTTGAAGACGTCGTCCTTGCGGAAGAGGAACGCGGCCAGGATGGTGCGCGCGCGCTGCTCGGTGAGCTGGTTCGCCTCGGTGCGCAGCTCCATCACGTTCTCGAAGACGGAGGCTGAGGTGTTGAGGTTGTCGCCGCGGTTCTGCGCGAAGTAGCCGGCGATGACGCTGCTGCCGAGCTCGCGCTCGCCGCCCTGGATCGGGATCACACCGGCGAGGATCTTCAGCAGCGTGGACTTGCCCGCGCCGTTGGGGCCGACGAGCACGATGCGCTGGCCTCGCTCGGCCTCGAAGTTGAGATCTTTGTACACGACGTGGTCGCCGTACGCCTGCTGGACGTGCGAGAGATTGATGACCTTCAGCCCCGAGCGCGGCGGCTGCGGGAAGTGGAAGTTGACGCGCTTGAGCTCGTCGACCGGCGCCTCGACGGCCTCCTCCTGGAGCCGCTCGATCTGTTTCTCCTTCGACTTGGCGCGCGAGGCCATGGAGGCCTTGGCGCCGAAACGGTCGACAAACTTCTGGAGGTGGGCGATCTCGCGCTGCTGGTTCTTGTACTGCGCGAGTTGCTGGTCCTTGCGGGCCTCCTTCTCGCGGAGGAAGTCGTCGTAGTTGCCGGTGTAGCGATTGAGCGTGCCGCCGCGCAGCTCGAGCATGCCGTTGCAGAGGGCGTTGAGGAAGGCGCGATCGTGCGAGATCACGAGCAGGCCGCCCGGGTAGCGCGTCAGATAATCCTGGAACCAGAGCAGCGCCTCGAGATCGAGATGGTTGGTCGGCTCGTCGAGCAGGAGCAGCGCGGGCTCGCTCACGAGCAGGCGGGCGAGATGCGCACGCATGACCCAGCCGCCGGAAAACGTCTTCGCGGGCTTGAGGTGGTCCTCCTCGCGGAAGCCGAGGCCGGAGAGGATCTTCTTGGCGCGCGGCTCGAGCGTCCAATCGATGTCGTAGTCGTCGTCGTTCTCCGGAGCGAGTTTCTTGCCGCTCGTGGCGAGGTGCAGGATCGTCTCGTCGCCGGCCGGCGCGCTCTCCTGCGGGAGGTAGCCGAAGTCGGCGCCACGCTCCCAGGTGATCGTGCCCTCGTCGGGCGACTCCTCGCCGAGGATGAGGTTGAAGAGCGTGGTCTTGCCCGCGCCGTTGGCGCCCACGAGGCCGAAACGATCGGTGCGCGCGACAAAGAGCGAGACCTCGGAGAAGAGTTCGCGGGTACCGTAGGACTTGGAGATGTCGGCGATCGTGAGCATTGAAGCGGTCAAACAAACGGGGCGAAGGTCGACGGCGTCAAGGCTGGGAAACACCGCCATGCGCCGGCGCTGGCTCCTCACGACGGGGCGAGCTTCACCGAGGTAGGGAGAAGTACCCCCGCCGAGCCGCGGCTCACCCGCTCTCCCTGCGGAAGAATCGGCGAGAGGACTCGCCCTACCGGGGACAACGGCCCGTTTTGAGCAAAGCAGTCGGAGCCTCGTAAGGATTCGAGGGGGGGCTGGCCAACGCCCCCATGCGCCCGCCCATCCCGCAGCCTGCACACCGGGTCAGATTCCACATGGCGGCGAGCTCCCCACCCCAAGCCGGCATCAGCGCTTCGATACAACGGCCACCTTGGGCATTGTCTCGTACCGAGAAACCGGTATCAACGGGCACGCAGAGTCAGATACGGCGGCTCCACCACCGAAGCCCACCTCCGGCGCGCCGGCGCAGCCCTCACGCAAACCATCACACACAAACCGTCCTGCCCGCCGCACCACCGGCGGAGCCGTTTCCGCCGTCCTCGCATGATAGCCGTTCCCGTCCGCCGCATCGCCAGCGGCCTGCCGTGCCCGCTTCTCGCAGACAGCCGGACCCCCGCGGCCCGGAGCGGAGCCCCTCGCAACGCATCACCAGCCGCTTTCCATCCATGAAACCGTTACCAGCCGCGCTCGCACTTCTCGCACTTCCACTCGCCAGCCCCGCCCAGCCCAACCCCGACACCGATCTCGCCTACGGCGCCAACGTCGGCTGGGTCAACATCCAGCCCCAGCGCGGCAACCACATCTACGTCGACGCCGGCGAGCACTTCTTCTCCGGCTACATCTACGGCGCCAACATCGGCTGGATCAGCCTGGGCAACGGCATGCCGAAGAACGGCCATAGCTACTCCAACACCACGGGCGACGACAGCGGCATCAACAACGACGGTGCCGGCAACCTCTCCGGCCTCGCCTACGGCGCCAACATCGGCTGGATCAACTTCGGCTGGGCCGGCCTCAACGACCCCAATCGCCCCCGCTTCGACCTCGACGACGGCGAGTTCCACGGCTTCGCCTACTCCGCCAACTGCGGCTGGGTGAACCTCGGCACCGGCCGCCTCTTCGTCACCGCCATCAACCGCGTCGACTCCGATCACGACGGCATCGACGACGCCTGGGAGATGCAGTGGTTCGGCAACCTCACCACGGCCGGCATCGGCACCGACCACGATGGCGACGGCCAAAGCGACTCCGCAGAGTATGTCGCCGACACCGATCCGCTGCGCGCCAACGACTACCTCAAGGTCGTCTCCCACGCCTACGCCAACGGGCAGACCACCGTCGCCATCGTCTTCACCTCGCAACCGTCGCGCCGCTACCAGCTCCAGCACTCCACCGACCTCGTGAAGTGGGACGACTCCGGCCTCGGCGAGTTCAACCCCGACGCCGGCACCACCACGACCAAGGGCTTCAGCTTCACCGGTAACGCCCGCCATTTCTTCCGCGTCGTCGCCGTGCTCCCGCTACCGCAGCCCTGAGCCGGTCCGCCGCCCCGCCGCCCTACTCGCTACCCGCTACTCGCGCCGCACTCCTTTCCTCCTTCCGCCATGAAACGTATCCTCCTTCCCTCGCTCCTCCTCGCCCTCCCCGCTCTCGCGTTCGCGCAGGGCGCCCTCACTCCGCCTGCCGGCGCCTTCTCCGGTGGCGCCCCCACCGCCACGATGAAGACGCTCGACCAAGTCGAGCCCCGCACCCCCATCGGCAAGGTCGGTGGCAGCACCGAGCCGATCGTGATCACCAAATCCGGCTCCTACGTGCTCCTCGGCGACCTCTCCGTCACCAGCGGCGGTGCCATCACGATCCAAAACAACGACGGCACCGCCATCAACATCACCATCGATCTCAACGGGTTCAAGGTGTCAGCCTCTGGGACCGCCATCTGGGCGATCGGCACATTCGGTGAGATCACCGTGCGCAATGGCATCATCGAGAAAGCCTCGGACGGCATCGCCAGGACCGGCACAGTCAGATCCTGGCACGTCAGCGACCTGACCGTGCTCAAGACCGACTCCGACGCGATCAGTCTCTCGCCAGATAACTCAACCGTTTCCCGCTGCACCGTATGCGAAACGAACGGTGACGGCATCGCCGCAGCGGTCATCGATCACTGCCTGGTGTACAACTGCTACAGAACGGCGCTGAGCGGTGCTGTGGTCACCAACAGCTTTGGCGATGGCAACGACGCTGGCATTGTTGCCAACACGGTGATCAACTCCAGCGGTAAGTCGTTAGGCGGAATTGGAATCGACACGACCGATCACTCCAATCCCGTGGATCCCACCAAAACCGGCACCGCCGAGAACTGTGTCGGCGTGAGCTTTTCCGGGATCGGGCTGAAGACGGGCACTGCCACCAACTGCACCGGACACAGCACCTCCGGCACCGGCCTCGAAGCCGACAATGCGACCAACTGCCGAGGGACAAGCTCCTTAGGGGTCGGACTCGACACCAACAGCGGAGCGAACGGGTACACCGGCACCGCCACCGGCTGCACCGGGATCAGCAAGACCGACCACGGTCTGATCGCCTCGGTCGCCACCAACTGCGCCGGGGTCACCACCGACAAGAGCAAGATCGCCGTCTGGGTCTCCGGCACCGCCACCGGCTGCCGCGGCACCAACACCGGTGCCACCGGCACCGGTGACCAGACGGCCATCTCCTGCACCATCGCCGTCGCATGCACCGCGACCACCGGCACGATCAACGCCGGCTCCAAACAGCTCGGCACCCCCTGAACCCATTTTCGATTTCCCATTGCCAATTCTCGATTCCGCCGCGCCCGCGTGCCCCCTCCGCATTCTTCCTTCCCCCTTTCCCATGAAACGTCTCCTGCTCCTCACCGCCCTCACCCTGCCCTCCCTCGTCTTCGCGCAGGGCGTGCTCACTCCGCCGCCCGGCGCCCCCGCGCCGACGATGAAGTCCCTCGACCAGATCGAGCCGCGCACGCCCGTCGGCCAGGTCGGCGGCAGCTTCGATTTGATCGCGATCTCCGAGCCCGGCTCCTACGTGCTGCTGGGGAACGTCACCGTCACCGCCGGCGACGCCATCGCCATCACCGCGGGCAACGTCACGCTCGATCTCAACGGCTTCAGGCTCTCCTCCTCAGAGAAGACCCCGACCGGCGCAGCGATCAGCATCGGTGGCGGCATCGACAATGTGACCGTCCGCAACGGCCATATCCGTAGCAGCTCGCGCCTCGATATGGACCTCGCCACTCCTCAGTTCGTCACCGGCGCCGGATTCAAGTCGGGGATCGCCGCGGACATCGGAACTAAAAGCATAAACGTCGAGAGCGTCGAGGTGAGCGGAGTGATCGCCGGCATCAAGGTCTCACGCGCCAAACTCAGCATCGTCCGCAATTGCACCGTCACCAACTGCGAATCCGGCATCGGTGCCGATTGGGTGACCGACTGCAATGTCGACTACTGCGCCGGTGCGGCGATCCAGTCGTACACGGCGGCCAACTGCCGCGCGGTGACCTACGGCACCGACAGCAGCGATGAAGCGATCAGCACCCAGGTTGCCACCAATTGTTACGGCCGCAGCACCGGAGGCCGTGGCCTGTACGCTGGCATTTGCGCCACCAACTGCTTCGGCAGCAGCACCGAAAGCAACGGTATCAGGGCGGTCAATGCACTGGCCTGCACTGGTGTGAGCCAGTCCAACATAGGACTGTACGCCAATTCCGCAGAAAACAGCCTGGGAAGCAGCACCACCGGCTACGGGCTCTACGCCACAACGGCCTCGAACTGCATCGGCGACAGCGGCTCCTCCACCGGCCTCTTCGCCAGCAATGCGACCAACTGCACCGGGGCCAGCGGCTCCGGCACCGGCCTCTTCGCCGACAATGCCACCAACTGCCGCGGCACCAGCAGCACCGGCACCGGCCTCAATACCAACCGGGATGAGAACTCCTACACCGGCACCGCCACCGCCTGCACCGGGATCAGCGAAAGCGGCCACGGTCTCATCGCCGCGATCGCCACCAACTGCACCGGCCGCACCACCAACAAGAGCATGGTCGGCGTCTGGGTCTCCGGCACCGCCACCGGCTGCCGCGGCACCAACACCGGAGAGACCGGCACCGGCGCCCAAACCGCCATCGCTTGCGACATCGCCGTGGCCTGCACCCGCACCAACAACGACGGAGTCATCACCGCCAACTCCAAACAGCTCGGCACCCCCTGACCTGCGCCGAACAGCCAACGGCGCCACAGCCCCCCTTCGCGGGGCGGCGTGCCCACACATTCCGCACCCGCGATGCTCGTACCGAGAAACTCGCCACTTGCACCGGCCCGCCCCGCCCGCCTAGCGTCCTCGGCGAAGGCGCCGCCTACCGCGTTCCAAGCGTCGGAACCTACGGATAGAATATCCGCCCAGGTTGTTCCCCTCGGTGGGGGGATCTCAACGGCATCGCTACCGGTCAAGCCACCGGAGTCTCTCCATTCCGTACACAATAGGAGAACACCAGTCTCTCCTCCAATTCTCATCTCCATGCTCCGCTCGTTCCTCCGCATCCTCCCGCTCACGCTGCTGCCCGCCCTCGCCTTCGCGCAGGGCACCCTCGACCCGTCCGGCGCCCCCGCGCCGGCGATGAAGACCCTCGACCAGATCGAGCCCCGGATTCCACTCCGGGCCGGCGCCCCCGGCGTCACGCAGGAAGCCAACGGCGGCTTCACCATCTCCGCCTCCGGCTCCTACTACCTCGAGGGCAACCTCACCGTCACCTCCGAGACCGCCATCTCGCTCAACAAAGGCGATGTCACGCTCGACCTCAACGGCTTCACCATCACCACCCTAGGTGGGCATGCCGCCATCTCCGGCATGGCGACCGAAGGCGACATCGTCATCCGCAACGGCCGTATCGTCGGATCAACCACCTACGATCTCGGGACCAAGACCTTCACCAGGAAAGGCACCCGCTTCGGCATCATCTTCTCCCCCTTCATCGGCACCTGTACCATCTCCGACATCACCGTGCGCGGGATAAATGAAACCGGCATCTGGATCTACTCGTTCGACTGGACTCCCCAGCGCACCAGCGTCCGACATTGCACCGTCTCCGTATGCGGAGATCAGGGCATCATCGCCGGCACCATCACCGACAGCACCGCCGAGACCTGCCGCAACACCGCCCTCTCCGCCCTGACCGTCTCCAACAGCGTCGGGATCAGCGTGGGGATTGGCTCCGGCATCCGCGCCAATACCGTGACGAACTCCTACGGCCAGTCGCAGTCCGCCTTCGGCATCGTCGCCCGCATCGACGACGCCGCCCCCCTCGGCAACGCCACCAACTGCCGCGGCGTGAGCGTCACCGGCACCGGCCTGTTCGCCACCGCCGCCACCAACTGCATCGGCTCCAGCAAGGACTCGGGCACCGGACTGGTGGCCGAAACCGCCACCGGTTGCAGCGGCGACGGCGATTCCGGCACCGGCCTCTTCGCCGATAATGCGGCCAACTGCCGCGGGACCAGCTACTTCGGCACCGGCCTCTTCGCCACCGCCGCCACCAACTGCCGCGGCACCAGCACCTCCGGCACGGGGCTTGATACGAACAGCGAGTCGAACGGCTACACGGGCACGGCCACCGGCTGCGTCGGCCGCAGCACCTCCGGCCACGGCCTGATCGCCTCGGTCGCCACCAACTGCACCGGCATCACCACCGACAAGAGCAAGATCGCCGTCTGGGTCTCCGGCACCGCCACGGGCTGCCGCGGCACCAACACCGGCGCCACCGGCACCGGCACTCAGTCTGCCATCACCTCCACCATCGCCGTGGCCTGCACCGCAACCACCGGCACGATCAACACCGGCTCCAAGCAGCTCGGCACCCCCTGAGTCTATTTTCGATTTCCCATTGCCGATTTTCGATTCCGCCGCGCCCGCGCTTCCGACCCCGTCCCTCCGTCCGCTCCACCAATCCGCAATCCAGAATCCGCATTCCGCAATTCCGTCGCCTCCGCTCCAATCCCCAATCGGCAATCTGAAATCGGCCATCCTCTGTCCTCCGCCACTTCTCACTCTCCCTTTGCACTCCCTCCTTAGGTCCTCCGCTCCCATGCGCTCCCTCGCCGCCCTCCTCCTCGCCCTCCCGCTCCTCGCCCACGCCCAGTCCACCATCGATCCGGCCGCCCCCTACGCCTACGCAGCCAACGCCGGCTGGATCAACCTCCGCGCCGATGGCACAAATGGCGTCCGCGTCGGCGAGTGTTTCCTCTCCGGCAAAGCCTACGCCGCCAACTTCGGCTGGATCGACTTCGGCGACGGCGATCCGGCCGACCACTTCAAATACGGCAACAACTCCGCCACCGACTTCGGCGTCAACCACGACAGCGACGGCTCCCTCTCCGGCTACGCCTACGCCGCCAACGTCGGCTGGATCAGCTTCCACTGGGCACACGACAACCTCAACGACCCCAACCGTCCCCGCTTCGACCTCGCCACCGGCACCTTCTCCGGCTTCGCCTACGCCGCCAATCTCGGCTGGATCAACCTCGGCACCGGCACCCTGCGCACCGCCACCATCGCCCATACCGACTCCGACGGCGACGGCATCGACGACGCCTGGGAGCACCAGTACTTCCTCAACCTCACCGACGCCGGCCTCGGCACCGACAAGGACGGCGACGGCCAGAGCGACGCCGCCGAGTATGTCGCCGGCACCAACCCCTTCGACGCCGCCGACTACCTCAAGATCGTCTCCCACACCTACGCCAACGGGCAGACAACCGCCACCATCGCATTCACTTCGAACCCGATCCGTCGCTACAAGCTCGAGCACTCCGCCGACCTCGTGACCTGGACCGACTCCGGCCTCGGCATCTTCAGTCCCGACGCCGGCGACACGACGACCAAGTCCTTCAGCTTCACCGGCACCGCCCGCCACTTCTTCCGCGCCGTCGCCGTGCTCCCGTTGCAGCAGCCCTAGGCCGGCCCGCCGCCACTACTGCAATCGGCATTCACCCGTCTCGCCTCGCCATGCGTCCATTCCCGCTCACAGCCTTCCTCATTCTCCCCGCTCTCGCGTTCGCGCAGGGCCAACTCACCCCGCCCGACGGAGCCATCGGCCCCCGCGGCCCCGTGCCCACGATGAAGACGCTCGACCAGGTCGAGCCCCGCACCCCGTTGCGCACCGGATCCCACGGCGTCACCCAGAACGTCAACGGCGGCTTCACCATCTCGGCCTCCGGCTCGTACTACCTCGAAGGCAATCTCTCCGTCGGCACGGGCGACGGCATCATCATCGAGGTTGGCAACGTCTCCATCGACCTCTCCGGCTTCACCATCTCTTCCTTCGCTTCCCCCGCCAACGGCAGCGGCATCAACGTCGATGGCGACCACTCCAACATCGCCATCCGCAACGGCCACATCACTGGCACGACCACCTACGACTATGCCACCAGCACCTTCATCGGCGGAGGTTTCAACAACGGAGTCCTAGCTTACGGGGGGACTAAATGCAGGGGGCGGAGCGCGACAGGGATCTCTGTCGTCGGCATGGGCGAGACGGGCATTACCCTTTGCGGGAATGGGGCGACCATCTCCGACTGCACCGTCTCCACCTGCGCTGGGCTCGGTCTCCATGCCGACACCGTGCGCGATTCCACGGGCATGACCTGCGAAGGGCAGGTCATCGAAGCCAAAACGGTGAGCAACTGCTACGCCTCCGGCGTCAACACCGCTCACTTCTACACGATCCGGGCGGAGACCGTCACCAACTGCCAAGCCTCCGCCGATGCCGGCGACGGGATTCGCGCCTTTACCGTCATCAACTCGATCGGCAGCAGCGACTCGGGCATCGGCATCTTCGCCGAGCAGACCGCCACCGGCTGCTACGGCACCACCTCAAGCGGCGCCGCCGGCCTCCAGACCGGCACTGCCGAAAATTGCCGCGGGTTTGTCATCGGACGCAATGGCAAGGGCACTGGCATCGGCCTCTGGACCGGAATCGCCACCGGCTGCTATGGCACCAGCACCTCCGGCATCGGCCTCAAGGCCTATCAGAACGCCACCAACTGCACCGGCGACAGCGGCTCGAGCACCGGACTCTTCGCCGTGGTCGCCACCGGCTGCGGAGGCAACAGCACCTCCGGCATCGGCCTCCAAGCCGCGCAGAACGCCACCGGCTGCACCGGCACGACTGCCAGTGGCAGCAACGGTCTCCTCGTCGGCGACACGGGCGCCGCCGGCACCGCCGAGAACTGCCGCGGGATCGTCACCGGCGGCACCGGCATCGGCCTCGCCGCCGAGACCGCCGCCAACTGTTTCGGTCAGTCCACTGCTGGCACCGGCCTCATCGCCGCCACCGCCACCAACTGCTCCGCCTACACCGCGTCCGGAGCCATCGCCATGCGCATCGATGGCTCCGCCAACAACTGCCGCGGCAATAACTCCAAGGCCGGCGGCATCGCCATCCAGGCCACCATCGCCGTGAGTTGCACAACCGCCGGCGGCACCATCTCCGCCCCCAACAAGTACAACATGCCCTGAGCCCAGCCGGGGCGGAGCGCCGCTCACGCAAACCAGCGTTCCGCCTTTCCGTCCTTAAGCACTTCTCAAATCGAATATCGGAATACTCAAATCACATATCCGCCACCAACTCGGGCCCGCCCCACAGGCTCATCCCAAACCATGAAGCCTCGTCATCATCTGCTCGCGTTCGCGCTCCTCGTGTCGGCCACCGCCGCGCTCGCCCAAGGGTCCCTCACTCCGCCACCCGGCGCCCCCGCGCCGTCGATGAAGACCCTCGACCAGCTCGAGCCGCGAATCCCGCTCCAGGCCGGCGCCCCGGGCGTCTCGATCGATGCCAATGGCACCATCACCATCTCCCGCCCCGGCTCCTACTATCTCACCGGCGACCTCACCGTGGCCGAGGGCGACGGGATCCAGATCGACCAGACCGGCGACGTCTCCATCGACCTCAACGGTTTCACGATCTCGTCGACCGCCGCCGGACCAGTCCTTGACCGCGCCGCCATCCGAATCATCCCCGGCGCCAACTATCCCGCCCCAACAAGCAACCTATCCATCTGCAACGGACACATCCGCGGCACTGCGCAAAACGAGGGAGACACCTTTTCGGGCGGCAGTTTCCTCAACGGCATCTACTGCGCCACCTATTCTGTCAGTTCCAGCCGGGTGGCCGACATCACGGTAAGTGGCATGGCGATGGATGGCCTCCATCTTGAAGGCTACTCCAATCTCATCAGCAACTGCAATGTATCCATCTGCGGCGGGACCGGCATCACTGCCAACATCGCGAGCGACTGCTCCGCCATCGGTTGCTATGGGAACGGCATCGTTGCCAGCCAAGTCACCAACTGCTTCGCCGAGTCCAATCACGGCCAAGGCATCCAGGGCCAACAAGTCGCGAACTCCTACGGCTATTCCATGGATGACACCGGCATCCAAGCCACCAATGCCCAGAACAGCTACGGTTACAGCACCAACGGGCAGGGGTTGCGCGCCACCGTCGCCACCAATTGCTACGGCCACAGCGCGACACGCGAAGGCATCTACGCCACCATCTCCACCGGCTGCCAAGGCGTGAGCAGCAGCGGCACCGGATTGTGTGCCGAAAAGACCGCGGACAACTGCTACGGGGAAACCGCCTCCGGGCGCTACGGTTTGTGCGCCTACAAAGGCGCCACCAACTGCAGCGGGTACAACAACGTCTCCAGCTCCACCACGGCCTATGGGCTCTACACCGGAGGCTCCGCCACCGGCTGCGGGGGATATACGCGCACGGGCCTCGCCGGGCTCAGCGCGGAGGTCGTGAACAATTGCCAAGGGAGCACTACCGCCGCGACCGCCGGCATCCAGGGATCGGTCGTCACCAACAGCCTCGGCCAGAACGACAGCACGGCCGCCAACACCTACGGCATCGACGCCAAGATCAGCGCCAGCTTCTCCACCGGCACCGGTATAGTCGGCATCCGCGCCATCCGTTCCGCCAACTACTGCCACGGCACCACAACCGCCACCAACAGCCCCTTCCTCGCCATCCTCACCGGCCAGACCACCCCAATCGTCATCTCCGGCACCGCAATCGGCTGCACCAGCACCGGCACCATCACCGCCACCAACAAATACCTCATGCCCTGAGCTCGCCCTCTCTCCGTCCTCAGTCCGCATCCGTCTGACTTCAGTCCTCTGTCGTCTGTGCTCAGCCCCCCGCCTCCGCCGCTCCGCGCATGCGTCTCCCCTTCCTCCTCCTGACCCTCCCGCTCTGCGCCCTCGCCACTGAAAAAGCGCTCGTCGTCGATGCCACCTGGGACCGGTTCAGCCAGCACACCACGCTGCGCTACACCCATCTCGGCACGCAGACCCGCCTTGAGACCACCGCGGCCGACAAGCCCGACCCGTACCTGCTCATCGACACCGCACAGGACCAGCGCGTCACCGTCTACCGGCACAACAGCTCCTGGCGCCTCGACCCGCTCGAGCCCAAGCCCCGCAACGACTCGCCCGCCAGCGTGCCCGGACTGCCCGCACGGCCCCAGCCGCCGCCCGGCATCGGTCCGCAGGGCCAGATCGGTCCGCGCATCAGAACATCCGGCACGCCACCAACTCCCAGCTACGGCGCTGCTTCACCGGCGGTCGCTCAGCCCGGCACACCGAACATTCCTGGCGCCATCGGTCCGCAAGGCCACATCGGCCCGCGCAACACCCGCAGTCCGGCCATACCGGATCCGACCCAGGTGCCACCCACGCCCGAACTCCCGCCCATCCCCCAGCCGCCGGCGGCTCCGTTCGCCAGTTATGTCGCAGCTCCACAAGCGCTGGACTTGCCCTCTGGCATGGGGTCCAGCGCAGGCAGAGGAGCCAGTTTCGGAGGCAGCATGCCACCACCCTCGGCCATGGATGCCTGCGAACCGGCCCCGACCCTCACCAAAACCGAGGAGACTCAGCCCCTCCGCGGCCGCACCGCCGTCAAGTACACCATCGCCGGCCACATGCTGGAGACGGTCGAGATCTGGGCTGTGCCCGATGCCGATCTCGGCACCTTCTTCGCCTACCGCCCGCAACCGCCGCACCGCTTCGGGCCGATCGACCTGCAGGAGCAGTGGGATTCGCTCCTCCGCCACGAGCAGCTCTTCCCTCTGCTCGCCGTGTTCAAACAAGGCGACCGCGAGATTGCCCGCTTCACCGTCACCAAGATCGAGACGCTCGAGCTCGCCGAGCCCGCCGCCTTCTTCGCCCCGCCGCAGAAGTTCTACCGCTGCCCGCCCGATCCGTTCTAGTCGGACACCGTCTGAACGGAGCGACGGTGCACCCGACCAGCCCGGCCCACCGGCCACGGCCACACGACTGCACCCCATTCCTCAGCCGCGCGGCCGCTATCGCTAAGCCGGCCGCATTCTCGTGCTTGAACGGCACGGCCGCGCCCCTCTTGCTTCCCTGTTTCCACTTTCGCAGCGCCCACGCGCCGGTTCGTCCGCCATGTCCAAACGCAAGAAACCAGAAGCCAAGCAGGAGACCTTCGACTTCAACGCCGCCAAGGCCGAAGCCGCCAAGCTCGCCGCCCCCTCGACCGAACCCGCGCAACTGCCGGCCGCACCGGCACAATCCCCGGCCGCCGGAGACACCCAGCCCGCCGCCACCGACCCGGCATCGACGCCCCCCGTCCCCGCCCTCCCGGCCACCGCCGACCCCGCCCCGCTCGCCCAGAACTACCGCGGCTGGTTCCTCGACTACGCCAGCTACGTCATCCTCGACCGCGCCGTCCCCCACAT
>Ga0209098_1000702_pt1 | contig 35192 bp, 29 predicted proteins | sample AD_JPNHW1_MetaG_FD_184429 | JGI IMG/M metagenome (GOLD analysis project Ga0209098, IMG submission 184429) | Active sludge microbial communities of municipal wastewater-treating anaerobic digesters from Japan - AD_JPNHW1_MetaG (SPAdes) (version 2) | ecosystem: Engineered > Bioreactor > Anaerobic...
TATATTTTTTAGAACAAAGGAAAGTTTATTTCAATTTCAAATCGTTGCTCAATCAAAATCTCATGAAATGAAGAATTATCAAGATGTCAATGACCTTTTTAAAAAAAACAACGCAACGCTAGTGATAACAACTAAATAACTTATTAACTTAATAACTCCGTTATATGAAAAAGATAATTTTAATTCTTATAGCAATAACAGCCATCACCGAGGGCTGCAAAAAATACGAAGAAGGCTCTTGCTTTAGTTTGCGCTCCCCTTTAAAAAGAATTTATGGCACATATCAGCTAAAAGAATATACCGTAAATGGAATTGATTCTCTGGGTTTATTCAAAGATAGTTTGTGTGACATACTAATTTTTTTCTACGACAAAAATTCAAATACAAATGGATGTACAATTGAAAATATACGTGATGATGGAATATCTCCAAGTTTAGTCTGGACATGGGAATTAATTGAGAAAAATAAAATTCTTTCTGTTACATATTCAAGCTGTAGGGCTGGAATTGGAACAGTTTCATGGCCATCTGGCACAGGTCCCTTTTTTGATAAATCTAAGCCTAAATGGGAAATAATTCGTCTAACAAATAGCGAGATTAAAATGAAAACCACATATAATAATAAAGAATATTTGATTGAACTAAAAGGCAGTTGATTCAAAAAACCACAGAAAAACAATATTATTACATTCTATATTTTTTTATACTAAAATTTATTTTCCTATTTTTGACACAATTTCCACAAAATGTCGAAAACTAAAAGCAGCAACATAAAGAAAAATATTCCTCCAAAAAAAACTCAACAGGAGAAAAAAAAACCTGTGAAGAATATTTATTTTCTGCTTTTGATAACTGTACTGGTTTTTTGTCTTTACGCACCATCAATAAAATATGATTTCACTAATAACGATGATGTGGCATTAGTAAAAGAAAACTATGATTTTTTAAGCAACCCTTCAAACTTTACAAATATATTCAAACAAAGTGTTTTTTATAATACGTTTAAAGTTACCGACAATTACTATCGTCCTGTTTTAACGCTTTCATTTTTTATTGACACACAAATTGCCGGAAAACATTACTGGTTCATCCACTTTGCAAATATTATCTTGCACCTTATATGCTGTATCCTGCTTTTTTATTTTTTTCAAAAACTTTCATTCGATAAAATAAAAGCATTTATTTTTTCTTCAATATTTGCAGTACATCCGGTTTTAGTACAAACCATTGCATGGATTCCGGGCAGAAACGATACATTGCTAACACTTTTTGCCTTATGCAGTTTTATATTCTTAATAGATTACCTGGATAGTAAAAAAATATTGCTCCTTTTTTTACATTTATTCTTTTTTCTTATATCAATATTGACCAAAGAATCTGCAATTTTCCTCCCGGTAATTTTTGGATTCTATATTCTATTATGGAAAAAAGAAAAGCTCTCACTATCTAAAAAAATAAATGAATACAAAACACCTGTGATATTCTGGGTGATCCTTGTTATTTTTACTATTCTGTTAAGGAAAACTGTGTTAAAAAATACAGTAGGTTATCCATTAGCTTTTATTATTTCAAACTTCTTCACTAACCTTCCTGCAATAATTCAATATATCGGGAAAATAATTTTACCGTTCCATTTAAACACTATGCCTGTTCTCCAGGATGTACCAATAATCTACGGCATTATCAGTGTACTTATAATTATTTTACTTATTTGGAAAACAAAAGAAAAAAATTACAAAAGAATAATTTTTGGAATTCTTTGGTTGTTGATATTGTTAGCCCCTGCAATCCTTCGCACAAGCGATAAAATTGAAACACTTTTCTTAGAACACCGCTTATATTTACCAATGATAGGATTCATGATCATTTTAATGGAAACCGATTTTATAAAAAAACTTGATTTTAACAAAATAAAAGTACGACTAACATATATTGCAATTCTTATATTTTTCTTTGTTATCGCATGGATGCATAGTAAAGATTACAAGAATGAATTAAGTTACTGGACCAGTGCAGCCGAGGGTTCTCCACATTCTTCAGCAGCATTAAGAGGAATGGCTTCATACCTGCAGGTAAATAAACAAGTTGATAGAGCTGAAAAATTATATTACGAATGCTTAAAACTTAATCCCGATATTGCTGAAGTTAATAATAATTTAGGACGCATCTACCTCAATCGCGGTGATGATAAAGTAGCTGAAAAATTCTTTCTGAAAGAAATTGAAATAAATCCTAATTCTGCAATGGCATATTATAACCTGGGCTGTGTAAGATATGATGAAAAAAATTACACCAAAGCGATTGAGCTTATTAAAAAATCGCTAACCATGGATGACAAGAACAATGATGCCAAGAACGATCTTGCAGCATTACTCGCGTTACAGGAAAATTATGAAGAATCGGTAAAACTTTGCATTTCAATACTTGAAAGCGATCCTACATATAAAAACGCAAAGCAAAATTTAAAGAGTATTTTAACAGGATGGCAGGATAAAGAAAAAGCTGAGTATTATAAAAATATGGCCGCTCAAAAAGGTATAACCTACTAACTTTCATGGTTTATAATTGTACTCTTAATTTTTTTATAAAAAATGTAACCTTTTCTATAATTTCAATGTATAAAAAAGAAATTAAAATAAAGTTTTGTTTTATTATTAAAATTTTTTATTAGTTTTACAAATTGATTGACAAATAGAACTGATTGTATTATTTATCTTAAAATCAGTTTTTTAATTTAAAAATATGATTCAATATAAGAAATGGTTAATCGTACTCTTTGCAGGAATAATGATGCTTACAACATTTTCATCCTGCAATAAACACCACCGTTTCAAAAGGATGTTAAAACATCGCCGCTCGGTTAATGTACATCGTCATCACAGTCCATACCAGCGAAGGATAAAAAGAAAAACCATGCCTATAAATAAGAATTATATTATTAAGAACAGGCGTGATCGTCCATTAGGACAAAGGAACCTGGTTCATTAATGAACTCTTTTTAAATTCATATCTATTTCCTTTTCAAACATCAGGGGAACTTTTTCTACATCAACATTACTGGTATCAAGACCATATGCTTTTACATCGCTTATCCCTATTTTCTTAAGCCATGCATATAGGTCCATGATAAATTGGTCAAAAGGAGAAAAATCAAAATCATAATTTTGAATCCTGTCAATAACAACAAAACGGAAATCGCCCATAATGTTATGGCTTTTTAGCGATTCATATTTGCTGATGATGTTAATCTCTTTACGTTTCACAAGTTCTTCAATAACCTGTTTGAAATATAAATTTATTTTAGGTTCAACCTTAAACCCCAGCCTGAATTCCACGCGCATTATAACACCGGGAATAATTGTTTCAACGCTATACTCCATAGTGCGGGGTTCATCAAGAACATGAACATGTATAAACCAGTATGTATCGGCACGTTTGGGACTTTTATTAATTATGGAATAAATTATTTTCGATTCGATATCCGTTTTAAAATCGGCACGTGTAAGGTATACTAAGTTGGATGCATATTTGGGAACACTTTCATCTTTGCTTAGGTCAAGGATAATATTTTTATAATTATCAATCTTTAAAAATTCAAAAAAGCGTTTTTTAATTTCACGTCCTCTGTACCATATATACATTACTGTAAATAGTATACCTGCCATTAAAATAGTAAACCAGCCTCCATGCTTGAATTTATACATATTCGCAACAAGAAAAGAACATTCAATAAATAAATAAACAAAGAGGAACGAAATAATAATGAACATGTTTCTTCTTCGGAAACGCAAAAACACCGAAAGCAGAATGGTTGTCATCAACATGGTTATAGTAATTGCCAAGCCATATGCAGCTTCCATGTTTGATGATTCTTTAAAGAAGAGAACAACAAAAATACATGATACCCAGAGAAAAATATTTATACTGGGGATAAACATCTGTCCTTTTATAGTTGTAGGATAGGTAACTTTTACTTTAGGCCAGAAATTTAATTGTATTGCTTCGCTGATAATAGTATAAGAACCGCTGATTAATGCCTGGCTTGCAATTACAGCTGCTGCTGTAGCTATAAGAATTCCTGTTATTATAAACCACTGGGGCATACATGCAAAAAATGGGTTTACTCCTGAATTTATTATTGAAGTATGATTCAGTATCCATGCTCCCTGTCCCAAATAGTTTAATATAAGACATGTTTTTACATATACCCAGGTTGACCGTATATTCTTTGCTCCACAATGCCCCAGGTCGGAATACAATGCTTCTGCACCGGTAGTACAAAGAAACACGGCTCCAAGTAAAAGAAAACCACCTGGATATTTTGTTAATAATTCATATGCATAATACGGACTGAAAGATTTTAAAATATCAGGATATTGAATAAGCTGGGCAAAGCCTATAATGCCCATCATCAGAAACCATACAAACATTAGTGGACCGAACGATTTACCTAAATAGTTTGTTCCAAACTGCTGGATTAAAAAAAGTATTGATATGATGATAAGGACAATCGGAATAACAGGAACATCACTATTAACAAGTCGTAATCCTTCAACCGCCGATACAACCGTAATTGAAGGAGTAATGATACCATCAGCCAGCAATGAAGCGCCGCCTACCAAAGCAAAAAGAAAGACCCATTTTACACGCCTCCTTATCAGTGCGTATAAAGCAAAAATTCCACCTTCACCTTTATTATCAGCCTTAAGTGTTATGATAACATATTTTAATGTTGTTTGCAAAGTAAGTGTCCATATAATGCACGAAATTGCACCATAAATCAATTCCCTGGAAATAGTTCCTGCACCTCCTGCAATTATTGCCTTCATTACATATAAAGGAGAAGTGCCGATGTCGCCATAAACAATCCCGAGAGTTATTACAAGACCGCCAAATGTAAGTTTATCAATGCCCGAAGATTTCCGAATTCTGCTCACAAAAATATTTTTGAAAAATCTGCCAAATGTATTAAATAAACTATATACGTAAGCAAAAATGCCAAAATATATTTTTAAGGTTTTTTACAAATAATAAAACGCGGTTTCCCGTTAATATCATTCCTGATAACTATTTCTTCAAAACCTTTACTTTGCAACATTTTAGAAGTCTCATCAGGTAGAGCTTCATTGATTTCAAAATATAATTTTCCTTCCGGCTTTAATTTGATTAATGAAAAATCAGCTATTGATTTATAATATATCAATGCTGAATCATCAGGAACAAAAAGGGCAAGCGAAGGTTCGTAATCCAACACATTTTTACTCATTAATTTTTTTTCCGATTCTCTTACATATGGCGGATTACTAACAATAACATCATATTCTCTTGCATCTCCCCATGTGGATTTATCAAGAATATCAGAATGGTAAAAATTGATTTCAACTTTATTGTTCAAAGCATTTTCTTTTGCAATACATAGGGCTGCTTTAGAAATATCGGTTGCATAAACTTCCGATGATGAAATATTTTTCTTCAGCGCTATGGCAATGCATCCGCTTCCTGTTCCGATATCCAATATTTTTATAGGTTTATCAATAATATTGTTGCCATTGATAATAAGGTCAACCAGTTCTTCTGTTTCCGAACGGGGGATTAATACATTTTCATTTACATTGATCCTGCAATTGTAAAAAGATGTATGACCTGTTACATATTGAACAGGTTTGAACTTTACAAGTTCATCCATCGCTTCAAGAATCATTGTTTCATTATCAATACTAATTCCTTCTTCCATTATAGAAAGAATTTTTTCTTTAGGGATATTCAGTAAATGCTCAACCACAAGATATGCAATACTCCTGGCTTCACGCTCATCGTAAATATTTTTAAGCGATGCGTCAATTCTGTTAATGGCTTCTTTTATTTTCATTTCAACAGCAAATTAACGAAAAATTGTAATTTTGAAAGGTAATGAATGACGATTTCTATATAAAAAGATGTATTGAACTGGCTTCAAAAGGCTTGGGACATACAGCGCCCAATCCAATGGTAGGCTCTGTAATTGTTCACGAAAATAAAATTATTGGCGAAGGTTATCATCATGAATATGGCGGTCCGCACGCTGAAGTTAATGCAATCAACTCCGTAGAAAAAAAAGAACTGCTGAAAGCATCCATTTTATATGTGAATCTTGAGCCCTGCTCACACTATGGAAAAACACCACCCTGCGCCGAACTTATTATTAAAATGAATATTCCTGAAGTGATCATTGGAACCGAAGACCCAAATATCCTGGTTGTAGGTAATGGGATAAATAAACTTACTGCTGCAGGAATCAAAGTAAAATCAGGCATTTTAAAAGAATCATGTATTGAACTAAATAAACGTTTTTTCACTTTTCATCAAAAGAAAAGACCTTATATTATTTTAAAATGGGCAATGACCCGCGATGGATTCATTGATACAAAAAGAAAAAACAATGAAGCTCAAAGGATAAAATGGATAACCGGTGAAAAAACAAGAACTATTGTTCACAAATGGCGTTGCGAAGAACAAGCTGTTATGACAGGTACCAATACCATTTTGCTTGATAATCCTCAATTAACAACTCGCTTCTGGGTCGGAAAAAATCCCACCAGGATTATTCTTGATAAAAATTTACGTCTTCCCGAAACGCTTCATGTATTTGATAATTCAGCAAAAACAATTGTATTCACAGGCATTGCAAAAGAAAATAAAAATAATATAGAATACATCGTTATTGATTTCACAAAAAATATTATTCAGCAAATTTGCGATGAACTTTACAAAAAAAATATTCAATCGGTAATTGTTGAAGGCGGGACAATACTTCTGCAAACCTTTATCGATAGCGGTATATGGGATGAAGCAAATGTTTTTACCGGTAATATTGAATTTGGTGATGGTGTAAAAGCCCCTGTATTAACTGTAGAAGCAAATGAAAAGGTAATGTTTGAAAATGATATTCTTCATATTTATAAAAATAAAAAATGATCATTCTCATTTCCGCCATACTACTCTCGGCAGCAATTTTAATCGCTTTCAAATTATTTGAGAAATTTAACATAAGCGTCATCCAGGCTATTGTTACCAATTATCTTGTGGCTTCAGTTTTGGGCTTTATCATGTCCGATAATGTTTCTATAAGCACAGTAAATATAAAGCCATGGTTTCTTTATTCTATTCTTACAGGGATTTCACTAATTGTTGTATTTAATATTTTCGGTTATTCATCACAAAAAGCAGGAATAGCTATAACAGCAGTAGCAAGCAAAATGTCGATTGTTATCCCGATAAGTATAGGGATATTGTTTTACAACGACACCATCAGTTTTTTTAATGCCGGTGGAATTATTGCTGCATTGGCTTCATTTTTTCTGATACTCCAAAAAAATAAATCGGAGAAAATAAAAAGTATATGGATCATACTTTTACCCATTCTTTTATTTTTAGGAAATGGAATTAATGATTCATTGCTGAAACATTCCGAGCGGAATTACATTCATGGCGAAACTATTACATTCCTTGCATTCTCATTTTTCTTCAGCCTGGTAATCGGAATAATTATCCTTAGTATTCAAATTGCATCAGGAAAAACCAAAATAAAATTTAAAAATATTTTAGCCGGAATAATACTGGGATTGCTTAACTGGGGCTCAACATATTATTTCTTAATTGGACTTGGAATTTTTAAGAACAGTTTTATTTTTCCTGTTTTTAATGTTAGTGTTGTAGGAATATCAGCTATTACAGGATATTTTATTTTCAGGGAAAAGTTAAGTTCGCGAAACTGGATTGGTATTGCCCTTGCATTAATTTCCATTATTTTAATTACGTTTGCTGAATAAAATATGCTTTTCGAAGATACATATCAAACCATTGAAAAATATTCCGAAGGAACATTCCGCGACCGTGGCAGTAAGTTTATAGGGCGAGCATATCCTGTAACCACAGAAGACGAAGCAAAAAATATTCTTTCTGAAATAAGAAAAAAATATCATGATGCCAATCATCATTGTTATGCATACAGGATAGGTTTTGACAAATCCACTTTCAGGACAAATGATGATGGCGAACCTTCGGGAACTGCCGGCAGACCTATATTCGGGCAAATACAATCGAAAGACCTTACCAACATTTTAATAATAGTTACACGATATTTTGGAGGCACATTGCTTGGTGTCAGCGGACTGATAAACGCATACAAAACAAGCGCTGCTGAAGCTTTGTTAAATGCCAACATCATTACAAAAAATGTTTATGATGTTTATGAAATAACATACGATTATGCCATTATGAACGAAGTAATGAAAATGCTCAAGGATAAACATGCCGATATCATTTCCACTAATTTCGAGATGACATGCAATGTGGTTTTTAAAATCAGGAAAAGCCTTTCTGATATGATATATGAATATTTTAAAAAATTAAATTCCGTTACCATCAACTACCTGAGAACTGAATAATTTTTAATTAAAACACCCATCCTTTCAATCATAATTGTAATTTTGCATTACCTTTATTATTTACTTTGGAACGTATACTTATCATACAAACAGCATTTATAGGCGACGTAATACTTGCCACACCTCTTATTGAAAAACTTCACTACCTCTACCCTGCTTCTAAAATTGATTTTCTTCTTCGTAAAGGCAACGAAGGACTGCTCGAAAACCATCCATACATCAATGAAATAATCACCTGGAATAAAAAAGAAAATAAAACAGGGAACCTTTTTAAAACAAGGAAATATATCAAATCAAAAAAATACGAACTTGTGGTTAATGCGCACCGCTTTGCTTCCAGCGGTTTTATTACTGCTTTTTCGGGAGCGAAAACAACTACAGGTTTCAGTAAAAATCCTTTTTCGTTTTTATTTTCACACAAAAGAAAACATATTATCGGTAAAGCAGATAAGCCGATTCATGAGATTGACAGGAATCTTTCATTGATTGATTTTCTGGGAAACGATAAAAGGTTTTTCCCAAAACTTTACCCTTCTGAAATTGATCTTGCGAAAACAGAAAAATATAAAACACAGCAATATATTTGTATAGCGCCTGCATCGGTATGGGCTACCAAACAATTCCCTTACGAAAAATGGATAGAACTTATCAATGCCATCGATAATAAATTCAAAATAATTTTAATCGGCGCTGAAAGTGATGAAGCCTTATGTAATGATTTGATCGCTGATACAAGAAAAGATAAAATCCTGAACCTTGCAGGGGAATTAACATTACTTCAAACTGCAGCATTAATGAAGGATGCCGTTATGAATTTTGTAAACGACTCGGCTCCATTGCATATCGCATCGGCAATGAATGCAGCAGTAACAGCAATATTTTGCTCTACTGTTCCATCTTTCGGATTTGGACCTTTATCCGAAAAATCGTTTATCGCAGAAACGGATAAAGTGATGGAATGCCGCCCTTGCGGATTACATGGCTTTAAAACTTGCCCGGAACATCATTTTGAATGTGCTTATTCTATTGAAATAAATAAATTAGTTACTTCAATACCCCACTAAAATGCTTGAAGAAATTGATAAAACGGTAAATGTGCTAACCAAAGGAGGAATCATCCTTTACCCCACCGATACTATTTGGGGAATTGGGTGCGATGCTACAAACCAGGCTGCTGTTCAAAAAATATTCAAAATAAAAAAACGCCTTGAAAGCAAAAGCCTGATTTTACTGGTCAGCGATATTGATATGGTAAAAGAATATGTTGAGAACATACCGGAAATAGCATGGGACCTGGTAAAGAACATGGATCGCCCTACTACATTCATTTATCCTAAAGCAAAAAATCTTGCAAAAAAAGCTATTGCATCGGATGGCACTGTTGCTATTCGTGTTGTAAGTGATGAATTCTGCAAACAAATGATCACGTTTTTTGGCAAACCTGTAGTTTCAACATCTGCAAATGTTTCAGGCGAACCCACAGCGCTTCTTTTCAGTAAAATTTCTTCAGAAATTAAAAAGAACGTTGATTATATTGTAAATTTATATCATGAAAATATTAAAGAAATAAGGCCATCGACGATCATCAAACTTTTGGAAGATGGCAATTATGAAATCATCAGAAAATAAAAATTGAAATTATACACTAACCTTAAAATACTTGATATTATTGCCGAAGCCGCATCGGACATTGGCATTGAAGCATTCGTAATCGGCGGTTTTGTTCGCGACCTGATTTTAAAACGTAACAGTAAAGATATTGATATTGTTGCAGCAGGCAGCGGTATTGATTTAGCCAAACGCGTTTCTTTAAAATTAGGAAAAGATGTCGATGTGAAAATTTTCAAGAATTTCGGAACAGCCATGCTTCGCTATGGTGATATGGATGTTGAATTTGTTGGCGCCCGCAAAGAATCATACAACCTGGATTCTCGTAAACCGGTTGTAGAGAACGGAAGCATACAGGATGATCAGAATCGCCGCGATTTTACAATAAATGCGCTTGCTATTTGTATTCAAAAGGAAAACTTCGGTGAAGTAATCGACCCGTTCAATGGATTGGAAGATTTGAAAAACGGTATCATCCGCACTCCACTCGATGCCGAAATAACATTCAGCGATGATCCGCTAAGAATGCTACGCGCCATACGATTTGCAACACAACTTAATTTCACTATCGAAGAAAAAACTTTTGAATCCATTTTAAAAATGAAAGAACGAATCAGCATTATTTCCAGGGAAAGAATTGCTGATGAACTAAATAAAATCATACTTTCCAAAAAACCTTCCATTGGATTTGAGCTGTTGAAAAGATCAGGACTTCTTGAATTGATATTCCCTGAAATGCTTGCCCTTAGTGGCATAGAAATAATGGAAGGAAAAGGACATAAAGATAATTTTAATCACACACTTGAAGTTCTCGATAAAATCTCAATGGTATCGGACAACCTGTGGCTAAGATGGACCGCCATTCTTCATGATATTGCCAAACCGGTTACAAAAAAATTTGATACCGAATCGGGCTGGACATTTCATGGGCACGATTTTATTGGAAGCAAAATGGTTTCAGGAATTTTCAGAAGACTGAAATTACCTATGAATGAAAAAATGAAGTATGTTGAAAAATTAGTACAGCTTCATTTACGGCCTATTTCGCTTACAGAAGAAAATGTTACCGACTCGGCAATTCGAAGACTTTTATTTGATGCCGGACAGGAAATCGACGACCTGATGCTTCTTTGCGGAGCTGATGTTACTTCAAAAAATCCGGCAAAAGTAAAACGCTACCTGAAAAATTTCGAGATCGTAAGAAAAAAACTTACCGAGATAGAAGAAAAAGACAAACTCCGCAACTGGCAGCCCCCGGTTGACGGTGAATTAATAATGAAAACATTTAACATAAAACCCTGCCGTGAAGTAGGCATCATCAAAGAAGCCATACGTGAAGCCATTCTCGACGGAATCATAGGAAATACTTTTGAAGAAGCTTATCAGCTTATGCTACAGGAAGGCGAAAAACTGGGACTGAAACATTCCTAATCTTTTTTTTATTTAGAAATTATTTATCGATATAATCTTACAATGTTTCTATGATTTTTTTTAATAAACTGTTGATATTTTTATTGAAATCCTTTATCTTTATATTATAAAAAAAATACTAATTTTACCTCATGTTGTTAAACTGAAAAATGAACGGTTATGCACGTGTACAGATTTAAAATACTGCTTGAAGATCTGGATGATTTTTTTCTCGACATTGAAATCAGCTCAGGTGATACTTTTGAAAGTTTCCACAAAGCCATTATCCAGGCTGCCGGGCTTAGCGGACAAGAATTAGCATCATTTTATATTTGCGACAATAAGTGGAATCGCAAAAAAGAAATCGCTCTTATTGATATGAGCGAAGAAGAAGAAAAGGAAACAGCTCCGCTGATAATGAAATCATGCAAATTGAACAAGTTTATTGACGACCCTCACCAGCGTTTGATTTATGTGTATGACTTTCTAAACTTATATGAATTTTATATTGAATTAAGCAAAATTATTCCTGCAGAAAAAGGAGTTACTTACCCGCGCTGTATTAAAAAATCAGGCGAGATACCTAAGGCTGGAGCGCAATCTATAAAAGTTTCAGCCGGGTTGGATGACGATGATGAAGAATTATTATATGATGTTCCGCCATTAAAAGATGAAGAAAATGAAGAATCAGAATTATTTTCCGATTCTGAATTTTCCGACGAATTCAACGCTGAAGGTAGCGAAGGCAGTGCAAATTTTGATGATGACAAATTCTGATAAACAGATTATCATTATTACAGGACCAACAGCTGTTGGTAAAACAAAACTTAGTATTGAAGTAGCTAAATTTTTCCGTACAGAAATTATCTCTGCCGATTCACGCCAGTTTTATAAAGAATTAAAAATAGGCACAGCTCCTCCTTCCGATTCAGAACTTAAAGAAGTAAAACATCATTTTATCGGGCACCTTTCTATTTATGATTATTACAACGTTTCAAAATATGAAAATGATGCAATAAAAAAGATTGATTCGCTTTTTAAAGATCATGATCGCCTTATAATGACAGGCGGTTCAGGTTTATATATTGATGCCGTTGTTAAAGGAATCGACGACTTACCCGATGCAGATACCGATACACGTGAATACCTGAAAGCAAAATTTGAAGCGGAAGGAATAACTTCATTACAGGTGATGCTTAAAAATCTCGACCCTGAATTTTGCAAACAGGTTGATATGAATAATCCCGCAAGGCTTATACGTGCTGTAGAAGTTTGCATGACTACCGGGTTAAAATATTCAGATCTCAGGAAAAGTAAAAATAAAAAAAGAAATTTCAATTGTTTATTTATCGGGCTGAATCGCGAAAAAAATGAACTTATAGAAATAATTAAAAAGCGCACCAATATAATGATTCAACAAGGGCTAGTTGAAGAAGCCACTGAACTATATCCTTTCCGCAACCTGAACGCCCTTAATACTGTTGGATATACAGAGTTATTCGAATATATTGAAGGGAAAACCACATTAGAGCAAGCCATTGAAAATATAAATATTAATACACGTAAATATGCGAAGCGACAACTTACATGGTTCCGGAAAAATAAAGCTATGCAATGGTTTCACCCAAACGACAAAGAAAAAATCATGAATTACATTTTAAATAATCAGAGATGAAACCTGGCAAAACTCTTTATTTTATAATCATAGCATTAATAATTCTATTACTATTGATTTTTATTTTATCCTATTTTATTTCAATTTTCGAGACCAAAGCAAATTCTGCATCTTCATACGATACCTGTAAAATCAATACCGACAGCAGCATCAAAAATAAAAGTCCGAAAACCGATACCCTGTTAACAATCAATAATAGAAAAGTTTTTATTAAAGTTCCTTCAGAAAAAAGGAAAGGTGTTTTCTTAATGTTACATGGCTGGAATCTGCCTGCCGATGACTGGTGCACAAAGACCAGCATTTGTGATAAAGTTACCAAACTAGGATTTTATGTTGTACTTCCCGATATGGGTAAAAGTTTGTACCAGGATATAAACTATCCCGAAACCCGCGCCGATATGCTTATTTACCCAACACGTTCATGGCTTTCAGATACTCTTATTCCTTTGTTAAAAAAAGATTTTGGATTGTTGATTGAAAATGACAATAACTATATTGTAGGATTATCAACAGGTGCACGTGGTGTTGCATTAGTGCTTCTTGATTTCCCCTATTTATTCAAAGGAGCAGCAGCACTTTCAGGTGATTACGACCAGGTTAAATTACCAACCGACAGACTGGTTACTGCATTCTACGGAGCATTCGGGACATACAAGGAACGTTGGCAAAAAATTGATAATCCCGTTTTTCGAATTAATGAATTTAAAACACCTATTTATTTAGGTCATGGCAAAAAAGATAAAGTTGTTCCACCCGAACAAACCATTGAATTTTATGATTCGCTGAAAAAATATCATCCTGCATTAAAAATAAAACTCAATATGCCGGAAGCAGCACATGACTATAATTACTGGGATTCAGAGGTGGATAACATTATAAACTTTTTCGGAATAAAATAATACAATCTTAAAAAAAGAGTCATTTGTTTATAGGTAGTGCAGCTGGTCAAGTAATTTGTTTTTGTTAATAGTTTTTTCAACTTTCAACCACACTATTGTTAAGTTAATTTTGAAATAGCGGTCATCCTGAGTTCATCGAAGGATAAACCGCTTACAGAATGTTCACATTTCGATAAACTCAACATGACATTCTGTAACATATTAGACTTAACTTAACACCAGTTGCACAACCCAACAACTATTAACAATGGGCTTATGTTTATAGGTTAGGCAGCTGGTCAAAAAATTTGTTTTTAGGTAATAGTTTTTTTCCACTTTCCACCACACTATTGTTAAGTTAATTTTGAAATAGCGGTCATCCTGAGTTCATCGAAGGATAAACCGCTTACAGAATGTTCACATTTCGATAAACTCAACATGACATTCTGTAACATATTAGACTTAACTTAACACCAGTTGCACAACCCAACAACTATTAACAATGGGCTTATGTTTATAGGTTAGGCAGCTGGTCAAAAAATTTGTTTTTAGGTAATAGTTTTTTTCCACTTTCCACCAAACCAGTTGCGCAACCCTACAACTAATGACAAAGAATAAATCTATCTCAATCTATCAGCTGATTTTACAAGCTTTTCGTCTTTCTTAATAAATTGATTTGCAAAAATAAGTGAGAACAAAGTGATAAGCGGTAAAATTAATCCATACTTCCAAGATGCCACAGCTGTAGGGATTTGTTGATTTATCATATAAGGTATCCACAAAAATACAGTTCCTGAAAAAATTATGGTAAGGAAAATATTGAAATTATTTATTTTCATTTGCATTTGCCTGTTTTTAAAATAAAATATTGCGGCAATAGTAATAAGACCTGAAACAGCAAGTATTATTAAAATAGGTATTGTACTTACATACAAAATCTGAGGATTGCCGCTAATGAATTTTACAGCAAAAACATTTACCTCATACAAATAGTCGCTGCCCTGGTATTCCCAGAAAGGAAGAAAGAAACATGCCGAGATTGTACCTAATGCGATAAGTAAGCAAAGTGTCTGAATTCTTTGTATCATAGAACTAAAATTTTTATTACGGCAAAAATAACAACTAATTTTAATATGATGTATGTTCTATATTCTAAAAAATTTTGTTGTTTTATAAAAAAGTTGTAATATTGCAATACAATTCCCAAAGGCATTTCCTTTTTTATAAATCAATTTTTTCTTTAAAATAATTAAATCACAACTATTATTAACTCTAATAATAATTATTTCTAAAATTATCATTATTAACAAAACATCTCATTCATGTACGACATTATTGAATTAAACAACAAACTCGCTACGGAGTTAAAAGAAATTGCAAAACAACTAAACATTCCCAAGTACGAAGCATTAAAAAAACAAGAACTTATTTACAAAATACTTGACCATCAGGCGTTGAATCCTTCGCCCGCAGATATTGTTGCTGAAAAAGAATCGAAAGAACGCAAAATATTCCGGCACCGGAGAAAAAATACTGAAGACGGTATTGTAAAAGAACCTATTCATAAAAAAATAAAAATCGATTTTCCCGAAAATAAAGAACTTATTGTTGACCCCACAGCCATACAATTAAGCGTTGAAAACATTTCACCTGTGGTTGAAGAAGTACCCGAAACATTTGAAATTACACCGGTAGTTAATAATGAGGTTATCGAAAATAAAGAAGTAACACCACCGGAAAACGAAATTCAAACAGAACCAAAAGAAGAAGTTCAAAAACCTGAAGAAAGCGAGAAAAAGGAATTTCAACCCCGCACTAAATTTTATGAACGCAGGAATACCAATGACCTGATCTCTGAATTTGATGGCGTGGTTAATAGTGAAGGAGTTCTTGAAATCATGCCCGATGGTTATGGTTTTCTTCGTTCATCGGATTACGATTATTTGAATTCACCTGACGATATTTATGTTTCACAATCGCAGATAAAACTTTTTGGATTGAAAACCGGTGATACGGTTAAAGGAAACATACGCCCACCTAAAGAAGGCGAAAAATATTTCCCATTGATAAAAGTAGAATTGATCAACGGACGTGATCCTGCACAGGTACGCGACAGGGTTCCTTTCGATTATCTTACTCCTTTATTTCCTATTGAAAAATTTAAAATCACCGGACATCCCGGCGGAACGATTTCAACACGTATCATCGACCTGTTTACCCCTATTGGTAAAGGCCAGCGTGCATTGATAGTTGCTCAACCTAAAACCGGTAAAACTGTTTTGCTTAAAGAAGTAGCAAACGCTATTGCTTACAATCATCCTGAAGTTTACATGATGATACTTCTCATTGACGAGCGTCCTGAAGAAGTTACCGATATGGCTCGCAGCGTACGCGCCGAAGTTATTTCTTCAACATTTGATGAACCGGCCGAAAAGCATGTAAAAATTGCAAACATTGTTTTGGAAAAAGCAAAAAGAATGGTTGAATGCGGACATGATGTAGTTATCTTACTCGACTCTATAACACGTTTGGCACGTGCATACAACACGGTAGCACCGGCTTCAGGCAAGGTACTTACCGGTGGTGTGGACTCAAATGCTTTACATAAACCAAAACGTTTCTTTGGTGCAGCTCGTAAAATAGAAAAGGGCGGCTCACTCACAATCATTGCAACAGCCTTGATAGACACCGGTTCCAAGATGGACGAAGTTATCTTTGAAGAATTCAAAGGAACAGGAAATATGGAGTTACAGCTCGACCGCAAACTTTCGAACAAACGTATCTTCCCTTCTATCGATATCATTGTTTCAAGTACGCGCCGCGACGACCTGCTGCTTGACAAGGAAACATTACAACGCGTATGGATTTTAAGAAACCATCTTGCCGATATGACACCACTTGAAGCTATGGAATTTGTTAAAGAAAGAATGAAATTCACTCAAACGAATGAAGAGTTCCTTCTTTCAATGAATTCGTAGAAAAAATATTATTTTTATAGAAAGCGCGCGCCGAAAAGGCGCGCGCTTTTTGTTTATTCCAAACCACTTTTATATTTTACAAATTAATTTTCCGCGCAAGATTTTATATTAATTTTGCATTTGTTCTTCAAATGAATGAGTTTGCAAAAATTCCAAAATTCATTCAGTATAGTTTAACTTTTTAATATACAAAACCGTGAACTGGTTCAATGATCTGTTCTGGAAAGAATCTATAGCCCAAGCCATACTTATATACAGCCTGGTGATTACTTCAGGTGTTCTGCTTGGGAAAATTAAAATACATGGAATTTCGCTGGGCGTTACTTTTGTTTTATTTACCGGAATCATTGTCGGACATTTAGGATTCAGGATCAACTATGATGTGCTCGATTTCATAAAAAATTTCGGACTGGTCTTATTTGTATTTTTCATAGGATTACAAGTAGGTCCCGGTTTTTTTTCATCATTCAGAAAAGGTGGGATAGCATTGAATTTACTAGCTATTTCGGTAGTGTTACTCGGAACAGTAATTACAATCATTCTGCATTTCACATCAGGTATTTCAATGCCAATGCTTACAGGCATCATGTCGGGTGCTGTAACCAATACTCCCGGGCTTGGTGCAGCGCAGCAGGCATTATCACAAATTTCCGGCAACGGAGAAATTCAGGACATTGGTCTTGGTTATGCCGTGGCATATCCTTTTGGAGTAATTGGGATCATAATTTCAATGATTATCATCAGACGTATAACAAAAACAGATATAAACCTTGAGCTTAAAAATTTTGAAAAAGCACAACATCCTGAAGAAACAATTCCTGACAAAACCAGCATAATCATTGACAATCCTGATGTCTTCGGTAAAAAGATTAAAGATTTTGACAACTACCTTATAAACGATGCTGTTATTTCAAGAATTCAGCAAAATAATGAAATCAAAATTGCGAATGCAGAAACAATACTGAACAAAGGAGATGTCATTCTTCTTATTGCTCATAAAGGCAGCATTCCTGAACTGACAAAACTTTTCGGCAGTAAAAGCGATAAAGATATTTCATTACTTCGAAGCAAATTAATTTCAAAACAAGTGCTGGTAACAAACCGTCATATTATTGGAAAAGAACTGGCATCACTTAAACTACGTCCCCGCTTTGGTATCAACATCACCAGAGTTTATCGTACAGGTATTGAATTCATAGCTTCTCCTGATTTCAAAATACAGATAGGCGATAAGCTTACTATAGTTGGTGATGAAACGTCGATAGAAAATGTAGCGCAAATTCTTGGTAATTCAATAAAACAACTGAATGAACCCAACTTGTTTCCAATATTCACGGGAATTATTTTTGGAGTAATCTTGGGAAGTATTCCTATAGCTATTCATGGAATCCCTACACCGGTAAAACTAGGAATGGCAGGCGGTCCGTTAATTGTAGCTATATTATTAAGCCGGTACGGTTACAAATTCTCACTGAATGCATACACCACACCAAGCGCTAATATTATGCTTCGCGAAATTGGAATTGTTCTTTTCCTGGCAAGTGTTGGAATTAAAGCCGGCGAAAACTTCGTTACCACACTGGTTTCGGGCGATGGATTTACATGGATGGGATATGGCGCCCTGATTACATTTATCCCTGTTATTATTATTGGTTTGATAACAAGAGTTTTCATGAAAAGAAATTTTCTTGAAACTTGCGGACTTATTTCAGGCAGTATGACCGACCCTCCTGCCCTAGCATTTGCCAATTCCATTGCACAATCCGAAGCGCCGGCTATTGCGTATGCTACGGTTTACCCGTTAACTATGTTCCTGCGTGTGATTATTGCTCAAATGCTTATTTTGTTTTTTGCCTGATAAATTTATTCAATAATATTCTTTAAGAAAATGGAAACATCAGAAAGATTAAATTTAGTTGCGCCATGCGGCATCGACTGTGGCATCTGTGAATTATACACTTGTAAAGATAACACGCAACTCTTTGACCAGCTTGTTGCAAAGGGGATTTCAAAAGATATAATACCCTGCAAGGGTTGCAGACCGACAAATGGAAAGTGCCCGCTAATCCAGAAAATATGTGAGACTTTTAATTGTATCTCAAAAAAGAAATTGAATTTTTGCTATGAGTGTAATGATTTCCCTTGCTTAACGCTCCATCCTTCTGCCGACAGAGCAAATAAGTTACCTCATAATATGAAAATGTACAACCTGTGTACAATAAAAAAAGAAGGTGTAGAAAATTTCGTTAAGAAATCTTCCGAAATAAAAAACCGTTATTTTGCAGGAACGATGGCAATTGGAAAAGGACCACAAATATAATTTTTCATCATAACAATAATTTTTTACTGTTTAAAATTCTATCTTAGTAACTAATCAGAGCTAAAAAATATTTCTCGCTGATGAACGCTGATAAAAATCGCTGATTTCGCCGCGGCGAACGCGGAAAGTAAAAAATAGTAAAAATTGTTTCTGCGAAAATCTGCGAGATAAGAATTCTTAAATAATATTATATTAATGTTAATTAATATTTATCCACACTGATTCGTTACCTATCTTATAACTTATATTGGGTATTATACCGATTGTTAATATCCTTCTTAATGTTATTGAAGCAATCAAATATGCTTCGAATTTGGGATTGACCTAAGAATTATATTTTACGCTTCAGGAGACGCGCAAGAACTTTTATACAAATTAATAAAGGAATTTATGCTATCAATGAATTCGTAGAAAAAATATTTTATACTCGTTCTTATAAGGTTTGCAAAGGCAAAACTGTTTAGAACGAGTTATACCGTAAAGAAAACAAAAAATATTTTTGCAAAACTCTTTTCTGTCGGTATAATATAAAAAATGAGCAAGTTGGGTTTTATTAAAATTACCAATCAAAAGTAAACAATCTTTTTAATTTATTCAACTACCACTTCATCGCAAAACAGCCATGCTTTCTGGCCTGCACCGGGATGGTTATCGGGGCACAGTCCCCTGTTCTTTGCTTTTATTTTTATATAACGAACTGCTGTTGCATTCAAATCAATTTTGCTTTCACCAATACAAGCTTCATCATCTAATTGTGTTGCTGTGAAATTAAAAGTTTTAAAATTATTAAACGTGATATTATCTGTAGAAACAGAAACTTCAACCTGCATGGGTAAAAATATCCAGTCGTTGTACATTTGCAAAAATGAAATACTTACTTTGTTCACTGCAACAGCTTTTCTCATATCGATAACTACTTCCATATCGTTGCCATTATAGCCCTGCCAGTATCCCGAGTTATAAAGCATGCCGCCATTCGCGCCATCAACAAGACATGAATCGCCACCGCCCGTGTATTGTTCGCTGTATGGTTGTATATATTTTATTTTCGCATTATATGCCAGATGTTTTTTTATTTCTACACCAAAGGTTTTGGTTAAAGAAAAGTTTTTCATTTTTTCATTTGCCAGTTTGTTGAAAGTAGCTATAAAAGGAATCGTGTCCGTTAATTGTTTTGCATCTTTTTCGGGAACAAACGAAATGGCAATGCCACCGCACTTTTCCATAGCAGCATAAATAGTGTCGGTGTTTGTTACCAAATAATTTTTTATAAATATTTTTTCAGGATTTGTGTACCAATTGGTTTCGGCTGCATCAGCATAAACCGATGCAACATATGAAATACCATTTGACAAAAACGATAAAGGAATTTTACACAAACGTTCATACTGATTGGTTTGTCCGCCCAGGTACCAGTTGTTGTTGAACCTGCGCGCCATAACAACATACTCGCCCAATTTCGCCATAGGAACGCGGGTTTCGTGCCATACCGTTGGAACATCTTCAATGAATTTGAATGCAGCATTGTTTTCGTAATTCTCAATTTTATCAGCAGCCATTTGCAACTGACTGAAAATAGTAACGAACAATGCCAACTGGTTTGCCAATGTTGAATTTACACGAATATGTTTTTCGGAATTTATTATCATGTGAAATATTCCGGGCGTGTAATCATACGGTCCGGCTAACAAGCGTGTAAAAGGGAGAATGGTGCTATGATATGGTGGAATGGTTTTAAATGTTGCATCCCACTCGTGTCCGCGTGCTCCTTACTGCGAAAGCAGATTCGGGTATGTCCGGTCAATGCCTGTAGGCTTGATGGGTTCATGCACATCAAGCATCACATGATTTTTTGCGGCCAGCTCCACAACTTTTTGAAAATGTCTGACCATATATTGACCGTGATGCTGATTCCCTTTAGGAATGATGCTTCCGGCATATCCTGTTTTTAATGCAACAATATTTAATTTATGAAGAAAAGCAAATGCAGTATCGATTTGCTGCTCGAACATTGGAATATTTCCGCCCGTTTCGAAATGTGAAATGAATTCCACATTTTTTGATTTGCCATATTTTACCACTTCATCCAGATCAAAATCGGGATACGGTTTTACATAATTCTGAACACTCATTTTTCCATACTGCCATGTTTCCCAGCCTTCATTCCAGCCTTCGGCAAGTACGCCACCCATATTATGTTTCGCGGCGAAGTCAATATATTTTTTTGTGTCTATAGTATTAGCGCCGTGAGAAGCTCCGGCATACCATGTTTTTTCTTTTGTATGCATAGACCACCAAATACCAACAAACTTCATAGGTTTTATCCAGCTTACATCATCTATCCGGCAAGGCTCATTCAGGTTTTGCTCAATGCCTGATGTAACCAGCTGTTCAAGCGAAGCAGCGGTTTGCAAATATCTCCATGGTGTAACAAAAGGCAGCGATGCCGCAACTTTACAAGCATTGGAATCAGTCCATAAAAAAGCATTCAGTTGTTTAATATTTTTTTTATCGCGCATCAAGGTCATCTCCGAATAATCATACAAAGCGGCTTCGTGAATAGCAAAATAATTCCCGTTGATTCCTTCAAAAGTAATAGGTGTATTCACATGCGTAAGCTTGGAAACAGGAGCTTTGACATATAAACCTTCGTATGCAAAAACATCAGCGGGAATACTCCACGATTCCAAATCATCAGCAAAATTGAATGAACTCAATTCTTCGGTTACGATAAAATCCGTGAATTTATTATTTGCAGGCAACTCATAACGAAAAGCAATTCCATCGTCGAAGGCACGGAAAATAATTTTCAAAGGAATTTTAGTTTCCTTGTTGTACAACGAAACGGTAAGTTCGTTATAATTATTTTTTATGGTTTCCGAAATTCCCCAAACCGGTTTCCATGTTTCATTAAAACTGCGTTGCGCAATTTTTTCCACTACCATATTGGTTGACAGATCGGTTTCTTTAAGCTGAAGTCCCAATGCAGAAGTATCGAGCAGCAATGCTTTTTGGAATTGAACGGTATAACAGGGTTTTCCGTTTTGTATAAAAAATTTTATTGAATTAATATTATTGGGCGATGTAAGAATATATTCCTGTTGAGCAAAACCGCAATAAGCTGTAGAGATAAAAATTATAAAAATAAAAATGCGTTTAAAAGGCATATGGGTTATGATTCTTTTATAGCTTAGTTACTTTTTGTTTTCATTGTTTTGTCGCGTTCCCGATTTGCCATACAGTGTCTGGCTTTTTCCAAATTTTTCAAACAGTGTCTGTAATTTTGGATATTTATTTCTCAAGAAACAAACATTAATATGCAATCCCAGAAGCCAGCCATTTCTCGGCTTCTTTAAGTGTTATTCCTTTTCGTTTTGCAAAATCGGTGAGTTGAGTTTTATCAATTTTTCCAACATTAAAATATTTTGCCTGCGGATGCGCAAAGTACCAGCCACAAATAGATGCAGCAGGAACCATCATTGCCGATTCGGTTAAAGTGATGCCTGTATTTTTTTCGGCATCGAGCAATTTAAAAATTTCAAACTTGCTGCTGTGGTCAGGACAAGCGGGATAGCCCGGCGCCGGTCTTATTCCGGTATATTTCTCATGCAAAAGATCGTCAATATTATTTTTTTCATTTTTGCTGTATGCCCAAATTTTCTTTCTTACTTCTTCATGCAGGTATTCAGCAAAAGCTTCTGCAAAACGGTCGGCAAGAATACGAAGCATAAAAGCAGAATAATCATCGCCGCTATTCATAAACTCTTCGTATTTATTATCAGCACCAATACCAGCGGTAACTGCGAACATGCCTAAATGGTCGTTCACGCCACTACCTGCGGGAGCAATAAAATCGGCAAGACAACAATTGGGTTCATTATTTTTTTTCTGCTGGTTACGTAAAAAAGAAAATTTTGCAATTTCATCTTGATGTTTTTCATCCGAAAAAACAATCACATCATCTCCCCTGCTTGCAGCCGGATATATTGCCACTGCTGCATTTGCAACAAACAATTTATTTTTTACAATATCATTCAACATGTGTTGTGCATCATCAAATAATTGTTTTGCTTCCTTGCCTTTAACAGCATCATTTAATATTGCAGGATATTTTCCATTGAGCTTCCACTGATGGAAGAAAAATGTCCAATCAATATAAGGAACAAGTTTTTCCAGTTCAAAATTTTCGAAAACCGTTATTCCTTTTTTAGCAGGTGCTTTCACCGTTTCATTATTGAATAATGCTTTAAACTTATTGCTGCGAGCTGCTTCCAGCGATACTAATGTTTCTTTTTCTTTATTTGAATAATCTGTTTTTATCTGTTCATATTCATCATGCAACTGCTGAACAAAACCGGAACGTAAATTTTTCGACATCAGGTTTACTGCTACTCTTGCGCCATACGATGCATCATTTACATGAATCACAGGCTGGCTATATTCTGTTGCAATCCTAAGCGCAGTATGCACTTTAGAAGTTGTTGCGCCTCCAATTATCAAAGGAATATTTAAACCTTCTTTTTCAAATTCACGCGCGATGTGCACCATTTCTTCAAGCGATGGGGTAATTAATCCACTCAATCCAACAAGGTCGGCATTTTCATTTTTAGCAGCTTCAAGAATTTTTTCGGCAGGAACCATCACACCTAAATCGACCACTTCAAAATTATTACAAGCCAAAACCACACCAGCAATATTTTTTCCAATATCGTGCACATCGCCTTTTACTGTTGCCAAAACTATTTTTCCTGCTTTTGATTTCCCATTTTTTTTATCATTATCAAAATAAGGAAGCAGAATGCTTACCGCCTGTTTCATCACCCTGGCGCTTTTCACTACTTGCGGAAGAAACATTTTTCCAGAACCAAATAATTCACCAACATGATTCATCCCGCTCATTAACGGTCCTTCCACGATATTTAATGCAGCCGGGTATTTTTGTAATGCTTCATTGATATCATCATTTACAAATTCTGTAATGCCTTTTATAATTGAATATTGAATGCGTTCATCAAGTGATTTATTGCGCCACTCCAACACTTTCTGTTCTTTCTGCGAAACTGATTTTAGATTTTCAGCAAATGTAATCAAGCGCTCAGTGGCGTCTTTCATGCGATTCAAAACAATGTCTTCAGTCAATTTCAAAAAATCTTCAGAAATGTTATCATAAACTTCGAGCTGTGATGGGTTTACAATTCCCATATCCATCCCGGCTTTTACAGCGTGATATAAGAAAACTGCATGCATTGCTTCGCGTACCCTGTCGTTTCCACGGAATGAAAATGAAAGATTACTAACGCCACCACTAACTTTACAATATGGTAAATTCTCTTTAATCCATTTCACTGCATTGATATAATTCACAGCATAATTATCATGCTCTTCAATGCCTGTGCCTATTGACAGGATATTCGGGTCGAAAATAATATCCTGTGGCGGCACACCAACTTCGTTGGTCAAAATTTTATATGCACGTTCACAAATCTGAATTTTTCTTTCGTATGTCTCAGCCTGACCTTTTTCATCAAAAGCCATAACAATCATAGCAGCTCCCATCTGGTGAATGTGCAAAGCACGTTGTTTGAAAACTTCTTCACCTTCTTTCAAACTGATGGAATTCACTATTGATTTTCCCTGAACACATTTTAAAGCAGCTTCAATTACATTCCACTTCGAAGAATCAATCATCACCGGAACCTTAGCAATATCTGGCTCTGACGCTATCAGATTTAAAAACGTCACCATGGATTTTTCAGCATCGAGCATAGCATCATCCATGCAAATATCGATTATCTGCGCCCCGCCTTCTATTTGCTGACGTGCAACCGAAATGGCTTCTTCAAACTTTTTATCTTTAATAAGATTTGCAAACTTACGTGAACCCGCAACATTAGTACGTTCGCCAATATTCACAAAATTGCATCCTTCAAAAAATTCAACTGGTTCTAAACCTGATAACTTTGTTATTTTATCAGCAACGACAGGGATATGCGGTTTATATAATTTTGCTTTTTCGCTAAGAAGTTTAATATGCTCAGGTGTTGTTCCGCAACATCCACCAACAATATTTACGAAACCATTACCCATGTACTTCTCAACAATGGCAACCATTTCGGCAGCAGACTCATCGTATCCGCCAAACTGATTTGGCAATCCGGCATTAGGATACAGACTAATATAGTAAGGAGCTTTTTCAGAAATTGCTTCGATGTATGGTTTCATCTGAGCCGCACCAAATGCGCAATTCAAGCCAATAGAAAAAATAGGGAAATGCGAAACCGAAATTAAAAATGCTTCAAGTGTTTGTCCTGAAAGTGTGCGACCGCTTGCATCCGTTATGGTTACAGAAACCATCACAGGAACTGACATTTTCCTTTTTTCAAAAATATTGCTAATTGCAAACAATGCAGCCTTTGCATTCAACGTATCGAAAATGGTTTCAACAAGAAGTATATCGACATTACCATCAAGTAAACCTTCAACCTGTTCAGAATAAGAATCAACTATTTCATCAAAAGTAATAGCGCGGTAAGCAGGATTATTTACATCAGGTGAAATGGATGCCGTTTTATTCATCGGACCTATAGAACCTGCAACATAACGATATTTCGCAGTTTCCTTTTTATTATAATCATCTGCAACACTTCTTGCAATCTTTGCCGATTCGAGATTTATTTCATAAGAATATTTTTCAAGTCCATAATCTGCCAATGAAACTGATTGTGCTGTGAAAGTATTGGTTTCAATAATATCGGCACCTGCAGCAAAATATTCATCATGAATCTGGCGAATGACCTGAGGTTGTGTAATGCTCAGTAAATCATTACAACCTTTCAGGTTATGACTATGAGATAAAAATCTTTGTCCTCGGTATTCTTCTTCACTTAATTTATAACGTTGAATCATGGTACCCATAGCACCATCAAGAACAAGGATTTTATTTTTTATGATTTCTTCTATTTTCATTTTCTTTTTTTTATTTGCGTCACCTCTATAAGAGGGTGCATAATATTTTTGCAAATTTCTCAAAAATTAAACATACTTTAAAATGAATCTGTCATTTCTTTCATTATTTTTGCCGAATATTTAAAGTTATGAAAGTTTCGGAATACATCAGGTGCAGTAATAAACCTTATATTACATTTGAGATACTGCCTCCTTTAAAAGGGAAAAGCATTGAATCATTATATGGCATACTTGACCCGCTAATGGATTTCAAGCCGCCTTTTATTAATGTTACTTACCATAGCAGCGAATATACTTATAAGGAAAGACCTAACGGTTACCTTGAAAAAGTATTGATTCGTAAAAGACCCGGTACTGTTGGTATTTGCGCATCCATCATGTTCCGTTATAAAGTTGATGCTGTGGCACACCTTATTTGCGGAGGTTTCAGCAGGCACGAAACGGAAGATGCACTGATTGACCTGCATTATCTTGGAGTTAAAAATATCCTGGTTCTTCGTGGCGACCCGCCTAAAACGGAAAGGGATTTTACCCCGGAGCCTAACGGGAATAAACATTCTGTTGAATTATTAAGACAAATTGTAAATATAAACAATGGCATTTACCTTGAAGAAGATCTGAAAGATGGTTTTAAAACTGATTTCTGTATGGGTGTTGCCGGTTATCCTGAGAAACATTTCGAAGCTCCAAATTTATCTGCGGACTTAAATTTTCTAAAAAACAAGGTTGATGCCGGCGCTGAATACATCGTTACTCAAATGTTTTTCGACAACAGAAAATATTTCGATTTTGTAAACCAGTGTCGCAGCAAAGGAATTAATGTTCCTATTATTCCCGGTATTAAACCGATAACTACAAAAAATCAAGTCTCAAAAATACCAAGCACATTTCATGTTGATATTCCTGAAGATTTATACAACGCTATTGAAAAATGCAAGAACGATGCGGATGCTGCTAAAGTAGGAATTGAATGGGCTATTCAGCAGGGCAAGGAATTGTTGAAAAACGGGGCGCCCTGTCTGCATTTTTTCACTATGAGTAATCCAAAACCTATTGTTGAAATAGCAAAGGTATTATTTTAAGAAATCTTTATAACAGCAGTGGCGGCGCGTTTCACGCGCCGCCACTGCTGTTTATCGAAATATTTTAAATTAACAATTGATATTACTTCCCTTCCACTTTTCCTTTTATGCTTAAATTTATCACCGGTGTTTCGGGATCATTGGTTATAACAGTTATCGTTTTTGTAGGATCACCTTTTCTTCCTGTTGAATTAAACACAATTTCTATACTTCCGCTTTTCCCTTTCTTGAAAAGAAATTTATCACCGGCTACAGCAACATTAGATTTCTTTTTCTTTACACTTTTATTGATTATCTGTGTTGTAACACAACCACAGCTTGCTTTTATTTTCCTGATGATAAGATTTCCTTTACCATTATTTTTAAAATTAAAAGTGTACTTTGCCGTATCTCCTTCTTTAATTGTACCAAAATCATATATTTCATTTTCAAAAACAATTTTGGGTGATGTCTTTTTTTGTTCAGGAGTTAATTTCGAAAAATCTTCAAGAATATTTGCACTTACAGTTATTGTTTTATTGGCATCTATGCTATCATTTGTAGCAATGGTTACATAATCATATATCAAGCCCCAATCCTGCCTTTTAGAAGCATCATATGTAAGAATGATCAATCCTTTTTCTTTAGGCTCCAACTTTTCAGGTTTTACAATACATTTAGCAAAAGCCAGCTTTGTGGTAACTTCAAATGTCATTGGTTTATTCCAGTCGTTCAATATTTCAACAGTATCCGTTTTTGTTTCATAGTTTTTTAATTCCATAAAAGCAATATGATTCGACATCATTCGCAAATTCCCTGAAGCAACAGTAAACGTATCCTTATATGTTTTGGCTCTTGCCAACACTTCGCCGGTAATAATTAAAACCTGGGTTGGAACAGTAGCATTTGATGTAACTGTTATTGCTTTATGAAACTGCCCGGGACGGTTCATGGGATTATAAACAGTTTTGATATATCCTTTTTGTCCGGGCAATACCGGGTCTTTCGACCAATCAGCAGTGGTGCAGCCACAACCGGGTTTTACATTGGTAAGTTTTAATGGGTCGGTTCCTGTATTTGAAAAGAAAAAGGTATAAATAACATTTCCTCCTTCTTCTTTAATTTTTCCGAAGTCATGCGAGGTAGTATCGAATTTAATGACTGCTTTATTCTGTGAAATAACTAATGCAGGGAATAACAATAATGCAATAATAAAAATTTTAGTTCTCATAAATCAGATTTTGAAAATGCAAATATAGTTGATTAACTTATAATCTTATCGGCTAAGTCGGGAAAGTTGATACCGTCAAAATTACCAGAGCTCATCAGGAGAAGATTTCTTTTTTCCCAATTCAATTTCAATAAATCATTTACCAATACATTACTGTCAGTATATACCAGAATATCTTTTCTGTCGAATGCCTTTTGAACCTGCTCTTTTGTGATAGGAGGCAATTTTTTATGTTCAATAGTATGAGGATTGAAATATACACAGGCAGTATCCGCATATTTCATTGTTCCTTTATATTCATTTAAAAATTCTGCAGTAAGACTGCTGAAGGTGTGCAGTTCAATGCAAGCCACCAAATGTCGTTCAGGGAACTGTTCTTTTACCGCTTGTGTTGTAGCTATTAATTTTGAAGGCGAATGAGCAAAATCCTTGTAAATATTTGTGTAATCATTTTTCTTTACCAGCTCTAATCTTTTCGATGCACCGGCAAAAGAACTTATTGCTTCGAAATATTTTTCATCATTTATTCCAAGTTTATTACAAATATACCTTGCCCCATTCAGGTTTAACAAATTGTGTTTGCCAAAAATCCGTAATGGAAAAATTCCTGTTTCTGAATAAACATAAGTAATCCCATTACAAATTTTATATTCCGGAAAGGTATAGGGAATCTTATCAATATTCTTTTCTATTCCTTCACACATTTTTTTTAATACGTCATCTTCTTCGCAATAAATCAATGCTCCATTATCACTGATAAGGTTAGCAAATATTCTGAACTGTTCAACATAATTTTCAAACGTCGGAAAAACATTAATATGATCCCATGCAATGCCACTGATCAGGGCTATATCGGGCATGTACAAATGAAATTTCGGGCGGCGGTCAATTGGTGAAGTTAGGTATTCATCACCTTCGAGAATGATATATGGTGCCGACTCCGTAAGTTTTACCATCACATCAAAACCTTCAAGCTGCGCGCCAACCATATAATCACATTCCACATTATGATAATTCAGAACATGAAGCACCATAGCTGTAATAGTGGTTTTACCATGGCTTCCGCCAATCACAACACGTATTTTGTCTTTCGATTGTTCGTATAAATATTCGGGATATGAAAAAACTTTTATTCCTAATTGTTGTGCTTTCAGAAGTTCCGGGTTATCTGCCCTTGCATGCATTCCAAGAATAACAGCATCCAGTTCAGGTTGAATTAAATTTTCATCCCAGCCTTCTTTGGCAGGTAAAAGATTATATTTTGCCAGACGGCTTTTCGATGGTTCAAAAATTTCATCATCAGAACCACTGACATGATAACCTTTTTTACACAACGCAATTGCAAGGTTATGCATAGCACTGCCACCTATTGCAATAAAATGAACATTTTTCATTTTAATATATTCTTGGTTTAGGAACAAATTTAAAGCTAATGTTCATTGATAATTTACATCCCGAAAATAACATATTAACAGTCGATTGTGAATCAAAATAAAATTCATAAAAAAAGCAGCGATCTTTTCAAACCGCTGCTTCATCATTATTAATAAAGGTTTTTTATTTGACAAATCGGCCGGTTAAGATTTGCCCTTTACAAACAAGCTGAACAAAGTATAATCCTTTTGATAATGATGAGGTATTAATTTTTATCACATCCTGCTTACCTGAAATCATATTGTCACTCTGAATTACCTGTCCCATCGAATTAAGAATATTAATTTCTGAAACATCCTTTACGTTTTCACATTTAATATTTAATTCATCAACTACAGGATTTGGAAATATATTTATACTCCCGGTAATATTTTCGGTTGTTATTACTCCCATTGAATTTTCAAGAACATGAATATAATCATAGTAACTATAAATAAAAGAATCGCATTCTATTACCAGATTTGCCAGGTAATAACTGTTCACATTTATAGTATATTCAACTGTAACAAAACCCGCACTTGTATTTGAGTTGTCATATAAAATCCAGGTAACAGATATAGTTGAATCGTTAACAATAGTATAGTTATAAATCGATGCGTTATATATTGGGAAATCAAAACAAGTATCGACAGGAGTTGAAAAAATTGAATCCGCTTCATACCAGTTCAACGAATCAGAAACATTGAGTATTTCAAATGTAGCCCATGTCTGGCAAAAAGAACTATCAGTTACTACCACATCATAATATCCTGAAGTTAAACCGGAAATATTTTTTGTTGTAGCGCCATTACTCCATTCATATGAATATGGTGGTATTCCTCCGTACACATCTATATTTATAGCTCCATCAGCAACTCCCGGCGCTGATTCATTTGTTATTGAATTTCCCAGAACATAAATATCACAATTAAGCGACTGATCTATTGTTATAGTAGTACAATAAGTATCCTGGCATGAATCTCCTGAAATGTATAAACAAACATGATAATTTCCATTTGCATTATAAGTATGATAAGGATTCTGTAATGTTGATGAAGTACCATCACCAAAACTCCAATACCAGTTTGTTATATTTCCTGAAAAAGTATTTACAAAATAATATGAAAAATCATTTGCAGAAGGATAAGCATAAAAGAATGCATTGCAACTTATTGAATCAACAGATAAAGCAAAATCATTTCCGGTAGAGGGGAGTGAAGAAACCTGATACATTCCGGATACAGGGCAATTTAACTGATAACTGTTTACATTTGAAATTTTCACCTGGTATATACCTTCTGCAGGAGCATTAAAAATATATTTTCCATTATTATCAGAATTACACCATCCAAGGAAAGTCCCGGATTTATATAAATACACAGAAATTCCAGGAATTATCTCTTCACCATTATCAAATACACAATCATGATCTGAGTCATTAAAAACGATTCCCGAAATGGTGCTGCAATTGTCATAGATAGTGAATTCAGTACTGAAAGCAGTATCCGATATTCCATCGGGAGCAATTGCAATAAATTCGGCAATAAAAGTTCCTGTTGTTAAATATTGATGAGAAAAATTAAAAAGTGAGAAATAACTGTTCAAATCATTGGGATATGAATTAAGTGGTAATTTAAAAACAGTATCTGTAGCATCACCAAAATCTATTTTAACATCTACTGAATCCCCATCAGCATAATCTCTGGCTCTACCTGAAAAATAGAAATTGATATTCCGTGGTCCGCAAAATGGAATACTTGAATATAAAGTATCTGCATTATTGAATTCAATCATATTACCTGTAATTACCTGTGAGCAAAATGTATCACTGCATAAAACATTATTGAGCGAATCGGCTTTAATAATAAATAAACATACATCATGTATTCCATTTGTAAAAGTATGTGTCGGGTTTTGTAACTCAGAATATGTTCCATCGCCAAAATCCCAATACCAGTTTGTAGTATTTTCTGAAGAAGCATCAATAAAATGAACCGTGGAATTATAAACGCCACCTGCCGAATCGGGATAGGTATAAAAATTCGCATTACAGCCCACAGAAGGGATCGTGCTGCAGATAGAAAAATCTGCCTGCATGTAAATATTATTCTGATTAAAACTTACTGTTGTCATAACAAATGTGTTGTTACAATCATAAAGTCCAACCATAAATTCACCCTGGGTGTAGATCGTACCTTGATTTTCTACCGAAATGGTATCGCAATAAAACCCAAATGCATTGGTATACACCATATCATCAAAATCAAAAAGTGGTTGATACTGCATGCTGTCAGTATAAATATAAACTTCATGATTGACAACAGCTGTACCGCTTGTAGCATAAGTAACATATCCCGATATGGTTACTTCATGTATCTGCGAAAATACCGATATAGATATTATCGCAAAGAGCAGAGTAAAGAAGTTTCGTTTCATAATATCAATTATTAATTGTTGAACATTTAGTTTTCTAATCATAAGACATCATCTTTTTTATATCGCTGCTTAATTTTTTAAAAAAAATGCTTATCAAATAATATTTACTAACTGATGTAACGCAAAATCATTATTTGTATCGAAACAACATTATTTTATTATTATGTCCCGTTAGGGACAACAGCTTGGTAAAGAAAGGTACAACTCACTTCTCATTGTACCGTAGGTACTAAACTTTCATGACTATATAGCTTTCAAGCACGCTCAGTTAATTGGGTTGTACCTACAGTCGTGCTCAAAATACAATGAAAAGAAAAGAAAAGAGCTTTAGCCAAAACTAAGAATTAATGTTTCAATATCAAATCCATACCGTCTAAAAAATTTATCATATTCCTGTTGAAATGAAATATTTTTATGATGCTCTTCCTGATTAGCCATATATCCACAGTTAATAATGATTCCCTGTTCTTTGTTGACCATACTTAATGCACATAAACTTTTATGAATGAAATTTTATTTTATATGTTTGGGCTAAAGCCCGTTTTCTTGTTCTTTTTTTCAACGCCATAAATGGCGTTGATAGTTATACCAACTGTTAATTTATACTCGTTCTTATCCATTTTGAAAAAATTATTAGAACGAGTTATGCCGATAGTAACGCTCGTTGAAAAATTATTTTTGCAGTCGCCGCGGCGACCTGTTACGTATCGGTATAAATAGTCCAAAGGATATTTAAATTTTACAATGGTTATACCTGTTACATCTATACAACAGGTATTATTTTGCGTAACATCATTTACTAATTCCTTAATAAATAGTAAATTTGCTTTTATTAATTTTAATATTATTATATTTCGTTTAATGGACTTACATGTAATTTACACTGAAGATTTTAAACTCGATGGTGGCGCATGTTTTGGCGTAGTACCCAAATCGGTTTGGTCGAAACTTTACCCTCCCGATGAAAATAATAATGTCGATGTTTGCAATCGTTTGCTGCTTATTGAAACCGGCAACCGTAAAATTCTAATCGATACAGGTATTGGAAATAAACAAAGTGAAAAATATCTTTCCTATTTTTTTATTCGTGGCAACACGTTGGAAAAAGCATTATCGGAAAAAGGTTTTTCTCCCAACGATATTACTGATGTAATTTTTACACATCTTCATTTCGACCATGTTGGTGGCGCTGTAGTTTTTAATCCCGAAAATAAAAATACTAAAGCGCTTTTCCCTAATGCAACATATTATTGCTCAAAAGCACAATGGGATTGGGCTATAAATCCTAACCCCCGCGAAAAAGCATCCTATCATCCCGAAAATTATATGTCGCTTTATGAATCAGGAAAATTGCAATTTATAATGAAAGAAGGTTCCTTCGCTGATGGAATTTCCATTTTGATAACAAATGGACACACCCAGGGACAAGTGATTCCGGTGATCGATTATAAAGGAAGAAAAATTATTTTTATGGCCGATTTCATTTCTGCGGTTCCCAACATCCCTATTGCTTATATACCAAGCTACGATGTGCAACCTTTACTTAGCCTTAAAGAGAAAACCGATTTTCTTGAAATTGCAGCAAATGAAAATTATATATTATTTTTCGAACACGATTCGCATCATGAATGCTGCAACGTACATAAAACTGAAAAAGGAATACGTGTAAAAGATATTTTTAAGCTGACCGATATTTAATGAACACCGAAGAATTAAATAAAAAGTTTGCTAAAGCAGAAACCCAGGAAGTTCTGAAATATTTTTTTAACGAATACAAAAATAAAATTGTATTTGCCAGCAGTCTTGGGTTGGAAGACCAGGTGATTACCGATATGATTGTAAAAATAAATCCTAACGCAAATATTTTTACACTTGATACAGGAAGAATATTTCCCGAGACTTATGAATTACTCGAAAAGACTAACAAACATTACAACATAAACATAAAAATATTTTTTCCTGATTTTACAGAAGTGGAAAAAATGGTAAATAAAAAAGGCATTAATCTTTTTTACGAAAGTGTTGAAAACAGAAAACTTTGTTGCAAAATTAGAAAAACACAATCATTAAAAAGAGCATTAACCGGCATGGATGCCTGGATTTGCGGGCTTCGCCGCGAACAATCAATTACCCGATTCGCTACACCACTTGTGGAATGGGATAAAGAAAATAATTTAATAAAAATAAATCCTCTTTATGAATGGACGGAGCAACAGGTTTGGGATTACATCAAAAAGAATAATGTTCCTTACAATACTCTGCATGATAAAAATTTCCCAAGCATCGGTTGCCAACCTTGCACACGTGCAATAAACAAAGGAGATGATATTCGTTCCGGCCGCTGGTGGTGGGAAGAACCGGAAAATAAAGAATGTGGATTACACAAAAAATAATTTACATAAATACAAAAATGACAAATTATTATGTTCCTAATCGCAGAACGAATAACATACAGAATATTAAATTTACAAGTTAAATTTCGACCTTCAGGGATTTTCGTAGTAAAACAAGATTTGATTTTGTGCGAAAGCTATAAGCTAAGAAAACGCTGTTTGACGAGTTCAGGTTTTTTAACTGAACGAGGAGTTTGTTTTCGGGGAGAAAAACAAATCGTAGCTTTTACAGAAAATACATGAACGTCTTGAATTTTCTTTTGTTACTTTTGTCTTAACCCCCTATAAGTTAGACATATTTTTCAAAAGAGTTTAGGTTTTTAGAACTATTATCCATTTTATTTTCATTCATCATCCGATAAGCAAAGGTAGCCGTATTTTCAAAAATGTCAAGGGC